>Ga0207696_1000040_pt1 | contig 318695 bp, 277 predicted proteins | sample KBSS54metaG_FD_184403 | JGI IMG/M metagenome (GOLD analysis project Ga0207696, IMG submission 184403) | Switchgrass rhizosphere microbial communities from Kellogg Biological Station, Michigan, USA - KBS S5-4 metaG (SPAdes) (version 2) | ecosystem: Host-associated > Plants > Roots > Rhizosphere...
TGTCATATTCAACGTGAGAAGTGTTGATGGTGATACCACGAGCTTTTTCTTCCGGTGCGTTATCGATCTGGTCGAATGCGCGAGCAGAACCACCGTAGGTTTTAGCCAGAACGGTAGTGATTGCAGCGGTCAGAGTAGTTTTACCATGGTCAACGTGGCCGATAGTACCGACGTTGACGTGCGGTTTTGTACGTTCAAATTTTTCTTTAGACACGGCTATATTCCTTACTATAGCGCTCTCCCCTTCAGGAGAGAGCACGGGATTTTGGTTTTAACCCTACGGCTTATTTACCACGGGCTTCAATTACGGCCTGAGCAACGTTGTTCGGCGCGTCATCATACTTCAGGAACTCCATGGAGTAAGAAGCACGACCTTTGGTCAGGGAACGCAGCTGAGTTGCATATCCGAACATTTCAGACAGCGGAACTTCAGCGTGAATCACAACGCCAGTCACGTTGGATTCTTGACCACGCAGCATACCACGACGACGGCTAAGGTCACCGATGACGTCACCAGTGTTCTCTTCCGGAGTTTCTACTTCAACCTTCATGATCGGCTCAAGCAGAACTGGTTTCGCTTTCTTAAAGCCATCTTTGAAGGCAATAGAAGCGGCCAGTTTAAACGCCAGTTCAGAGGAGTCAACGTCATGGTAAGAACCGAAGTGCAGACGCACGCCGAGATCAACTACCGGGTAACCTGCCAGCGGACCAGCTTTCAGCTGTTCCTGGATGCCTTTATCAACGGCCGGGATGTATTCGCCAGGAATTACACCACCTTTGATGTCGTTGATGAACTCGTATCCTTTCGGATTTGAGCCCGGCTCCAGCGGGTACATGTCGATCACAACGTGACCATACTGACCGCGACCACCAGACTGCTTGGCATGTTTACCTTCGATATCGGTAACTTTCGCACGAATCGCTTCGCGGTAAGCAACCTGAGGTTTACCGACGTTCGCTTCAACGTTGAATTCACGCTTCATACGGTCAACGATGATGTCGAGGTGCAGCTCACCCATACCGGCGATAATGGTCTGGTTAGATTCTTCGTCAGTCCATACGCGGAATGACGGGTCTTCTTTCGCCAGACGACCCAGAGCCAGACCCATTTTTTCCTGGTCAGCTTTGGTTTTCGGTTCAACAGCGATGGAGATTACCGGCTCAGGGAATTCCATACGCTCCAGAATGATCGGGTGATCCGGGTTACACAGGGTGTCACCAGTAGTCACGTCTTTCAGACCGATAGCAGCAGCGATGTCGCCCGCGCGAACTTCTTTGATCTCTTCACGTTTGTTAGCGTGCATCTGTACGATACGACCGAAACGCTCACGTGCAGATTTCACGGAGTTCAGGATGGTATCACCAGAGTTAACCACACCGGAGTAAACGCGGAAGAAGGTCAGGTTACCCACGAACGGGTCGGTAGCGATTTTAAATGCCAGAGCAGCAAACGGCTCTTCATCGCTAGCGTGACGCTCAGCCGGAGTATCTTTACCGTCGTCCAGAATACCGTTGATCGCAGGTACATCAACCGGGGATGGCAGGTAATCAATTACCGCATCCAGCATCGCCTGAACACCTTTGTTCTTAAATGCAGAACCACAGGTTACCAGGATGATTTCGTTGTTCAGAACACGCTGACGCAGAGCTTTTTTGATCTCTTCTTCAGTCAGTTCTTCACCACCCAGGTATTTCTCCATCAGCTCTTCTGAAGCTTCTGCAGCGGACTCGATCAGGTTCTGGTGCCATTCTTCAGCCAGATCCTGCATGTCAGCCGGGATATCTTCATAGGTGAAGGTTACGCCTGCGTCTTCTTCGTTCCAGTTGATGGCTTTCATTTTCACCAGGTCAACAACACCGGTGAAACCTTCTTCAGCACCAATTGCCAGCTGCAGCGGAACCGGGTTCGCGCCCAGACGGGTTTTGATCTGACCAACAACTTTCAGGAAGTTCGCACCCATGCGGTCCATTTTGTTAACGAACGCAATGCGCGGAACTTTATATTTGTTTGCCTGACGCCATACGGTTTCAGACTGCGGCTGAACACCACCAACTGCGCAGTAAACCATTACCGCACCATCAAGCACACGCATGGAACGTTCTACTTCGATAGTGAAGTCAACGTGCCCCGGGGTGTCGATGATGTTAACGCGATGCGGTTCATACTGCTTAGCCATACCAGACCAGAATGCAGTAGTCGCTGCGGAGGTGATAGTGATACCACGCTCTTGCTCCTGCTCCATCCAGTCCATGGTTGCTGCGCCGTCATGAACTTCACCGATTTTGTGGTTTACACCGGTGTAGAACAGAATACGTTCGGTAGTAGTGGTTTTACCGGCGTCGATGTGCGCACTGATACCGATGTTACGGTAGCGTGCGATGGGTGTTGTACGAGCCATTTGATTCCTCGTTTATTTCTTTAGGCGTTCAGTTAAGTTATCCAGCACGGGCGACTTACCTGAAGCGCCCGCCTGGTGACTATGACTCCGAAGGGATTACCAACGGTAGTGAGCGAACGCCTTGTTGGCTTCTGCCATGCGGTGAACGTCTTCACGTTTCTTAACTGCAGTACCTTTGTTGTCTGCAGCGTCAGAAAGTTCGTTCGCCAGACGCAGAGCCATGGATTTATCACCACGTTTACGAGCAGCTTCTACGATCCAACGCATTGCCAGGGCATTACGACGAACCGGACGGACTTCAACTGGAACCTGGTAAGTAGAACCACCTACGCGGCGGGACTTAACTTCGACGGTCGGACGGACGTTGTCCAGAGCGACTTCGAAAGCTTCCAGTTCATTTTTACCAGAGCGCTGAGCCAGGGTCTCCAGCGCGCTGTATACGATAGCTTCTGCAGTAGATTTTTTACCATCTACCATCAGGATGTTTACAAATTTTGCCAGCAGTTCTGATCCGAACTTAGGATCTGGAAGGATTTTACGCTGACCAATGACGCGACGACGTGGCATGGAAATACTCCGTTGTTAATTCAGGATTGTCCAAAACTCAAAGAGTTTAGTTTGACATTAATATAAAACGTTTGGCCTTACTTAACGGAGAACCATTAAGCCTTAGGACGCTTCACGCCATACTTGGAGCGAGCTTGCTTACGGTCTTTAACGCCGGAGCAGTCAAGCGCACCACGAACGGTGTGGTAACGAACACCCGGAAGGTCTTTTACACGACCGCCACGGATCAGGATCACGGAGTGTTCCTGCAGGTTGTGACCTTCACCGCCGATGTAGGAGGTGACTTCGAAACCGTTAGTCAGACGAACACGGCAAACTTTACGCAGTGCGGAGTTCGGTTTTTTAGGAGTGGTGGTATATACGCGAGTACATACGCCACGTTTCTGCGGGCAGGCTTCCAGTGCAGGCACGTTGCTCTTTGCAACTTTGCGTGCGCGTGGTTTGCGTACCAGCTGGTTAATTGTTGCCATTAAATAGCTCCTGGTTTTAGCTTTTGCTTCGTAAACACGTAATAAATCGCCTCATATAATATGAGGACGCAGAATTTTAGGGCGGTGCCGAAAAGGTGTCAAGAAATATACAACGATCCCGCCATTACCAGGACAACTGTCCAGGATGTTTGACCGACATTCTGACGAAATCAGTATAGCTAACCCTGATGACACTGTCCGCAATTTGACCAGCCAGCCCGCGGGCATCGATATCGTCTTGCAGAGCATGAATGGTTATGGGGGCAGAGTGCAGGATTTCAAGGAAGGGTCCGCCGGCAATAGCCGCAATCACGCCATCAGAAAGCAGCAGGAGATCGTCGCCATCCTTTACCAGGCGCAGCATTGCACGGAGATCGGTGTGCCACGGGGACGAGCTGAGTGTGTGGAGCATTCAGTCCTCAGAAACGTAAAATCACGTTGAAATCATCGAGTCGGGCGCGCAGCGCTTCGGGTTCAAGCCACCCGGCATCCACTACCCACCCCGTCCCGGCATTCAGGCCGCGTTCGCGGGCAGACGCTGCGCATATCCAGCACGCGTCGATATCGTACAGCGGCAAAAGTTTAAAGGTCGCGATATAATCGCGGGCAAGCACCGCCGACGGTTGTTGCCCAGGCAGCAGTTGGAAGACGCCGTCGCCGACAAAGAATACGCCGATCTCATCGGTCAGCGCGGAAGTCGCCAGCAGCGCATCCAGACCTTCCCGACCCGACGCAGAACCATGTGGGGCAGAAGAAAAAACAAAGGCAACGCGTTTCATCAGAACTGCACCATCCGATCGCAGGTTAATGAGGCTTCCGCCAGCGCACCCAAGCCGCTCAGCGTAAATCCGGGCTGCAGATTATGACCCGGCAACCCCAGCTGCTGAGCTTCTTGTTCATCGGTGACACCGCGACGCAGGGCTGCCGCCACGCAGATGTGCAGCGCGACAGCGTGATCGTCATGCAGCCGCTGCCACGCGCGTACAAGGTCAAATTCATCGCTGGCGGGTGCAATCAGCTGGTTGGCGTTGTAGACGCCTTCACGATAGAAGAAGACACAGTCCAGCTCATGACCCTCTTGCAAAATGGCCTGGGCAAACTGCCAGGCGCTGCTGGCCTGCTGCGTACCGTAGGCTGGCCCCGTCACCGTAATGGCAAAACGCATTACTTATCCAGCCCCTGGAAATCGCCGCTCTTAAACTGACGGATATAGAGATAGACCGTATGTTTGGAAATATTCAGCCGATCGGCAACCTGGTTGATGGCATCTTTGATATCAAAGATCCCTTTCTCGTAGAGATTCAGGACAATCTGGCGATTTTTAGCATTGTTGGAAACATTACGGTCAGCATTCACTTCTTCGATAGTGAACTCAAGAGTTTGAGCGACCAAATCATCGACGGAGGAGGCAAAGTTAACCTGAGAGTTCACCTCTGGCGTTTCCGGCGGAATAAAGGTGCTCATTATCTGTGAGAACGGCACATCAAGGTTCATGTTGATGCACAGCAGACCGATGACCCGATGTTCACGGTTGCGAATCGCGATCGTGACGGACTTCATCAGGACGCCGCTCTTCGCCCGCGTAAAGTAACACTTGGATACGCTGCTATCGGCCCCCGTCATATCATGCAGCATGCGCAGCGCAAGATCGGTAATCGGCGAGCCGATTTGGCGCCCGGTATGCTCACCGTTGGCAATGCGGATGGCGGAGCATTTCAGATCCTGTAAAGAATGCAGCACGATCTCGCAATGGGAACCAATGAGCATCGCTAACCCGTCCACAACCGCTTCATAGGATTTGAGGATATCGAAGTCGGTCTGGTCGAAAGGACGTTGATCCAGCAGGTCAAGCTCACTGGTTTCGTTGGTTAAAAGCGACCTGGACATGAAAAAAAGCACTCCTTTTCAGGAGCCTGTCATTTTTTACACAAAACCGTTCAAGATGCGCTGAGGTGCACGTCCGAGACATTCGTCACCACGAATTTGACCAGCCGTAAGCTGGCGAGGTAAGAGGCAAACATGTCTCTTATCACGTCTCAGGGCTGACTCCAGTGCGTAACCGGAATAAGCGGATGCAGCCAATGCAGAGGCAGCTTGAAGGATGAGGTGTAGCTTGTCAGGGCAGGCTCATCATCATTATTAAGCTAACTAAAGTAATACAGCGCTTGAGGCACTTTCCAGTTTTAATTATATCTGCCCCAAATAAAAAAGCCGCCGCCTTTAACGGCGGCGGCTTAGACCAGATTACTTCTTCGCGTCTGCGCTTTGTGCGTCAGCTTTGGCATCAGCCGCCGCTTCAGGCTTGGCATCGGCTTTCGGTGCCGGTTTGATATCCAGCAGTTCTACGTCGAAGACCAGCGTGGAGTTAGCCGGAATACCCGGGACGCCAGTTTTGCCGTAAGCCAGATCCGGTGGGATGACCAGCTTGATTTTGCCGCCTTTCTTGATATTTTTCAGGCCTTCAGTCCAGCCAGGGATAACGCCATCCAGACGGAAGGAGAGCGGCTCACCGCGGGTGTAGGAGTTATCGAACTCTTTACCGTCAATCAGCGTACCTTTGTAGTTCACGACAACAGTATCGCTGTCTTTCGGTGCGTCGCCGGTCCCTTCTTTTTCAACTTTGTACAGCAGGCCAGATTTAGAGGTTTTTACGCCCTTCTCTTTTGCGAAGGTGTCGCGATAGGCTTTGCCTTTAGCATCGTTTTCAGTCGCGTCTTTTTCCATTTTCTGCTGAGCAGCAGTTTTTACGCGAGTCTCGAAGGTTTGCAGAGTCTGCTCGATTTCTTGATCGGACAGTTTGCTTTTATTCGCAAACGCATCCTGAACACCGGCAATCAGCTGATCTTTATCCAGCTTGATACCCAGTTTTTCTTGTTCTTTCAGGGAGTTTTCCATGTAACGTCCCAGTGAAGCACCCAGCGCATAAGCAGATTTTTGATCGTCATTTTTAAATGCCGCTTTGCTATCCGTTGCAGGTGCCGTCTTCGCGGCAGTATCAGCCGCAAAGGTCAGCGGTGCATTCAGGGCGACAGCCATCGTGGTCGCCAGCAGCGTTACTTTAAACAGTGATTTCATCCATTTCTCCAGGGCCGGGGCATCTCACCCCAGGGTTATCGTAAAAAGCAAAAAAGGTACTATAGAACGTTGCAGAGCAAATCTACATACAGACCTTCCTGAATATCGCCAGTTTTCAGACTATTTTTGTATAAATAAGTTTCCTGTCTTACGCGAGGTTGCTGCGCGAAGGGTGAAAGTTGAGTAGAATCCGCTCGCGAATAAGACAGAAGAGGTGACTCATGCACGACAGTACACTGGAGACTCGCCTGGCGGAGCTGGAAAGCCGGCTGGCGTTTCAGGAAATCACCATTGAAGACCTCAACAAGACCGTCACCGCCCATGAGATCGAAATGGCGAAGATGCGTGAACATATGCGCTTGATGGTTGAAAAACTGAAAGCGACCCAATCATCGCATATCGCATCACAGGCAGAAGAAACGCCCCCACCACATTATTGAGGCGTAAAAAAAGCGGGTTTCCCCGCTTGACTATCTCCGGCAGCGCTATGTCTACCGGATTGAATACCCTAAGAATTTCGATTCGCAGAACGGCGGCAGGCTTGAGAACTCCCGGCAGCATAGAGAACAATGTCACCGGGGTTTGAAAGCCAGGCCAACGCGCCTGCGGCCTGAAAGACGACGGGGATTAGTGGCAACCGCAGCCGCCGTTACCACAACCACCTTTGCCATGTTCATGACCGTGGTCGTGATCGTGGCCGTGGCCGCCGCAGCAACCTTCATGATCGTGGTCATGATCGTGGCCGTGGGCGCCGTGCACGTGACCGTGCTCCAGCTCTTCTGCAGTCGCTTCGCGAATCGCAACAACTTCAACGTTGAACTTCAGATTCTGGCCAGCCAGCATGTGGTTACCGTCAACCACTACGTGCTCATCGTCCACTTCGGTGATTTCAACCGGCACTGGACCCTGGTCGGTTTCCGCCAGGAAACGCATGCCAACCTGCAGTTCGTCAACGCCCATGAAGACGTCTTTAGGAACACGCTGAACCAGATTTTCGTCGTACTGGCCGTACGCATCGTTCGCGCCGACTTCTACGTCAAATTTGTCGCCCACTTCATGACCATCCAGCGCATTTTCCAGGCCGGAAATCAGGGAGCCGTGACCATGCAGGTAGTCCAGCGGCGCGCTTACCGGAGACTCATCAACCAACACACCGTCTTCTGTACGTACCTGATAGGCCAGGCTGACCACCAGGTCTTTTGCTACTTTCATGATATCTCCTGAGCATGGGAAGAATAGTGGCGCAGATTGTAGCGGAATTCTGCAGCCGTGTACCCTCTAGCTTAAAAAAAGGCGACAGATAACGCTAGTCCGGATGAAAAATGCCAATCACTTGTTCATCTTTGCGGACGTGCTCGCGCGCCTCTTTATCCGCCTCACGCATCTGGTGACCACACTTAACACACTCAACAATATCGACATTATTCTCACGCCACATTGCCAGAGAATCCTGCGCCTGGCACGCCGGACATTTTGCCCCGGCAATAAAACGTTTACGTACAGCCATCATTATTTGACCCTTATTCAAACTCATCCCAACCGTCAAGCTGCCTGCTCTCTTTCTGCATCTCGCGCTGGAAAATCTCTTCCAGCTCCCGGCGAGCCTCCCGCACGCGTGATATCTGCAGCGTATCAGTATTCACGGGCATTAACTCACGCAGCATTCGCATATCCAGACGACGGAAGTGCAGCTGCGCACGCTGCGCCTGATGCGGATGCATGCCCAGGGTAATCAATGCCTTGCGCCCCAACTCCAGCGCGCTGGAAAACGTTTCACGCGAAAACTGTTTCACGCCGGCCTGCAGCAATTCATGCGCCTCAACACGCCCCCGGGCGCGCGCCAGAATATTCAGATGCGGAAAGTGTTGCTGACACATCTCCACCAGCTTCATGGTATCTTCCGGCTCGTTGCAAGTGATAACAATCGACTGCGCATCCTCCGCCCCCGCCGAGCGCAGCAGCTCCAGTTGCGTCGCATCGCCAAAATAGACTTTATAGCCATATTTACGCATCAGGTTAACCGCACTGATATCGCGCTCCAGCACGGTAATCCGCATTTTATTGGCCATCAGCAAACGACCAATAACCTGCCCGAAGCGGCCAAAGCCGACAATAATCACCTGCGGTTTATCGTCCTCAACCCACGGCGCTTCATCTTCTTCTTCCGGTTGGTTAAAGCGCCGGGAGAGAATTTGATCGATAAGCGTCATCAGCAGCGGCGTCGTCATCATCGATAGCGTGACCGTCACCAGTAGCAGCGCCATCTGATCGTTTTCGAACAGTCGCAGCGAAGCCGGCAGTGAGAACAGCACAAACGCAAACTCGCCCCCCTGGCTCAGCACTCCCGCAAACTGCATCCGTTCCGAGCTACGCAACCCGTATACCCGCGCCAGGCTGTACAGCACGAGGCTTTTCACCGCCACCAGCACGGCAACGCTTGCCGCCACCCACAGTAAGTGGGTATAGAGCACGCCCAGATTCAATGCCATGCCGACGGAAATAAAGAACAACCCGAGCAAGAGCCCTTTAAACGGCTCAATGGCGATCTCCAGCTCATGGCGATACTCGCTTTCAGCCAGCAGAACGCCGGCGATGAAGGTACCGAGCGCCATAGACAGACCGAGCGCGTCCATAAACAAGGCCGATCCCAGTACCAGCAGCAGCGTCGCGGCGGTAAATACTTCTCGGACCCCGGAGCCGGCGATAAACCGAAAAACAGGTCGCAGCAGAAAACGGCCGCCAATAAGCATCCCCGCGAAGGCCAAAACCTTCAGCCCGACGGTCACCCAGTTAAGATGGTCATCACCGGAACCGGCCAACAGCGGAACCAGAGCCAGCGCGGGGATCACCGCCAGATCCTGGAACAGCAGCACGGAAAAACCCAGCTGGCCGGACTCGCTGCGACTCATTCCTTTCTCACGCATCAGCTGCAGCGCCATTGCCGTGGACGACATCGCCAGACCAATACCGCCGACTACCGCCGCCTGCCAGGAAAACCCGGTCACTATCAGTAATCCGCCGAGGATACCCGCGCTGAGCACGACCTGCGCCGCCCCGACGCCAAAAATGGAGCTGCGCAGGCGCCAGAGCTTAGCCGGATTCAGCTCCAGTCCGATGATGAACATCAGGAACACAACGCCCAGTTCGGAGAAGTGCAAAATCTCATCGACATCGCTAATAAATCCCAGCCCCCAGGGACCAATCGCAATGCCGGCCAGCAGATAGCCTAATACCGCACCGATGCCCAGCCGGGCGGCCAACGGCACCGCCACCACGGCAGAAAACAGAAACAAGACTCCCGCTAACAGCAGATCAGCGCCCTCCATTTATGCCTCCTGCCGCGATGGGATTAGCCAGCCAGTCGCGATAAGCACGCGCGTGATTTTTCAGATCGGCAGGCGATTGTCGGCGAGCCCAGTAGACAATAATCGGACTCATCCAGTGCATCCGGCACATGCCGGCAGTCAGTTCAAATGGGCGCAGGATGTCGTTCATGGGATAGCGATTGGCATCGCGTCGGTAGGCGCTCTCGGGCTCACCGGTGGTAATCACGCTACGCCAGTACTTTCCCGCAAGCTGGTTCCCTCCGGCGCCGCTGGCAAAGCCGCGGGTCAGCACTCTGTCCAGCCACTCCTTCAGCAATGCCGGGCAGCTCCACGTATAAAGCGGGTGCTGGAAAACAATCACCTCATGCTGGCGCAACAGATCCTGCTCGTGAGCAATATCGATAAAAAAATCTGGGTAGTGTGCATAGAGATCGTGCACGGTGACATTAGGCAACTGTAAAGCCGGTTCAAGTAAAACCCGGTTGGCCACGGAATCCTGGGATTCTGGGTGGGCATACAGCAGCAAAACCTTCGCTGTCTGAGACATCATTCCCCTCCCGAACGTCTTCTGGTGGCCTGTACAACGGCTGCGTCCCGACGCAACCAGAATGACTTTGTGTATCGTCTTCGTTTTGGGCTACCATTGCGGCCCGGTGGAGCAATTTGCTACCACATTACATTATCATAATGACAAACTAACATAGTCAGAACATACGGCGCCTTATGATTGTTTTCTCCTCGTTACAAATTCGTCGCGGCGTACGGGTCCTCCTGGACAACGCCACCGCAACCATCAATCCTGGCCAGAAGGTCGGCCTGGTGGGAAAAAACGGCTGCGGCAAATCCACGCTGCTGTCGCTTTTGAAAAACGAGATTAGCGCCGACGGCGGCAGTATGACCTTTCCGGGTAACTGGCAGCTGGCGTGGGTTAATCAGGAAACCCCTGCGCTGCCGCAGCCAGCCATTGATTATGTTATTGATGGCGATCGCGAATACCGCCAGCTCGAAGCCGATTTAAACCTGGCCAACGAGCGCAATGACGGCCACGCCATCGCAACGGTGCACGGTAAACTGGATGCCATTGATGCCTGGACCATCCGTTCGCGCGCCGCCAGCCTGCTGCACGGGCTGGGGTTCAGTAATGAGCAGCTTGAAAGCCCGGTCAGCGACTTTTCCGGCGGTTGGCGTATGCGCCTGAACCTCGCGCAGGCGCTGATTTGTCGTTCCGATCTGCTGCTGCTCGATGAACCGACTAACCACCTCGATCTCGATGCGGTCATCTGGCTGGAAAAATGGCTGAAAGGCTACACCGGCACGCTGATTCTGATCTCTCACGATCGTGACTTCCTGGACCCGATCGTCGATAAAATTATTCATATCGAACAGCAAACGATGTTCGAATACACCGGCAACTACAGCTCGTTTGAAGTGCAGCGCGCAACCCGTCTGTCACAGCAGCAGTCGATGTATGAAAGCCAGCAGCTGCGCGTCGCGCATCTGCAAAGTTATATCGACCGCTTTCGCGCCAAGGCCACCAAGGCCAAGCAGGCGCAAAGCCGTATTAAGATGCTGGAGCGTATGGAGCTTATCGCGCCGGCTCACGTCGATAACCCGTTCCACTTCAGTTTCCGCGCGCCGGAAAGCCTGCCAAACCCGCTGCTGAAAATGGAAAAAGTCAGCGCCGGCTACGGCGAACGGGTGATTCTGGACTCGATCAAGTTAAACCTGGTGCCCGGTTCGCGCATTGGCCTGTTAGGGCGCAACGGCGCCGGCAAGTCGACGCTGATCAAACTGCTGGCTGGCGAACTCCAGCCGCTGCATGGCGAGATTGGCCTCGCTAAAGGCATTAAGCTCGGCTACTTCGCTCAGCATCAGCTGGAGTTTCTGCGCGCTGACGAATCCCCATTACAGCATCTGGCTCGCCTGGCGCCTCAGGAGACAGAGCAGAAGCTGCGCGACTATCTCGGCGGATTTGGTTTCCAGAGCGATAAGGTCAACGAAGAGACTCAGCGTTTCTCCGGCGGTGAAAAGGCCCGTCTGGTGCTGGCGTTAATCGTCTGGCAGCGCCCTAACCTTCTGCTGCTCGATGAACCGACGAACCACCTCGATCTCGATATGCGTCAGGCCTTGACCGAAGCGCTGATTGATTTCGAAGGCGCGTTGGTTGTGGTCTCGCACGATCGCCACCTGATCCGTTCCACCACCGACGATCTCTATCTGGTGCATGACGGCAAAGTCGAGCAGTTCGATGGCGACCTGGAGGATTATCAGCAGTGGCTCAGCGACTCACAGAAACAGGAGAGCTCGTCGTCTGACGTGGCGAAAGAGAGCGGTAACAGCGCGCAGGCCCGCAAAGACCAGAAACGTCGGGAAGCGGAATTACGCACGCTCACTCAACCGCTGCGTAAAGAGATTACCCGCCTCGAAAAAGAGATGGATAAGCTCAACGCGCAGCTCGCCCAGGCGGAAGAGAAGCTCGGCGACAGCGGGCTGTATGATGCCTCCCGCAAAGCCGAGCTGACCACCTGTCTGCAGCAGCAGGCCAGTGCCAAATCCGGTCTGGAAGAGTGTGAAATGGCCTGGCTGGATGCACAAGAGCAGCTGGAACAGATGCTGCAGGAAGGTTAAGACCGGTTATGATCGGGCAGGGGGCATAAACGCAGCGGCGCCAGGTTATGGGAACACGCCGTGATATGCCCCTGCTAAAAACCGCAACACTCATCTGCGAAGAGGCATTGCCATGGTAAAAAAAACGCTCATCTCCCTCTCACTGCTTTGCGCCCTGACCCACTCTGCTTTTGCCGCCTACACCGCAAGCGAATTAAAGAACAAAGAAAACGTCATCGCTTTTTATAATAAGGCGCTGAACGATAAAGACTTTGATGCCGCAAAAACCTACCTCGGGCAGGAGTATATCCAGCATAATCCTGGCGCGAAGGATGGGCCTGAAGGCTTTCGTCAATTCATCGCCTTTCTGAAAGAGAAATTCCCCGACTCTCACAGCGAGATTAAACGGGTGATTGTCGACGGCGACTATGTCGTTCTGCACGTTGCGTCCACCGGCCGCGAGCCGGGCGTCACCCGGGCGATTATCGATATTTTCCGCCTCGATGCGCAGAACAAGATCGTTGAGCACTGGGATGTTATTCAGACGGTTCCGGAAAAAACCGCCAGCGGCAACAGCATGTTTTGAGCCAGCCCCACGGCCATTCGCTCCTGGCGGGGCCGTTTCCCCTTCCAGCCCTCCCGGGTAGCGGGTCATCCTTATCCCGCAAGAGCAGTCCTCATCCGGCTTCAATTTCGTGTAACCTATAGCGCAGGCCGCAAGACCACATATTGGATAACCTGCGCACTTCATGCGCGGTATACTGTTTTATAAGATGATTAACTGCTCTGGTGCTATGGTTGAAATCACCCCCACAGAAATGACGCCCCCCGAAGACGACTCGCGCGAGTTTCACCCTATGCGCGGCGTGGGCAATCGTCATCTGCAGACCATGCTGCCGCGCCTGATTCGCCGTAAGCTGGGATTCACGCCGCACTGGCAGCGACTTGAACTCCCGGACGGTGATTTTGTCGATCTGGCGTGGAGCGAAGACCCCGCCGGGGCGCAACATAAACCGCGACTGGTCGTGTTCCACGGGCTGGAGGGCAGCCTGCACAGCCCCTATGCTCATGGCCTTATCCATGCAGCCATGCAGCGCGGCTGGCTGGGCGTGGTGATGCATTTCCGCGGCTGTAGCGGCGAACCCAATCGCAATAACCGCATCTATCATTCGGGTGAAACCGAAGATGGCAGCTGGTTCCTGCACTGGCTACAACGCGAATGGGGTGCGGTGCCGACCGCCGCCGTCGGCTATTCGCTGGGCGGCAATATGCTGGGCTGCCTGCTGGCCGAAGAAGGCGATAATGTCCCGCTGGATGCCGCGGTTATTGTCTCAGCCCCGTTCATGCTCGAAGCCTGCAGCTATCATATGGACAAGGGCTTTTCCCGGGTCTATCAACGTTATCTGCTCAATCTGTTAAAGGCCAACGCCGCGCGTAAGCTGAAAGCCTATCCCGGCTCGCTACCGGTTGATCTGCGCCAGCTCAAAGGTATGCGCCGCATCCGCGAGTTTGACGATATGATCACTGCCCGGATTCACGGATTTGCGGATGCGCTGGACTACTATCGCCAGTGTAGCGCAATGCCGCGGCTCAGCGACATTACTAAACCGACGTTGATCATTCATGCGAAGGACGATCCTTTTATGGACCACCACTCCATTCCGCCGCAAGAGCAACTCCCGGTAAACGTCGAGTATCAGCTGACAGAAAATGGCGGACACGTCGGATTCGTTGGCGGCACGCTGCGCAAGCCGGAAATGTGGCTGGAAAAGCGTATCCCGGACTGGTTAACCCGTTGGTTGGGAGCACAAAAATGATTATTCCCTGGCACGATCTGGATCCCGAAACGCTGGATAACCTGATCGAAAGCTTTGTGTTGCGTGAAGGCACCGATTATGGTGAACATGAACGCTCGCTGGCGGATAAAGTCGCCGACGTCAAACAGCAATTGAAAAGCGGAGAAGCCGTACTGGTGTGGTCAGAACTGCACGAGACGGTCAACATCATGCCCCGCAAGCAGTTTCACGGCTAAGGCGGCGCCACACATCGTTTAATCTGGGAGTTGTTATGTCTGCCAAACATCCGGTGATTGCCGTCACGGGCTCCAGCGGCGCGGGAACCACGACCACCAGCCTCGCCTTTCGTAAAATTTTCGCACAGCTAAACCTGCGTGCCGCTGAGGTGGAAGGCGACAGCTTCCATCGCTATACCCGCCCGGAAATGGACATGGCGATCCGCAAAGCGCGCGATCAGGGGAAACACATCAGCTACTTCGGTCCGGAAGCCAACGACTTCGGTCTGTTGGAAAACACCTTCCTTGAGTACGGGCGTAACGGTAGCGGTCAGTCGCGCAAGTATTTGCATACCTATGATGAGGCGGTGCCGTGGAATCAGGTGCCGGGCACATTCACCCCGTGGCAACCGCTACCGGAACCGACCGATGTCCTGTTTTATGAAGGGCTGCACGGCGGGGTTGTTACGCCGCAGTATAACGTCGCGCAGAATGTCGACCTGCTGGTCGGCGTGGTGCCTATCGTCAACCTGGAATGGATTCAGAAGCTCATCCGCGATACCAGTGAACGCGGCCACTCCCGTGAAGCGGTGATGGATTCCGTGGTCCGTTCAATGGAAGACTATATCAACTTCATCACGCCGCAGTTTTCGCGCACCCATATCAACTTCCAGCGCGTTCCCACTGTCGACACCTCCAACCCGTTTGCGGCGAAGGGCATTCCGTCCTTGGATGAGAGCTTTGTGGTGATCCATTTCCGCAACCTGCAGGATATCGATTTCCCCTGGCTGCTGGCGATGCTGCAGGGGTCGTTTATCTCGCATATCAATACGCTGGTGGTGCCTGGCGGGAAAATGGGGCTGGCGATGGAGCTCATCATGACGCCGCTAGTCGAACGACTGATGGAAGGGAAGAAAATCAGTTAACCACGTTTAAAAACCCCGAGCGCCTGGCGCTAAGCGGGGTTTTCGTCCTTCACTCACGGCTCCCGGATAAGGCGTTTGCGTCGCTCTCCGGGAAGGCTGCTTAGCCTTCCACCACTTCATAGGTGTGGGTGATATTCACCGCTTTTTGCAGCATCAGCGCCACCGAGCAGTATTTCTCCGCCGACAGATCCACCGCACGGGAAACGGCCGCCTCTTTCAGCTCCTTACCGGTGACGATAAAATGCATGTTGATATGGGTAAACAGGCGCGGCGCCTCTTCCCGGCGTTCAGACGTCAGCTTGACTTCACAGTTGGTCACGTTGTGACGACCTTTCTGCAAAATAGACACGACATCGATCGCGCTACATCCGCCCGCCGCCATCAGCACCATCTCCATTGGGCTTGGCGCTTTATCTCCGGAGTTGCCGTCCATCAGAATCTGGTGACCTGACGCCGACTCTCCGATGAAGGTTAACCCTTCAACCCATTTCACACGAGCTTGCATAAAATTTAACTCCGAGGTTGCAATTTTCCTGACAGATTACGCGTACATAACAATTCTCGCAACGGAAGGCGACCTGCATCATGCTGAAGCGAGACACCAGGAGACATGCGGCAAAAGCTATGCTAAAACAGTCGGGATGCTACAGTATTACATTGATGTACTGCATGTATGCAGAGGAGTTCACATTACAGGCTGAAGAAAACTCACCAGCCGTTTCCCAGGCATAGGGAAACAATACGATTGCATGCCCGGATGCCGTGTAGTGTCGGCACCCGGAGATAGCTTATAACAGAGGATAACCGCGCATGGTGCTTGGCAAACCGCAAACAGACCCTACCCTCGAATGGTTCTTGTCTCATTGCCACATTCATAAGTACCCATCTAAAAGCACGCTGATCCACCAGGGTGAAAAAGCAGAAACGTTGTACTACATCGTCAAAGGCTCTGTGGCTGTGCTCATCAAGGATGAAGAAGGTAAAGAGATGATCCTCTCTTACCTCAACCAGGGCGATTTCATCGGTGAATTAGGCTTGTTTGAAGAAGGCCAGGAGCGTAGCGCCTGGGTACGTGCGAAAACCGCATGTGAAGTGGCCGAAATCTCCTACAAAAAATTCCGTCAGCTCATTCAGGTTAACCCGGATATCCTGATGCGCCTGTCGTCGCAGATGGCTCGCCGTCTGCAGGTGACCTCAGAAAAAGTGGGTAACCTTGCCTTCCTCGACGTCACCGGGCGCATCGCTCAGACGCTGTTGAACCTGGCAAAACAGCCGGATGCGATGACCCACCCTGATGGTATGCAAATTAAAATTACCCGTCAGGAAATTGGTCAGATCGTTGGCTGTTCCCGCGAAACCGTTGGCCGTATCCTGAAGATGCTGGAAGATCAGAACCTGATCTCCGCACACGGTAAAACTATCGTCGTATACGGTACGCGTTAAGTCGATAAAACGGCGTGTTGCTTACGCAACACGCCGTTTTTGTTTTCCCTCTATGTGGCGCAGGCTGATTTACCACCCGGAAGTCAACTATGCACTGCGGCAAACGCTGGTGTTGTGTTTGCCTGTCGCAATCGGTCTCCTCCTCGGTCACTTACAGCAAGGTCTGCTGTTTTCGCTGGTGCCCGCCTGCTGTAACGTCGCCGGTCTGGATACGCCGCACAAACGCTTTTTTAAACGTCTGATTATTGGCGGCTCGCTGTTTGCCGGCTGTAGCCTGGTGGTCCAGCTTCTTCTTCAGCAGGATATCCCGCTGCCCTTGATTCTCAGCGGCCTGGCGCTACTGCTGGGCGTAACGGCGGAGATCAGCTCTCTGCACGCCAGGCTTCTGCCCGCTTCGTTAATTGCCGCAATCTTTACCCTGAGCCTTGCCGGGAACATGCCCGTCTGGGAGCCACTGCTGATCTACGCCCTCGGGACGCTGTGGTACGGCCTGTTTAACTGGTTCTGGTTTTGGCTATGGCGCGAGCAGCCGCTGCGCGAATCGCTGAGCCTGCTTTATCGCGAGCTGGCTAACTACTGCGAAGCCAAATACAGCCTGCTGACCCAGCATATCGATCCCACCACTTCACTGCCGCCGCTGCTCACGCGCCAGCAGAAGGTGGTGGACCTGATCACCCAATGCTACCAGCAGATGCATATGCTGGCGGCGAACCAGCGCAATGACCACAAGCGCCTGCTGCGGGCATTTCAGATGGCGCTGGATTTGCAGGAACATATCTCCGTCAGCCTGCACCAACCCGAAGAAGTACAAAAACTGGTAGAGCGCAGCCATGCCGAGGCGGTGATCCGCTGGAACGCACAAACCGTTGCCGCACGCCTGCGGGTGCTGGCCGATGACATTCTCTACCACCGCTACCCGCAACGCTTTCATATGGATAAGCAAATCGGCGCGCTGGAGAAAATCGCCTGGCAGCATCCGGACAACCCGGTAGGGCAGTTCTGCGCCTGGCACTTCAGCCGAATAGCCCGGGTGCTGCGTACCCAGCGCCCGCTGTATGCTCGCAACCTGATGGCGGATAAAGAGCGCCGTCTGCCGCTGCTGCCCGCGCTAAAGAGCTATCTCTCATTAAAATCGCCGGCGCTACGTAACGCTGCGCGTATCTGCGTGATGTTAACGGCCGCGAGCCTGATGGGAAGCGCCCTGAACCTTCCCAAGCCTTACTGGATCCTGATGACGGTGCTTTTTGTGACCCAAAACGGCTACGGCGCGACGCGGGTACGTATCGTCCATCGGGCAGCAGGTACACTTGCCGGTCTGGCTATCGCCGGCCTGGCGCTGCACTTTCACGTCCCGGAGGGTTATACGCTCTCCGCGATGCTGCTCGTCACGCTGCTGAGTTACCTGATTATTCGCAAGCATTATGGCTGGGCGATGGTTGGCTTTACCGTGACGGCGGTGTATACCCTGCAGCTTCTGACGCTCAACGGCGAGCAGTATATTGTCGCCAGGCTTATTGATACGCTTATCGGCTGCCTTATCGCCTTTGGCGGCATGGTCTGGCTATGGCCGCAATGGCAAAGCGGGCTACTGCGTAAGAACGCTCACGACGCGCTGGAAGCCGATCAGGAAGCGATCAGGCTAATTCTCAGCGACGATCATCAGGCCCCGGCGCTGGCCTATCGCCGGATGCGCGTCAATCAGGCACATAACTCGCTGTATAACTCGCTGAATCAGGCCATGCAGGAACCCGGTTTTAACACACATTATCTTGATGATATGAAACTGTGGGTCACCCACAGCCAGTTTATTGTTGAGCATATCAACGCCATGACCACCCTCGCCCGCGAGCACAATATGCTGACGCCGGAGCTGGCCCGGCGTTACCTGGAATCCTGTGAGATTGCGCTCCAGCGCTGTCAACAGCGGCTGGACTCCGACGGTCCCGGCAGCGCTGGCGATGTGAATATTATGGAGTCGCAGGATGTGGAGGTGAGCCGGGGCCCGTTAAGTACAATGGAGCAGCATCTGCAGCGGATCCTCGACCATCTGAACACCATGCACACCATCTCCTCGGTGGCATGGCGTCAGCGCCCGCATCACGGTATCTGGCTACGCGCGATTAAGCGTTAAGAACCTGCTTTATCGCCTGGGCAAAGCGGGCCATACCTTCAGCAATATCCTTCTCGTCGATGACCAGCGAAGGGACAAAGCGCATCACATCCGGCCCGGCATTCAGCACCATCACGCCCGCATCTGCCGCGGCATAGAGAAAATCGCGTGCCCGGCCTTTATACTGCGGCTTAAGCTCCGCGCCAATCAACAGCCCCATACCGCGGATGTCGCTGAACAGGTCAAACTGCGCGTCAATTTGCTGGAGATGTTGCACAAACAGCTCGCGCTTCGCCTTCACGCCCTCCAGCACCTCCGGCGTATTAATCAGATCAAATGCCGCCCCGGCGACGGCGCAGGCCAGCGGGTTACCGCCGTAGGTCGAACCGTGGGAACCGGCGTGGAATGCGCTGGCAATATCACTGGTGGTCAGTACAGCGCTGATCGGGAAGCCGCCACCCAGCGCTTTAGCGCTGGTAAGAATGTCTGGCGTCACGCCGTAGTGCATATATGCAAACAGCGAACCGGTACGCCCCATGCCGCACTGCACTTCATCAAATACCAGCAGCGCCTGGTGCTCATCGCACAGTTCACGCAGTCCTTTCAGGAACTCCGGCGTCGCCGCCATCACCCCGCCTTCCCCCTGAATTGGCTCAACCACTACCGCACAGGTGTGGTCATCCATCACCGCCTTCACCGCATGCAGATCGTTAAACGGCACGTGGATAATGTCCGCCGGTTTCGGGCCGAAGCCATCAGAATATTTTGGCTGCCCACCCACCGATACCGTGAACAGCGAACGGCCGTGGAAGGCATTATGGAAGGCGATGATTTTGGTCTTATACGGGCTGTGACGGGTAATGGTGTAGTGGCGCGCCAGCTTGAACGCCGTTTCGTTCGCTTCGGTGCCGGAGTTCATGAACACCACGCGCTCGGCGAAGGTGGCATCCACCAGCTTGCGGCCCAGACGCAGCGCCGGCTCGTTGGTAAAGACATTGCTGGTATGCCACAAGGTTTCTCCCTGCTCATGCAGCGCCGCGACCAGAGCCGGATGACAATGCCCTAACGCCGTCACCGCAATCCCGCCGGCGAAATCAACGTACTCTTTGCCCTGCTGATCCCAAACGCGGCTACCTTTACCTTTGACCGGGATGAATTCTGCCGGTGCATAAATCGGCAAAATAACTTCATCGAATGTGGCGCGGGTAATTACCGGTTGCTCAGTTGCCATGTCATGCCATCCTTCTTCGTTATGCGGTCATTATTGTGATAATCTAATCACAAAATATGCATAAAAAATCAGTCAATGGCAACTACAAATCACCGGTTGAGGAAGTTTGCCAGCAGCTGATGTCCCTGCTCGCTGAGAATACTCTCCGGGTGGAACTGTACCCCTTCGAGATCCCACTCCCGATGGCGAATGGCCATAATCTCCCCGCTGTCGCTGCGGGCCGTCACCTCAAAACATTCGGGAAGCGTCGCGGGATCAATCAGCAGAGAGTGGTAGCGAGTGACGGTCAGCGGATTATTCAGCCCCTGAAAGACCCCCTGCCCGTTATGATGGATGGGGGAAGTCTTGCCGTGCATCACTTTCGCCGCTCTCACGATAGTGGCCCCAAAGACCTGGGCGATAGCCTGATGGCCAAGACAAACGCCCAGCAGCGGAATCTGACCGGCATAACGGGCAATCACCGCCAGCGAAATGCCTGACTCATTTGGTGTACAGGGCCCGGGAGAGATCACGATTTTCTCCGGCAGCAACGCCGCTATCTCCTCAAGCGTCAGCTCATCATTACGCCTGACCAGCACTTCCGCCCCCAGTTCACAGAAGTACTGGTACAAGTTCCAGGTGAAAGAATCATAGTTGTCGATAAGCAGGATCATAGCGGCTCCGGAAAGAATAAAACCGGGCTATTCTACTCAGATTCTCACGCTTCGCTTACCACTTTGCGAAAGATCCGCTCAAGGGGTTCGGGATCGCCCATCGCCCCCAGCTGGTTAGCCTGGCTCCAGGTATCGGGGTCGATATCCCGCCAGTCGAGCACAAACCCGGCGTGAAGAGCCAACTGTTCAAAGAAAATCCGCTGAACCAGGCCGCTACCGACGCGAAACGGGTGCAGGACGTTGATTTCCCCGTAGTACCAGCTCAGACGCGTGACAAACGTCGCGCAGCTGATTCCGCTGAGATAGTCCTCGTCCTCCAGCGCCCGCATCAGCGCATTGCCCTCTTTCTCAATCCACGCAAAATGGCAGAAAGGGGTATCACCCTGATAGATATCGACTTCTCTGAATTGCCCCGCCCAGTCGAAGATATCCTGATACAGCTGATGATGAATGAAACAGAGGTAAGGTAGCCCGCGGCCACGCGGTCCCAGCGGCAGCGTCGCCGCACGCAGGGAGGTGATTTCCCAGGCCGTTTGCTCCAGCCGCTGCGCCTGACGAATGCCGAGACGGTTACGCATCACATTGAGCGCAGGGTAGAGGTAAGGGTCGCGATCGTCGCCATATTTACTGCTCATGACGCCTCCTGATCTCGGCGACACGCGCCAGCGCTTGTTCGGCAGTCAGCGTCACCAGCGGGATCGCTGCGCCCTCAAGGCGACGGCTGGCCTGAAAATTCACATTGCGGGTCTGTTCCCAGAGTTGGGATTTTTGCTTATCGGTGAGTGAACGCATGGTCGCCTCCCTTATCGTCCCCTGTTTGCCACAAGTATAAGCAGCAATTTCGGGTTACGCAGAGAGGCCGATGTGGCGCGGGCGATGTTACCCGCGCACAGAAAGGCTTACGGCAGGACTTTCGCTGAGAGGATGACGACAGGTTTGGACGGTACATTCTGGTACGGTCCGACGTTGTGCGTCTGAACCTGAGAAATCTTATCCGCCACGTCCATGCCTTTCACCACTTTGCCAAAGACCGCATAGCCAAAATCACGCTGCCCGTGGTCAAGGAAGGCGTTGTCCGCAATGTTAATGAAGAACTGGCTGGTGGCGCTGTCCTGATCGGCAGTACGCGCCATCGCGATAGTGCCGCGGGTATTGCGCAGACCGTTATCGGCTTCGTTTTTAATCGGCGGGTTCGGCTGCTTTTGCTGCATCTGTTCGTTGAAGCCGCCGCCCTGCACCATGAAGCCCGGAATCACGCGATGGAAGGTGGTGTTGTTATAGAAGCCGCTGTTCACGTACTTCAGGAAGTTATCCACGGAAATCGGTGCTTTCTGGCTATTTAACTCCAGCTCAATATTGCCCGCAGACGTCGTCAGCAGTACATGAGGATCGCCTTTCGCTGCCATTGCCGGAGAGAAAGCTGAAATGGCGAAAACGGCAACCACCGCCGCCAGAGTTGATTTGAGCATGGGAATTCCTTAACGGAGCAGAATAAAAAGCAAGTGCTTTGATTCTAAAGAGCCTTTGCATCCTGGGCCAGCCTTTTACCTAATTTTACGTAGCTGAAATAGTTGTTACGACGCACGCCTTGACCTGCGCGATCAATAAAAGCGATCTAAATCACACTAATCTATGCAAAAAGCATTTCATTGCATAATAAACGTTTGCTTACATCACTCGAATGAATAAAATCTGTCCGCCCTGGCGCAGTCAATGCGCTTTACATTTCTATTCACAGGCCAGTCATGACTAACAGCAATCGTATCAAGCTCACATGGATCAGCTTCTTTTCCTACGCCCTCACCGGCGCGCTGGTGATCGTCACCGGAATGGTGATGGGAAATATCGCCGATTATTTCCATTTGCCCGTCTCCAGCATGAGCAACACCTTTACTTTCCTCAATGCCGGTATCCTGATCTCTATCTTCCTGAACGCCTGGCTGATGGAAATTGTGCCGCTGAAAACCCAGCTGCGTTTTGGCTTCATTCTGATGGTGCTGGCCGTTGCCGGGCTGATGTTTAGCCACAGCCTGGCTCTGTTCTCCGCGTCCATGTTCGTTCTGGGACTGGTCAGCGGGATCACCATGTCGATCGGGACCTTCCTGATCACCCACATGTATGAAGGCCGCCAGCGTGGCGCGCGTCTGCTGTTTACCGACTCCTTCTTCAGCATGGCGGGGATGATCTTCCCGATGGTCGCCGCATTCCTGTTGGCCCGCAGCATTGAGTGGTACTGGGTTTATGCCTGCATTGGTCTGGTCTACGTTGCCATCTTTATTCTGACCTTCGGCTGTGAGTTCCCGGTTCTTGGCAAAAAAGGGCAGCAGGACAACCAGCCGGTCGTGAAAGAAAAATGGGGCATCGGCGTGCTGTTCCTCGCCATTGCGGCGCTGTGCTACATCCTCGGTCAGCTGGGCTTTATCTCCTGGGTACCGGAGTATGCCAAGACCCTGGGCATGAGCCTGGCCGATGGCGGTAAGCTGGTGAGTGATTTCTGGATGTCGTACATGATTGGCATGTGGTCGTTCAGCTTCATCCTGCGCTTCTTCGACCTGCAGCGGATCCTGACCGTCCTGGCTGGTCTCGCCACCGTGCTGATGTACCTGTTCATCAACGGTTCACCGGAGCATATGCCGTGGTTTATTCTGACCCTCGGCTTCTTCTCCAGCGCGATTTACACCTCGCTTATTACGCTGGGTTCGCTACAAACCAAAGTCGCGTCGCCGAAACTGGTGAACTTTGTACTGACCTGCGGCACCATCGGCACAATGCTGACCTTCGTGGTGACCGGTCCGATTGTGGCTGCCAGCGGCCCGCTGGCAGCGCTGCACACCGCTAACGGCCTCTACGCCGTCGTCTTTGTGATGTGCTTAATCCTTGGCTTCGTCTCCCGCCACCGCCAGCACAATGCGGCGGCGGCCTCCCACTAAGCCTTTGTTGGCCCCTTTGCGTCAGTGAAGGGGCTGTTTCGGCTAAAGAACAGCTCCTCTCCTCCTCTGTCGGTCTGGATCCAGGTCTGTGCCAGTTGCGTTGTGGCAATTACCCGTCCCTGACGAATCGACCAGCGAACCGGCACCTGGCAGCGAACCGCTTCAAAACCATTCTCCGCCGGTAGAATAACCAGATTTGCGGGATAGCCCGGCACAATGCCGTAATCGTGCAGGCCAAAGGTGCGGGCGCTGTTGTCGGTAATCAGCTTCAGCCCATCGTTAATCTGCTGATAGCCCATCAGCTGACAGACATGCAACCCCATATGCAGCACCTGCAGCATATTGCCAGTACCCAGCGGGTACCACGGGTCGAAAACATCATCGTGACCGAAACAGACATTAATGCCCGCCGCCATCAGCTCCTTCACCCGGGTGATGCCACGGCGCTTTGGATAATCGTCAAAACGCCCCTGAAGATGAATATTCACCAGCGGGTTAGCGACAAAGTTGATTCCCGAGAGCTTCAGTAACCGAAACAACCGCGAAGTATAGGCGCCGTTATAGGAGTGCATCGCGGTGGTATGGCTGGCCGTAACCCGTGGGCCAATCCCCTCTTTCAACGCCAGAGCCGCCACCGTTTCGACAAACCGCGACTGCTCGTCGTCAATCTCATCGCAGTGAATATCCAGCGGACGCTGATACTGCTGCGCCAGACGGAACGCGATATGCAGCGATTCCACGCCATACTCGCGAGTAAACTCAAAGTGCGGAATGGCGCCGACCACATCGGCCCCGAGTCGCAGGGCCTCCTCCAGCAAGGCCTCACCATTGGGGTAGGATAAGATCCCCTCCTGGGGGAAGGCGACTATCTGCAAATCTACCCATGGCGCTACCTCCTGTTTCACCTCCAGCATCGCCTTTAATGCCGTCAACGTCGGGTCAGACACGTCAACGTGCGTCCGGACAAACTGAATCCCGTTGCCGATTTGCCATTTCAGCGTCTTCCACGCCCGGGCCTTCACATCTTCGTGACTCAACAGCGCCTTACGCTCTGCCCAGCGCTCAATCCCCTCGAACAGCGTCCCGGACTGGTTCCAGTTTGGCTCGCCGGCAGTTTGGGTGGTATCGAGATGAATATGCGGTTCAATAAATGGTGGAATCGCGAGCCCGCCGCGGGCATTGAGCACTTCATAACTTTCGCTGCGCGCATCGCCCATCGGGGTGATATCACCAAAACAGCCTTTATCTATCGCGATCTGCCACAGCCCTTCGCGGTCAGGCAAACGTACGTTCTCAATCAACCAAAGCGGAACTGCTGTCATCTTGATGACTCCCGTGAATATTGCCGTTTTTTCGCCCAACCCATGAACGTTCCCCCGCATCCATTTTGTACACAAAAGCAACAGCGAGGAAAAGCCTGAGTTTTCCATAACTTATAAAAATCCAGTAAAATCATAAGCATACCCATTAAGTGGTAGGCGCGGGCGTTCTTGATTTGTATCAATAAGTGTCCTGGCTGAATCGTTAAGGTAGGCGGTAATAGAAAAGAAATCGAGGCAAAAATGAGCAAAGTCAGAATCGCTATTATCGGTAACGGCATGGTTGGCCATCGCTTTATCGAAGAGCTTCTTGATAAGGCGCCTGCCGGACAGTTCGACATTACCGTGTTCTGTGAAGAACCCCGTATCGCTTACGACCGCGTCCACCTGTCGTCTTACTTCTCCCATCACACCGCCGAAGAGCTCTCGCTGGTCCGTGAAGGTTTTTACGAGAAACATGGCGTTAAAGTCCTGATCGGTGAACGCGCTATTACCATTAACCGCCAGGAGAAAGTGATTCACTCCAGCGCGGGACGCACGGTATTTTACGACAAGCTGGTGATGGCGACGGGCTCCTATCCGTGGATCCCGCCAATCAAAGGCGCGGACACTCAGGACTGCTTTGTGTACCGCACCATTGAAGATCTGAACGCGATTGAATCCTGCGCGCGTCGCAGCAAACGCGGCGCCGTAGTCGGCGGCGGCCTGCTGGGCCTCGAAGCTGCCGGCGCGCTGAAGAACCTCGGCGTGGAAACCCACGTCATCGAATTTGCGCCCATGCTGATGGCCGAACAGCTGGATAATATGGGTGGCGAGCAGCTCAAGCGTAAAATCGAAAGTATGGGCGTAAAGGTCCATACCAGCAAAAACACCAAAGAGATTGTCCAGCAGGGCAGCGAGGCCAGAAAAACCATGCAGTTCGCCGATGGCAGCGAGCTGCAGGTCGATTTCATCGTCTTCTCCACCGGTATTCGTCCACGCGACAAGCTGGCGACCCAGTGCGGTCTGGCCGTGGCGCAGCGCGGCGGTATCGTGGTCAATGACACCTGCCAGACTTCCGATCCGGATATCTATGCTATCGGCGAATGCGCCAGCTGGAACAACCGCGTCTACGGTCTGGTGGCGCCGGGTTATAAAATGGCCCAGGTGACCGTCGACCATCTCCTCGGCAACGACAACCGCTTCATCGGGGCCGATCTCAGCGCCAAACTGAAGCTGCTTGGCGTTGACGTGGGCGGCATCGGCGATGCGCATGGCCGCACGCCTGGCGCCCGCAGCTACGTCTATCTTGATGAAAGCAAAGAAGTCTACAAACGACTGATCGTCAGCGAAGACAATAAAACTCTGCTTGGCGCGGTGCTGGTCGGTGACACCAGCGATTACGGCAATCTGCTGCAGCTGGTGCTCAACGGCATTGAACTGCCGGAAAACCCGGACTCGCTGATTCTGCCGGCACACGCAGGCAGCGGTAAGCCGTCAATCGGCGTCGATAAACTGCCGGACAGCGCGCAAATCTGTTCCTGCTTCGACGTGACCAAAGGGATGCTGATTTCCGCCATCAACAAAGGCTGCCATACCGTCGCCGCGCTGAAAGCAGAAACCAAAGCCGGTACCGGCTGCGGCGGCTGTATTCCGCTGGTGACCCAGGTGCTGAACGCGGAGCTGGCGAAACAGGGGATCGAAGTGAACCACAATCTGTGCGAACACTTTGCCTACTCCCGCCAGGAGCTGTTCCACCTGATTCGCGTAGAAGGGATTAAAACCTTCGAAGAGCTGCTGGCGAAACACGGAAAAGGCTACGGCTGCGAAGTGTGTAAACCGACCGTTGGCTCGCTATTGGCCTCCTGCTGGAATGAGTACATTCTCAAGCCTCAGCATACGCCGCTGCAGGACACGAACGATAATTTCCTCGCCAACATCCAGAAAGACGGGACCTATTCGGTTATCCCGCGCTCCGCCGGCGGCGAAATTACGCCGGAAGGCCTGGTGGCCGTAGGGCGCATCGCGCGCGAATATAACCTCTACACTAAAATCACCGGTTCACAGCGTATCGGCCTGTTCGGCGCACAAAAAGACGACCTGCCGGAAATCTGGCGTCAGCTGATTGAAGCGGGCTTCGAAACCGGCCACGCGTATGCCAAAGCGCTGCGTATGGCGAAAACCTGCGTCGGCAGCACCTGGTGCCGCTACGGCGTCGGCGACAGCGTGGGCTTCGGCGTCGAGCTGGAAAACCGCTACAAAGGCATCCGTACGCCGCACAAAATGAAGTTTGGCGTCTCCGGCTGCACCCGTGAATGTGCGGAAGCGCAGGGGAAAGACGTCGGCATTATCGCTACCGAGAAAGGCTGGAACCTGTACGTCTGCGGGAACGGCGGGATGAAGCCGCGCCACGCCGACCTGCTGGCCGCCGATCTCGATCGCGAAACGCTGCTCAGCTATCTCGATCGCTTTATGATGTTCTATATCCGTACCGCCGATAAGCTGACGCGTACCGCGCCGTGGTTAGACAACATGGAAGGCGGCATCGACTACCTGCGTAGCGTCATTATCGACGACAAGCTGGGCCTGAACGCCCACCTGGAAGAAGAGCTGGCGCGTCTGCGTGCCGCTGTCGCCTGCGAGTGGACCGAGACGGTCAACAATCCGGCGGCACAAACCCGCTTCAAACACTTTATCAACAGCAACCAGCGCGACCCGAATGTACAGGTCGTACCGGAACGCGAGCAGCACCGTCCGGCAACGCCGTATGAGCGTATCCCGGTCACTCTGGTGGAGGAGAACGCATGAGCCAGTGGGTAAACATCTGCAAGATTGACGATATTCTGCCTGCAACCGGCGTCTGTGCGCTGCTGGGCCAGCAGCAGGTCGCCCTGTTCCGGCCTTACCATGACGATCGGGTCTATGCGATCAGCAATATCGACCCGTTCTTCAACGCCAGCGTGCTGTCGCGAGGCATCATTGCTGAACATGAGGGTGAGCTGTGGGTCGCCAGCCCATTGAAGAAACAGCGCTTCCGTCTGCGCGACGGCCTGTGCATGGAAGATGCAAGCCACTCCATTGCACATTTCGATGCGCGCGTGAAAGACGGCAACGTTCAGCTGAAGGCATGATGCCCTGAGGTTCCCGCCGCGCTCCGGCGGGAACCATATTTTCTTCTTATGCCAACTAAGCGGTAGGCGCCCGAAAAATCGTATATTGTGCTAACCCTCTGCTGCTATGCTACGACCGCTTACCCCTCTCCCACTGCTTGCTGCGAGGATGTTCCGTGGATCACTTACCTATTTTCTGTCAGCTGCGCGGCCGCGACTGCTTACTGGTCGGCGGCGGTGATGTTGCCGAACGCAAGGCACGCCTGCTGCTTGATGCCGGCGCCAGAGTCACGGTCAACGCGCTGGTGTTCTCGCCGCAGTTCCATGCGTGGGCTGATTCGCAGATGCTGACCCTGGTGCAAGCGCCGTTTAACCCGGCGCTTCTCGACACCTGCTGGCTGGCCATCGCCGCCACCGACGATGAGGATGTCAATCAGCGGGTCAGCGACGCGGCAGAGGCACGGCGGATATTCTGTAACGTGGTGGATGCGCCGCAGCAGGCCAGTTTTATTATGCCGTCGATCATTGACCGCTCGCCGCTGATGGTCGCCGTCTCCTCTGGCGGTACCTCACCGGTGCTGGCGCGGCTGCTGCGGGAAAAGCTGGAGTCGATTCTGCCGCTCCACTTAGGCCAGCTGGCCCACTATGCCGGCCAGCTGCGTTCGCGGGTGAAAAAACAGTTTGCGACGGTCGGCGAACGTCGACGTTTCTGGGAAAAGTTGTTCGTCAACGACCGTCTGGCGCAATCGCTGGCCAATGAAGACCGCCAGGCCGTTGCCGATACTACCGAGCAACTGTTAACGGAGCCGCTGGATCATCGTGGCGAAGTGGTGCTGGTCGGCGCCGGTCCCGGCGATGCCGGGCTGCTGACCCTCAAAGGGCTCCAGCAGATTCAGCAGGCGGACGTCGTGGTGTATGACCGTCTGGTTTCTGACGACATTATGAATCTGGTACGTCGCGACGCCGATCGGATTTTCGTCGGCAAACGCGCGGGCTATCACTGCGTACCCCAGGAAGAGATTAACCAGATCCTGCTGCGCGAGGCGCAGAACGGACGTCGCGTGGTGCGCCTGAAAGGCGGCGATCCCTTTATTTTTGGCCGCGGCGGCGAAGAGCTGGAAACCCTGTGCAACGCCGGAATCCCCTTCTCGGTGGTGCCAGGAATTACCGCGGCTTCAGGCTGTTCCGCCTATTCAGGTATCCCGTTGACCCATCGCGATTTCGCCCAGGGCGTCCGCCTGATCACCGGCCATCTGAAGACCGGCGGCGAGCTGGATTGGGAAAACCTGGCGGTAGAGAAGCAGACGCTGGTGTTTTATATGGGGCTGAACCAGGCCTCTGCTATCCGTGAGAACCTGATTGCTCACGGCATGGCGGCGGATATGCCCGCGGCTATCGTTGAAAACGGTACGGCGGTCAGCCAAAGAGTGGTCGCCGGCACCTTAGATCAGCTGGATATTCTGGCGCAGCAGATGGCCAGCCCGGCGCTGATTATCGTTGGCCGCGTGGTCAGCCTGCGCGACAAGCTGAACTGGTTCTCACATCACTGATACTGACGTTCCGGGTTCAGCTCGCGAATGCTGAGAAACTGACCGGCAAACGTCGCATACGCTTAACATGCAAAAGGGCGGGATTTACCCGCCCTTTTCTGTTTATCGCCCGGCTATCGCTTACGGCTTAGCCACAAAACCAATGGCTTCATAGACTGCTTTCAGCGTTTGCGACGCACGAGCGCTGGCTTTTTCAGCCCCGTCTTTCATCACCTGATTGAGGAACGCTTCGTCGTTACGGAAGCGGTTATAGCGCTCCTGCAGCTCTAGCAGCATACCGGACACCGCATCAGCCACTTCGCCTTTCAGGTGACCATACATTTTGCCTTCGAAATGCTGCTCCAGCTCCGCGATGCTCTGACCGGTAACCCCGGAAAGAATATCCAGCAGGTTGGAGACACCGGCTTTATTCTGCTGGTCATAGCGGACAACAGGCGGCTCATCGGAGTCCGTCACGGCGCGCTTGATCTTTTTCACCACCGATTTCGGGTCTTCCAGCAGACCGATCACGTTATTGCGGTTGTCGTCTGACTTGGACATTTTCTTTGTCGGTTCAAGCAGGGACATCACGCGGGCACCGGATGCAGGAATAAACGGCTCAGGCACTTTAAACACCTCGCCGTAAAGGGCGTTGAAGCGCTGCGCGATATCGCGGCTCAGCTCCAGGTGCTGTTTCTGATCTTCGCCAACCGGAACCTGGTTGGTCTGATACAGCAGAATGTCCGCCGCCATCAGCACCGGATAGTCAAACAGACCGGCGTTAATGTTTTCCGAATAGCGCGCAGATTTGTCTTTGAACTGAGTCATCCGGCTCAGTTCACCGAAATAGGTGTAGCAGTTCAGCGCCCAGCCCAGCTGTGCGTGTTCCGGCACGTGCGACTGAACGAAGATGGTGCTTTTCTCCGGGTCGATACCACATGCCAGGTAAAGCGCCAGAGTATCCAGCGTCGCTTTACGCAGTTTCTCAGGATCCTGACGCGCGGTGATGGCATGCAAATCCACGATGCAGTAGATGCAGTGATAATCATCCTGCATGCTCACCCATTGACGCAGCGCACCCATATAGTTGCCAATGGTCAATTCACCTGAGGGCTGTGCGCCACTAAAAACGATGGGCTTAGTCATTTTTCAATTCCTGAGTTTCACTGTACGGTAGCCCGAGAGCGGGCAAGAGTTCATTAAATTGGTCGAAGATGTAGTCCGGTTCGCTGAGCGCGATCGACTCGCCGTAGTTATACCCGTAGGTCAGTCCGACAGAGCTGCAGCCAGCGGCTTTAGCCGCCTGAATATCATTACGTGAATCGCCAACGAACAGCAGCTCAGCAGGCGCCAGACCCAGCTTCTGCGCCACAAGTAGCAGCGGATCCGGATGTGGTTTTTTATTCTTCACATCATCGCCACCGATGACGACCGTAAAATATTTCGCGATATCCAACGCTGCCAGAATTGGCGCAACGAACGGCGTCGGCTTGTTGGTCACCAGCGCCAGCGGCAGGCCTTTCGCATGCAGTGCGCCAAGCGTATCAGCCACTGCCGGGAACAGAAAACTGCCTTCTTCCGCCGCTTCAGCATAGTAGCGATCGAACAGCTTACGCAGCACCAGCAGCTGCTCTGCCCGCGGAATATCGTCATGATCGACGGAGGGTTTTCCCATTGCAGCACGCTGGGTTGCGCGTTCCTGACGCGCCCAGCTCAGGGCCCGCTCCATCAGAACATCCGCACCGTTGCCGATCCAGGTTACGACGCGCGCCTCGCCCGCCATCGGCAGCTCCAGCGCATAGAGCGCGCTATCAACCGCAGCCGTCAAACCCGGTGCGCTGTCGACCAGCGTGCCGTCAAGGTCAAAGGCGACACCGCGAACAGAGTGTAATTTATCCATGACTAACCTTTGCTAATTCACTACGCATTTGATCAATAACCTCCTTGTAATCAGGACGGTCGAATATCGCGGAGCCGGCAACAAACATATCTGCGCCTGCCGCCGCAATGTCCGCAATATTGCTGACCTTCACGCCGCCGTCGACTTCCAGACGAATGTCATAACCCGACGCATCGATGCGCTGGCGCACTTCGCGCAGTTTATCCAGCGTCTGGGGGATGAAGGACTGACCGCCGAAACCTGGGTTAACGGACATCAGCAGGATAACGTCCAGCTTATCCATCACATAATCAAGGTAACTCAGCGGCGTGGCCGGGTTAAACACCAGACCGGCTTTACAGCCATGTTCTTTGATGAGCTGCAGGCTGCGATCGACGTGCTCAGAGGCTTCCGGATGGAAGGTGATAATGCTGGCGCCCGCCGCGGCGAAATCAGGGATGATGCGGTCGACCGGTTTCACCATCAGGTGCACGTCGATCGGGGCGGTGATGCCATAGTTGCGTAGTGCTTTCAGCACCATAGGGCCGATGGTCAGATTCGGCACGTAGTGGTTGTCCATCACGTCAAAGTGCACAACGTCCGCACCTGCAGCCAGCGCTTTGGCGGTATCCTCGCCCAGGCGGGCAAAATCAGCCGACAGAATCGAAGGGGCAATCAAATACTGCTTCATCCGCATCTCCTTGAAATTATTTAGTCTTGGGCGGACGGTAAAGAGCCAGAAGCTCGTCCACCTTCTTTCGTGTACCACCGTTGCTGCTGATACTGCGTCGAACTTTGACGACATGCAGTTTAGCCTGACGATACCATTCGCGCGTGAGCGCGGTATCGTGGTTGGAAATCAGAACCGGAACCCGCTGTTCCAGCAGGTTCTCCGCCAGCTGCGCCAGATGGGCCTGCTGCTCGGCATTAAAGCTGTTCGTATGATAGGCCGTAAAATTGGCGGTAGACGACAATGGCGCATACGGAGGATCGCAATAGACCACCGAAGAACCGTCCGCGCGCGCCATGCTGTCGGCATACGACTCGCAGTAGAAGTACGCATTCTGCGCCTTCTGGGCAAAATGATACAGCTCAGCTTCCGGGAAGTAGGGCTTCTTATAACGGCCGAACGGTACGTTAAATTCGCCGCGCAGATTATAGCGACACAGGCCATTGTAACCATGGCGGTTCAGATACAGGAACAGCACCGCACGACGCAGCGGATCCTGACTTTGATTGAATTCAGTACGGAACTGATAGTACTGCTCTGCCGCGTTATTCTCGGGCGTAAACATTTCACGCGCCGCCGCAACATACTCATCCGTCTGCAATTTAACGATGTTGTAAAGACCGATCAGGTCGCTGTTGATGTCCGCCAGAATATAACGAGAAAAGTCGGTATTCAGAAATACCGACCCTGCACCCACAAAGGGCTCAATCAGACAATCGCCTTGCGGCAAGTGTTTCTTTATATCGTCAAGCAGGGGGTATTTCCCCCCTGCCCATTTCAGAAAAGCGCGATTCTTTTTCATGCTGCCTAACTAATTACCACATTCTCCGGCTGTGGAGAAAGCTCCGACAGCACCCTGCGCTTAAGACTACACCGCACTTACTTCAGATCAGCCTGAACCTGATGCAGCGGTTTCGCCCACGGGTTTTTCGCCTGCACATCCGCTGGCAGAGTGGCAACAGCACGCTTCGCTTCATCTTTCGAAGCGTAGATACCGCTGACCAGTACATACCATGGCTGACCGTTACGCGTGGTCTCGTAGACGACATATTTATCCAGCTTCTCTTTCTTCGCCCAGCTATTCAGGTTGTTGTAGTTGGAGGAGCTGCTGAGTTGCAGAGTGTAGTTACCCGACGGCGCCGCTTTCATCGAGCTGACATCACCGGCAGTTTTACCCCCGGCAGTCGCAGCCGGAGCCGCCGTCGCCGCAGCGGTAGCCGCTGGTGCGGTCGCGGTTGTCGTTGTCGTTGTCGTTGTCGTCGGAGCCGGCTTAGTTGTCTGTGCGGTGGCAACAGGTTTGCTCGGCTGAGTAACAGGCGCTTTCACCGGCGCGGCCGCGGCAGTGCTTTCAACACGCTTCGGCTGAACCGGTTTCGCTTCAACCGGGGCTTTCGCCACTGGTTTCGGCTCAATCACCGTATGCTTACGCTCTACCGGACGCGGAGCAGCGGCAGTCTGACGTTCAGTTGTTGCCTGACGCGGGGCGGCGCCATTACGGACAGGAGCAACGGTTGCCGGTTCAGTCGGCAGCGTAGAGTTCGCTACGGCGCTGTCAATCTGGCCCTGCTGCTGAGTCAAGGCATTATTCAGATCGCCCTGTACTTCAACACGCTGCTGTCCCTGCGGCTCAGCGGCAGTCTGGCCCTGAGTCGGGTTAGAGGCGATCGGCGGCAGAGAAACATCCTGCTGCGCGTTGTTTGCCGTTGTCTGGTCCTGAGCGGCAGGCTGGCCATTGCCAGACTGTCCATTGTCAGACTGATCGCCTGACAGGTTAATGCTCTTCTCGCCTGACGCGGTTTGTTCACTGGAAGAGGATGGCGACTTCAGTGCAGAGCCAATGCCAACGATCAGCAGCAGCAGCACGAGAATCCCCACCCCCATCATAATATACTGGCGGGAGGCTGGCTTCGCGGGCGCTTTCTTACGCTTGCGCGGACGACGTTCAACCTGCTGTTCTTCGGACTCTTCGTCTTCTTCAGACTCTACGTCCGCTTCATACTCTTCTTCATCGCGCTCACGGCGTGCTTTGCTGGCGCGCGTCGGACGACTGTCGTCTGCATCAAGATCGACATCATCAAAATTGATCTGCGGATCGCTATCGCGCTCGGAAGATTGACGGGAACGACCAGTACGACGATCGCTGCGATCGGCTTTCAGATCATCTTCTGGTTTTAATTCATCCATTTAACACCCCACTAAAAGGCTTATGCTCACGACTATTGCATGTCACCTGAAATGATAACGCCGCGCGGACGCGGCTAGACCTTCTTATTGTTGCGCTAGCTGTGTATCAGCAATCGCGCCAAGAACTACATCATGCGACACTCCGCCGCGAACTTCGCTTTTCCCTATTGCCAGCGGTAGCACCAGCCGCATCTCGCCTGCCAGCACCTTTTTATCACGCATCATGTGGGGCAGATACGCCTGCGCAGTCATCTCCTGCGGCCCACGTACCGGCAAGCCCGCACGCTGCAGCAGCGTCACGATACGCTGTGTATCCTGTGCGCTGAACTGCCCTAATCGCTCGGACGTATGCGCAGCCATCACCATACCGGCAGCAACGGCTTCACCGTGTAGCCAGTTACCGTAGCCCATTTCGGCTTCAATAGCATGACCAAAAGTATGCCCAAGATTGAGTAAAGCACGTAACCCGGTTTCGCGCTCGTCGGCAGCAACAACTTCGGCTTTCAGCTCACAGCAACGACGAATACAGTACGCCATCGCCTTCTCATCAAGCGCCATCAGCGCATCGATATTGCTTTCCAGCCAGCTGAAGAATTCACCGTCGAGGATAATGCCGTACTTGATCACTTCGGCCAGTCCGGAAGAGAGTTCACGGGCCGGCAACGTCTTAAGACAGTTGAGATCGACGACCACGGAAACCGGCTGCCAGAAGGCACCAATCATGTTTTTACCAAGAGGGTGATTGACGGCCGTCTTACCGCCGACCGAAGAGTCCACCTGCGACAGCAGGGTGGTTGGAACCTGGATAAAACGCACGCCGCGCTGATAGCTAGCCGCAGCAAAGCCGGTTAGATCACCGACCACGCCACCGCCGAGCGCCACCAGAGTGGTGTCACGGCCGTGCGGTTTTTGCAGTAAAGCGGTAAAGACGGAGTCCATCACCGTCAGGCTTTTGTACTGCTCGCCGTCGGGTAGAATGACGCTATCTACGTTAACCCCCGCCTGCTCCAGTACAGAGCGAACGTTATCCAGATAAAGCGGCGCCAGCGTTTCATTGGTGACCAGCATAACCTGGTCGCCTGATTTCAGTGGCTGGAAGGAAGCTGGATCGTTAAACAAACCAGCCGCGATGGTAATCGGGTAACTACGTTCCCCGAGGGTTACAGTAAGCCTCTCCATAACGCGACGTCCACCTCAGTTGCTTTTTACTCTGACGCTCTTTATTAAGCCAGAATCAATTGCTTTCCAGCATATGAATAATCTGGTTTGCCACTACTTTTGCGCTCTGATCGTCGGTACGGATAGTGACGTCAGCAATCTCTTCATACAGTGGGTTGCGTTCGTCGGCCAACGCTTCAAGAACTTCGCGAGGCGGCGCTTCAACTTGTAATAGAGGACGCTTTTTATCGCGCTGCGTACGGGCAAGCTGCTTTTCGATCGTTGTTTCCAGGTACACCACCACGCCGCGGGCGGAGAGACGGTTACGCGTTTCACGGGATTTCACAGAGCCGCCGCCAGTCGCCAGCACAATTCCCTGTTTTTCCGTCAACTCATTGATGATCTTTTCTTCACGGTCGCGGAAGCCGTCTTCACCTTCGACATCGAAAACCCAGCCCACATCTGCGCCAGTGCGTTTCTCAATCTCTTGATCAGAATCGTAAAATTCCATATTGAGCTGTTGGGCTAACTGGCGCCCAATAGTGCTTTTGCCGGCACCCATAGGCCCAACCAGAAAGATATTGCGTTTCTCTGCCATTTTTTCGGTACTACTAAGACTATTCGTTAATGGTAAACCCGCTTCGCGAATACCCAGCGCAGCAGGACATGAACTGAAACCTCATATGCAATAGAGCGAGAGTCAGACTAAAAATTATCTCAATACTCAGGCAGGTTTGGCAACTGAATATACTCGTCATTATTCAAACTACCTCGCCGTCGGCTGCACTTATCCGCCTCCAGGTGCATAGTTATCTATGTTTCTGGGGGTAAACCAGCTTACCGCCTCGACGCATCCTGAATGATCGTGTGGATAAATCACCGGACAAAAAGGGAGGATTGATGCCGAACCCGACTCTCAAATCGGTACCCCTTGTATGCTAAATCCGTCCTCACGTCAAACACCTGAAACGTGTTTAGCAAGAAAAACCGCTTAATGCACTGCCAGAATTCGTGGGGTAATGAAGACAACCAGTTCGCGCCGTTCGTTATCTTTACCGTCGCGACGAAACAGCTGGCCGAGCAGCGGAATGTCACCCAGTAGCGGAATACTGTCGCGGGCAGATTTCTTTTTTTGCGAAAAGATTCCGCCCAGAGCCAGCGTTTCGCCGCTTTTAACTTCAACCTGCGTCTCAATTTCCTGTTTATCGATAGCCAACGCTTCGCCGTTTTCCTGCTTCAGAACCTGACCTGGCGTATTCTCAGTAATGCGTAGCTTCAGGCGCACGCGATTCTGTTGCAGAACCGTTGGCGTGACCTCCATTCCCAGAACCGCCTCTTTAAACTCAACCGATGTTGCGCCGCTTTCCCCGCTGGAGACCTGATAGGGAATTTCGCTACCCTGCTTGATGCTGGCAGGCTGCATATGAGAAGCCAGCAAACGCGGGCTGGCGATGATTTCCACCTGCTGTTTTTGCTCCAGCGCCGAAAGCTCCAGCTCCAGCAATCGCCCGCTCAGACGGCCGATATTAAACCCCACGCGAGTGCTGGCATCGTTCACCGCCTGATGGCTGCTTAAGGTCGTCAGCTTACCGGAACCCGGCGCGCTGCTGGCTTCGGCCATGCTCCATTTCACCCCCAGTTCACGCAGGCTGGTTTCACTCATCGAGACGATATGTGCCGCCAGTTCGACCTGACCGACCGGCAGATCCATCTCCTGGGCCCACGCTGTCAACGTCGACAGATGCGCGGCATCGTCGTGAATGAACAGTCGATTGGTGCGTTTATCCACCGTCAGGCTGCCCCGGGCGCTGAGCAGTTTGTCCCCGGACTTTGCCAGCTCGCTCGCATCGGCATGCTGCAGCATCACGCTATGCCTTTGCAAAGGCAGATTCTGCAATTGCTTCACGCGCGCCGCCTCTTGTTGCGCCTGCCGCGCATTTTGCCAGCCCAGCGTATGCACATGCAGGACCGTGCCCTGCTGGTTATACATCAGCCCGGCGCTATCAATCACCGCGCGCAATGCCTGCTGCCAGGGAACGTTTTTCAGATGAAGCGACACCGTACCGCTGACGTCAGGCGCTACGACCAGATTTTTTTGCTGCATCTCGGCCAGCGTTTGCAGCACCTGGGCTACCGGCACATCATCAACCACCAGCGACACGAGTTGCTCATTTTTTGCCGCCGCTAGCGCTGGCAACAGTAGAAACAGCAGGCTTATCCATCGCATCATTTTTTGCTCCTTTTTCCCGCAGCCATTCCCAATGCGCAGGTTCGCATCCAGGCCCTGTTGTTATTTCAATTCGCTCCGCCGTCAGCACATGGATTCGCCAGCCCCCCGGCAAAGCGTCATCTTGTCGCACCCGTAGCCATTGGTTACGATGGTCCAGTAAATAACCCACCCAATATTGTGGATGACCGACCGCGCCACCATAGCGCCATTGCGCCAGCTGTGCCGTCTGGCAGCGATCCTCCGGAGGCAGAAACGGATCGCGATCGCCGGCCAGCAGTGGTAGCGAAAGCGGCAACAGCCATAGAAAGCGCCAACCCTTACCCCACATCTTCGGCCTCCAGCTGTAACGTCATCAGCAGTGCCTCTTTTTCCGGACGCAGCGAAAAGCCCGTTACGCGCATCCCGCACTCCGCCAGCCAGGAAAACAGCGGCGGGACCGCCTGCCAGCTGGCCTCCAGCAGCAGCTCACCGCCATGCCCCGACGGGCGCCAGGTCACCAGCATGGCGCCTGATACCGGCAGCGCAACCGGCGAGAACAGCGAGCGCTGTTGCTCATCAGGAAGGACATTTTGCAAGGCAGTCTGCAGCGGCATTAACCGAAGCCACTGCTGACGCAGCCGGAGATGTCCGTCGTTTTCTGTCGGTGGAGGCGAAGCCGACAGCCGAAAAAAAATCACCACGAGCAGCCCCAGAATAATCGGCAGCGCGAGCCGCCCACCACGCAGAGAAAACAATGCCGTCATTCCACGTTCAATGAGTGCCTGCATCAGCGTGCTCTCCGCTCAGGGAAAAGCGAAACTGCCAGCGCCCCGACTCACCGCGGCGCGTTTCACCGGCTTTAGCCGGTTTGAACCCGGCAACCGCACCCAGCGCTTTTTCCAGCCCCGCCACGGCATTAAGATTCAGCGCCAGACCGCTCAACATCAGGGTATCGCGCTGATACTCCAGCCGGGTTAACCAGGCCTGCTCCGGTAGTTGCGCGGCGATTGCCTGCAATCGGGGCCGCCAGGCCTCGGTTAATGCCCTTCTTTGCTGTCTCAGCCGCAGCCGCTGTGCTTGCTGCTGTCGCTCCAGCATCATGCTTTCGCGCTGACGGAGTGCGGACCAGAGCTGGTTTTCAGCCGCGGTTCTCACCGCCGCCAGCACCTCAACCGCGTGACGCTCAGCCCGGTTAACCTGAGCCATCGTCAGCAAGAGCAGTAGAACCCCCACCGCATACAGCAGCGCGACACGCAGCTGCTGGCGGCGACGTGCTTCACGCCATGGCAAAAAATTCACCGCCGTCGTCATCGTTACCGCCCTCCTAACGCCAGCGCAATCGCCACGGCATAGCGGTCTCCACAGCTCGGCAGCGGTGGTTGCAGGCGATGAATCACGCGCCAGGGGTCAAAAGCGGTCTCATCGCCAGAACGCGTGGCGCAGCGCTGGAGTGATTTGGCATCGATAAGCCGGGAGAGTTGTGAAAACGAAGAGGCTTCAGCGCACGGCAAACTGCCCCAGCCTTCCCGGGTTGCCCACAGCCAATGAGGCTCGTTGCGCCACGCCAGGCCTTGCGAGCCAGAGGGTAACCAGGGGAGGAACGCCGCCAGCGCGCTGGCATCCGGGACAATGCCTGCGATGCTCAGCTTCAGGCGGGCGGCGAGCTGACGCAGAACGTCGATATCCAGGCGTTGTGCCGCCGTCACCCGCCACGCGTTATTTGCCGGCGCGGCGGAATAATCGACGCACAGCGAGGCGGCGGGCATCTCCAGCTGTTGCGCCATCACGCTGGCTATCCAGGTTGCCCGCTCCTTGTCGCTCAGAGACAGCTGCGGACGCGGCAGCTGCTTTTGTAGCGTTCGGCTGGCCGGAAACGCAATGCTGACCTGATGTTGCAAAGGCAGTTCCCGCCGCCAGTTCTGCAACCGTTCAGCCAGCGCAGTCACGTCAACCACCATGCCATGACGCACGATGCCGGGCGCCAGTTCGATGTCCCACCAGCGGCATAACGCCCAGCGGGAACGCGCATAGCGCAGTGCGACCAGCACGATTGCGTCCTGTTGAATATGCATCCCGATTCGCCAGTTGCTGAAAGCCATGCTTACGATCTCCTTGTCCGCCATTACGGCTCGACTCTATCAATGCACCAGGCTTGCCTTTATACTACCGCGCGTTTGTTTATAAACTGCCCAAATTAAACTTAATGGGAAATCTCCGGTGAAGTTCGTAAAGTATCTATTGATCCTTGCAGTCTGTTGCGTACTGCTGGGAGCAGGCTCGGTTTTTGGCCTCTATAAATATATTGAGCCGCAACTCCCTGACGTCGCGACCTTGAAGGATGTGCGTTTGCAGATCCCGATGCAGGTCTATAGCGCGGATGGTGAGCTTATTGCGCAGTATGGCGAGAAACGCCGTATTCCCGTCACGTTGCAGCAAATGCCGCCCGAGCTGATCAAAGCGTTTATTGCCACCGAAGATAGTCGTTTCTATGAGCATCACGGCGTCGATCCAGTCGGTATTTTTCGTGCAGCCAGCGTTGCCATGTTCTCAGGCCATGCCTCACAGGGCGCCAGTACGATCACCCAGCAGTTAGCGCGTAACTTCTTCCTGAGCCCAGAGAAGACGCTGATGCGTAAGATCAAAGAGGCCTTCCTGGCGATTCGCATCGAGCAGTTGCTGAATAAAGACGAAATCCTTGAGCTGTACCTGAATAAAATCTATCTCGGCTACCGCGCCTATGGCGTCGGCGCGGCGGCGCAGGTTTACTTTGGTAAATCTATCGACCAGCTTAGCCTAAGCGAAATGGCCGTTATCGCTGGCCTGCCTAAAGCACCATCGACATTTAACCCGCTCTATTCCATGGACCGCGCGACCGCGCGTCGTAACGTTGTTCTGGCACGTATGCTGAGCGAAGGCTATATCACGCAGGCGCAATACGATCAGGCGCGCAACGAAGCCATTGACGCCCGCTACCACGCACCGGAAATCGCCTTCTCGGCACCTTATCTCAGTGAAATGGTCCGCCAGGAGATGGTTAACCGCTATGGCGAACAGGCGTATGAAGATGGCTATCGCGTTTACACCACTATCACGCGTAAAAACCAGCAGTCTGCTCAGCAGGCCGTCCGCAATAACGTGCTGGATTACGATATGCGCCATGGCTACCGCGGCCCGGCCAACGTGCTGTGGAAAGTGGGCGAAACGCCCTGGGATCACGCGAAAATCATCGCATCGCTGAAAAGCCTGCCCGGCTACGGGCCGCTTGCTCCGGCGGTAATTACCTCGGCAAATCCCCAGGAAGCGGTCGCATTATTAAGTAATGGAACGTCGGTCACGCTGAACATGGAGGGCGTCCGCTGGGCGCGTCGCTTTATCTCCGATACCCAGCAAGGAGCGACTCCGCGGAAAGTCACCGATGTCCTGCAGTCCGGGCAGCAGGTTTGGGTCCGTCAGGTCGGCGACAGCTGGTGGTTGTCGCAGGTACCGGATGTAAACTCGGCGTTGGTTTCCATTAACCCGCAGAACGGCGCCATTATCGCCCTGGTCGGCGGGTTCGACTTCAATCAAAGTAAATTCAACCGCGCGACCCAGGCCCTGCGCCAGGTAGGCTCAAACATTAAGCCGTTCCTCTACACTGCGGCGATGGATAAAGGCCTGACGCTGGCCAGTATGCTTAACGATGTGCCGATTTCCCGTTGGGACGCCGGCGCAGGTTCCGACTGGCAGCCGAAAAACTCCCCGCCGCAGTACGCCGGCCCGATTCGCTTGCGTCAGGGACTGGGGCAGTCGAAGAACGTCGTGATGGTTCGCGCCATGCGTGCCATGGGCGTGGATTACGCGGCGGAGTATCTACAGCGTTTCGGTTTCCCGGCGGGGAATATCGTGCATACCGAGTCGCTGGCGCTGGGGTCCGCATCCTTTACGCCGCTGCAGGTTGCGCGCGGTTATTCGGTGATGGCCAACGGCGGCTTCCTGGTAACGCCGTTCTTTATCAGCAAAATCGAGACCGATCAGGGCGGCGTGATCTTTGAAGAGCGGCCTAAAGTTGCCTGTCCGCAGTGCAACCTGCCGGTAATTTACGGCGATACGCCGAAATCCGACGTGCTGGAAAATAAAGATGTCGAAGATGTCGCGACCTCTGCAACACCGCAGAACTCCGCGCTGCCGCCGCAGCCAGAGCTTGAACAGGTCAACCAGGCGCTGGTAGCGCAAACCGGCGCCCCGGAATACGCGCCGCATGTGATCAGCACGCCGCTGTCATTCCTGATTAAAAGCGCCCTGAACAGCAACATCTTCGGCGAACCGGGCTGGATGGGGACCGGCTGGCGCGCCGGTCGCGATCTGCAGCGCCACGATATCGGCGGTAAAACGGGGACCACCAACAGTTCAAAAGATGCGTGGTTCTCCGGTTATGGTCCGGGTGTCGTGACGTCGGTATGGATTGGTTTTGACGATCACCGCCGCGATCTGGGGCGAACCACCGCATCCGGGGCGATTAAAGATCAGATCTCTGGCTATGAGGGGGGAGCCAAAAGCGCCCAGCCAGCCTGGGATGACTTTATGAAACGCGTGCTGGAAGGCGTACCTGAAGAGCCATTAACCCCGCCGCCTGGCGTGGTAACGGTCAATATCGACCGCAGCACCGGCCAGTTGGCAAGCGGTGGTAACAGCCGCGCCGAATACTTCATTGACGGCACACAGCCGACCCATCAGGCGGTGCATGAAGTGGGGACCACGATCACCGATGGTGGCGGTGAGACCCACGAATTGTTCTGATAAAAAAAGCGCCTGCGGGCGCTTTTTTTCTGCTTCTGTTTGCAGGCCATGGTTGCAGGCCAGATGTCTGGCAAGGCGTCGGGCAGTCTACAAGCGTCCCTGAGCCCGCAGCCACTCGCGGACCAAAAACAGGGCGCTGACGTTGCGCGCTTCATTAAAATCTTCATCATCCAACAGCGTCATCAGCTGCGACAGCGGCCAGCGTACCTGCGGTAAGGGTTCCGGCTCATCGCCAGGCAGCGATTCCGGGTACAGATCTTCAGCCACCAGGATATTCATCTTGCTGGAGAAATAGGACGGTGCCATGCTCAGTTTTTTCAGGAACGTCAGCTTATTCGCGCCGAAACCGACCTCTTCTTTCAGCTCACGGTTCGCGGCTTCCATAACGGTTTCGCCCGGATCAATCAGCCCTTTAGAAAACCCAAGCTCATAAGATTCGGTGCCAACGGCATATTCACGAATCAGAATGAGATGGTCATCGACAATCGGTACAATCATCACGGCTTCACGCGTCGAAGGGCGCATGCGTTCATAAACGCGACGCACGCCGTTGCTGAATTCCAGGTCCACGCTTTCAACGTTAAAAAGACGCGAACGCGCTACTGTTTCAACATTGAGAATGGTGGGTTTTTGTAATGATTTGCTCATTGTTATCGATCTATGCTGTGATTCCAGAAGTCATTGTGCGATACGCAGCACGGTTTCGGCAATTCAATTCGCCACTTATTTACATAGTTGCAACTTGCACGCCCAAAACACGAGAATCAGAAAGATAAAAAAGTCAATAGGTTGAAATGTTTTTGAGAATTTACTGATTCCTGGATTTTAACGATTTTGATAAGCTTGTATGCTGCTGTATCGCACAATAAATTTTCCCGTATACATACGCTATCTGCCGAGAGCACACTGCAGGTTCACGCAAAGTGTTAAGCAACTAAAGACACCTGTAAGAAAAGAATAACTACGATGGGATGGGCATGGGCACCTTTCTGATTTCTTTCACAGCTCTGCTAATCTGCGCATTGCTTATCGGGTGGTGGTATCGATCGCATGCCAGACGTCGCCGCCTCCCCCTCCTGCATGCCTTTAGCGATGCCGTCACCCGCAAGCTTTCTGAGCAAGAACGCCGCGCGGTGGAAAAGTACCTTGAAGGTCTCAACCACGCCCGACAGATGCCGGCATCGGGGGCAAGCGTTGCCCCTGCCGCACTGTCTCTCACTCAACAGAGCGATACCGTCTTCACGGTGACCCGCGCCATTACGCGCTATGGCATTACCACCGATGACCCGAACAAATGGCGCTACTTCCTCGACTCGGTGGAGGTGCATCTGCCGCCCTTCTGGGAGCAGTATATCAATGACGAAAATAGCGTTGAGCTGATACCCACCGACAGCCTGCCGCTGGTCATTGCGCTCAATGGCCACGCGCTCAGCGACTACCCGCAGGAGAGCCGCGGTTACGCCCTTGAACGGGCGTCGTCAACCCAGGCGTCAATCCGCGGGGAAGAGAGCGAGCAGATCGAGCTGTTAAGTATTCGCCAGGAAACGGCTGAGGAATACGCGCTGAGTCGGCCGGATGGGCTGCGTGAAGCGATCTTTATCGTCACCTCGTTCCTGCTGTTTTACTTCAGCCTGATAAGCCCCTACGTGTTTACCCCGTGGCTAATGCTCGGCGGGCTGCTGTTACTGGCTGCGGGCCTGTGGGGGATCTACGCGCCGCCGCGTAAAACGGCGCTCCGGGAGATCCACTGCCTGCGCGGGATGCCCAAACGCTGGGGTCTGTTTGGCGAAAATGACCAGGAGCATATCAATAATATCTCCCTGGGGATTATCGATCTGATCTATCCGCGCCACTGGCAGCCCTGGATTGCCCAGGATCTCGGCCAGCAGACGGATATCGATATCTATCTCAGCCGTCACGTCGTGCGCCAGGGCCGCTTCCTGTCGTTGCACGATGAAGTGAAACACTTCCCGCTTCAGTACTGGCTGCGTAGCGCCATTATCGCCACCGGCGCACTGCTGGTGGTGGTGATGCTGTGGGCCAGCGTACCGTTGAATATGCCGTTTAAGTTTACGCTTTCGTGGCTGAAAGGGGCGCAAACCATTGAAGCGACCACCGTCGCCCAACTGGAGAAGTCGCAGGTTCGTCTTGGCGATACGCTGCGATTGAAAGGTACCGGAACCTGCAATATCCACTCGCCGGATACCTGGACGGCGAAAGAGAACTCGCCGTTTATGCCGTTTGATTGCTCGCAGATCATCTGGAATGACGCGCCTCCCCTACCGCTCCCGGAGTCCGACGTCGTCAGCAAAGCCACGGCGCTGATGCAATCCGTGCAGCGCCAGCTACATCCCGATCCGGACGATGATTCGCACGTCAGCCCCGCGCTACGCTCGGCGATTCAGAAATCAGGGATGGTGCTGCTGGATGATTTTGGCGATATCGTCATTAAAACCAACAACCTGTGCGCGGCAAAAGATGACTGCACCCGTTTGAAAAACGCGCTGGTTAACCTGGGCAATACGCGTAACTGGGAAGCGCTGACCAAACGCGCCAACTCGGGCAAGCTGGATGGCGTCAACGTTCTGCTGCGCCCGGTAAGCGCCGAGTCGCTGGAAAATCTGGTGACCACCTCAACGGCACCGTTTGTCATTCGTGAGACCTCACGCGCAGCGCAGGCCCTTAACAGTCCGGCTCCCGGCGGTTTCCTGATTGTCAGTGATGAAGGCAGCGATCTGGTAAATCAGCCGTGGCCGACCACCAGCTTGTATGACTATCCGGCGCATGAACAGTGGGGCGAACTGCAGCGGCTGGCCAGAATGCTGATGCATACGCCGTTCCACGCCGAGGGGATTGTTACCAATCTCTATACCGATGCCAATGGCACGCAGCACATCAACCTGCATCGCATTCCGGACCGTTCAGGTCTGTGGCGCTATCTGGGGACGACGCTGCTTCTGCTGACCATGCTGGGCTGCATGTCGTGGCATGGGATCCTGACGATTCGTCGCTACCAGCGTCATCGCCAGCGAATGGAAGATATTCAGAAATACTACGAAAGCTGTCTGAATCCGGTACTCATCCCCTCGCCGGAACATCAAGAGTAATTCCCTGCGCGGCGGGGTGTGATACCCTGTCGCGCATTTCCCCTCGCTGGAGACTCACCATGCATTTTGATATCGCCTGGCAGGAGGTTGATACCGTTCTGCTGGATATGGATGGCACGCTGCTCGACCTCGCCTTCGACAACTATTTTTGGCAAAAGCTGGTGCCGGAAACCTGGGGGGCGGCACGTGGCCTCAACCTGCAGGAGGCCAAAGAGGCGATGCGCCAGGAGTATCACGCGGTGCAGCATACGCTAAACTGGTACTGTCTGGACTACTGGAGCGAGCGCCTGAATTTGGATATTCGTGCGATGACCAGCGAGCAGGGGCCGCGAGCGGCGCTGCGTGAAGATACCGTCCCGTTCCTTGATGCCCTCAAGGCCAGCGGCAAGCGGCGCATCCTGCTGACCAACGCCCATCCGCACAATCTGGCGGTAAAGCTTGAACATACCGGTCTCGACGCACACCTTGATTTATTGCTTTCTACCCACACATTTGGTTATCCGAAAGAAGATCAGCGTCTGTGGCGTGCGGTAGCGGAAGAAACCGGCTTCGATGCGCGCAAAACGCTCTTTGTTGACGATAGCGAGGCGATTCTCGATGCCGCGGCTCAGTTTGGTATTCGTTACTGCCTGGGCGTCACGAATCCGGATTCCGGACTGGCGGAAAAAAGCTATGCCCGCCATCCGGGACTGAACGACTACCGGCGCCTGATCCCTTCGCTGACCCTAAAGGAGAGGCCATGAAAGAGAAGCCCGTCGAAGCCGTCAGGCTGGACAAATGGCTTTGGGCAGCCCGCATTTATAAAACCCGTGCGCTGGCGCGCGAGATGATTGAAGGCGGCAAGGTGCATTACAACGGCCAACGCAGCAAGCCGGGTAAAGTCGTTGAGCAGGGCGCCACCCTGACGCTACGCCAGGGCAACGACGAACGTACCCTGCTGGTCAAAGGGATAACGGAACAGCGCCGACCTGCCAGTGAAGCCGTCGCGTTGTATGAAGAGACGGCAGAGAGCATCGAGAAACGCGAGAAAATGGCGCTGGCGCGCAAAATGAACGCGCTGACCATGCCGCATCCCGACAGACGTCCGGACAAGAAAGAACGCCGCGACCTGATGAGATTTAAACACGGCGACAGTGAGTAATCGCCTATACCTGTAGGCACCGCTGTTGCCAGCAAGAGAGACCATTATGACTCAACACGATCAATTACATCGTTATCTGTTTGAAAACTATGCCGTACGCGGTGAACTGGTTACCGTCTCGGAAACCCTGGAACAGATTCTGGCGAACCACAGCTACCCGCAGCCGGTCAAAACCGTGCTGGCAGAGCTGCTCGTTGCCACCAGCCTGCTGACCGCCACGCTGAAGTTTGCCGGCGATATCACCGTGCAGCTGCAGGGCGATGGTCCTCTGTCTCTGGCGGTTATCAACGGGACGAATCAGCAGCAGCTGCGCGGCGTAGCGCGGACTCAGGGCGACATTCCGGAAGATGCGGACCTGAAAACGCTGGTCGGTAACGGGTACCTGGTCATCACCATTTCACCGGATGAAGGTGAGCGCTATCAGGGCGTGGTCGGTCTGGAAGGCGACACCCTGGCGGCTTGCCTGGAAGATTATTTCCAGCGCTCAGAACAGTTGCCGACGCGCCTTATCATTCGCACCGGCGAACATGAAGGGAAACCGATGGCGGGCGGCATGCTGCTTCAGGTCATGCCGGCACAAGAGACCCAGGCCAATGATTTCGAACATCTGGCTACGCTCACTGAGACCATCAAAGCCGAGGAGCTGTTCACCCTCTCTGCCACTGACGTCCTGTGGCGTCTGTATCACGAAGAAGAAGTGACCGTGTACGATCCGCAGAATGTGGAATTTAAATGTACCTGTTCCCGCGAACGCTGCGCCGGGGCGCTGAAAACGCTGCCGGATGAAGAGATCGACAGCATTCTCGCAGACGAAGGGGAAATTGATATGCACTGCGATTACTGCGGCAATCATTATCTCTTCAACGCCATGGATATCGCCGAGATTCGCAATAATGCCTCTCCGGCTGACCCGCAGGTTCACTGATAATCCTGTCCGCCAGAGCTCGCGGCGGAGGTTTTCAGCCTCCGCCGCGCCTGTTGTCAATCATTTCCTCGCGTGATGAATCGATTTTCACTGAAAGAGTTACGTAATTTTCTTTCAAGAAAGCGATTACATTCACAATTCAGCAGTTTTTTTAATTACTTTTTAACCAATAAGAAACATCTATCCCCACCAACGGCCAATTTCCTGAGATAATCACGCATGTTTCGTGACAGGAGTCACCGTGTTTTTCGTAAGTAAGGCGTTTGTCGAGATACGTAAATCTATGAGCCTGGTCGCGGTCTATACCCCGAAAGAACCCCTACAATTTAAAGCAGTATATATTATTGGCTAAGGAGCAGTGACATGCGCGTTAATAATGGTTTAACCCCGCAGGATCTCAAGGCTTATGGTATCAATGACGTCCAGGATATCGTCCACAACCCTAGTTACGATACGTTGTATCAAGAAGAACTCGATCCCACTCTGGAAGGGTATGAGCGCGGCGTACTAACCAATCTGGGAGCGATCGCCGTCGATACCGGTATTTTTACCGGTCGCTCGCCGAAAGATAAATATATCGTTCGTGACGATACAACCCGCGATACCGTGTGGTGGTCTGATAAAGGCAACGGTAAAAACGACAACAAACCGCTCTCTCAGGAAACCTGGCAGCACCTGAAAGATCTGGTCACTCATCAGCTTTCCGGCAAGCGTCTGTTCATCGTTGATGCGTTCTGCGGCGCCAATGCCGACACACGTCTGAGCGTACGCTTCATTACCGAAGTGGCCTGGCAGGCACACTTCGTCAAGAACATGTTTATTCGCCCAGGCGATGAAGAACTGGCCAACTTTAAGCCGGATTTCATCGTGATGAACGGCGCCAAATGCACCAACCCGCAGTGGAAGGAGCAGGGACTCAACTCTGAAAACTTCGTTGCCTTCAACCTGACGGAGCGGATCCAGCTGATCGGCGGGACCTGGTACGGCGGCGAAATGAAGAAAGGGATGTTCTCTATCATGAACTACCTGCTGCCGCTGCAGGGTATCGCGTCGATGCACTGTTCCGCTAACGTTGGCGAGAAAGGCGACGTGGCGGTCTTCTTTGGCCTCTCCGGCACCGGCAAAACCACCCTTTCCACCGATCCGAAACGCCGCCTGATCGGCGATGACGAACACGGCTGGGATGACGATGGCGTCTTCAACTTCGAAGGCGGCTGCTATGCCAAGACCATTAAACTCTCCGAAGCCGCAGAGCCAGATATCTATCACGCGATTCGTCGTGATGCGCTGCTGGAAAACGTGGTGGTTCGCGCGGACGGCACGATTGATTTCGACGATGGTTCGAAAACCGAGAACACCCGTGTCTCCTACCCGATCGATCATATCGAGAACATCGTTAAGCCGATCTCGAAAGCGGGCCATGCCACCAAAGTTATCTTCCTGACCGCGGATGCATTCGGCGTACTGCCGCCGGTATCGCGCCTGACGGCAGATCAGACCCAGTATCACTTCCTCTCTGGCTTTACCGCTAAACTGGCCGGTACCGAGCGTGGCGTCACCGAGCCGACGCCAACCTTCTCCGCCTGCTTCGGCGCCGCGTTTTTGTCGCTGCACCCGACGCAGTATGCGGAAGTCCTGGTGAAGCGCATGCAGGCGTCCGGCGCGCAGGCTTATCTGGTCAACACCGGCTGGAATGGCACCGGCAAACGTATCTCGATTAAAGATACTCGCGCCATTATCGACGCCATTCTTGACGGGTCGCTGGACGATGCGGAAACCTTCACGCTGCCGATGTTCGATTTGCAGATCCCAATCTCGCTGCCAGGTGTCGATACGCACATCCTCGACCCGCGCAACACCTACGGTTCGCCAGAGCAGTGGCAGGAGAAGGCCGAGCAGCTGGCGAAGCTGTTCGTAGAGAACTTCGAGAAGTACACCGATACGCCAGCGGGCGCCGCGCTGGTCGCTGCCGGTCCGAAACGCTAACCGTGTATCCATAAAGAATAAGCCGGGCAATGCCCGGCTTTTTTTATGCTCTCGCGCCGACTCGCGCGATTCAGGCAGCCGCGAGCGGCCGCTTAACTCTCTTTGCTCTGTTTCGTCGGCATTAACGCACGTTGAACCGGAACCGGCAGCCAGGCGCGAATTAACAGCCCGCCCCGCTCACTGGAACCAATCTCCAGGCGACCGTTATGGTTATCGATAATACGCTGCACAATCGCCAGTCCCAGCCCGGTACCGCTGGTGCTGCGGGCGCTATCGCCACGCACAAACGGCTGGAACAGATGCTCGCGTTGTTCCGGCTTAATCCCCGGACCATCATCCTCAACCTGGAACCAGGCGCTGCTGGCTTCGCTACCGCTGCTGACCTTAATCCAGCCGTTGCCATACCGCGCGGCGTTAACCACCATATTAGCCAGCGCACGCTTGATAGAGAGCGGATGGATGCGCAGCGGAATCTCGCCGGCCTGCAGGTCCGTCGCGATTTCACGTTCGTAACCGCTTTCTGCCGCGATAACCTCACCCAGCACGGAGTTAAGGTCCGCCAGCTCCATCGGCATCTCCTGGCCCGTGCGCAGGTAATCAATAAACTGCTCGATGATGGCGTTACACTCTTCGATATCTTTATTGATCGACTCGGCAAGGTAACCGTCCTCTTCCCCCATCATCTCCGTCGCCAGACGAATACGCGTCAGCGGCGTACGCAGATCGTGGCTGACGCCGGCCATTAACAGCGTACGATCGTCTGCCAGCTGTTTTACGCCTGCGGCCATGTGGTTAAAGGCCCGGGTGACCGAACGCACTTCGGATGCACCGTACTCCCGCAGCGGCGGCGGAATGATGCCTCGCCCGACCTGCAACGCCGCATGTTCAAGATCGACCAGCGGCCGGTTCTGAATACGGATAAACAGCCAGGCGCCGCCGATCGCCAGCAGCATAATCGCCAGGGTATAGCGGAACAGCGGCGAGAAGTCGCCCTGGTGGATTTCCGTCAGCGGTACGCGTACCCAAATATTGGGCGACAGCCAGGTTTTCAACCACACCACGGGGGAGCTTTTGTTAACCTCGACCCGCACTTCGGTTGGCCCACCGAGCTGGTGCGCCATCTGCTGACTTAAAAACTCATAATGCTGCGCCCAGCGCAGGCCTGCGTCTTCCGCCGCTTCATTGGAATAGAGCGAAATGCCCAGCTCGCGATAAATTTCGCGGCGAAACGCCGGCGGTACCACCAGCTGGGTACCATCCTCCAGCTGCAGTTTATCGGTCATCAGCATACGCACTTCGTATGCCAGCACCTTATTAAACTGCTGGAGGCTCGGTAGAATCGCAAAATTCAGCACCACCAGATAGGTCGTCACCAGGCTGACAAACAGCAAGGTGACAATCAATAACAGGGTGCGAGCAAACGAGCTTCGCGGCGAAAAGCGCACGCGTTTCATGCCTTAGAGCCGTCCGGTACGAAGACGTAGCCTAGCCCCCACACGGTCTGGATGTAACGCGGATGTGCCGGGTCCTCTTCGACCATGCGGCGCAGGCGGGAGATTTGTACATCGATGGAACGCTCCATCGCGGAATATTCACGACCGCGAGCGAGGTTCATCAGTTTATCGCGGGAAAGCGGCTCGCGCGGATGGCTCACCAGCGCTTTCAGTACCGCAAATTCACCGCTGGTGAGCGGCATCGGTTCATCTTCGCGGAACATCTCGCGGGTGCCGAGATTCAGCTTGAATTTACCAAAGGCGATGACCGCCTCTTCCTGCGACGGCGCACCCGGCAGCTCATTGGCCTGGCGACGCAGCACGGCGCGGATACGGGCCAGCAGTTCACGCGGGTTGAACGGTTTTGGAATATAGTCATCCGCACCGATTTCGAGGCCCACAATACGGTCAACCTCTTCCCCTTTCGCCGTGACCATAATGATCGGCATCGGGTTGCTTTGGCTACGCAGACGACGACAAATGGAGAGGCCATCTTCGCCCGGCAGCATCAAATCCAGTACCATCAGGTGGAAGGACTCACGAGTCAACAGACGATCCATTTGTTCAGCGTTGGCGACGCTTCGAACCTGGAAGCCTTGCTCGGTCAGATAACGTTCGAGCAGCGCACGCAGGCGCATGTCGTCGTCGACAACCAGAATCTTATAATTCTCTTGCATTGTTTATACTCCCAAAGGTTCACTGCAATTGTCAGTGCGTATTCTCAAAAAAGCCCGGGTCGCCGACCAGCTAAATCTGGTATATATTCCAGGCTAAATTGTTACAAAGCATATTTAACAGCAGCTTAAGTATACATTTAATCATAAGACACATTATTTATCCTGTCGGTATTATTACGCACTACGAATTGTGCGCAACCGCACATCGCCGCGTACCGTGTCCGACAATCAGAAGGTAGAACGATAAATGAAAACGCCGCTGATCACCCGTGAAGGGTATGAAAACCTTAAAAAAGAAATGGATTATTTGTGGCGTGAAGAGCGTCCCGAGGTCACCAAAAAAGTGACCTGGGCGGCCAGCCTTGGCGACCGTAGCGAAAATGCTGATTACCAGTACAACAAAAAACGTCTGCGTGAAATCGACCGCCGGGTACGCTATCTCACCAAATGTCTGGAAAATCTGAAAATCGTCGATTACTCCCCGCAGCAGGAGGGCAAAGTGTTTTTCGGCGCGTGGGTTGAAATCGAAAACGATGATGGCGACACCAGACGCTTTCGCATCGTCGGTTACGATGAAATTTTCGGACGTAAAGACTACATCTCTATCGACTCGCCGATGGCCCGCGCGCTGCTGAAAAAAGAGGTCGGCGACCTGGCGGTTGTCAACACGCCCGCCGGCGAAGCCAGCTGGTACGTCAACAATATCGAATATGTGAAATAGCGCGTCCGGAACAATCTGAGAGCCTCGTGTCACGACTGGCATTTTGCCGTGCCAGTCCGTATAACTATCCCCTGATTTTCGATCCACAAGATGAAATAGACATGATGAATGATTCGCTCTGCCGCATTATTGCGGGTGAACTTCAGGCCAGGTCTGAACAGGTAGAAGCTGCCGTTCGCCTGCTTGATGAAGGGAACACCGTGCCGTTTATCGCACGCTATCGTAAAGAAGTCACCGGCGGTCTGGATGACACGCAGCTGCGTAATCTGGAAACCCGCCTTGGTTATCTGCGTGAACTGGAAGACCGTCGTCAATCCATCCTCAAGTCGATCGGCGAACAGGGCAAGCTGACCGATGCGCTGGAAAAGGCGATTACCACCACGCTGAGCAAAACCGAGCTCGAAGACCTTTACCTGCCCTATAAACCGAAGCGCCGTACCCGCGGGCAAATCGCCATTGAAGCCGGACTGGAGCCGCTGGCGGACCTGCTATGGAACGAACCGTCCCACGATCCGGAAACAGAAGCCGCGAAGTTTGTCGATGCCGATAAAGGCGTCGCCGATACCAAAGCCGCACTGGATGGCGCGCGTTATATCCTGATGGAGCGTTTTGCTGAAGATGCCGCGCTGCTGGCGAAGGTGCGTGACTACCTGTGGAAGAATGCGCACCTGGTTGCCACGGTGGTGAGCGGCAAAGAAGAGGAAGGGGCAAAATTCCGCGACTACTTCGATCACCACGAGCCTATCGCTACCGTCCCTTCGCACCGCGCGCTGGCCATGTTCCGCGGCCGTAACGAAGGCATCCTGCAGCTGGCCCTGAATGCCGACCCGCAGTTTGACGAGCCGCCTAAAGAGAGCCACTGCGAACAGATTATTATCGACCATCTCGGTTTACGGTTGAACCACGCCGCAGCCGACAGCTGGCGCAAAGGGGTTGTCAGCTGGACATGGCGCATCAAGGTACTGATGCACCTGGAGACCGAGCTGATGGGCACCGTGCGTGAACGCGCGGAAGATGAAGCCATCAACGTGTTTGCCCGTAACCTGCACGACCTGCTGATGGCCGCCCCCGCCGGGTTGCGCGCCACGATGGGCCTCGACCCGGGTCTGCGTACCGGCGTGAAAGTCGCTGTGGTAGATGGCACCGGTAAACTGGTTGCCACAGACACCATCTATCCGCACACCGGACAGGCTGCCAAAGCGGCGGTTGTCGTCGCAGCGCTGTGTGAAAAACACAACGTTGAGCTGGTTGCTATCGGCAACGGCACCGCCTCCCGCGAAACCGAGCGCTTCTTCCTCGATGTGCAGCAACAGTTCCCGAAAGTCACCGCGCAGAAAGTGATCGTCAGCGAAGCCGGGGCCTCCGTCTACTCGGCTTCCGAGCTGGCGGCCCTGGAGTTCCCGGACCTCGATGTTTCTCTGCGCGGCGCTGTTTCAATCGCCCGCCGTCTGCAAGATCCGCTGGCCGAGCTGGTTAAAATCGATCCGAAGTCCATCGGCGTGGGCCAGTACCAGCACGACGTCAGCCAGTCACAGCTGGCGCGCAAGCTGGATGCGGTGGTCGAAGACTGTGTTAACGCCGTCGGCGTGGATCTGAATACCGCATCCGTGCCACTGCTCACCCGCGTAGCGGGCCTGACGCGGATGATGGCGCAGAACATCGTCGCCTGGCGTGATGAAAACGGCCAGTTCCAGAACCGTCAGCAGCTGCTGAAAGTCAGCCGCCTGGGTCCCAAAGCCTTCGAGCAGTGCGCCGGGTTCCTGCGCATCAACCACGGCGACAACCCGCTGGACGCCTCCACCGTTCACCCGGAAGCATACCCTATCGTCGAGCGCATTCTGGCCGCCACCCGGCAGGCGTTAAACGATCTGATGGGCAACAGCAGCGAGTTACGCAATCTGAAAGCGGCCGACTTCACCGATGACAAATTCGGTGTGCCAACCGTCACCGACATCATCAAAGAGCTGGAAAAACCTGGTCGCGACCCGCGTCCGGAGTTTAAAACCGCGAAGTTCGCCGATGGTGTGGAAACCATGAACGACCTGCTGCCGGGCATGGTACTTGAAGGTGCGGTCACCAACGTCACTAACTTTGGCGCCTTTGTCGATATCGGCGTACACCAGGATGGTCTGGTGCATATTTCGTCGCTGTCGAATAAATTCGTCGACGATCCGCATACCGTCGTCAAAGCTGGCGACATCGTGCAGGTTAAAGTGATGGAGGTCGACCTGCAGCGTAAACGCATCGCACTGACCATGCGTCTGGACGAGCAGCCAGGCGAGAGTAACGCCCGGCGCGGCGGCGGGAGCGATCGTGCGCAGGGCAACCGCCCGGCGGCGAAGACGGCTAAACCGCGCGGCCGTGAGGCGCAGTCAGCTGGCAACAGCGCCATGATGGACGCGCTGGCAGCGGCCATGGGTAAAAAACGCTAATCTTTTCCCGGCCCCTCATTGCAGGGGCCATTTTCCCGCCCTTATTCTCTGACCCCGTGTTGGTATACTCCGAAAACCGATTAGCTCCGGTTAATACAGGCGAGTAAATAAGTTATTTATTAAGATTTCATTTTGTTAACCAATGAAACCTTAATTACACATTAAATGACAAAATAAATATTACCCTTATTTATCGCTACAGTGCAGACCTTGCGTCATATCAAAAAAACAGTATATTTCCGGCAAATGTCGATTATTAAACCATTTATGTATTGATGATAAAAACCATTATCATTATCATCATTCACAGTAAATATATCTTCTTCTCCGTTGACTATGCTCCCCGGTGCTGTGCGATGACCGCACACGGTAAACTCTCGTTCAGTTAGCGATTACAGGTAGGCCCTATGCAATTCACTCCTGATAGTGCGTGGAAAATCACGGGTTTCTCTCGCGATATTAGTCCGGCTTATCGTCAGAAACTGTTGTCCCTTGGAATGCTGCCAGGATCCTCTTTTAATGTGGTCCGCGTCGCGCCGCTCGGCGATCCCGTGCATATCGAAACCCGGCGTGTAAGCCTGGTATTACGCAAAAAAGATCTCGATTTAATAGAACTGGAAGCGGTTGCACAATAACACCTGACCCGGTACGCAGAGTCTGAAATATGAAAAAATTAACTCTTGGTTTAATTGGTAATCCGAACTCCGGCAAGACAACATTATTTAATCAGCTTACCGGCGCCCGTCAGCGCGTCGGCAACTGGGCCGGGGTCACCGTCGAGCGCAAAGAAGGAGCCTTTACCACCACTGACCACCAGGTCACGCTGGTGGACCTGCCCGGCACCTATTCGCTGACGACGATCTCTTCACAGACCTCTTTAGATGAGCAGATCGCCTGTCACTATATCCTCAGCGGCGATGCCGACATGCTGATTAACGTGGTTGACGCCTCAAATCTGGAACGCAACCTCTATCTGACGCTGCAGCTACTGGAGCTGGGCATCCCCTGTATCGTTGCGTTGAATATGCTGGATATTGCCGAGAAGCAAAAAATCCGCATCGACGTTGACGCGCTGGCCGCCCGCCTGGGTTGCCCGGTGATTCCACTGGTCTCGACGCGCGGGCGCGGTATCGAAGCCTTAAAAATGGCCGTCGACCGCCACCAGCAAAATACGTCGCTTGAACTGGTGCACTACCCGCAGCCGCTGCTGCGTGAAGCCGAAAAGCTGGCTCAGGAGATGGCGCGGGAGATCCCGCAGCGTCAGCGTTGCTGGCTGGGTCTGCAGATGCTGGAGGGCGATATTTACAGCCGCGAGTACGCCGGAAACGCTGCGCATAAGCTCGACGATGCCCTGGCAAATCTGAGCGCGGAAATTGACGATCCGGCGCTGCATATCGCGGATGCCCGCTATCAGAGCATTGCCGCCATCTGCGATGCCGTCAGCAACACGCTCACCGCTGAGCCAAGCCGCTTCACCACCGCGATGGACAAAATCATCCTCAGCCGCGTGCTGGGGCTGCCCATCTTCTTATTTGTCATGTACCTGATGTTCCTGCTGGCGATCAACATCGGCGGCGCATTACAGCCCATCTTTGACGCCGGGTCCGTGGCTATCTTTATTCACGGTATTCAGTGGCTGGGCTATACCCTGCATTTACCGGACTGGCTAACCGTTTTCCTTGCCCAGGGGCTGGGTGGCGGTATCAACACCGTGCTGCCGCTGGTCCCGCAAATCGGCATGATGTATCTGTTCCTCTCCTTCCTTGAAGATTCCGGCTATATGGCGCGAGCGGCATTCGTCATGGACCGCTTGATGCAGGCGCTGGGGCTACCGGGGAAATCCTTCGTTCCGCTGATTGTCGGCTTCGGCTGCAACGTGCCGTCGGTCATGGGCGCGCGCACGCTGGATGCGCCTCGCGAACGCCTGATGACCATCATGATGGCGCCGTTTATGTCCTGCGGCGCGCGTCTGGCGATCTTCGCCGTGTTCGCCGCCGCATTCTTTGGTCAGAATGGCGCGCTGGCGGTCTTTTCGCTGTATCTGCTCGGCATCGTGATGGCTATCCTGACCGGTCTGATGCTCAAACACACCATTATGCGCGGCGAAGCATCGCCGTTTGTGATGGAGCTGCCGGTCTACCACGTCCCGCATGTCAAAAGCCTGGTCATCCAGACCTGGCAGCGGCTAAAAGGCTTTGTGCTGCGCGCGGGTAAAGTTATCGTCATCGTCAGTATCTTCCTTAGCGCCCTGAACAGCTTCTCGCTCAACGGTAAGCTGGTGGATAACATTAACGATTCGGCGCTGGCCTCCGTCAGTCGTATTATCACGCCGATTTTTAAACCGATCGGCGTGCATGAAGACAACTGGCAGGCCACCGTCGGGCTGTTTACCGGCGCAATGGCGAAAGAAGTGGTCGTCGGCACGCTGAACACGCTCTACACCGCCGAAGACATTCAGAACGAAGCGTTTAATCCGCAGGAATTCCACCTCGGCGACGAACTGCTGGCCGCGCTGGACGAAACCTGGCAGAGCCTGAAAGATACCTTCAGCCTGAGCGTCCTGGCTAACCCTATCGAAGCCAGCAAAGGCGATGGTGAAATGGAAACCGGCGCCATGGGCGTCATGGGCAGCAAATTCGGCAGCGCGGCCGCCGCCTACAGCTACCTGATTTTCGTTCTGCTCTATATTCCGTGCATCTCGGTGATGGGGGCTATCGCTCGCGAATCCAGCCGTGGCTGGATGTCATTCTCCATCCTGTGGGGACTGAACATCGCCTACTCGCTCTCGACGCTGTACTACCAGACCGTGAGTTTCAGCCAGCATCCGCGCTACAGCCTGGTGTGTATCCTGGCGGTGGTGCTGTTTAACATCCTGGTCTTTGCTCTGTTACGCCGGGCACGCAGCCGGGTTGATATCTCTCTGCTGGCCACGCGTAAAACGCCGTCATCCTGCTGTCAGAGTCCGGCAGGCGATTGTCACTAAGGAGTCATCATGGCGTCGTTGATTGAAGTACGCGATATGCTGGCCCTGCAGGGGCGTATGCAGGCGACACAACTCAGCGCTCACCTGCATGCTCCGCAGCCGCTGGTCGAGGCCATGCTGAGTCGTCTGGAAGCCATGGGGAAAGCCGTGCGTATAACGGAAGACGCGGACGGCTGTTTGTCCGGCAGCTGCAAAAGTTGCCCTGAGGGAAAAGCCTGCTTGCAAGAGTGGTGGGCGCTACGCTGATCGCCCTTGGGCAATCAGCCTCTGAGCAATAAAACCAAAGCGGGTCCTGAGACCCGCTTTTGCTTATTTGTAGACGTCGGCGTTAGCGTGAACGGTTTTCTCGTTTTTCGAACCGGCAATCACCACAAAGTACTTGCCGCCCAGCTCATCCGCCTTCTTCGACAGATCGCGCTTTGCATCCATCGGTGACGTTGTTTTTGAGGTCGTAATGCTGCCGATTTTCGTCAGCTTCATTGACGCCACTTCATCTTTTTGAATCTCTTTCGCTGCAAACGCGCCAAAAGACAGGGACCCAATCACCAGAGATGCGACAATACCCGTAATAAGTTTCATAGCCTGAACTCTCCATAAGGTTGTTTTTATAGGCCACGGCGGCGACAGAAACGCATGCTCCCCGTGACAACCTAAGTATTGCTATGGTCGGGATTTTTGCCACAGCCGGCTAAAAATAATTGCGCAGGCGATTTTTCAACGCCACCAGCGGCTCACAAAACGCCTGCGGGTGCGAGATGAACGGCGCATGGGCCGCTTTTTCAAAGACCATAGATTCACTCTGAGGCCATAATGCATCCAGAACCGGCACAATTTTGCGCGGTACCAGGCCATCCAGTCGGCCATACAGCCGCAGGAATGGCAGGGTGATTGCGGCCAGCGGCTGGCGTAAATCGGCCGTTTTAAGGATCTCCAGTCCGCCGTTCAACACTTCTGCGGATGGCATCGGCAACGACAGCACGGTACTTTTCAACGCCCGGGCATCCTGGCGAGCGCTTTCCGTCCCCAGCGTTTGCAGCGCCAGAAACCGCTCCACGGTACGCTGGAAATCTTCGCTCAACTGCTGCTGAAAGCCACTTAGCACCTCCGCTTTGATCCCGGGCCAGTCGCCATCGGCGCCAAAACAGGGTGAGGACGCCACGGTGACCAGCGCCTGTACGCGTCCGGGGTGTTGCAAGGCAATCTGACTGGCCACCAACCCGCCGAGGCTCCAGCCCAGCCAGATAGCCTGCTCCGGGGCCTGGCTCAGTACCTGCTGTGCCATCTCTTCCAGCGACAGAGCGCCAAAGCCGCTGCTACGACCATATCCCGGCAGGTCAACCAGATGCAGCGTAAAGTGCGAGGCCAGTTCCGGCGTCACGCAATCCCATACCCTGGCATTCAGCCCCCATCCGTGCAGGAGCACAAGATGACAATTTCCTTCCCCCACGGTTTGCCACCAGATGTCGTTCATCAGTTACTGTTCTCTTTCCACCATTACGAGGTGAAATATGCTAACAGCACACAGCTTATGCTGGCTATGCCAAATGCCGGTGGCGATCGCCAGCTGGGGAATCTGCTCCTGCTGCGCGACCTCGCTGGCGCTTACCCATTCGCTTTGCCCACGGTGCGGTCTGCCTGCAGCGGTCAGCAGAGCCCCCTGCGGGCGCTGCCTGCGGAATCCGCCGCCGTGGCAACGGCTGGTGACGGTCAATGATTACCGGCCACCGCTGAGCGGTTTGATCCATCAGCTTAAGTTTTCCCGTCGCCCGGAACTGGCGTCAGCGCTGGCACGACTGCTGCTATTACGCGTTCGCCAGAGGGAAGGATTCCCTCGACCAGACCGGCTCGTCAGCGTCCCGCTATGGCAGCGACGTCAATGGCGACGAGGCTTCAATCAAAGCGACCTGCTATGCCGACCGTTGGCTTACTGGCTGCAGTGCGCCTGGCACCATGACGCTGTACGTCGCCAGCGACGCACTGCGACCCAGCACCACCTCTCTGCACGCTTGCGTAAACAGAACCTGAAAAATGCCTTTCAGCTTGAAATATCGGTGCGCGGCCTCCATATCGCCATTGTGGATGATGTCGTCACAACCGGAAGCACCGTCGCTGAAATATCCCGCCTGCTTTTGCGAAACGGCGCCGCGACGGTTCAGGTATGGTGTATATGCCGTACCTTGTAGACCCCTGCTGATGGGCGTATTATAACCAAGTAAAATAGTCAACTATTAGGCCAACGCTATGATCCGTATTTCCGATGCTGCACAAGCGCACTTTGCCAAATTGCTGGTAAATCAGGAAGAAGGGACACAAATTCGCGTATTTGTGATTAATCCCGGCACCCCAAACGCTGAGTGCGGCGTATCCTATTGCCCACCGGATGCGGTGGAAGACACCGACACGGCGCTGAAGTTTGAGCAACTGACTGCGTATGTCGACGAACTCAGCGCGCCGTATCTGGAAGACGCTGAAATTGACTTCGTTACCGATCAGCTTGGCTCTCAGCTGACGCTGAAAGCACCGAACGCCAAGATGCGCAAAGTTTCCGACGATGCTCCGCTGATGGAACGCGTTGAATACCTGCTGCAATCACAGATTAACCCGCAGCTGGCCGGCCACGGCGGACGCGTTACGCTGATGGAAATCACCGAAGACGGTCTGGCCATCCTGCAGTTCGGCGGCGGTTGTAACGGCTGTTCAATGGTCGATGTGACCCTGAAAGAAGGGATCGAGAAACAGCTGCTCAACGAATTCCCTGAGCTGAAAGGCGTGCGCGATCTGACCGAACACCAGCGCGGCGAGCACTCTTACTACTAAGTCCCCCCCCTCTTCCCGATGTTAAGCCCGGCGGCATTTGCCCAGCCGGGCCGCCCCTGCCGATGTTACCGCACAACATTTCCCCCTGAACCACCCGGTAAAAACCCGGGAAAGAGTATGACTTAAGTCTCATATTTAAAATTTTACCCCGACGGGTGATTCTCAACCTGCATATGTTACCCGTATCATCTCTTTCAGGCACCGCTGCTATAAAAATAGCCAGCTATCCTTTCCTACAGGAGTGATAGTCGATTTTATGGCGCCACACCGTTTGCCGGCTCAGGCAGAGCAAACGAAAAAGATTGAAATTTGACGTTACCCATAACAAATGTAAGGCCAGGTAAATTATGCCATTAGTCATCGTTGCTATCGGGGTTGCCCTGCTGTTGCTGCTGATGATCCGTTTCAAGATGAACGGCTTCATCGCTCTGGTTCTGGTGGCACTCGCCGTCGGACTTATGCAAGGTATGCCTCTGGATAAAGTCATCGTATCCATTAAAAACGGCGTTGGGGGAACCCTCGGCAGTCTCGCGCTGATCATGGGCTTTGGCGCTATGCTCGGTAAGCTGCTGGCGGATTGCGGCGGCGCTCAGCGAATTGCCACAACCTTAATCGCTAAGTTCGGGAAAAAGCACATCCAGTGGGCAGTCGTGCTGACCGGTTTTACCGTCGGCTTCGCGCTGTTCTACGAAGTGGGCTTTGTGCTGATGCTGCCGCTGGTGTTTACCATTGCCGCGTCTGCCCGCATTCCGCTGCTGTACGTCGGCGTTCCAATGGCGGCCGCGCTCTCCGTGACTCACGGTTTCCTGCCTCCGCACCCGGGCCCAACGGCGATTGCCACTATCTTCCACGCTGATATGGGTAAGACCCTGCTGTACGGTACGATTCTGGCTATCCCGACGGTTATCCTTGCCGGTCCGGTTTTCGCTCGCTTCCTGAAAGGCATTGATAAGCCGATTCCGGAAGGGCTGCACAACCCGAAAACCTTCAGCGAAGAAGAGATGCCGGGCTTTGGCGTCAGCGTCTGGACTTCACTGGTACCGGTGATCCTGATGGCGATGCGTGCCGTTGCCGAGATGATCCTGCCGAAAGGCCACGCCTTCCTGCCGGTTGCCGAGTTCTTCGGCGACCCGGTAATGGCGACCCTGATTGCGGTTCTCATCGCCCTGTTCACCTTCGGCCTGAACCGTGGGCGTTCCATGGAGCAGATCAACGACACGCTGACCTCTTCGATCAAAATTATCGCCATGATGCTGTTGATCATCGGCGGCGGCGGCGCCTTCAAACAGGTGCTGGTGGATAGCGGCATGGATAAATACATCGCCTCTATCATGCATGAATCCAACATGTCCCCGCTGTTTATGGCCTGGTCTATCGCGGCGGTACTGCGTATTGCGCTCGGTTCTGCGACCGTTGCCGCCATCACCGCCGGCGGGATTGCTGCACCGCTGATTGCCACCACCGGCGTCAGCCCGGAACTGATGGTTATTGCGGTTGGTTCCGGCAGCGTTATCTTCTCTCACGTGAACGATCCGGGCTTCTGGCTGTTTAAGGAATACTTCAACCTGACCATCGGCGAAACCATCCGGTCGTGGTCGGTGCTGGAAACCATTATCTCAGTCTGCGGCCTGGTTGGCTGTCTGCTGCTGGGGATGGTGGTGTAAGCCAGACGTCAGCATAAAAAAGGCCGGGTCCGCATACGCGACCCGGCCTTTTTGTTGGCCCTTTCTCACACCGTTTCCCCGGTGTCACCGGAGAAACGGCGGCACTATTTCTTCTTAGCGACCGCTTTGCGCCGCTTATCCAGATCCTTAATCAGCTTATTCACCCGCTCATCGGCAAACATCTGCTCAAGGGTCGTGGAGAGCTTACGCCGCCAGTTCGGATATTCGCTGCTGGTTCCCGGGATATTGACCGGGGTGGCCATTTCCAGCCAGTCTTCCGGCTGTAGCCCCAACAATGCGCTGTTGCTGTCCGCAATGTAACGCTGCATACCGCGATTGAGGGTCGAGGTCATCGCCATCAGCGAGGCATTATGCCCGGCGCGTTTAGGCAGGCAGCCATATTGATGCAGCGCATCCAGCAGCCCCTGCTTCGCCAGTTCACGATCCTGATACAGGCCACGCAGAACCCCTTCATCCGGATACAGACCTAACGATTTACCCAGCGTCAGGTCTCCGCTTTCCCAGTAACCGCGCAGCGTTGGCAGGTCATGCGTTGTCGCCACCGCCATTGATTGTTCCGGATACGTCTGCGGCGCGCGGAACGTCTTCTCATGGTCATTTTCGAAATAGAGCACTTTGTAGGAATAGACGCCGCTCTTACGCAGCTTGCCGACAATCTCCACCGGTACGGTACCCAGATCTTCGCCAATCACCATACAGCGATGACGCTGACTTTCCAGCGCCATAATCGACAACAGATCATCGACCGGATACTGCACATAGGCACCGTGGTCAGCGGTTTCACCATACGGAATCCACCACAGACGCAGAACCGACATCACATGGTCGATGCGCAAGGCACCGCAGTTTTGCATGTTGGCGCGCAGCAGCTCAATAAACGGCTCATAGGCACGGGCGACGATGATATGCGGATCCATCGGCGGCAGACCCCAGTTTTGTCCCAGCGGGCCAAGAATGTCCGGCGGCGCCCCGACGGAGGCTTTCAGACAATACAGCTCGCGGTCGCACCAGGTTTCCGAACCGCCTTCCGCCACGCCCACCGCCAGATCGCGGTACAGGCCAATCGGCATCGCGTCGTGCTGGCTGGTGTGCCAGCATTCGGCGAACTGGCAATACGCCAGCCACTGCAGCCAGAGGTAGAAACTCACCTCGTCGGCCTGCTCGGTGCAGAACGCTTTCACTTCCGGGCTGTTGATATCCTGATACGCTTTTGGCCAGGCAGGCCAGCCCCAGCGCAGCGGATCTTGCTGTACCTGCCAGGCGTGCAGGGCGTCATACGCCGCCTGCCAGTACAGGCTTTCGCCTTCACGAAGCACGAACTGGCGGAACTCCGTCATCGCCTCATCGTGACGGGCGGAAAATCGCTTCCAGGCCATGCGCAGCGCGGTCATTTTCAACGCGGTCACGGCGGTATAATCCACATCATCGGTTTGACGCGCGGCCTGTAATGCCCGCTGCGTCTCCGGCGATTGCCACCAGGCCTGCGCCTCTTTGCTCAGGCGAAAATCATCGACCGCGTTAACGTCAATATAGATAACGTTCAGCCAGCGGCGTGAGGATGGGCTGTAGGGACTGGCGCTCTCCGGGTTGGCCGGGTAGAGCGCATGAATCGGGTTAAGGCCGATAAACGCGCCGCCGCGCCGGGAAATCTCCGGCAGCATCGTGCGTAAATCGCCAAAATCGCCGATTCCCCAGTTTTTCTCCGAGCGCAGCGTATAAAGCTGTACGCAGGCGCCCCACAGTTTTTGCCCCTCTTTCAGGGCCTGTGGTTCATAGCAACGCACCGGCGTCACAATCGCCCGACAATGCCAGCGTTCGCCATCCTGAGTCAGGGTCAGCGAATGATAGCCTTCCGGCAGTTTGGCCGGCAGCGGGAGGGTCTCCCCTCCACGCACTTTGCCTTGATACTGTTTCCCCTCTTCGGTGGTGAGGATCCACTGGAATTCCCCACGACCGGCGACCGGCAGCGACATTTTCTTGCCGTGTGTGAAAACCTGCACCGGCGGCAGCGGGTCAACCGCCACTTTCGTGGCGGTTGTTGTACGATGCATCGCATCCAGCAGACGTTGTTTAGTCGCCGCAGCAATTGACTGCGGCTTACCGTGCGCATTGATGTAGTCAGGACTTATTCCCGCCGCCAGCGCGGCGTTATCAAGGCGTTTAGTCTCCATAGGCCTGTCCTTAGCGTTTTGCCTGCCAGATACGTTGTTGATAGTCGCGAATTGAGCGGTCGGAGCTGAACATGCCGCAGCGCGCGGTATTCAGAATCGTCGCGCGAGTCCAGGCTTCCTGGTCACGGTATAACTCATCCACCTGTTTCTGCGCGGCAACATACGCTTCGAAGTCCGCCAGCACCAGGTACGGGTCGCCGCCTTTCAGCAGGCTGTGCAGCATCTGGTCGAAAGCATGCTTGTCGCCATCGCTATACTTGCCGCTTTCCAGCTCTTTCAGGACCGCATCCAGCAGCTTGTCCTTTTTACGCCATTTCAGCGGGTCATAACCTTTCGCTTTCAGCGCCTTAACTTCTTCAACGGTGTTACCAAAGATAAAGATATTCTCTTCGCCGACCTGTTCGGCGATTTCAACGTTCGCACCATCAAGAGTCCCGACGGTCAGCGCGCCGTTCAGCGCCAGCTTCATGTTGCCGGTACCGGAGGCTTCTTTCCCCGCCGTGGAGATCTGTTCTGAGACATCCGCCGCTGGAATCAGCATTTCCGCTGCAGAGACGCAGTAATCCGGCAGGAAGACCACTTTCAGCTTGTCGCCCACCAGCGGATCGTTATTCACCGCCTGCGCCACCTTGTTGATAGCAAAAATAATATTTTTTGCCAGGTAGTAGCCCGGTGCGGCTTTCGCCCCGAACAGGAACACGCGTGGCACGCGGTCCGCCTGCGGGTTTTCACGAATCTCTTTGTACTGCGCCAGAATGTTCAGCAGATTGAGATGCTGACGCTTGTACTCGTGCAGACGCTTAATCTGGATATCGAAAATCGCCTGCGGGTTGATCTCGATGCCGGTACGCGTCTTAACAAACTCAGCCAGGCGAACTTTGTTAGCCAGCTTAATCTCACGGTAGGTCTGGCGGAACGCAGCATCGTCAGCATATTTCTCCAGATGGATCAGCTGATCGAGGTCGTTAGCCCACTCTTTCTTCAGCGTCTTATCCAGCAGCGCGGCCAGTTCCGGGTTGCACTGTTTAATCCAGCGGCGCGGCGTAATGCCGTTGGTCACGTTGTGGAACTTATTCGGCCACAGCTGGTGATATTCCGGGAACAGATCTTTCACCACCAGGTCGGAGTGCAGCGCGGCAACGCCGTTGACCGCAAAGCCGCTGACCACGCACATGTTCGCCATGCGAACCTGCTTGTCATGCACCACCGCCAGTTTCGCCCACACCTGCTTATCGCCAGGCCAGGTTTTCTCGACCAGCTTCTTAAATCTGTCATTAATCTCTTTAATGATCTGCATATGACGCGGCAGCAGGGCTTTTACCAGCTTCTCGTCCCAGCACTCCAGCGCTTCAGGCATCAGCGTGTGGTTGGTATAGGCGAAAGTTTTGCTGGTGATGGCCCAGGCGTCATCCCAGCTCAGCTGGTGCTCATCGATCAGCACGCGCAGCAGTTCAGGAATGGCGATGGTCGGGTGGGTATCGTTGAGCTGGATTACTTCGTAATCCGCCAGCTCTGCCAGCTTACGACCCGCAAGATGGTGGCGACGCAAAATATCGGCAACCGAACAGGCGCACTGGAAGTATTGCTGCATTAAGCGCAGCTTTTTCCCTGCCTGATGGTTATCGTTCGGGTAAAGCACTTTAGTCAGTTTTTCCGCGTCGATACCCTGCTGCTCTGCGCGCAGGAAATCGCCATCGTTAAATTTGGTCAGGTTAAATGGATGCGCATGGGTCGCCTGCCACAGACGCAGCGGCTGCGCCACGTTATTGCGGTACCCCAGCACCGGCAGATCCCAGGCCTGGCCGGTAATCACGAACGCCGGTTCCCAGGCGCCGCTTTTGCTGACCTTACCGCCGATCCCAACCTGCACATCCAGCTGTTCGTTATGACGGAACCACGGGTAGCGGCTACGCCCCCAGTCATCCGGCGCTTCAACCTGCTGGCCATCTTCGAAAGACTGGCGGAACAGACCATACTGATAATTCAGGCCATAGCCGGTTGCCGACTGGCCAACGGTCGCCATGGAGTCGAGGAAACATGCTGCCAGACGGCCCAGACCACCGTTGCCGAGGCCCGGATCGATCTCTTCTTCCAGCAGATCGGTCAGGTGAATGTCATGAGCCTTCAGCTCATCGCTCACCCCTTGATACCAACCCAGGTTCAACAGGTTGTTGCCGGTCAGGCGACCGATCAAAAACTCCATAGAGATGTAGTTGACGTGACGCTGCCCTTTGGCCGGTTTCGCCACCGGTTGAGCGGCCAACAGCTCGGCAAGCGCGCCGCTTACGGCGTGCCACCACTGACGCTGAGTCATCTCAGAAGCGGACTGTAAGCCAAAATGCTGCCACTGACGGGTCAGTGCAGCCTGAAACTGATCTTTATTAAAAGAAGTCTGTGACATAAGAAATCCGGGTCCTTTACTAAAACGTTGGCGTTAGTGTGCCGACCTCCTGAAGCAACGTCCTCATCCCGATGGGGATTAGGCAGGGAGGAGCAGCAGGGATGAGCGAAAAGTGTGATCGTGGCCACTATAACGGTAGCTCTCCGTCAGAAACATGCTGAAAAATTCACCACACAGAAACACTATGTTGCTCTTCACCATCAGAAGAATATTTGTTACAGGCCGAGACAAAGCGTTGGATAAAACACCATTCCGCAATTATCACGAAATAAAAATAAGCATTGTGTAAAAATAATCCTGCCTGATGACACAAATACGCCAAAACGATTATTTATAAGATTTCCCTTAAATTAACTTAATAAAAACATACAACTACGAAAAAATGGAGTGAATGCCATTTTACCTGTGCCTGGTGCGGGGAAAACCCAGTAACCACGCACGCTGGTACCGGTTTTACAACGAAAGGACTTTAATTGGGAATTTGTGACCTGGTGCAAATTCAAGAGCATAAAATTCGGACATAACTTGCAATAATTTTCATTATCGCCGACCTTAATAGTCATTAATTACGAAGCGCAAAAAAAATCGCAAATCCTCTCTTGCACAGCGAAATGATTAACTATGTTGATTCCGTCTAAATTAAGTCGCCCAGTCCGCCTTGAACACACCGTGGTTCGCGAGCGATTGCTGGCTAAACTTTCCGGCGCGAACAATTACCGTCTCGTGTTGGTCACCAGCCCCGCTGGGTACGGCAAGACAACGCTCATCTCTCAGTGGGCGGCGGGGAAAAATGAACTTGGCTGGTTTTCGCTGGATGAAGGCGATAACCAACAGGAGCGTTTTGCCAGTTATCTGATCGCCTCTGTTCAGCAGGCTACCGGCGGCCACTGCGTGGCCAGCGAAACCATGGTGCAGAAACGCCAGTATGCCAGCCTGCCCTCGCTTTTCGCGCAGCTGTTTATTGAGCTTGCCGACTGGCAGCGCCCGCTGTATCTGGTGATTGATGATTATCATCTGATCAACAATCCGGTGATTCACGATGCGATGCGCTTCTTCCTCCGCCATCAACCGGAGAATATGACCCTGGTGGTGCTCTCGCGTAACCTGCCGCAGCTCGGCATTGCCAACCTGCGCGTGCGCGATCAGCTGCTGGAAATCGGCAGCCAGCAGCTGGCATTTACCCATCAGGAAGCAAAACTCTTTTTCGACTGTCGTCTGGCTTCGCCGATTGAAGCTGAAGACAGCAGCAGGCTGTGCGACGACGTCGCCGGCTGGGCCACGGCGCTTCAGCTTATTGCTCTGTCCGCCCGCCAGAATAACTCCTCCGCCCACCACTCAGCCCGTCGTCTTGCCGGTATTAATGCCAGCCATCTCTCCGATTATCTGGTGGATGAGGTCCTGGATAATGTCGACGCGCGGACGCGTAACGTTTTGCTGAAAAGCTCGCTGCTGCGTTCAATGAACGATGCGCTCATCGTTCGCGTGACCGGGGAAGAAAACGGGCAAATGCAGCTGGAAGAGATTGAACGTCAGGGCCTGTTCATGCAGCGGATGGACGATTCCGGCGAATGGTTCCGCTATCACCCCCTGTTTGGCAATTTCCTGCGCCAGCGCTGCCAGTGGGAGCTGGCAACCGAATTACCTGAAATTCACCGCTCTGCCGCCGAAGGCTGGATGGCGCTGGGCTTCCCGAGTGAAGCCATTCATCATGCGCTGGCGGCCGGCGATGCGAAAATGCTGCGCGATATTTTACTGAATCATGCCTGGGGCATGTTTAACCACAGCGAACTGGGACTGCTCGAACAATCGCTGGCGGCGCTGCCGTGGTCAAACCTGCTGGAAAATCCGCGTCTGCTCCTGCTGCAGGCCTGGCTGATGCAAAGCCAGCACCGTTACAGCGAAGTCAACACCCTGCTGGCGCGCGCCGAGCAGGAGATGGACATGAAAATGGATACCGCGATGCATGGCGATTTCAACGCCCTGCGTGCACAGGTGGCCATTAATGCGGGCGATCAGGAAGAGGCCGAGCGTCTGGCCATGGTCGCGTTAGAAGAGCTGCCGTTGGCCAGCTACTATAGCCGAATTGTTGCGACATCGGTCCACGGTGAAGTGCTGCATTGTAAAGGCCAGTTAAGTAAATCTCTGGCGGTCATGCAACAGACGGAACAGATGGCCCGCCGCCACGATATCTGGCACTACGCGCTGTGGAGCATGATCCAGCAAAGCGAGATTCTCTTTGCCCAGGGCTTCCTGCAGGCCGCCTGGGAAGTGCAGGAGAAAGCTTTCCAGCTTATCCGCGAACAGCATCTCGAGCAGCTGCCGATGCATGAATTCCTGCTACGTATTCGCTCACAGCTGCTGTGGGCCTGGGCGCGGCTGGATGAAGCGGAAGCGTCCGCACGTAATGGCATGGATGTCCTGTCAAGCTATCAGCCGCAGCAGCAGCTGCAGTGTCTGGCCCTGATGGTGCAGTGCTCGCTGGCCCGCGGCGATCTGGATAACGCCCGCAGCCACCTCAACCGCCTGGAGAACCTGCTCGGCAATGGTCACTATCATAGCGACTGGGTATCAAACGCCGATAAAGTCCGGGTGATCTACTGGCAGATGGTCGGTGATAAAGCCGCGGCCGCCAACTGGCTGCGCCAGACGCCGAAACCGGAATTCGCCAATAACCACTTCCTGCAAAGCCAGTGGCGCAACATTGCCCGGGCGCAAATTCTGCTGGGTGATTTTGACTCGGCGGAAATGGTGCTGGAAGAGTTGAACGACAATGCCCGCTCTTTGCGTTTGATGAGCGATATTAACCGCAACCTGCTGCTGCTCAACCAGCTTTACTGGCAGGCGGGACGGAAAAGCGAAGCGCAAAAAGTCCTGCTGGAGGCGCTCGCACTCGCCAACCGCACCGGGTTTATCAACCACTTTGTGATTGAAGGCGAAGCCATGGCGCAGCAGCTGCGCCAGCTGATTCAGCTTAATACGCTGCCGGAGCTGGAACAGCATCGCGCCCAGCGCATCCTGCGCGATATCAACCAGCATCATCGCCACAAGTTTGCCCACTTTGATGAGGGCTTTGTCGAACGGCTGCTGAGTCATCCGGAAGTCCCGGAACTGATTCGCACCAGCCCGCTGACCCAGCGTGAATGGCAGGTACTGGGGCTGATCTATTCCGGCTACAGCAACGAACAGATTGCCGGTGAGCTGGACGTGGCGGCCACGACCATTAAAACCCACATTCGTAATCTGTATCAGAAGCTGGGAGTCGCCCACCGCCAGGATGCGGTACAGCACGCCCAGCGGCTGCTTAAAATGATGGGATACGGCGTTTAACGCCGTTTAGCACAGTTCCAGCTGAAGGTTGTTGTCCGTAATCACCTTCAGTACGCCTGCCGGCGGCATCACATCGGTGTAGACCGCATCGACCATGCTGATGCTGCCCATATTCACCATCGCATTGCGGCCAAATTTCGAGTGATCCACTACCAGCATCACGTGGCGCGAGTTTTCAATAATCGCGCGTTTGGTGCGAACTTCGTGGTAATCAAACTCCAGCAGCGAACCGTCGCTGTCTACGCCGCTGATACCGAGAATGCCGAAATCAAGGCGAAACTGGGAGATAAAGTCCAGCGTCGCCTCGCCGATAATGCCGCCATCCCGACTGCGCAGCTCGCCGCCCGCCAGAATAATGCGGAAATCCTCTTTCACCATCAGCGTGGTGGCCACGTTCAGGTTGTTGGTGACGATACGCAGATCGTTATGCTCCAGCAGCGCATGTGCAACCGCTTCCGGCGTGGTGCCGATATCGATAAACAGCGTCGCGCCATCGGGGATTTGGCTGGCCACCTTGCGGGCAATACGCTCTTTTTCCTGCGTCTGGGTGGCCTTCCTGTCGTGCCAGGAGGTATTTACCGAACTGGAAGGCAGCGCGGCTCCGCCGTGGTGGCGCAGGATCATCTTCTGTTCGGCGAGGTCATTCAGGTCACGACGAATGGTCTGTGGGCTGACGGCAAACTGCTCAACCAGCTCTTCCGTACTGACATATCCCTGTTTTTTTACCAGCTCGATAATGGCGTCATGACGTTGTGTTTGTTTCATGAAATATCCCTGGGATTATAAGACTCGCATAAAGGCGCTGTCGTTGCAGAGAGCCGGGTAAGACGGCCCTATGTTCGCTTTCGCACATGTTGCGTATCGACAAACGCCATCGCCAGCCCGGTCAGGAGACCCGCCACATGCGCACCGTTCGCAATCGACATGCCAAAAACATCAAACCATCCAGCAATTAACCACACTAAAGAGAAGAGTATCAAGCCACGCTGCAAATAGATGCCGCTTTGCGGATCCCGTTCTCCACGCAGCCAGACATAGCCCATCAGCGCATACACGACGCCGGATAACCCACCAAACCAGGGGCCGCTAAACTGGTGCTGAATAAACCCGCTTAACAAGGCGCTAATGACGGTAATGACCACCAGCTTGCCGCTGCCGATGCGTTTCTCCACCGCCCCGCCAAGGTACCACCACCATAGCAGGTTAAACAGGATATGCATCAGCGAGAAGTGCATGAAAGCATGGCTAAAGTAGCGCCAGACTTCAAATTTCAGCGACGGGTCATACGGCCAGGCCAGCAGCAACATTACCGGCTGGTCGCCGAGGATATTTTGCAGCGCAAAGACCGCAATGCAGACGAGCAAAATCGCCCATGTAAACGGCCCGGCGTTGTGGCGCAGGGTGGCAAAAAAGGGAAAGCGCTGGTAGCGCAGCCCGCTATTGGTGTGCCCGGATTGCCAGCTGGCCGCCAGATAACGCGGATCGGCAGGGTTTTCCAGGAAGCGAGCCAGTTCAGCCTGCACCCGCCCGGCCTGACTCTCATCGGCCAGCCAGACATCACTCTGATCATGCTGCTGAATGGTCAGGATAACGCCCTGTGTCGCCATGTAGTCGACAAACGCCTGGGCCACACGCGGGTTAGCAAAAGAGGTAATCATTAACATACAGCGGATCGCTTATTCCACACAAAGGGGGCTAGTATATACGAGTTTGCAGGAGTGGCGCGCCCGGGACGTCCTTGAACAACACATCCGCAGCCATGCCATCTGAAACAAGACGGGAATAACGGTATGACGTGCTAACGCTTAAAGCGCGCCATGTTCCACTTCCGCCGGGAAATGACGATGCCACGCATCGAACCCGCCATCCACGCTGTAAACCTTGTCATAGCCCTGCTGTAGCAGATACTGCGCGGCGCCTTTACTGCTATTGCCGTGGTAACACATCACCATCACCGCGGTGTCAACGTCGTTATCGCGCATGAACGCGCCCAGCGTATCGTTGGTCAGATGAAACGCACCCGGCGTATGTCCCATCGCAAAACTCTGCGGATCGCGGATATCCACCAGCACCGCCATTGCCTGATGCAGTTTCTGGTGCGCTTCTTCAACATTGATACATTCAAAGTGGTCCATGTGCTCTTTCTCTATATAGCGGAATGATATTGCTGACCCGTTACCGGCCATGATTCTACTGCCTAGTTTACCGTCAGACGGGAAATAAACGCCAATATGTTACACGCATCACTCTGAAATGTTTTTTTGATGTTACCAATGGCGCGTTTGTTTGCTATATTGAGCGATAACGAACATTTATGAGCTTAAACGAAAGTGCCAGAGGTAGCGAACGTGGAAACCAAAGATCTGATTGTGATAGGGGGAGGCATCAACGGTGCCGGTATCGCGGCAGACGCCGCCGGGCGTGGTTTATCCGTACTGATGCTGGAAGCACGCGATCTCGCCTGCGCCACTTCCAGCGCCAGTTCGAAGCTGATTCACGGCGGGCTGCGCTACCTCGAACACTACGAATTCCGCCTCGTCAGCGAAGCGCTGGCCGAACGTGAAGTGCTGTTAAAAATGGCGCCGCATCTCGCCTTTCCGATGCGCTTTCGTCTGCCGCATCGCCCGCACCTGCGTCCGGCATGGATGATCCGTATTGGTCTGTTTATGTACGATCACCTGGGGAAACGTACCAGCTTACCCGGCTCAACCGGCTTGCGATTTGGCGCAGAATCGGTATTAAAACCTGAAATCGTGCGCGGTTTCGAATATTCCGACTGCTGGGTCGACGATGCGCGTCTGGTACTGGCTAACGCGCAGATGGTGGTACGCAAAGGTGGCGAGGTCCGGACCCGTACCCGGGCAATTTCGGCGAAACGTGAAAACGGCCTGTGGATTGTCGAGGCGGAGGATATCGATACCGGCGAGAAATTCACCTGGCAGGCCCGTGGCCTGGTCAATGCGACCGGCCCGTGGGTCAAACACTTCTTTGACGAAGGGATGCACCTGCGCTCACCGTACGGCATTCGCTTGATTAAGGGCAGCCATATTGTGGTGCCGCGCGTGCACACCCAGAAACAGGCCTACATTCTGCAAAACGAAGACAAACGCATTGTGTTCGTGATCCCATGGATGGATGAGTTCTCGATAATCGGCACCACCGACGTTGAGTACAACGGCGATCCGCAGAAAGTGGCGATCGATGACAACGAGATCAACTATCTGCTGAACGCCTATAACGCACACTTCAAAAAGACGCTGTCCCGTGACGATATCGTCTGGACCTACTCCGGCGTCCGTCCGCTGTGCGACGATGAATCGGATTCGCCGCAGGCGATTACCCGCGATTACACCCTGGATATCCATGACGAACAGGGCCAGGCACCGCTGCTGTCAGTATTTGGCGGCAAGCTGACGACCTATCGCAAGCTGGCCGAGCACGCGCTGGAAAAACTGACGCCCTACTACAAAGGCATCGGTCCGGCCTGGACCAAAACCGCGGTGCTGCCCGGCGGGGATATCGACGGCGACCGCGACGATTACGCGGCCAAACTGCGCCGCCGGTTCTCATTTATCAGCGAATCGATGGCGCGTCACTATGCCCGCACCTACGGCAGCAACAGCGAGCTGATCCTCGCAGAGGCGGCATCGGTAGCGGATCTGGGTGAAGATTTTGGCCATGAGTTCTATGAAGCCGAGCTGAAATACCTGGTGGAGCATGAGTGGGTACGCACTCTTGAGGATGCCATCTGGCGCCGGACGAAACAGGGCATGTGGCTGAATGACCAGCAGCAGGCGCGGATCGGCGAATGGCTGGCGCAGCACGCGGGAAAGTCTGAGCTTTCGCTGGCGTCGTAAGCCACCACAACCTGCGCCTGCGGGGAGTTTACGCATAGAATGCATAAAAAACGGGGCCAGTGGCCCCGTTTTCACTGCGTAACCGGCTACAGCCTTACCGGGTCGATATGCCAGATATGGTCGGCGTATTCCTGAATCGTACGGTCAGAAGAGAAATAGCCCATGTTGGCGATATTATGCATCGCTTTCATCGCCCACTCTTCCGGATGACGATACAGCTCATCCACCTTATCCTGGCAATCCACATAGCTACGGAAATCAGCCAGCACCTGATAATGGTCACCGAAGTTGATCAGCGAATCCAGCAGATCGCGATAGCGACCCGGCTCCGACGGGCTGAACAGTCCGGTACCGATTTGCGTCAGCGCCTGATGCAGCTCCGGATCCTGTTCGTAAAATTCCCGCGGCTTGTAGCCGTTACGACGCAACGCCTCCACCTGTTCCGCGGTATTGCCGAAGATAAAAATATTATCCTCGCCCACGTGCTCCAGCATCTCGACGTTCGCGCCGTCCAGGGTACCGATGGTCAAGGCGCCGTTAAGCGCAAATTTCATATTACTGGTTCCGGAAGCTTCCGTACCCGCCAGCGAGATCTGCTCTGAAAGATCCGCCGCCGGGATAATCAGCTGCGCAAGGCTAACGCTGTAGTTCGGGACAAACACCACTTTTAGCTTATCGCCAATCTGCGGATCGTTGTTCACCACCGCCGCCACATCGTTAATGAGGTGAATAATGTGCTTGGCCATGTAATAAGCGGAGGCGGCTTTACCCGCAAAGATATTCACGCGCGGCACCCATTCGGCGTCAGGATCGGCCTTAATACGGTTGTAGCGGGTAATGACGTGCAGGACGTTCATCAGCTGACGTTTGTATTCGTGGATACGTTTGATTTGCACGTCAAACAGCGCTTTCGGGTTCACCACCACATTCAGCTGATGGGCAATCACGTTTGCCAGCCGCTGCTTGTTCTCCAGCTTCGCCTGACGTACGGCCTGATTTACCGTCGGATAGTCAATATGCTGCTCCAGCTCCTTGAGCTGGCTCAGATCGGTACGCCAGGTACGGCCGATGTTCTCGTCCAGCACCTTCGACAACGGCGGATTCGCCAGCGCCAGCCAGCGGCGCGGCGTCACGCCGTTGGTGACGTTAATAAAGCGCATCGGGAAAATCGTCGCGAAGTCGGCAAACAACGACTCCACCATCAGCCTGGAGTGCAGTTCGGAAACGCCGTTCACCTTATGACTAATCACCACCGCCAGCCATGCCATGCGCACGCGACGGCCGTTGGATTCGTCGATAATCGACGTGCGACTCAGCAGCGCGGTATCATTGGGATACTGCTCCTGCAGCGTCTTCAGGAAGTAGTCATTGATCTCGAAAATAATCTGCAAATGGCGCGGCAGAATTTTCCCCAGCATATCGACAGGCCAGGTCTCGAGCGCTTCACTCATCAACGTATGGTTGGTGTAGGAGAAGACCTGGCAGGTGACTTCAAACGCCTCATCCCAGCCGAACTTATGCTCGTCAATCAGCAGGCGCATCAGCTCCGGAATCGACAGCACCGGATGGGTGTCGTTGAGGTGAATCGCAATTTTGTCTGCCAGGTTAGCAAAGGTTTTATGCAGCTGATAATGGCGGTTGAGAATATCCTGCACCGTCGCGGAGACAAGGAAATATTCCTGCCGCAGACGCAGCTCGCGCCCGGAGTAGGTCGAGTCGTCCGGATACAGTACCCGGGAGACGTTTTCGGAATGGTTTTTATCTTCTACCGCCGCGAAGTAATCACCCTGATTAAATTTACCGAGGTTAATCTCGCTGCTGGCCTGGGCGCTCCACAGACGGAGCGTGTTGGTCGCGTCGGTATCAAAGCCCGGGATAATCTGATCGTAGGCTTCCGCCAGGATCTCTTCGGTTTCAACCCAGCGCGCCTGTTTACCTTCCTGCTGAATGCGTCCGCCAAAGCGCACTTTGTAACGCGTATTATGCCGTTCAAATTCCCACGGGTTGCCGTATTCGAGCCAGTAATCCGGGGACTCTTTCTGCCGCCCGTCAACGATGTTTTGTTTAAACATCCCGTAGTCATAGCGGATACCGTAACCACGGCCAGGCAGGCCCAGCGCCGCCAGCGAGTCGAGGAAACAGGCGGCCAGGCGCCCAAGACCGCCATTGCCCAGCCCCGGGTCATTCTCTTCGTCAATCAGCTCTTCAAGGTTCAGCCCCATCTCTTCCAGCGCGCTGTTCACATCTTCGTAGATGCCCAACGACAGCAAGGCGTTCGAAAGCGTACGGCCAATCAGAAATTCCATCGACAGGTAATAAACCTGGCGTACTTCCTGAGAAAGTTGAGCGCGATTCGAGCGCAGCCAGCGCTCCACCATACGGTCGCGGACGGCAAACAGCGTGGCGTTGAGCCACTCATGCTTATTGGCGATGGCCGGATCTTTACCAATGATAAACATCAGCTTATAGGCAATAGAGTGCTTTAATGCCTCAACGCTCAGCGTGGGTGATGCATAGCTAAAGGGTACATTCATCACAATGACTCCTGTGGTTACAGCAAGCGTTGATAAAGTTCGCGATAAGAGTGCGCCGCGACCTGCCAGCTAAAATCCATATTCATCGCCTGACGCTGAACGTAACGCCAGAGCGACGGGCGCGACCACAGCACGAACGCGCGCCGAATTGCCCGCAGCAGCGATAGTGCATTGCTGTCCTCAAAGACAAAACCGCTGGCCACGCCATCGGCCAGATTTTCCAGCGAACTGTCGGTCACGGTATCCGCCAGACCACCGGTACGCCGCACCAGCGGCAGCGTGCCGTACTTCAGGCCATACAGCTGTGTTAAGCCACAGGGCTCAAAACGGCTGGGAACCAGAATCACGTCGGCGCCCCCCATGATGCGGTGTGAAAAGGCCTCGTGATAACCAATCTGCACGCCAACCTTGCCCGGATGCTCGGCGGCCGCAGCGAGGAAACCTTCCTGGAGTACCGGGTCTCCTGCGCCAAGCAGCGCCAGTTGCCCACCCTGCTCAAGCAGGCCCGGCAGCGCTTCGAGAACTAAATCCAGCCCTTTCTGGCTGGTCAAACGGCTGACCACGGCGAACAGCGGGACTTTGTCATCTACTTTCAGCCCCATCGCGATTTGCAGCTGGCGCTTGTTCTCCGCTTTGTCCTCAAGGCGATCGCGGTCATAACGCGACGCCAACAGCAGGTCACTCTCCGGGTTCCAGATGCCCGCATCCACGCCGTTCAGGATCCCCGATAGCCGCCCCTCGTGCTGGCGCTGACGCAGCAGCCCTTCCATGCCGTAGGCAAATTGCGGTTCGGTTATTTCCCGCGCGTAGGTCGGACTGACCGCCGTAATATGATCGGCGTAATAGAGCCCGGACTTGAGGAACGAGATCTGGCCGTTGAACTCCAGGCCATGCATGTTATAGAACGACCACGGCAGTTCGATCTCATTCATGTGCCAGGAGTAGAACATCCCCTGATAGGCCAGATTGTGTACCGTAAAGACCGATTTCGCCGGTCGTCCACGCGCGGCCAGATAGGCTGGAGTCAGGCCCGCATGCCAGTCGTGAGCATGCACGACATCAGGACGCCAGAAAGGGTCCAGCCCGCAGGCCATCTCGCTACCTACCCAACCCAGCAGCGCAAAACGCAGCACGTTGTCGGTGTAAGCATGTTGGTTAGTATCGTGGTAAGGGCTCCCTGGGCGGTCGTAGAGATGCGGGGCATCAATCAAATAGATCCCCACGCCGTTATAGTGACCAAACAGCAGCGTCATGCGTCCGGCAAAAGTATCCCGCCGCGTCACCACCTGCGCATCGGTGACGCCACGGCGAATGTCCGGGAACGCCGGCAGCAGCACGCGCGTATCAATACCTTCAGCGATTTGCGCCGCAGGTAGCGCGCCGATCACATCCGCCAGACCGCCGGTTTTTAACAGCGGGAACATCTCTGAACATACATGTAAGACCTGCATTATCGCTCCTGTTTATGCCCCAACTTCCGCAACATATCACGCGTAACCAGCACGATACCTTCCTCTGAACGGTAGAACCGACGCGCATCCTCTTCCGCGTGTTCGCCGATCACCATGCCCTCAGGAATCACGCAGGCACGATCGATTACGCAGCGGCGCAGGCGGCATGAGCGCCCCACCCACACTTCTGGCAATAAGACTGCCGAATCAATATTACAGAATGAATTCACGCGCACGCGCGGGAACAGCACCGATTGCACCACCACGGAGCCGGAGATAATACAGCCGCCGGAAACCAGCGAGTTCAACGTCATACCGTGACTCCCCGAGCGGTCCTGAACGAACTTCGCGGGCGGCAGAGACTCCATATGGGTGCGAATCGGCCAGTTCTGATCATACATGTCCAGCTCCGGCGTCACCGAAGCCAGGTCCAGGTTCGCTTTCCAGTAGGCTTCAAGCGTACCCACATCGCGCCAGTACGGTTCCGCATCCGGGTCAGACTGCACGCAGGAGAGCGGGAATGGATGTGCATAAGCCATGCCAGCTTCGGTTATCTTCGGAATAATATCTTTGCCGAAATCGTGGCTGGAGTTTTCGTCGTTATCATCTTCAGTCAGCAGTTCATAAAGATAATCCGCATCAAAGACATAGATCCCCATGCTGGCCAGCGATTTGGTCTCATCGCTCGGCATCGCCGGCGGTGTCGCCGGTTTTTCGACGAATTCGATAATTTTATCGCTTTCATCCACCGCCATAACGCCAAAGGCGGATGCCTCTTCGATGGGCACCGGCATACAGGCCACGGTGCAGCGAGCCCCTTTTTCGACGTGATCGATCAACATGCGCGAGTAGTCTTGCTTGTAAATATGATCGCCGGCGAGGATCACCACATACTCCGCTTTGTAGCGACGAATGATATCGAGGTTCTGCGTCACCGCATCCGCCGTGCCGCGATACCAGTTTTCGCCATGCACCCGCTGTTGCGCTGGCAGTAAATCGACGAACTCGTTCATTTCTTCGCTGAAAAACGACCAGCCGCGTTGGATATGTTGCACCAGAGTGTGCGATTGATACTGGGTGATGACGCCGATCCGGCGAATACCTGAGTTAATGCAGTTAGATAATGCGAAATCAATTATGCGAAACTTACCGCCGAAATGGACAGCCGGTTTTGCACGCTTAATAGTTAAGTCCTTAAGCCGGGTACCGCGTCCACCCGCAAGAATCAACGCAACGGTTTTGATGGGGAGCTGACGCGCCAGCATCAACGGATCGTTCTTTTCTAGCCTAACCATGATTAACTCCTTTTGACATCCCAGCCTTCCTGTCCCTCTCACCGCGCAGCGGCCGCGAGTGCAACCGGAAGCTTCAGGGCTTACGACCTTTGAAATACGCACACTCCGTGCGCGGGCCCATGCCAGACAGCCATGACGACCGGATTATCCTCTCCGGCGAAAGGAGGAACGGCGTGCCACTCCCCCTCAGGTAATTCCATATGCGCCACCTCTGGGGTGGCATTCACCGTCATTAACCAACGGCCAGACAGCAAAATTTGCAGACGCGCGGTGCCGTGCTGCCATTCATCGGCAGTTAACGGTTGCGCATACTGGTTTAGCCAAACAACGTTGCCGTCCCCTTCCTGCCACCAGTGGTTACTGGTTAATGCCGGTATGCATCGACGCAGATGAATGAGCGCGGCGGTAAATGCCGTCAGCCCGCTATTTGCCTGGTTCCAGTCAAGCCAGGTCAATGCGTTGTCCTGACAATAGGCGTTATTGTTGCCGTGCTGGCTATGACCATGCTCGTCACCCGCCAGCAGCATCGGCGTGCCCTGCGCCAGCAGCAGCGTCGAGAGCAGGGCATGAACGCTGTCCCGACGCCGCTCAAGCACATCAAGACTCCCCCCTGTTCCCTCTATACCATGATTGCTGCTGTAGTTATTGTTAGTCCCATCGCGATTCTCTTCACCATTCGCCTCATTATGTTTCTGATTGAAACAAACGCAGTCGCGCAGGGTGAAGCCATCGTGGGCGGTGATCAGGTTCACCGCCGCAGCGGGCTGGCGACCGTTACGCGAAAAGAGATCGCTGGACGCAGCAAAACGCCGGGCAAACTCGCCCAATGAGACGCTTTGTTGTAACCAGAAGCGCCTGGCGACATCGCGAAAATGGTCATTCCATTCGGCAAACAGCGGTGGGAAGTTCCCCACCTGATAGCCACCGGCGCCAATATCCCAGGGTTCAGCAATCAGCTTCACGGCCGCCAGCTGCGGATCGTTACGGATCGCTTCAAACAGCGGCGCATCCTGGCGAAATTCCGGCGTGCGTCCCATCACCGAGGCCAAATCAAAGCGAAAACCATCGACGTGGCACTCATCGACCCAAAACCGCAGACACTGGCGGGCATACTCCACCACGTCCGGCTGGCTGAGATTGAGCGTATTTCCACAGCCGGTCCAGTTGTAGTAATCCCCGTCTTCTCTGATCCAATAATAGTTACGGTTATCGATTCCGCGCAAAGAGAAGGTCGGCCCTTCAAGATCAATTTCAGCACTGTGGTTCAGCACTACGTCGAGGATCACTTCAATACCCGCCGCGTGCAGCGCCTTTACCGCATCGCGAAACTCATCCAGCGCACGCGCAGGCTCGCTGGCATAGCGCGGATCGAGCGCGTACATCGCCATTGGGTTATAGCCCCAGTAGTTGCTTAACCCCATTCTCTGCAGGCGCGGTTCGCTGGCAAACTGCGCCACCGGCATCAGCTCCAGCGCCGTAATACCAAGGGTCCTGAAGTAATCGATCATCACCGGGTGACCCAGCGCTTTATAGGTGCCGCGAATCGACTCCGGCAGCCCGGGATGCAGCCAGGTCAGCCCTTTAACATGGGCCTCATAGATAACCGTCTGGCCCCAGGGGGTCCCCGGCGGCGCATCGTTCTGCCAGTTGTAACGCAGATCCACAACCTGCGACTTTGGCGCAATCGCCGCGCTGTCACGATGATCGGGAAAAAGATCGCCTCCGTGGAGACGCTCATCATCGGGCAGTACGCCCTCAACCCGGTGACAGCACGGGTCGAGCAGCAGTTTGGCCGGATTAAAGCGGTGCCCCTGCGCCGGATCCCACGGCCCATGCACACGGTAGCCGTAGAGCAGACCCGGCCCGGCGGCAGGAAGCCAGCCGTGCCAGATATTGCCCGTGCGCGCGGGTAAATCGAACCGCTGCTCATTGCCTTGTGCATCAAACACGCAGAGCTCCACTCGCTCGGCATGGGCGGAAAAGAGCGTGAAATTCACCCCCTTTCCGTCATAGCTCGCCCCCAACGGCGAGGGTTTTCCGGCCGCCAGTGTCGTCATTCTGCCTCCCGTACCAGCCAGACGGTCGCCAGCGGCGGTAGCGTAATCGAGAGAGAATGCTCACGCCCGTGACTGGCGATGGCCTCACTTTCCACGATGCCGCCGTTACCGGTGTTGCTACCGTGGTAATGCATCGAGTCGGTGTTCAGCTCTTCACGCCAGCGCCCTGGCTGGTTAATCCCGAACCGATAGCCGTGACGCGGCACCGGCGTGAAGTTGCTGGCAACGATAATCTCATTGCCGGCCTTATCGCGACGGACGAAGACAAATACCGAGCGCTCATGATCGTCCACCACCAGCCATTCAAAGCCATAGGGGTCAAAATCCAGCTCGTGCAGCGCCTTATGGTGACGATAGGTATGGTTCAGATCGCGTACCAGGCGCTGGACGCCGTGATGCCAGTTATCGCCGCCTTCCAGCAGATGCCAGTCCAGGCTACCGTCGTGGTTCCACTCCCGCCCCTGGGCAAATTCATTGCCCATAAACAGCAGTTTTTTCCCCGGGAAAGCAAACATCCAGCCGTAGTAGGCGCGCAGGTTGGCAAACTTCTGCCAGGCATCGCCGGGCATCCGGTCAAGAATCGATTTTTTGCCGTGAACCACTTCATCGTGTGACAGCGGCAGGACGAAGTTTTCGGTGTAGTTGTAGAGCATCCCGAAGGTCATCTTGTCGTGATGATGACGACGATAGATGGGATCGAGCTTCATGTAGTCGAGGGTGTCATGCATCCAGCCGAGGTTCCATTTGAACCAGAAGCCAAGACCGCCCGTTGAAGACGGTCGTGAAACCCCGGCGAAGTCGGTGGACTCCTCCGCCATCGTGACCGCTCCCGGCGTCTGCTCGCCGAGCACGCGGTTGGTATTGCGCAGGAACTCGATCGCTTCGAGGTTTTCCCGGCCGCCGTACTCGTTGGGCACCCACTCACCCTCTTTGCGGCTGTAGTCGCGGTAGATCATTGACGCTACCGCATCCACGCGCAGGGCGTCGATCCCGAAGCGTTCAATCCAGTACAGCGCGTTACCGACCAGGAAGTTACTGACTTCCCGGCGACCGTAGTTGTAGATCAGCGTATTCCAGTCCTGGTGATAACCTTCACGCGGGTCGCTGTGTTCATACAGCGCGGTACCGTCGAACGATGCCAGCGCAAAGTCATCCGACGGGAAGTGGCCCGGCACCCAGTCGAGAATGACGTTCAGACCCGCGGCATGGGCGGCATTCAGGAAGTAGCGGAAGTCTTCACGGGTGCCAAAGCGGCGGGTCGGCGCGTACAGCCCGGTCGGCTGATAGCCCCAGCTGCCGTCGAACGGATGTTCGTTTACCGGCAGCAGCTCCAGATGGGTGAAGCCCATCCACTTCGCGTAGGGCACCAGTTGATCGGCCAGTTCGCGGTAGCTCAGCCAGAAGTTGTTATCGGTATGGCGACGCCAGGATCCCAGATGGACTTCATAAATCGAAATCGGTGCATCAAACTGATTGGCCTGTTTACGGGACTGCGGCTGTTCGATCTTTTCCGGCAGACTGCAGATAAGCGAGGCGCTTTCCGGACGCATCTGCGCTTCAAAAGCATAAGGGTCAGACTTCACGCGCAGATGGCCGTGGGCGTCAATCAGTTCAAATTTATACAGCTGGCCATTATGCGCCCCGGGCACAAACAGCTCCCAGATGCCGGACTCTTTGCGCAGGCGCATCGGATGGCGGCGGCCATCCCAGTAGTTGAACTGCCCGACAACGGAAACCCGACGGGCGTTCGGCGCCCAGACGGAAAAGCGCGTGCCGGTGACGCCGTCCATCGTGTCGGCGTGCGCCCCCAACGTTTCATAAGGCCGCAGATGGGTCCCTTCTGACAGCAGCCAGACATCAAGATCCTGCAGCAGCGGACCAAAGCGATAAGGGTCGTCAATCAGATTTTGCTGGCCATGCCAGGTGACCGCCAGCTGGTAACGAAAAGGATTTTTTCGCCGCGGCAGAACGCCGCTAAAGAATCCGCGTGAGTCGAGGCATTCGAGCTTGCCGACTTTGCGCCCGGTTTTCGGTTCAATAACCCATACATCGGTGGCATCGGGTAATAATGCGCGTACTTCCAGCCCGGCATCGGTTTGATGCATGCCAAGTACGGAAAAGGGATCCGCAAAATGGCCGGAAATAAGCGCATTAATCACGTCTCTATCGATACGATTAGACATGGTTTCATCCTGTTGTAAGTGTCGCCCTTTCCTGTATCTGGCGACTTTTTTTGACCTGAACGGTGCAGCACACTGTGCATCCTCCTGCTCCGTCCCACCTTCAGGTAAGGCAACGTTGTCGTTCCTTACTTAAAGCATAGCCAAGGCTGTCTTACCTCCGTTGGAAAAATCTGACATCCGCGTGTACTCCTTGTATTACGCAAAAAAAAGGAGGTGTAAAACACCCCCTTTTTGTTCATCCAGTTATCAAGCCAGCTGGCGCAACATGCGTCGCAGTGGCTCGGCGGCGCCCCACAAGAGCTGGTCACCAACGGTGAAAGCCGACAGGTATTCCGGCCCCATATTCAGCTTACGCAGACGACCCACTGGCGTGGTCAGGGTGCCGGTGACGGCGGCCGGGGTCAGCTCACGCATCGTAATATCACGATCGTTCGGTACGACTTTGGCCCACGGGTTGTGTGCGGCCAGCAGTTCTTCCACGGTCGGGATAGAGACATCTTTTTTCAGTTTGATAGTAAACGCCTGGCTGTGGCAGCGCAGCGCGCCAACGCGTACACACAGGCCATCGACCGGAATGACTGACGAGGTGGCGAGAATTTTGTTTGTCTCAGCCTGACCTTTCCACTCTTCGCGGCTCTGGCCGTTATCCAACTGCTTGTCGATCCATGGGATCAGACTGCCTGCCAGCGGCACGCCAAAGTTATCCACCGCCAGGTCGCCGCTGCGGGTCAGCGCCGTCACTTTGCGTTCGATATCCAGAATGGCGGACGCCGGGTTCGCCAGCTCTGTCGCCACGTGGCTATGCAGCTGGCCCATCTGGGTCAGCAGCTCACGCATGTGGCGCGCCCCGCCGCCGGATGCCGCCTGGTAAGTGGCCACGCTCACCCACTCCACGAGATCCTGGGCAAACAGGCCGCCGAGGGACATCAGCATCAGGCTGACGGTACAGTTGCCGCCAACAAACGTTTTCACGCCATTATTCAGACCGGCGGTAATCACATCCTGGTTTACCGGATCAAGAATAATGATGGCGTCGTCTTTCATGCGCAGCGAAGAGGCGGCGTCAATCCAGTAACCCTGCCAGCCGCTTTCACGCAGCTTCGGATACACGTCGTTGGTATAATCCCCGCCCTGGCAGGTCACAATAATGTCCAGTGCCTTCAGCGCGTCCAGATCAAACGCGTCCTGCAGCGTACCGCCGGTGCTGCCACCAAAAGAGGGAGCCGGCTGCCCCAGCTGAGAGGTGGAGAAAAAAACAGGGCGAATGGCGTCGAAGTCGCGCTCTTCAACCATGCGTTGCATGAGTACAGAGCCGACCATTCCGCGCCAGCCGATAAAACCAACATTTTTCATAACGTATTTCCTGGGAGATGTGTGCTGTTTGTGCCTAGCCAGTTTCCTGCTGGATCATCCCTCACATTACAAAATGCTGCTAAAGTCGCAAGTGAAATTAATCAATGATTGCGCGGCAATCAGAAAAGCAACTTATTGAACGCAGTTTCTGCCGACATCGGTACCCAGAAAAACCGCAAAGATTATCGGGGAAATGGTCGTGGGAAGGGAATATTTTCCGCCGCTTTTTTATTGATCTGGATTATGGATCTGCGCAGAAATTTAGCGATATCGCGCCGGTGGAGAAAGCGGAGAAAACCAGGCCTGATACGGCCTTATGAGGATTAATCCTTTCGTCTCATCGCTCAGCAGAGACGTTTTTTTTACGCTATTGGAGGGGCGATTTGCCCGGCCTCGCGTCGCTCGGCCGGACAATCTCAGCGGCGTTTAGCTTAACAACGTAAACGCGATCATACCGACGATGGCACCGGTGGTGCCGAGGATAGTTTCCATCATCGTCCAGGTTTTCAGCGTCTGCGCTTCGGTGGCGCCGGTAAATTTCCCGAACAGCCAGAAACCGGCGTCGTTCACGTGGCTCACTACGATGGAACCGCCCGCGATACAGATGGAGAGCGCCGCCATCTGCGCACCGCTGTAGTTCAGCTGCTCGATGACCGGCATGACCAGCCCTACGGCCGTTAAGCAGGCAACGGTCGCAGAACCCTGGATAATACGCACCGCCGCCGCCAGCACGAAGCAGGTAATGGCGATTGGTAATCCCATGCCCGTCAGCGCTTCACCGAGCGCCGGTCCCACGCCGGAGTCAACCAGCACCTGTTTGAAGACGCCGCCGGCGCCGATAACCAGCAGGATAATCCCCGCAGGCTGCAGCGCATGACCGCAGATCTCCATCACCCGATCTTTCGCCATCCCCTGACGTATCGCCAGACCATAGATAGCCACCAGACATGCGACCAGAATCGCGGTGAACGGATGGCCGATAAACTCAAACCATTCGTAAGCGCTGGAGCCAACCGGCACAAAGCGCGCGGCGATGGTTTTCAGCCCCACCAGCACCAGCGGCAGGAGAATCAGCGACAGGCTAAAGGCAAAAGACGGCATCTTGCCTTCACCCAGGCTTGGTTCGCTAATATCGTCAGGAATATGCAGCTCAACGTAGCGGCTGATGAAGTTGCCCCACAGCGGCCCGGCGATAATCATTCCCGGAATCGCCGCACACAGACCAATCAGGATCATCCAGCCAAAGTCAGCATGCATTTGCGATGCCAGCAGCATCGGCGCCGGCCCGGGCAGCAGGAACGCCGCCGCGGCCGCCACGCCCGCAAACAGCGGGATAACCAGTTTCACCAGGTTGGTACCGGTATGGCGCGCCATGGAGAAGGCGACGCTGATCAGCAGCACGATCGCCACTTCAAAAAACAGCGGCAGCGCGCAGATAAGACCGGCGAGGCCAATCGCGTAATGAGCGCGGCTGTGGCCGAAAGATTTCAACATCTTGACGGCAATCTGATCGACAGCGCCGGTTTCATGAAGAATCTTGCCAAACATCGCCCCGAGTGCCACGACGATCGCCAGGAAGCCCAGCGTCCCGCCCATCCCTTTCTCCATCGTCGCCGCAATTTTATCCAGCGGCATTCCGGAAAAGAGACCGGCACCAATAGAAACCACCATCAAAGCCACGAAAGCATGCATACGCGCCTTCATGACTAAAAACAGCAGCAGCAAAACGGAGCCCACTGCTGTTAAAACAAGCGTTAATGTACTCACTAGTTACTGCCTTTGTTGATCACCTCAATGGTGCTCGCGACCACGCCTTCCAGCGATTGATCAATATCGACGATTAAAACATCGCCTTCGTCTGCGCCAGGTTCCTGCAGCGTTTCAAACTGGGTCACCAGCATCTGGGTTTTAAAGAAATGGCCTTTACGCGCTTTCAGACGGCTTTCAATCAGGTCGAAATCGCCTTTCAGGTAGACGAAAGAGAGATTCGGATTGCCCTTACGAAGAATATCGCGATAGCTCTTTTTCAGAGCGGAACAGACGATCAGCGAGACTTTATTTGTACGCTGCATGGCAAAAGCGGCGTCGTTCAGCGCCTGCAGCCACGGTGTACGATCATCGTCGTTTAACGGTTCGCCGGAGGCCATCTTGTTGATGTTGCTACGCGGGTGCAGAAAGTCACCATCGAGAAACGCGGCATGCAGCTGATGCGCCACTTCGCTGGCGACAGCGGATTTACCACTGCCGGAAACGCCCATCAGGACATAGACGTGGTGATCATGGTTAGTCGTGCTCAAAGCTTCCTCCCACTGGACACATATACCAAGCCGTACTGGCTGCAAGAATACAGCGTGAAAGACTCGTATACAGATTGATTGTTACGGGTAACTGTTATCGGTAACATTGTCATGCCGGACTCAGGGATAAGCAATCACCATTCGTGCCAGAAATGAATATGTGTGATCTACTTCAAACTTGTCAGTCTAAATTGATCCGCCCGGTGACAATGTGAAACCTAAATCTAACATCTTCGGTGTCACGACTTCACCCCGAATGCGGGCCAGCAGCCGTTCGGCTCCAATGCGTCCCATTCGCTCGCGCGGGGTCAGCACGCTGGCCAACCGCGGTTCCATCACCTGCCCAATATCATGGCCGTGGAAACCGGCGATCGCCATATCGTCCGGAATTTTCAATCCCAGGCGCTGACACTCAAAAGCGGCACCGACCGCAAGGTCATCGTTGGTACAGAAGATCCCATCGAGCTGCGGATATTCGCGACGCGCCTGGCGCATCAGCTCGATCCCTGACGAATAGGACGAAGATTGTTCAACCATCACGCTATACGGCGTCATGCCGGCATCGCGCATCGCCTGTTCGTATCCCTTTTGCTTGATGATAGTACGTTCATCAAGACGCGCCCCCAGATACGCCACGTGGCGATGGCCGCGGGCAATAATCGCTGCGGTCATCTGGCGTGCGGCATCAAAGTTATCAAAACCGACGGCGATATCGAGGCACGGCGACTGGCTGTCCATCAGTTCAACCACCGGGATACCGGCAACTTCGATCATTTTCAGCGTGCGAGGGGTATGGGTACGTTCGGTGAGAATCAGGCCATCAATGTTCCATGAGAGCATGGATTCGAGACGCTTTTCTTCCATTTCCGGCTTATAGCCGTAGTGCGCGAGCATCGTCTGGTAGCCGAAGGCATCGGTGACGCTTTCAATTCCACGCAGCACTTCCGAGAAGACCTGGTTGGTCAACGAGGGCAGCAGCACACCAATAGCGCGACTGGTGGCATTAGAGAGGATATCAGGCGCACGATTGGGAATGTAACCCAGTTCATCGAGTGCAGCGGCAATCTTGCCACGCAGGGCCTCGGAAACCTGTTCCGGGTTACGTAAAAAGCGACTGACCGTCATTTTGGTCACGCCGACAAGATCGGCTACATCCTGCAGTACGGGTCTTTTCTTTTTCATCGTCCTGACTGTGATAACGGGGGAGACATTTTCCCAGTTTATCACGGACAAAGCGCAACCTTCCCAAACATCCGGGAAGGCTGCGCAATTTATTTACCCATCTGCACAACGGAATTAGACCGGCGGCAGATCGAACAGCAGGATCTCGCTATCGCTGTCGGCGTGTACGGAAATCGCCTGCTCGTCCCAAATCGCCAGGCCATCGCTGGTGGTCGCTTTGGTACCGTTAATCGTCACTTCGCCTTTCACCACCTGGATCCACACGCGGCGTTCCGCGGCAATCTGATGTACCGACTGTTCATCTTTCAGCAGCGCCCAGCGGTACAGTTCCATATCCTGGTGCACTTTCAGTGAACCGTCACGAGCATCCGGCGACAGAACCAGCTGTTTGCCCTGCAGAGCATCAAAGCGACGCTGTTCGTAGCGCGGAGTGATGCCGTTTTCTTCTGGCATAATCCAGATCTGGTACAGATGCAGTTTTTCTGTCTCGCTTGGGTTGTACTCGGAGTGACGGATCCCGGTACCTGCGCTCATGATCTGGAACTCGCCCGCCGGAACCTGCTCTTTGTTACCCATGCTGTCCTGATGCTCAACCGCCCCTTCCAGCACGTAGGTCAGGATTTCCATATCTTTGTGCGGATGGGTACCGAAGCCCTGGCCGGCATCAATCACGTCATCATTGATAACCCGCAGTGCCGAGAAGCCCATGAAATTCGGGTCATAATAGTTAGCGAAAGAGAAAGTATGCCAGGAATCCAGCCAGCCGTGGTTAGCGTGACCGCGTTCGTTAGCTTTGCGTAAGTAGATCATGTTGCACCCCCGTATGTTTTCGATGGAGTCAGTGTGGACTCAATCTGCTCACGATCATAGAGGGTGAAAATTGACTCCTCTGTTCAAAAAATATGAATAATTACAGAGGAGCCAGGAAGGCTTATTTATCTAAGGTTATCGTGGCCGGAGAGGGCTGTTCAAACCCGCGTCCGAGGATCTCCATATTCGTGAGAACGTCAGATTCCTTGACGTAATTTGGCTGACCGTTAACGAGGGTTTCATACAGCGCATCATAGACCCGCCCATAGTCGCCGGTTTCAATCGGGATCTCTTCCCGCACGGTTTCACCCGCCTCATTGACGTACTCCAGCAGGCCAAACGTATCGTCCGCGCCGAATCCTGGCTCACCCGGCATAATATTGGCTTTCAGGCTGGTTTCCTGCCGATCGATACCATATTTGATAAACGAACCTTGATGGCCGTGAACGATAAACCTCGGGTACGCCAGCTTCACCAGGTGGCTGGTTTTAACAATGGCCTTCAGGTCGCCGTAGAACAGCTGGGCTTCAAACGTGTCATCCGGGTTGGCTTTGTTGCGCAGACTGCGGATGTCATAAGCCACGTGGTCCGGGCGGCCAAACAGCGAGATGAGCTGATCCAGCGTATGCACGCCCAGACCGTAAAATGTGCCATCCTGCGGGACTCCGGGCTGGGTTTCTGCGACCGGGCGATAGAGGTCAAAATGGCTCTCAACTTCCACGATCTCACCCAGTTTGCCGCTCTCAATCACCTTTTTCATCGTCAGGAAACAGGAATCAAAGCGGCGGTTCTGGTATGGCGTCACCGTCAGTCCCCGACTCTTCGCGAGAGCAAAGAGCGCCTTTGCCTCTGCTAGCGTGGAGGTAAACGGTTTTTCTACCAGCACATTTTTACCTGCCTCCAGCGCCCGCTTTGCATATTCGAAATGGCTGTCCGCATGGGTACAGACGATCACCAGTTTTACCTGCGGGTCGTTGAGCACTTCGTCAAGGTCGCTGGTGAAATGAATATGAGAATACTGCGGCGCCTGCTCCTGCGGCTTCGCGCTGCGGCGATAGATATGCGCGACGCGCCAGCGGTCTTTGCGGTGCAGAACATAAGGAAGATGGTAGCGGGTCGTGCTTTTGCCAAACCCAATAAATGCGCAGTGCAGAGTCATACAGCCGTCCTTTGTTGAGGTTTCTGCTGCTCACCATAGCGCACCCCGGCGACGAACTTAACTCTTAACCCATTCAAGATGGTGGAAATGACCGGCAAAAAAGCCAAAAAAAAAGCCAGCACCTGGCTGGCTAAAGTAATACTGGAAGCAATGTGAGCAATGTCGTGCTTTCAGGCTTTCCGCAAGGGTCTCCCTGAATGCAGGACAATAATAATCATTCTCATTCGCACTTGTCTACCTCTTTTTGCAAAAATTAGGCGTTGACGCATTTTTTAAACTCAGGGATGTTTAAAAGACCAATAAAGTGGATGAAGACCGCGATGCCGCGGCACAGGAGAAGAGGAATGAGTGACATAGTGATACGCCACGCTGAACCGCGCGATGCAGAACCTTTACGCCAGCTGACGGCCCACCCGGAGGTCTATCACGACACACTACAGCTTCCTCACCCCTCGATGGAAATGTGGCAAGAACGTCTACAGCCCAGGCCTCACAGCCACCATCTGGTCGCCACTCTTGACCATAGCGTCGTCGGTCACCTGATGCTCAGCGTCGAGCCGCGGCCTCGCCGGAGCCACGTTGCCACCTTCGGAATGAGCGTTGACGCAGCATTCCACGGACGTGGAGTGGGCAGCGCGCTGATGCGCGAGATGATCAACCTGTGTGATAACTGGCTGCGCATCGAACGTATCGAGCTAACGGTATTTGCCGATAATTCATCCGCGCTGGCGCTATACCGGAAGTTCGGTTTTGAAATTGAAGGAACCGGCAGGAAATTTGCCCTGCGTAACGGCAAGTATGTGGATGCGCATTTCATGGCGCGCCTCAAGTAACCACTCAGCATTGCCCGGCGGCGCTATGCCTACCGGGCCCGTGATTGTGCATCATTCTGTAGGCCGGGTAAGGCGTCAGCCGTCGCCCGGCGTGTTATCCGCAGTTCCCCAAAATCTCCGCGCTACCGGCCAGGCGATGAACCTGGGAGACGGTAAATCCCCCATTATGGACAATCGGGAATTTGCCCGGCGGCGCAAAGCTTACCGGGCCTGTGGCTTGCCCCTGGCAAATCAATCAGTAGCCCGCCGTCAAATCACCGGGCGAGCGCGGATCGGACGCGCCATACAGCGTCCCGTCCGGGCCCACCATAATGCTCTGGGTACTGCCCATCGCCTCTTTCAGCGCCACTTTCTGCCCTTTCTGCTCCAGCAGCTTCAGCGTATCCGGGCTAAACCCCTTCTCCACCCGCAGCTCATCCGGCAGCCACTGATGATGAAAGCGCGGCGCATTGGTGGCTTCCGCCACGTTCATACCGAAATCAATGGTGTTGACCACCATCTGCAGTACGGTGGTAATAATGCGGCTGCCGCCCGGACTGCCGGTCACCAGCCAGGTTTTCCCCTCTTTCACCACGATAGTCGGCGACATCGACGACAGCGGACGTTTTTTCGGCCCGACGGCGTTGGCATCGCCGCCCACCAGCCCATAGACATTCGGCACGCCAGGTTTCGCCGAGAAGTCATCCATCTGGTTGTTCATCAGTATCCCGGAGTTACCCGCCACAATACCGGTCCCGAAGGTGGTATTCAGCGTATAGGTGACCGCCACCGCGTTACCCTCTTTATCCACCACCGAGAAATGGGTGGTCTGGTTACTTTCATACGGCGCCAGTTTGCCCGGACGAATCTGGCTCGAAGGTTTGGCTTTGTTGATATCAATCTGTTCAGCAATCGATTTGGCGTAGGCTTTGTTGGTGAGCGCTTGCCACGGTACTTTGACAAAGTCCGGATCGCCGAGATACTCCGAGCGGTCGGCATAGGCATGCTTTTCAGCTTCCGCCATGACCTGCATGGCGTCTGCACTGCCGAAGCCATATTTATGCATGTCGAAGTTTTCGAGGATATTGAGGATCTGTACGATGTGGATCCCCCCGGATGAAGGCGGTGGCATCGAAAACACCTGATAACCGCGATACTCGCCGCTTATCGGCGTACGCTCGACCGCCTTGTAGCCAGCAAGGTCGGCTTTGGTGATCAGGCCACCGTTTTTGTGCATTTCGTCGGCAATCTGATCGGCAATCGTCCCTTTATAAAAGGCATCCGGGCCATGCTCCGCGATCAGCTCAAGGCTTTTGCCCAGCTGTTTTTGCACCAGTTTGTCGCCTTTCTTCAGCGGCTCGCCGTTTTTCCAGAAGATGGCTTTACTGTTCGGGTGACTGGGGATGACTTCACTCCCGTAGGTCTTCAGATCGTCGGCCAACGCATCGTTCACCGTAAAGCCCTCTTCCGCCAGCTTAATCGCCGGGCGGATCACCTTGTTCAGCGGCATGGTGCCGTATTTTTCCAACGCTAATGAGAAGCCCGCCACGGTGCCCGGCGTACCGGAAGCCAGATGCGAAGTGAGCGATTTTTTGCTATCCGGGTTGCCCTGATCGTCAAGGAACATATCCCGGGTGGCCTGCTCAGGCGCCATTTCGCGAAAATCAATCGCCGTCGTTTTACCGTCTTTGGTCCGCAGCATCATAAATCCGCCGCCGCCAATATTACCGGCCTGTGGATGCGTGACCGCCAGCGCATAGCCCACCGCCACCGCGGCATCGACGGCGTTACCGCCCTGACGCAGAATATCCACCCCGACGCGGGTTGCCATCGCATCCACCGAGGCAACCATCCCCTCCCGGGCACGAACCGGGTGAAAGACATCTTCTTCTACACCATAAGAAACGGGCGGCGGGGTGGGATTTGCGGCGACGGTAAAACTTCCGCCGGCCAGCAAAGCAGCGATGACCACCTGACGCCAGGAACGCGTGTTTATCATTGTCTTACTCCTGAAGTGTTTTTTTCCCCGCTTAAGCCTGGTTGATAAGTCCTAAAAAATCATTGTTATGCCGAAAAGGAGGTACACTTAAGTGATCCCACGCACGGGAGGAGAGAACCATGAAAGCACTGTTATTTCTGGCGGCGCTGCTGCCGCTAAGCGTCCTGGCACAGCCACTCAACACCACCAATAATCCCAACCAGCCAGGGTACGTCATCCCCAGCCAGCAGCGGATGCAAAATCAGATGCAGGTGCAACAGCAGCAGCACCAAAGCATGCTGAAGCAGGATATGCAGAGCCAGACACGCGCCCAGCAACAGCATCTCCAGACGCAGCTCAACAACAACCAGCAGCGGGTCATTCAGAGCGGTAATTTGAATTCGTCGCAGCAGATGTTGCCGAATAACAACGGAGGGATATTGCAACGGCAGACGACGCCATAACGGCCGTCTGCCGGTGGATCAGGCCTGGAAGTCAGGACCGATGACATCAATGGCATCGGTACAAATGCAGTCCACGCCCCAGCGCAACAGCTCAGCCGCCCGCTGGGGTTTGTTGACGGTATAGACGAGGATGTGCAGGCCCGCGGCCTTCAGGCTTGCCACTCGCGACTCATCCAGCAGTTTATGGTTAAGGTGGATCGAAACGCACTCCAGGCGCGTGGTCAGCTCGCGCCAGTCCTCGCGCCACTCATCCAGCAGCAGCCCGCGCGGCAGCTCAGGCACCGCCTGCTGCGCCGCCTCCAGCGCGTCAATTTCAAACGATGAGAGCAGCGGCGGCGTCATCCCCTGCCACAGCTCACGGGCCGCCAGCGCCACCGCTTTCCCGGTGAGCGGCCCGGTGCCGGTCGTTGGTTTAATCTCGATATTCGCCATCATGCCGTGCTGACGACAGCGTTCGGCAACCTCGGCCAGCAGCGGCAGCGGCTCGCCTTTGAATTCATGGCTATACCAGCTTCCGGCATCGGCTTTCAGCAGTTCGCTCCAGGCCAGCTCGCCGGCGACGCCCCAGCCGTTGCTGGTGCGCTCGAGATGGTCGTCGTGCAGCAAAAAAATCTGTCCGTCTTTCGATAGCTTGGCGTCAAACTCGATCATCGTATGCCCGAAACGGGCGCCGACGTCGATGGCCGCCAGGGTGTTTTCCGGCGCCAGTTTCCCGCCGCCACGATGGGCGACGATGTGAGGATAAGGCCAGTGACTCATGCGCGTTGTCCTGTTTCACCATCAAAGAGGTGCAGATGATCCTCGGGCAGATGCAGCCACAGCGTGCTGCCTGCTGACGGACGCTGCTGATGCGGCAGCCTGACCACCAGTTTCTGCTCGCCCCAGCGACCGTGGGCAAGGTTATCGGCACCTAAAATTTCCAGCGTATCCATCACCAGCGGTACGCCACCTTCCGCCTGGGAGCTTAATGCAAAATGCTCCGGGCGGATACCTAACGTCATCTTACGCCCGGCATGGCGGCGATGCTCGCCATTCATCGGTAAACGCAGGCCGCCTTCCAGTTCAAAACGACGACCATCTTCGCTGATGCGCCCGTCCAGCAGGTTCATCGCCGGACTGCCAATAAAGCTCGCCACAAAGCGGCTGGCCGGTTTCTCGTACACCTCGACGGGGGTGCCAATTTGTTCGGCAATACCTTTATTCATGACCATCACCCGCTGGGCAAGCGTCATCGCTTCCACCTGGTCATGCGTGACGTACAACGAGGTGGTTTTCAGACGACGATGCAGCTGCTGAAGTTCAAGACGCATCTGGACGCGCAGCTTGGCATCGAGGTTCGATAGCGGTTCATCAAACAGAAATACCGCCGGGTCGCGCACGATGGCGCGGCCCATCGCCACACGCTGGCGCTGACCGCCGGAGAGCTCGCGCGGGCGGCGCTTGAGTAGCCCGTCCAGCTCCAGAATGCGCGCCGCTTCCTGCACCCGTTCGGCGATCAGGCCTTTGCCCATACCGCGTATTTTTAGCCCCCAGGCCATGTTCTCTTCCACGCTCATGTGCGGATAAAGCGCGTAGTTCTGAAACACCATCGCGATCCCGCGATCCTTCGGTTCCATCTCGGTCACACGCTGGCGGTTAATCCAGATATCGCCGCTGGTCACGCGTTCAAGCCCGGCGACCATGCGCAGCAGCGTTGATTTCCCGCAGCCGGACGGTCCGACCATGACGATAAACTCCCCGTCCGCGACGTCCAGCGTCAGCGGTTGAATCACCTGGGTTTTGCCATCCCAGCTTTTGGTTACAGCCTGTAGTTTTAAACCTGCCATTTTATTTCTCACTGTCCACTAAACCACGCACAAACGCCCGCTGCATGGCTAAAACGATAACGACCGGGGGAATCAGCGTCAGCAGCATCGCGGCCATCACCTGATTCCACTGCGTGGTGCCTTCTCCGGTGGCGATCATGCCTTTGATACCCGCTACTGCGGTGCCAAGATTGACGTCCTGAATAATCAACAGCGGCCACAGATATTGGTTCCAGCCGTAGATAAAGGTGATAACAAACAGGGCCGCGAGATTGGTTTTCGACAGCGGCAGCACGATGTCGCGGAAAAAGCGCATCGGTGAGGCGCCATCGATACGCGCCGCTTCAATCAGCTCGTCCGGCAGGGTCATAAAGAACTGGCGGAACAGGAAGGTGGCGGTCGCCGAGGCCATCAGCGGTAGCGTCAATCCGGCATAGCTGTCGAGCATCTTCAAATTGGCGATCACTTCCACGGTGGGAAAGATACGGACCTCAACCGGTAGCATCAGGGTAATAAAAATCATCCAGAAGAAGAGGTTACGCAGCGGAAAGCGGAACCAGACGATGGCGAATGCGGAGAGCATCGACACCACGATTTTGCCCACCGTGATGCCGAAGGCCATGATGAAGCTGTTGAGCATCATCAGCCAGAATGGCGCGCTGTTCACGCCAACGCCCTGGGTCCAGATGGTCGCCATATTTTCCAGCAGATGTCCGCCGGGAATCAGCGTCATCGGCGTCTCAAAAACGGCTTTGTTATCCAGCGTCGCGGCAACAAACGCGACATACAGCGGGAACAGGATCACGGCGATCCCCGCAATCAGCATGGTGTGGCTGAAAAGCGTCAGCCCGCGACGGTTCTCAATCATTGGTAGCGCACCTTACTTTCAACGTAGCGGAACTGAACGACCGTCAGCACAATCACCAGCAACATCAGAACCACCGACTGGGCGGCGGACGCCGACAGGTCGAGCCCGGCGAAACCTTCGCGATAGATCTTATAAATCAACGTAGTGGTTGCCTGTACCGGGCCGCCGGCGGTGGCGGCATCGATCACCGGGAAGGTATCGAAGAAGGCGTAGACCAGGTTGACCACCAGCAGGAAAAAGCTGACCGGCGCAATCAACGGCAGCGCCAGTTTAAAGAAGCGGCGAATCGGCCCGGCGCCGTCAATGGCGGCAGCCTCAACCAGCGAGCGCGGGATCGACTGCAATGCAGCGAAGAAAAACAAAAAGTTATAGCTGATCTGCTTCCACACCGAGGCAAAGACCACCAGGAACATCGCCTGGCCGCTGTTCTGCGCATGGTTCCAGTCGTAGCCCATCTCGCCGAGGAAATGGGTTATCAGCCCACGACCGGGATTAAAGAGGAAAATCCACAGTACCGCCGCCACCGCTGGTGCTACGGCATAGGGCAGCAGCATCAGGGTTTGATAAAAGCGGCTGCCGCGCACGACATAATCCACCAGCGCAGCAAAGAACAGAGAAATCATCAGCCCGCTGAAAGTCACCAGGCTACTGAACTTGATAGTGGTCCAGAACGAGTCCAGATAGTACGGGTCGTGGAACAGGGTCACGAAGTTGTCCAGGCCAACGAACTGGCTGGAAAGACCAAACGGATCGACGCTCTGTAGTGAGTACCACAGCGCTTCGCCCGCGGGCCAGATAAAGAAAATAATGGTGATAATCAGCTGCGGCGCGACCAGCACATAAGGCAGCCAGCGCGAGCGGAATACCGGACGGGATGATGACATAGATGGACTCTTTTCCAGAAATCGCCGGGTGGCAGCTTCGCCTTACCCGGCCTACACATGGCACGTCGTCGGCCCGGTGAACATAGCGCCACCGGGCATTTCAACTATTACGATTTAGTTGATTGCTCGAAGCGGCGCAGCAGTTGGTTACCACGTTCAACCGCTGAATCCAGCGCCTGTTGTGGCGTCTTCTTCCCGGTCCACACGCTTTCCAGCTCCTCATCCACAATAGTGCGGATCTGCGGCATGTTGCCCAGACGCAGCCCTTTGGTGAACGGCAACGGCGGCTTGTTCAACATCTGACGAGTGGCAATATCCGCGCCAGGATTCTTATCGTAGAAGCCCTGCTGGCGGGTCAGGTCATAAGCGGCGGTGGTAATCGGCAGGTAGCCGGTTTTCTGATGCCATTCCGCGGCGATTTCCGGTTTAGCGAGGAATTCCAGGAATTTCGCCACCCCGGTGTAAGTCTCTTTATCTTTACCCTGCATCACCCACAGGCTGGCCCCGCCGATAATGGCGTTCTGCGGCGCACCCTTCACGTCGGCGTCGTACGGCATCATCCCCACGCCGTAGTTGAACTTCGCGTACTGGCGGATATCGGCCAGCGAACCGGAAGAGGCGGTGGTTATCGCGCAGTCCCCGTTATAGAACTTCTCGGTAGACTCATCTTTACGCCCGAAGTAGCTGAAATCGCCCTTCTTGTTCATCGCTTCCAGCATGGCGATATGCTTGACCTGCTCCGGCTTGTTGAACTCCAGAACCGCATCAGTCCCGTCGAAGCCGTTGTTTTTGGTCGCCACCGGCAGGCCATGCCAGGCGCTGAAGTTTTCAATCTGAATCCAGCCCTGCCAGCCGCTGGCGTAACCGCACTTCATCCCGGCGGCTTTCAGCTTATCGGTATAGGCCGCCAGCTCTTGCCAGGTTTTCGGCGGCTGCTCCGGGTCTAAACCGGCTTTTTTGAAGGCATCTTTGTTGTAGTACAGCACCGGCGTGGAGCTGTTAAACGGCTGGGAGAGCAGATGACCACTTTTGGAATCGGTGTAGTAACCGGAAACGGTCGGGACGAACTGCGATTCATCAAACTTGATACCCGCATCGCTGAACACCTGATACACCGGCTTAATGGCTTTCGAAGCCATCATTGTCGCGGTACCCACTTCATAAACCTGAAGGATCGCCGGCGCATTGCCGGTACGGAATGCCGCAATGCCGGCACTCAGGCTCTGTTCATAGTTACCTTTGTACACCGGCGTAATTTTATAATCCGGATTGGCCGCGTTGAAACGTTGCGCCAGAGAATCAACTTCTTTACCCAACTCCCCTTCCATGGAATGCCAGAACGGAATATTGGTCACTGCCAACGCCTGACCGGCACATGCCAGGCTGAGCGCCAGTCCTAAAGCTGTATGTCGTAACGATATCATCGGTTATCTCTCTTGTTGTTCCAGATGCGCGATTTCACGCGTTTTATGTTCGCGGGGGTAACATGACATGCTCGAATTACAGAAAAATAACTTTTTTATTACAAAAAAAAGATAGTAACGCGTCAGAGAGATGGCAAGACAATGAAGGATTGGAGACAGGAAAGTGGGAGCTGAGGCACGTACAGGGGGCGGAACGGTTCCCGGGGTCGGCGCAGGCGCCTCGCCCGGGTGATGAGTGCAGTTTGTCGCCCGGCCAGACCTGGCGCCGCCGGGGAAAATAACGAATTAGCCGCCCAGATAGGCGCTACGCACCGCCTCGTTAGCCAGAAGCCGCTCGCCGGTGTCTTCCAGCACGACGTGACCGTTTTCCAGCACATAGCCGCGGTCAGCCAGCTTCAGCGCCTGGTTGGCGTTCTGCTCGACAAGGAAGATAGTCATCCCCTGTTCGCGCAGCTGTTCGATGGTGTTGAAAATCTGCTGGATGATGATCGGCGCCAGTCCCAGCGAAGGTTCGTCAAGCAGCAGCAGGCGCGGCTGGCTCATCAGCGCCCGACCAATCGCCAGCATCTGCTGCTCGCCGCCAGACATGGTGCCCGCACGTTGAATACGGCGTTCAAGCAGACGCGGGAACAGTTCGTAAACCCACTTAATACGGCTCTGGAACTGGTCTCGATCGGCAAAAAAACCGCCCATCGCCAGGTTTTCTTCAACGGTCATACGTGAAAAGACGCGCCGCCCTTCCGGGACAATCGCCACCGCTTCACGCATGATTTTTGCGGTCTGCCAGTCGGTAATATCTTTCCCATCAAAGACCACTTTTCCGCTGGAAGCCCGCGGATCGCCGCACAGGGTACCCAGCAGCGTGGTTTTCCCCGCGCCGTTGGCACCGATCAGGGTCACGATTTCCCCCTGATTAATATGCAGACTGACGTTATGTAGCGCCTGAATCTTGCCGTAGTGGGCGCTTACGTTGTCAAAAGATAACATCACTTTTTCCATACTTATGCCTCACCAAGGTATGCGCGGATCACGTCCGGGTTATTGCGGATCTCTTCCGGCGTACCGTTAGCCAGCGGCGTACCCTGATTGACCACATAAATACGATCGGAAATGCCCATCACCAGCTTCATATCGTGCTCAATCAGCAGGATGGTGGTGTTGTGATGACTGCGCAGCTCGGCGATCAGCTCGTCCAGCTCTTTGGTCTCTTTCGGGTTCAGACCCGCAGCGGGTTCATCCAGCATCAGGATTTCCGGCTGGGTCACCATACAGCGGGCAATCTCCAGACGCCGTTGGTCGCCATAGGCCAGGTTACTGGCCTGGCGGTTAGCATGCTCCAGCAGGCCAATACGCTCCAGCCAGGTCGCGGCGCGATCCAGCGCTTCGCTCTGTGCGCGGCGGAAGGACGGGGTTTTCAGCAAGCCGGAGAAGACCCCGGTTTTCAGCTGCTGATGTTGCGCCACCAGCAGGTTTTCAATCACCGTCATTTCGCGGAACAGACGCACGTGCTGGAAGGTACGGACCACGCCCATCCGAGCGATCTGCTGTCCCGGCAGCCCTTCCAGGTGCTGATCGCGCAACATGATGGTCCCGCCGGTCGGCTTATAAAAACCGGTCAGGCAGTTGAAGACCGTGGTTTTCCCGGCGCCGTTAGGGCCAATCAGCGACACGATCTCCTGCGGGCGCAGCTCCAGCGACACGTTGTTGACCGCCAGCAGGCCGCCAAAGCGCATCATCAGGCCGCTGACGGATAATAATGGCTGACTCATGCCTGCTCTCCTTTCGCCTGACCTTTTTTCAGCTTCAGCTGCGGACGCGTCATCGGCAGCAGCCCCTGCGGACGCCAGATCATCATCAGCACCATCAAACCACCCAGCATCAGCATGCTGTATTCGTTGAAATCACGCATCAGCTCGCGCGATACCACCAGCAGCACCGCGGCGAGAATGACCGCAAACTGCGAGCCCATCCCACCCAGAACCACAATCGCCAGCACGAAAGCCGACTCGGCAAAGGTGAAGGATTCCGGGCTGACAAAGCCCTGGCGCGCGGCGAACAACGTACCGGCAAAACCGGCAAACGCGGCGCTGATGGTAAAGGCGGTCAGCTTGATGCGCGTCGGGCTAAGGCCCAACGAGCGGCAGGCAATTTCGTCTTCACGCAGCGCTTCCCACGCGCGTCCCAGCGGCATACGCAGCAGGCGGTTAATCACAAACAGCGACAGCACCACCAGCAGCAGCGCCACCAGATAAAGGAAAATCACCCGATCGCCCGGGTCGTACTTCAGGCCGAAGAAGTTACTGAAAGTATCCCAGCCGCCTTCACGGGCGCTGCGGCTAAACTCAAGGCCAAACAGCGTCGGTTTTGGAATCTGGCTGATGCCGTTGGGACCACCGGTGATTTCGGTGTTATTAAGCAGCAAAATACGCACGATTTCGCCGAAGCCAAGCGTGACGATCGCCAGATAGTCGCCGCGCAGACGCAGCACCGGGAACCCCAGCAGGAAGCCCGCGGCGGCGGACACCAGCCCTGCCAACGGCAGACAAGTCCAGAAGCCAAGACCGTAATAGTGGTTCAGCAGCGCAAAGGTGTAAGCGCCGATGGCGTAGAAGCCGCCATAGCCCAGCACCAGCAGACCGGACAGCCCCACCACCACGTTCAGCCCAAGACCGAGAATGATATAGATCATGGTCAGGGTGGCGATGTCCACCGTCCCGCGCGACACCATAAACGGCCACGCCACGGCGATAACCAGCAGCGCTATCAGGAACAGCTTCTGCTTGACCGTCGAACCGTCGATAGCCGGCATAACAAACTTCGGCCCGGAGACGTTTTTCAGGGTTTTCTGGAACAGCGGACGCATCAACTGGAAGAAGAAGACCACCGCGGTGCCGATGAAGATCCACTGCCAGCGGATATCGGCGGCGGTATCCACAACCAGTTTGGTGCCATCCAGCTCCAGCTGTACGCCCATAAACACACCAGCCAGGACAAAGAACATCGCCGCAGACAGCAGCGACATAGCAATATGCATCGGTTTCATACTTTCTCGACCTCCGGGCGACCCAGAATGCCGGTAGGCATCACCAACAGCACCAGAATCAACAGGGCAAAGGAGACGACGTCTTTATATTCCGTGCTGAGATAGGCAGACGAAAGCGCTTCGGCAATACCGAGGATCAGACCGCCGATCATCGCCCCCGGGATACTGCCGATCCCACCCAGTACCGCAGCGGTAAAGGCTTTCATCCCGGCCATAAAGCCGATATACGGGTTGATAACGCCGTAGAACTGGCCCAGCAGTACACCTGCTACCGCCGCCATTGCCGCGCCGATAACAAACGTCAGGGCAATCACCCGGTCGGTATTGATACCGAGCAGGCTCGCCATTTTGAGGTCTTCTGCGCAGGCGCGGCAGGCGCGGCCCATGCGTGAATAGCGGATAAACAGCGTCAGTGCCAGCATCGCCACAAAAGTCACGACCCAAATCACCAGCTGCATCGTGGTGACGGTCGCGGCGAAGTTTTCGCTGCTGCCGATAATCCACTGGCCGTTAAACAGACTCGGCAGCGCGATATCGCGCGAACCTTCCGTCAGGCTGACGTAGTTTTGCAGGAAAATGGACATCCCGATGGCGGAAATCAGCGCAATCAGACGCTTGGAGCTGCGCACCGGCCGGTAGGCCACGCGTTCAATGCTCCAGCCGTAGGCGCTGGCGATAATAATCGCCCCAATAAACCCGGCGGCCACCAGAAGCCAGCTGGTATCAATCCCCATCATCATGAGGACGGCGATGATCATGAAGGAGACGTAGCTGCCAATCATGTATACCTCGCCATGGGCGAAGTTAATCATGCCGATAATGCCGTACACCATCGTATAGCCGATGGCGATCAGCGCATAGGTACTGCCCAGCGTGACGCCGTTAAACATCTGCTGCAGAAAGTAGAGAAACTGCTCGGACATAAGGTAACCTTTTTCATGCCGCCCGCTTCACGCGGGCGGTGGGATAACGCATCTTATTTTGCGACAGAGGATGATCCATCCGCATGCCACTGGAAGACACCAAACTCAAATCCCTTCAAATCGCCTTTTTCGTCCCAATTCAGCGGCCCAATCACGGTTTTCGCTCCGTGAGCTTTCAGATCTTTGATTAAGTCCAGCGGCTCCTGGCTGCTGCTTCTGTCCATCGCCTGCGCCAATGACTGCACGGCGGCGTAGGTGATCCAGACATACGGACCGCTCGGATCTTTCTTCTCTGTTTTCAGCGCCTCAACGATAGCGCTGTTCGCCGGATCCTGGTCATAGCGTTTCGGCATTGTTACCAGCATGCCTTCCGCTGCTGCGCCGGCAATATTTGACAGCGACGCGTTGCCAACACCCTCAGGTCCCATAAAGACAGTTTTCAGCCCCACGGAGCGAGCCTGACGCAGCATCTGCCCCATTTCAGGGTAGTAGCCGCCATAATAAACGAAGTCGATATTTTCTTTTTTCAGGCGTGCCAGCAGCGCGGAGAAATCTTTCTCCCCCGCGGTGATGCCATCAAAGAAGACGATATTGGCGTTGCCTTTCTTCAGGCTCTCCTGGACGGATCTCGCCAGACCTTCGCCGTACTGCTGTTTGTCATGGATGATGGCGATACGCTGCGGTTTCACTTTTTCCAGGATGTATTTGGCGGCGGTCGGCCCCTGTGCGGAGTCCAGGCCAGCCGTACGCATGATGTACTGATAGCCGCGCTGGGTCAGTTCCGGGTTCGTCGCGCCCGGAGAGATCATCAGAATGCCTTCATCTTCATAGATATCGGAGGCAGGCTGGGTAGAAGAGGAGCACAGATGGCCGATGACGTACTTGATGCCTTCATTAACAATTTTGTTCGCTACCGCAACGGCCTGTTTCGGGTCGCAGGCATCGTCGAACTCAACGCCAACCAGCTTATCGCCTTTAATTCCGCCCTGCGCGTTAATGTCTTTAATGGCCTGCCGCGCGCCGTTGAACTCCATGTCGCCCCACTGAGCTACCGGACCGGACATCGCGCCGACGACGGCGACTTTAATATCCTTAGCCATGACCGCGTGAGACATCGTCAGTGCAACGAATCCCGCAATAATGGTTTTTGCGTTCCTTTTCATGCTTCAGAACCCCGTTCGTGATGTGGTGTAAATATTTTGTATTTTTATGGTTAAAAAGCATTCTGTGCTTTTATTAAACAACGCTACTTTTACCATTATCTTTAATGGTTTAGCGATGTTTTTTGCCTGAATTGAGATTAAAATCTCTATTTTTCAGGCGATTAAGCAAAGATAATATTCTGTATTAAAGCGAAGATAAACAAAAAAAAGTCCTCTTCACAGCATAAAATAACGATACATAAGGCGGAATAAAACGCTGCACATTAGGTTAAAATTCTGCTTATTTTTCGATCCATGACGGATTGCTCTACTCTGCACTCATCAAAAGAACGAATCCCCTAATGAATGGATAAAAAACAGCGCCCCTTCCGACAGCAAATTTGGGTACACTGCCCCATCCGTTTTGACTGGACTTGTCGCGCATGAAACTGACCATTATTCGATTACCGCTTTTCAGCGATCAGGATCGCATCGACTTAGGGAAAATCTGGCCGTCGCAGGATCCCGACGATATCCCTCTGGACGATCGTCACCGAATTTACGCCGCCCGCTTTAACGAACGTCTGCTGGGCGCCGTGCGCGTCACGCTACGCGGCAATGAAGGCGAGCTCAGCGCGCTGTGCGTACGCGAAGTCACCCGTCGGCGCGGCGTCGGGCAATATTTAGTCGAAGAGGTGCTGCAGGACAATCCGCAGATCGAGCGCTGGCGGGTCAGTAATGCGGGGGTGGAAGATAACGCGGTGATGTCCGCCTTTATGCAGGCGCTGGGTTTTAGTGCGCAGCAGAGTGGTTGGGAAAGAGCGCTCCGGTAAACGCCGCATCGCCAGAGGAAAATCCCGGATTACGGCGTAAACGCCTTATCCGGGCTACCTCTAACCGTTTCCCCGGTAAGCGGAGCGCCACCGGGGAAATCCCCGGGAGCTGACATCAGTAACTGACCGGGGTTGAAGACGCCGCCAACGAACCTGCGGCGCGAGAGGCGAAGGTTAAATTATTTGGCGTCGGTTGCCGTACCATCAGCATGCCAGGTAAACACGCCGAACTCGAAGCCTTTCAGATCGCCTTTCTGATCCCAGGAGAGCGGCCCCATAACGGTATCTACAGAGTTGGCCTTCAGGTATTTCGCGATCGCCGCCGGGTCTTCGGACTGATTCAGGCCAGCCTGCAGCGACTGAATTGCCGCGTAGGTTGTCCAGACGAAGGCGCCGCTCGGATCCTGTTTCTTCGCCTTAATCGCGTCCACAATCGGTTTGTTCGCCGGGACCTGGTCGTAGTTCTTCGGTTTCGTGACCAGCATGCCTTCCGCAGACTGACCGGCAATGTTAGACAGGGAGACGTTGGCGACGCCCTCCGGTCCCATAAACTGCGTTTTCAGACCTGCCGCGCGGGACTGACGCAGAATCTGCCCCATTTCCGGGTGGTAGCCGCCGTAATAGACGAAGTCGATATTTTCTTTCTTCAGGCGCGCAACCAGGGTAGAGAAATCTTTCTCCCCGGCGGTGATGCCGTCAAAGAACACCACGTTGGCACCGCCCTTCTTCAGACCATCCTGCACCGCACGCGCCAGACCTTCACCATATTGCTGTTTGTCGTGAACGATAGCGATGCGCTGAGGTTTGACCTTCTCGATAATGTATTTCGCCGCCGTCGGCCCCTGGTCAGAATCGAGACCGGTGGTACGCAGAATCATTTTATAGCCGCGTGCGGTCAGCTCCGGCGCTGTCGCGGCCGGGGTAATCATCAGAACGCCTTCGTCTTCATAGATATCGGACGCCGGCTGGGTAGAGGACGAGCACAAATGGCCGATAACGTACTTAATGCCATCGTTAATCACTTTGTTGGCGACGGCCACCGCCTGTTTCGGGTCGCAGGCATCATCATATTTAACGATCTGCAGCTTGTTACCTTTGATCCCACCCTTCGCGTTAATATCGGCAACCGCCTGCTCAGCACCGGTAAACTCCTGGTCACCGTACTGGGCCACCGGGCCAGACATCGCGCCAACCACGGCAATTTTGATATCTTCCGCAAACGCGGCATTGCTCATAATCAAGGCGATACATCCTGCCAGCAGCGCTTTACCCTTCATGTTCATCCTGAGGCTCCCCATTATTATGGTTTTTTGCATTTGTTGTGATGTTGTTTGTTAGCGCATTATTCTAATTAAAGTCATAAAAAAAGCATATGACGTCTACTTTGAGGTCTGCCGCCTGCGCTTTTGCAGCACACTATGCTAAACATACCGCCATTCAGGAGAATTTGAAATGACAAAATTGCGGGTTATGTAACAGATAAGTGACAAATAAAAAACCGCGTCAGGATGAACCGGACGCGGTGGAGTCAGGCGCCAGATTACCAACCGGCGGGCAGGTAGCCCAATGCGGAAGCTATCGCGTAAACGGCGCTACAAAGGTAAAGCAACACAATGAAGGTCTGGATCAGCGGATGGGTTATCAGCGCCGGACAGGTCCAGCCTGGCGTGATATCACCGCGCTGCCGGGCACCTTTGAGCATCAGAATCGGCATGATGGATAAAATCACGCCGCTGAAGACGCCGGCAAAATAGAGTGCATTCACAAACGACACCATGCCGCTGTACGCCAGAATAAATGGCGGGATAGCCACGACAGTCAGCACGATCAGGCGCTTGAGCGGTTGTTCATCGTTGCCCAGGCGGAACTGATCGAAAATATTCGTCAGGAAGCTTCCCCCCAGACCCCAGTAAGAGGTCAGCATCGCGCACAGGGCAAACAGGTTAGCCGAGAAAAAGGCCCACTCACCGAGCGCTCTGCCCCAGGAAATCGTCGCCACGTCGGAAATATTATCCAGACCGCTCAGGGCGATTACCGACAGCGGGACCAGCGCCAGCAGGCAGAAAGTCAGCCCCATTCCCACCATAATCGCTTTCGGCAATTTCTCCGGCTTATCCGCAAACCCGCGGGCCATTTCCGGAACGATATACTGCGCCGAGAAGCAGAATGCGACCACGTTGAACACCGGCACCATATACAGCCAGTTGCCGTCGAGCAGATAGCGAACCTGGGTCGTCTCTTTGAGCAGCGTCGCCGCCACCAGCACGGCGATCATGACCACCATGCCGATACTGATGAATTTTTCACCCCGCCCGATAGCCTTCAGCCCGAGATAAAGCACGCCTGCCGCCGGGATAAAAAAGAGCGCACTCCCCAGCGCCGGAGAGATACCGAACAGCGAATGCAGCAGCTTACCGCTTCCGGTCATATAGGCCGTCAACGCGCCGATGCTGTTCACGCAAACGGACAGGAACATCATCAGCGCCCCGAAGCGCCCGACATAGCGATGCGACAGCCCACTCAGCTGTAAATGTTTACGGGTGCGCAGCGTCGATTCCGCGACATACAGCATGGTGACCGTCGTCAGGCTGCCGACCACCACCAGCCAGAACAACAGCGGTAAAAAGCCGGCCTTGCTGGACGCATAGGCGATAGACAGAACCCCGGCACCGATATTGGTGCCGACGATCATTGAGACCCCTTCGACGAAACTAAGGGATTTTGCAGGTACAGCGGTACGCTCCCGGCTCGTCAGAACCGAGGAAAAGGTGGAATGTTCAGACATAATATTTTCCGTTTTATTCCGGCGACATGCGCCGCCGGAAAAAAGGTGATATCAGGGTGATAAACCACTCACGCTGAGTATGAAAACTCGTGTGCGGCATCCTGTTTTATCTGGCTTCCCTGCCGCCGCACAGGAGTCGGGCACATCATCCCTTCAGGACGCGCGCCAGAATATCCAGCGCTTTTGTAAACTGCGCATCGGGGATAGTTAACGGATACAGGAAACGGATAACGTTGCCATAGACGCCGCAGCTCAGCAGCAGCAGACCATTTTCCTGCGCCTTTTGCTGGATGTGGCGGGTGAACTCCGGTGACGGCGCGCCGGTCTGCGGATCGTTAAACTCCACGGCAACCATTGAGCCCTGCCCGCGAATATCAACGATCGCCGGGCAATACTCGCGCGCCTGATTCAGCACCTCTTTCAGGTGGCTGCCAAGCTGTTCCGCACGCTGACACAGCTGCTCTTCTTCGATGACGTCAAGGACCGCATGAGCCGCAGCGACCGCCAGCGGGTTACCGGCATAGGTGCCGCCCAGTCCGCCCGGCGCCGGCGCATCCATCACCTCGGCGCGCCCCACTACGCCAGACAGCGGGAAACCGCCGGCAAGGCTTTTCGCCATCGTCATCAGGTCCGGCTTCACATCGTAATGCTGCATGGCAAACAGCTTGCCGGTACGGGCAAAACCGGTCTGTACTTCATCGGCAATCAGCAGGATGCCGTGGGTATCGCACAGCGTACGCAGCGCCTGCATAAACTCCGCTGGCGCGACGTTAAAACCGCCTTCGCCCTGAATCGGTTCGAGGATAATTGCCGCCACCTGGTCCGGAGCGATATCGGCTTTAAAGATACGCTCAAGGCTTTTCATCGCCTCATCGGTGGTAATGCCGTGGGCAGCATTCGGGTATACCCCGTGATAGACCGAACCAGGGAACGGTCCAAAACCGATTTTGTAAGGTGCGACCTTACCGGTCAGCGCCATGGTCATAAAGGTACGGCCATGAAAACCGCCGCCAAAAGTAATCAGCCCCGGACGACCGGTATAAGCGCGGGCAATCTTCACCGCGTTTTCCACGGCTTCCGCACCGGTGGTGAAGAAAGCGGTTTTGGCCGGGCCATCAACCGGCGCCAGCGCGTTAATGCGCTCCGCCAGCGAGACATAGCTTTCGTAAGGGACAATCTGATACGCCGTATGGGTAAAGGCCTCCAGCTGCTGCGCGACGGCGGCAACAATTTTCGGGTGGCGATGGCCGGTATTGAGCACGGCAATTCCCGCAGCAAAATCAATCACCTCATTGCCTTCCACATCCCACAGCGTGGCATTCTCCGCCTTCTCAACAAAGTAATTGCACATTACGCCTACGCCGCGCGGCGTCGCCTGCTGGCGACGTTGATTCAGTTCTGAACTTTTCACCCTCGAATCTCCTGTCATGTATGTCACGTTATCGCAACAATCTCGAAACTATGTCGTTTATTTACACAGGAGTTGGCCCTATAATCGAGTACCAATTTAGATTATCTGAGGGATCCAATTGCGTTCACTCGTCGGTGACCTTGTGCTGGTCAGATTGCAGGAGGAGACAGACCCGCTGCTGCATAAACGCTTATATAACGCGGTTCGTCGCTCAATTCTGGACGGTTCTTTAGCGCCCCATAGCCGCCTGCCCCCCTCGCGAGATCTGGCCGGGGAGCTCGGCGTATCAAGAAACACCATATTAACAACTTATGAACAATTGCAGGCGGAAGGATATGTGGTTTCCCGCCGCGGGAGCGGCACATTCGTCGCGAAAACCGGGCCGGATATTTCTCTTTCTACTGGCAACATCGCCGTAAACAGCAGCGACTTGACGGCAACCCCCTTTTTGTCCCGTCGCGGGCAACAGTTGCTCAGCCACGTCAGCGCCAGTCCGCGCCAGTGGGGAGCTTTTATCCCCGGCGTACCGGACGTCAATGCCTTTCCCCACCCGCTATTTAGCAAGATTCAGGCCCGTATCAGCCGCCGCCCGAAACCCGAGCGACTGAGCTACAGCTGTAACGGCGGTACGCCGGAACTGCAGCAGGCGTTAGTGGACTACCTTCGCGTGTCCCGGGGCGTCCACTGTCAGGCAGATCAAATTCTTATTACGGAAGGGATCCATCAGGCAATCGATCTGGTGACGCGTATGCTCTGCGATAGTGGCGATCTGGCGTGGGTCGAGGAGCCCTCCTACTGGGGGATCCGCCACGTACTGGCGATGAATGATGTGCGGGTCAATCCGATTACCGTCGATGCCAACGGCCTGTGCCCGCCGGAGACCGTTGAGGAAGCGCCGCATCTGATTTTTGTCACCCCATCGCATCAGTACCCGCTGGGGGCGGTGATGAGTCTGGAACGCCGTCAGCGTCTGTTGGCCCTGGCGCGCCAGTACGGCAGCTGGATCGTCGAGGATGATTACGATAGCGAATTTCGCTTTTCCGGCCAGCCGATTCCGGCGCTGCAGGGACTGATTGCCGACGCGCCGGTGGTCTATATCGGAACGTTCAGTAAGACCCTCTATCCGGGGCTGCGGCTGGGGTATGTCGTGTTGCCGCGCCCGCTGATTGCCGATCTGAAAAGCGCCCATGCCGAGCTCTATCGCGGCGGCCACTCGCTGATTCAGATGGCGCTGGCGGAATTCATTAACGCAGGCCATTACTCCGCTCATATCCGACGAATGCGCCTGCTGTACAGTCGCCGTCGCGCCTGCCTGACCGAGCTGATTCAGCGCTATTGCAGCCCGCAGGCGCTGTCAGATTTCAGCGATAACGCCGGTCTGCATCTGATCCTCAACCTGCCAGATGATGCTGACGATGTTACGATCGCCAGACAGGCCAACGCCCGCAATATTCTGGTGCGTCCGCTGTCACGCTACTATCTGACGGAAGAACGTAAGAAGGGGCTATTGATGGGCTTTGCCAGCCTGGCGGAAGCGCAAATGGAGCCGGCCTTCCAGATCCTGCTTGAGTGCCTGCAGACCTTGTGCCCGCAGGCGCTGGCCGTCGGGGAAGAGGCAGAAAAACAAAACGCCCCAACATAATGTGGGGCGTTATCGGGTGCCTGCGCAGAGGCGAGTATGTACGCTGCCGCGTTATGCTTCGATGGCAGTACGCAGTTTCTTCATCGCGTTCTTTTCCAGCTGGCGCACGCGCTCAGCCGACACGCCATAGCGATCCGCCAGTTCCTGCAGCGTCGACTTATTGTCTTCGTCCAGCCAGCGGGCGCGGATGATATCCTGGCTACGCTCGTCCAGGCCCTGCATCGCGTCGGTCAGCTTGTTGGCCGCCTGCTCTTCCCAGTTATCATCTTCAATGCCATCGGCAAAGTTAGACGTTTTATCCTGCAGGTAGAGCACCGGCGCCATCGGCTGGCTATCGGACTCGTCGTCCGACGACATGTCGAAGGTCATGTCCTGCGCCGCCATACGGGATTCCATCTCACGTACGTCTTTGCTCGACACGCCCAGCTCGCGGGCCACCATCTCGACTTCATCCTGGTTAAACCAGCCCAGACGCTGCTTAGTTTTACGCAGGTTAAAGAACAGCTTACGCTGCGCTTTGGTGGTAGCGACTTTCACAATACGCCAGTTACGCAGAACGTATTCGTGAATTTCAGCCTTAATCCAGTGTACGGCGAAGGAAACCAGACGCACGCCCACTTCCGGGTTAAAACGACGCACGGCTTTCATCAGGCCAATGTTGCCTTCCTGAATCAGATCCGCCTGCGGCAGGCCATAGCCCGAGTAATTACGAGCAATATGAACAACAAAGCGCAGGTGAGACAGGATCAGCCTTTTCGCTGCTTCCAGATCGCCCTGGTAATGCAGCTTTTCAGCAAGCTCCCGCTCTTCATCAGCCGATAACATCGGCCAGCTGTTCGCAGCCCGGATATACGATTCCAGGTTACCAACGGGGGCTAAAGCTAAAGTTTGCATATCTTTGGTCATTCAAATCCTCTCAATCGATATCGTCTGACGTGATGGTTCCCATGAGATGAGCAACAAACATGCCAGCGTTTATGAGCAACGAGAATATCACCCACATTAGTATCAGACAGTGATTTTATCCACAAGTTCCATGCAACGATGTGAATAGATTACGCACAAAATGTGACATGGAAATGAAACGTAGGGAAGAGACAACAGGGACTCTTTCCCTGCAGAGAGACATTCATCAGTGCAGGGAAAGATTATATCAGACTTTTTTTAATCGGGGGTAAAGTGACGTAAATGTTGCACGGTAGCCAGCCAGGCCGCAACCCAGCCGATCATCGAGCAGACAATCAGCATCAGCAGACACTCGTCGAAGCCTAACCCGCTGAGTTCAAACCTGGTGCCAAACACCTGCGCGACTTCCGTCACCGCGGACGACAGTCGCATCACCATAATTTCCGACAAAATCAGCGACAAAAAGGCACCGCAGAAGCCCAGCAGCGCCCCGCCATACAGGAACGGGCGCAGGATGAAGCCGTCGGTCGCGCCAATCAGTTTTTGCACGTTAATGGTATCACGACGAGCAAAAATGCTCAGGCGTACGCTGTTGCCGATAACGAGGAACACGGCCGCCACCATCAGCACGCCAATCAGCGCCGACACACGGCCCACCAGCCCGGTCAACGAGGAGAGGCGGGCAAACCAGCTGTCATCCATACGCACTTCGTCCACGCCCTGAATGTGCGTCACGCGATCGCGCAGCGTATTCAGGGCATTGGTGCTCTGGAAATCCAGCTTCGGCACCACAATCGCGACGGCCGGAAGGGGGTTCTCTTCCAGCATATCCAGCGCGCCACCAAAGCCAGACCAGTTGCGGAACTCGCCAAGCGCTTCATCTCGCGACAGATAGTTCACCTTCTCTACGCCTTGTTCCGCCTGGAGCTGGCCAACCACCCGCGCCGCCGCGTCATCATCCAGCGTTTTCTCAAGATAAACGGTGATCTGCGGTGACGGATAGTACTGCGCCGCCGCGCTGTTGACGTTCTTGTACACCATGTAGCACACGCTTGGCAGCGTCAGCGAAATGGCGATAACCATAATGGTCAGGAAGGTAGCCAGCGGCGTACTTTTTAAATCCTGGACCGCGCCATGCCAGGCATAGCGAACCTGTTCGTTAAAGACGTTGCTCTTACGAGAAGCCGGGCCCGGCGCCGCTTTTGGCCGCTTCGGCGCATTACGCCCGCCACCGCCGCCCGCGCCTGCGCCATTGCGGAGGCGATCGAGCCGGCTACCGAACTGGCGAATCTGGTTTATTGCGTCGCGCTTATTCACCCCAATGGCCTCCATGCATATGACCGTCGCTCAGGGTCAGCATGCGATACGAGCGGCTGGAAATCAGCCCCAGGTCGTGCGTCGCCATCAGAACCGTTACCCCTACGCGGTTAAACTCCTCAAACAGGCGTAAAATCCCTTCCGAGAGCGCCTCATCGAGGTTACCGGTGGGTTCATCCGCCAACAACACCGCGGGCTTATTGACCACCGCGCGGGCAATCCCCACGCGCTGCTGCTCACCGCCGGAGAGTTGAATAGGGAGGTTTTTCGCTTTGTCCAGCAGCCCGACCTTGTCCAGCGCCGCCGACACGCGGCGACGAATATCATCGCCGCTGGCGCCGGCAATAATCAGCGGAATAGCGACATTATCAAACACCGTACGGTCCATCAGCAGGTGGTGGTCCTGGAAAATCATGCCGATCTGACGGCGCAAAAACGGCACCTCACGGCTTTTCAGGCGGCTAATGTCGTGGCCGCCGAATAAGATTTTCCCGGCGCTCGGCCGTTCAATACCGCAGATAAGCTTAAGCAGGGTACTTTTCCCTGCGCCGGAGTGGCCGGTCAGAAATGCCATCTCGCCCGACTGCAGGTGGAAATTCACCCCCTGCAGCGCTTGTCTCCCACCGAGATAGGCTTTGCTGACTTGTTCAAAGCGAATCATGATTAATCCTCTCGGGCAAAAAGTGCCTCAATAAAGTCGCCCGCATTAAACGGACGCAGATCCTCAATACGTTCACCGACGCCAATGTAGCGAATCGGAATACCGAACTGGTCGGCGACCGAGAAGATAACCCCACCTTTCGCGGTACCGTCCAGCTTAGTCAACGTGATGCCGGTCAAGCCAACGGCTTCATGGAACAGTTTGGCCTGGCTAATCGCGTTTTGCCCGGTGCTGGCATCGATGGTCAGCATGACCTCATGCGGCGCATCTTCGTCCAGTTTTTTCATCACCCGGACAATTTTCTTCAGCTCTTCCATCAGGTGCGATTTATTCTGCAGACGACCCGCCGTATCGGCGATCAGCACGTCAACGTTTCGCGCCTTCGCGGCCTGAATAGCATCGAAGATCACCGATGCCGAGTCCGCGCCGGTATGCTGAGCAATCACCGGAATGTTGTTGCGCTGACCCCAGACCTGCAGCTGTTCTACCGCCGCGGCGCGGAAGGTGTCCCCGGCCGCCAGCATCACCGATTTGCCCTGCTGTTCGAACTGACGGGCCAGCTTACCGATAGTGGTGGTTTTACCTACGCCGTTCACGCCCACCATCAGAATAACAAATGGCGTTTTCCCTTCAACATTCAGCGGCTCATCCACTTTCGCAAGGATATCGCCCATCTCTTCTTTCAGCAGGCCATACAGCGCTTCCGCATCACGTAGCTGCTTACGGCTGGCGCCTTCGGTAAGATTGGTAATGATCTTCCGGGTCGTTTCCACGCCGACGTCGGCAATCAGCAGCTGCTCTTCCAGCTCTTCAAACAGATCATCGTCGATTTTTTTGCCGCGGAACAGACTGATAAATCCGGAACCGAGATTCTGTTTGGTTTTAATCAGGCTGCGTTTCAGACGGGCGAAAAAGCCCTCTTTCGTCGGTTTTTCCTGCTCCTGTTGGGCGGAATCATCCGGCTGGCTCAGTTCTTCCGCTTCAACAATCTCTTGCTCATCAAGCGGTTGTGAAGCCAGCGCCAGAGCTTCAAGCTCTTCATCAGACAGTGCAGATTCAGGCTGTTCCTCAGCGCGCGTCTCATCACTCACCGCATCGTCCACGGCAGCGACTTGTGGCTCATCCGTCACCGCTTCCGGCGTCTGCCCGGCTACCGCTTCCGCGACAACCGGTTGAGCGATCACTTCTTCGACCAGCGGCTCCGGGGCAGCGAGGTCTTCTGTCGGCAGCTGTTCAGCGACAGCCTCTTCCGCCACGGTCTCCGCCACAACCTGTTCAACGGCGGCCTCTTCGACCCACGTACTGGCGGCTGGCGCCTCGTCAATAGCAGCGTGCGGCTGAGGGGTCTCTTCGGCTTCAGCCGGGGCTTCGACCGCAGGCGTCACCGGCGCTGAGTGCGGTAATTCGCTCTCAACAACCTGTTCCGTCACCTCAACGACCTCGGCCGCAAAAGCTTCCGCGTCCTCTTTCTCCACCACAGAAGCGCTTACCGTCTCCGCTTCTGGTGCCGCCACCGTCTCAGCAGGCAACGCTGTAGCCGAATGCTGTTCGGCAACGTCGGTTTGCCCTTCTACTTTCTGTTCGGTCTCGGTTTCCTGCGCCTGTTCTTTTTGTCCAAAGCCCAGCCAGGAAAAGAAGCCACGTTTTTTCTCTTTTGCCATTTGCGACGACACTCCCGCTGTTTATTCATGGCACAGCTTCGGCATAACAATAGCGGAAGCTGAAAAATGATGAAATTAGTCGGATAGTCTATCACTTAACTTAACTCGCATCACCGCCCCCGGATTAAGGTTTCGTCATCCGCGTTCGATCGCTAGAATAGCGGACTGAAAGTGGAGACCTGAGCAACGAGATGAAGAAACCAAACCACACGGGCAGCGGCCAGATCCGTATTATTGGTGGGCAATGGCGGGGACGGAAATTACCGGTGCCCGAGAGCCCGGGCCTGCGCCCGACGACCGACCGGGTCCGTGAAACCCTTTTTAACTGGCTGGCGCCTGTCATGGTCGATGCGCAGTGCCTGGATTGCTTTGCCGGCAGCGGAGCCCTCGGGCTGGAAGCGCTGTCGCGCTATGCGGGCAGCACCACGCTGCTGGAAATGGAGCGCGGCGTCGCTCAACAGTTGCAAAAAAACCTGGCGACCCTGAAAGCCAGCCATGGCAAGGTGGTCAATACCAATACGCTCAGCTACCTTAATCAGCCCGGCACGCCGCACCATATCGTGTTTGTCGATCCACCTTTCCGCAAAGGTCTGCTGGAAGAGACGCTGCGTCTGCTGGAAAATAACGGCTGGCTCGCCGATGAAGCGCTCATCTACGTTGAGAGCGAAGTCGAAAATGGTTTACCGCCGGTGCCGGCATGCTGGCATCTGTATCGTGAGAAAGTGGCCGGACAGGTCGCCTACCGTCTCTATCAACGTGAGGCAAAAGGAGAAAATCATGCTGATTAATTTTGGCCGCGTGTTGATGCTGTGCGTCTGGGCATTTTTATTATTAAACCTGTTTCAGCCTTTCCCGAAGCCACTGAACATCTTCGTTAACGTTGCCCTGATCTTTATGATCCTGATGCACGGTCTGCAGCTGACGCTGCTAAAGGCCACTCAGCCGAAAGATGCCCCGCCGCTGGGCCGCTTTGAACAGGTCCGTATTTTTATCTTCGGCGTGTTCGAACTGGTGGCCTGGCAGAAAAAGCTCAAGGCCACGCTGCGTAAGAAGTAACCCCCCTGGGCTCAAGGTTCTGGCGTAAACGCGACAAACCTTGAGCCTTTGTAGCTTAGCGTTCCCCGATCACCGACGCTCAGCGCATGATATTGCGCCGCCTCAAGTCGAAAACTGACTTCCAGGCCACCGCTTTCCGGCCTGAAGCTCACGTCATAGCGCATATCGCTGCCAGCGGGGGCAACGGTTTGCTGGCGCGACCGGCGATCGTTGAGCACCTTCTCCCGCTTGTTACTCACCACCACCCGCTTTTGTAGCAGCGGCGCGGCGTCGTTATCCATATTTTCCCGTCGTTGCTGCACATAGCGTACCGATGCGGCCACCACAATGATGGCGACGACGATCATAAAAAACAGGGGAACCTTGCTCATTCATCTAACCCATAAGAATTCTCAGGAATAAGCATACCGCGCCTTGATTAACGTTGTCATCTGCCCGCCCGAACCACTACACTAAGTTTCAGTACCGCCAATACACCACTCACTTAATAATAACAGATACAAGGACTTACTATGCTTTGGTCGTTTATTGCTGTCTGTTTCTCCGCATGGCTTTTCGTCGATGCGTCCTATCGCGGCCCCACGTGGCAGCGCTGGGTTTTTAAACCCGTCACGCTGATCCTGCTACTGCTGCTGGCCTGGCAGGCGCCAATGTTCAACGCCATCAGCTACCTGGTACTCGCCGGGCTGTGCGCTTCGCTGCTGGGCGATGCATTAACGCTGCTGCCGCGCCAGCGGGTGATGTATGCGGTGGGGGCCTTTTTCCTGTCGCATCTGCTGTACACGATCTGGTTTGCCAGCCAGATGACGATGTCGTTTTTCTGGCCGCTGCCGCTGGTGCTGCTGGTTATCGGCGCGCTGCTGCTTGCGGTCATCTGGAGCCGGCTGGAAGACCTGCGCATGCCGGTCTTCACCTTTATCGGTATGACCCTGGTTATGGTCTGGCTGGCCGGTGAGCTGTGGTTCTTCCGCCCGACGGATACCGCGTTCTCTGGCTTCGCCGGCGCGACATTCCTGCTGTTGAGTAATATTGTCTGGCTGATCAGCCACTATCGTCGTCGCTTCCGCGCCGATAACGCCATCGCTGCCGCCTTCTACTTTGCTGGCCACTTTCTGATCGTCCGCGCGCTGTATCTGTAATTTTGCGCTTGACTCTGGAGTCGACTCCAGAGTGTATCCTTCTGGTAATGAGAAAATTATCATTACCGGGAGGGTCCCATGTCGACTCCAGAAACGCAGGATAAAAAAGTCCCACAGTTCTCGTCATTCAAATTAAAGCCGGTTGTCGCCCAGGCTGACAGCTGCTGCACGGAATCTGGCTGTGCCGCCAATAACGCCGCCGACAGCGAGGCGTTAAACGAGGCGCGCTATAGCTGGCTGGTTGAAGGCATGGACTGCGCCGCCTGCGCCCGTAAAGTCGAAACTGCGGTGCGCCAGGTACCAGGCGTCAACCAGGTACAGGTTCTGTTTGCCACCGAAAAACTGCTGGTCAACGCCGATGCCGATATCCGCGCTGCCGTCGAAAGTGCGGTACGTGCCGCGGGCTATACGCTGCGCGATGAAAGCGCCCCGCCGCCGGAAACCTCGCCTCTGCGCGAGAACCTGCCGCTGATAACGCTGGTACTACTGATGGCGCTGAGCTGGGGTCTGGAGCAGTTCAACCACCCCTTCGGCGAGCTGGCATTCATTGCCACCACGCTTGTGGGCCTGTGGCCCGTCGCTCGTCAGGCTCTGCGCCTGATCCGCAGCGGTAGCTGGTTTGCCATTGAAACACTGATGAGCGTCGCCGCCATCGGGGCGCTGTTTATCGGCGCAACGGCCGAAGCCGCGATGGTGCTACTGCTGTTTATGGTTGGCGAGCGTCTTGAAGGCTGGGCGGCCAGCCGTGCCCGCCAGGGGGTAAGCGCGCTGATGGCGTTAAAACCCGATACCGCCACTCGTCTGCGTGACGGCGTGCGGGAAACCGTCGCCCAGCGCGATCTCCGCCCTGGAGACATCATTGAAGTCGCAGCAGGTGGTCGCTTGCCTGCTGATGGCCAGCTGCGCACGCCGTTCGCCAGCTTCGATGAAAGTGCCTTAACCGGTGAGTCGGTGCCGGTCGAGCGCCGGTCCGGCGAACGCGTGGCGGCAGGCGCCACCAGCGTCGACCGTCTGGTTCAACTGACGGTGATTTCCGAGCCGGGCGACAGCGCCATTGACCGTATTCTGAAGCTGATTGAAGAGGCAGAGGAACGTCGGGCACCCATTGAACGCTTTATCGATCGCTTCAGCCGGATTTACACGCCGGCCATTATGGTCGTCGCCCTGCTGGTCGCCATCGTACCGCCGCTGTTCTTTGCCGCCGCCTGGCTGCCGTGGATCTACAAAGGTCTGACGCTGCTGCTGATCGGCTGTCCTTGTGCGCTGGTTATTTCCACTCCGGCGGCCATTACTTCCGGGCTGGCGGTGGCGTCGCGTCACGGTGCCCTGATTAAAGGCGGCGCAGCGCTTGAGCAACTGGGTCGCATACGTCAGGTGGCTTTTGATAAGACCGGGACGCTAACCGTCGGCCAACCGCGCGTCACCGCCGCAATCGCCCTGAATGACGTGGATGAAAATGGCCTGCTGGCACTGGCGGCGGCAGTAGAACAAGGCTCCAGCCACCCGCTGGCGCAGGCCATCGTGCGCGAAGCCCAGCAGCGCCAGCTGACGATTCCGTCTGCCCGCGGTCAGCGCGCGCTGGCGGGTTCGGGTATTGAAGCCGAGGTTGACGGTCGTCAGATACTGATTTGCGCGGCAGGCAATGACGCCGCCGCAGAGCATGAGGCGCAGATTCAGCAGCTGGAGAGCGCGGGTCAGACGGTTGTGCTGGTACTGCGCGAACAGTCTCTGCTCGGCATTCTGGCGCTGCAGGATACGCTGCGCGATGACGCCCGTCAGGCGGTCGACGATCTGCATCGTCTGGGGGTGCAGGGCGTCATTCTGACCGGCGATAACCCGCGTGCGGCTGCCGCCATTGCCGGGGAGCTGGGGCTGGAATTCCGTGCCGGACTGCTGCCGACCGATAAAGTCGAGGCGGTCACGGCGCTCAATGCCGCTGCGCCGCTGGCCATGGTCGGTGACGGAATTAATGACGCGCCGGCAATGAAGGCCGCCACCATTGGTATCGCCATGGGCAGCGGAACCGACGTGGCGCTGGAAACCGCCGATGCCGCCCTGACGCATAACCGCTTAACCGGTCTGGCGCAGATGATTGACCTGGCCCGCGCCACCCACGCCAATATTCGGCAGAACATTGCGATTGCGCTTGGCTTAAAGGGGATTTTCCTTATCACCACGCTGCTCGGATTGACCGGGCTGTGGCTGGCGGTGCTGGCCGATACGGGGGCAACGGTGCTGGTGACCGCTAACGCCCTGCGACTGTTACGTAAGAAATAAGCGGAAAGACCCCGGTGGCGCGCTGCTTACCGGGGCTACGGGAGCGTGCGGTCTTTGGATTTTGTAGCCCGGACAGGGGCGCAGTCCCGCCTCCGGGAAGATGGCCTGCGGCAATCGCACCGTTTATTCCCCGGTAGCGCGCTGCTTACCGGGGCTACGGGAGCGTGCGATCTTTGGATTTTGTAGCCCGGACAGGGGCGCAGCCCCGCCTCCGGGAAAGGCCGTGCGGCACGTAAACCCGTGCTTAATGGCTTTTACGAATCAGATAGCGGTAGGGCAGCGCCGCGGTTTCTTGCGCCAGCAGCTCATGCTCCATAAAGCGGCAAAAACCCGGAATATCGCGGGTTGTCGCCGGATCGTCGGCGATAATCAGCAGCGTTTCGCCCACCGGCATGGTACGTACGGTCTTACGCACCATCATTACCGGCTCCGGGCAACGCAGGCCCTGAGCGTCCAGAGTGTGGTCAGGGCTGGAGAAAAGTTCGGTCATTTTTATCTCACATCAACAAAACGGCCCTAGTTTACCCCCACTTTTCCGCTACGCAAGTCAGGTTAACGTTTGCGCGAAAAACAACCATTGCAATACCCGCTCAACGCAGTATCATTCTGCCGCTTCAAACTGGTACTCGCGCGTTGGCAAGCCACGGCACGAGTATTGATTTATTGGGTTCCCTCACCCCAACTCTCTGGTCCTGAATCATTCGAGTTGCAGAAAGGCGATACCGCAGTGAATTCCCGAGGGCTTACCCAGGTAAGCGACTGGAATACACGAGGAGAGTCAACGCATCTGCAGTCTGAAGGATAACGGGCATAAAAAGGTCACAATATGAATCCGTTTACAACGTCACAGCGTCAAAAAGCGCTGGTCTGGCTTTCTCTTTTTCATTTGCTGGTTATCACCTCCAGCAACTATCTGGTGCAGCTCCCGATCTCCATTTTTGGTTTTCATACCACCTGGGGCGCATTCAGCTTTCCGTTTATCTTCCTCGCCACCGATCTGACGGTGCGGATTTTCGGCGCGCCGCTGGCACGACGCATTATCCTGGCGGTGATGGTCCCGGCGCTGCTGATCTCCTATGGCATCTCGTCCCTGTTTTATATGGGCGAGTGGCAAGGCTTTGCCGCGCTGACCCACTTTAACCTGTTCGTCGCCCGTATCGCCGCCGCCAGTTTCATGGCCTACGCGCTGGGCCAGATCCTCGATGTCCACGTCTTTAACCGCCTGCGGCAAAACCGCCGCTGGTGGCTGGCGCCGACTGCCTCGACCCTGTTCGGCAACGTCAGCGATACCCTGGCCTTTTTCTTCATCGCTTTCTGGCGCAGTCCGGACCCGTTTATGGCAGCGAACTGGGGAGAAATCGCGATTGTCGACTACAGCTTCAAGGTACTGATTAGCATTGTTTTCTTCCTGCCGATGTATGGCATGTTGTTGAATATGCTGCTGAAAAAACTGGCAGATAAATCTGATTTATCCGCATTGCAGCCAGGTTAAGAGTACTCGCAGGTTGATGTGATAAGATAAGCGAATGAGCCGTTAATGGCCGTTTATCGAAAGGAATATGTCAATGCGCAATTTGGTTAAATATGTCGGTATTGGCCTGCTGGTTATGGGGCTCGCGGCCTGTGATAACAGCGACACAAAAACGCCGACTGCCGGGGCAGCTGCGGAAAGCAACGCCAGCGGACAAACTATCAGCCTGCTGGACGGTAAGCTGAGTTTTTCCCTGCCAGCAGGAATGACCGATCAGAGCGGCAAGCTGGGTACCCAGGCCAACAACATGCACGTCTATTCTGACGTCACCGGACAGAAAGCGGTGATCGTGATTGTTGGCGACAGCACCAATGAAGAATTGAGCGTGCTGGCTCAGCGCCTGGAAGATCAGCAGCGCAGCCGCGATCCGCAGCTGCAGGTTGTCACCAATAAATCGATTGATATCAAAGGCCACACGCTGCAGCAGCTGGACAGCATCATCTCCGCCAAAGGCCAGACCGCCTGGTCTTCCGTGATTCTCGGCAAGGTTGACGATAAGCTGCTGACCCTGCAAATCACGCTGCCGGCAGACAACCAGCAGCAGGCGCAAAGCGCGGCTGAAAACATCATCAACACCCTCGTCATCCAGTAACTACTGGCCTGACGTAGCGGCCTCCGGCGCCACCGCCGGGGGCCGTTTTTTTAACCGCCAACTCAACAACAGCGCCACCGCCACCAGCCCCGCCGCCGCCAGATAAATGGTGGAAATCCCGGCCCATGCCATCAGCAGCCCGGCCAGCGGCCCGGTGATGCCTAAAGACAGATCCATAAATACCGTATAGGTCGCCAGCGCCGAGCCCTGATTTTGCTGCGGCACCGCCTTCACCGCCACCACCCCCAGCGCAGGGAAGACCAGTGAAAAACCGGCGCCAGCGAAGAAGGTCCCGACTTTGGCGATCGGCGAAGTTTCAGCCAACCCCACCAGCAGAAGTCCGACAATCTCAACGCTAAAGCACAGCATCGCGACGTTCAGTCCCCCCAGACGATTAATGCCATTAGGGAACAGCAGACGCGTACCAACAAACGCACAGCTAAATAACGTCAGCGCAAACGCCGCGCCGTCCCAGCCTTTGGCGTCGTAGAACAGGGTAATAAACGTCGCGATCGTGCCAAACCCGGCGGAAGCCAATGCCAGCGCCATCCCATACGGCCAGACCCGGCCCAGCACGGCGCGAAACGTCATCGCTTTACCCTTCGTTGCTCTGACCGCCGCCCTCGGCAGCGCACACAGAATAGCGACCAGCGCCACGGCCATAATCGCCCACGCCAGCCCCGGCAGTCCGACAAGGGAATAACAGAGCACGCCGAGCGGCGCCCCCATCGCCATCGCCCCGTAAGTCACGATACCGTTCCACGAAATAACCCGCCCGATATGCAGCGAGCCCACCACGCCCACCCCCCATAGCGTTGAACCGGTGCCGGCAAAGCTTTGCCCGATGCCGAGAATCACGCGACCGAGGCACAGCAGCGCCAGGCTAAAGATCGGCCAGCCGCTGCCGACGGCCGCCAGCAGATAGCTCAAACCGCTGAGAAAACAGCCGCACAGCCCGAAGATCACGATCTTTTTCGGTCCAAGAAGATCGGCGTAGCGTCCGGCATGAGGGCGGCTGAGGAGAGTGGCAAAATACTGCAGGCTAATGACCAGGCCGGCCCAGAACGCGCTAAATCCCATCACATCATGGACATAGCCCGGCAGAACGGCCAACGGCAGGCCAATTGTCAGGTAGCTGGCAAAATTAAACATCACAACGGAGACAATCCGCAGATTAAGGCGCACGCCATTCAGCGCCGGTTCGTCAACGGGTTCGGGCATGGGGGTCCACCAGACTTTTACACCAGTGTTTCACTATTACCACGTCGTCTGCTCAAAAGCAGCCCGCGGCGCAGAAATTCGCGCGCGACGGGCCGCACGATCAACCTCAACATCGGGTACAGCTTCTGTCAGCAAGGACTGCTACAGGGCAACTGGCGTTCATTTTCGCTTCGCCATGGGGGAATGTTTGTGTCGCTAGCCGGAACCGGCCGGCAAGAGAGCCGCATTGGTCAGGAAAGAATGTAAATAGCCGAAGGCAGCATCGGTGAGGAGCCAGGATCGCCCGGGAACACAGATAACCCGATAGCCGGAGTGAATGGGCCTGGTCAACACATGCGCAACCGGATGTCTAAGGCATATTTATTTAAATACCGTCAGCGATATACCTGAATATCCCCCGCGAATTAACTGTCTGGCGAATAATAATGTCGATGGTATAAGCTTCGGGAATTCCCGCTATGCCGTTAAAATTCAACCTCATAAAACCATTCATTATCACTCATTACTGCTGGTGGCCTCGCTCGCTATCCTTTATGATGAAAACCGTCGCATCATTAAGACAACACGAAAATCCATACCGGATATTTATCCGGAACTTTCTGGTGGCCGACATTCATTTTTAACGTCAGCCATTTCATTGTATTACCGGTAATTTGACAGGGAGTGTTCATGAAAAAGTATGTGCAGTGGTTCGCCGCTATTGCGGTTGCAGGCGCGTTGGCCGGCTGTGCGCGCACCGCGCCGGTTGAGCAAATCCGGACCACCGTGAGTGCCGGTCATACTGAGGCTCAGGTGAAACAGGCCATTCTGCGGGCCGGCGTGCAGCGCCAGTGGATCATGTCGCAAACCGCGCCTGGCGCGATCGCCGCGCGTCAGCAGGCTCGCGACCATGTCGTTGAGGTCCGTATTAATTACTCCGCCAGCGGTTATTCTATTCACTACGTCAGCAGCAGCAATATGCTGGCCTCCGGTGGGAAAATCCATAAAAACTATAACCGCTGGGTCCACAATCTGGATAAAGATATTCAGGTAAATTTAGCCGCTGATTCAAGCCTGTGATTGTCCTCGTCATCCCATCATTGATTCAGGAGTCAGCGCGCAAATGCTGACTTCTGAAGAGGCACAGGATCAGAGACTATTCTGATGCTCGACAGGATTCGGCATTATCCTATGTATTCGTTTGCCACCCGGTAGAATATGTGGCGGAAATGTCAGAGTCAGGTCACTGACCTGTTGATGGAATAACAGAATATCTCTCTCAGGCGCGAATAGTTGCCATAATAAATTGCGCTGGCATAGGAAAATATCGAAAATACGCCCTGACTTCGCCGCATAAATTGCCATGCGGTGAATATGCTTGCCGATATGCCCTCAGACTCACCCTGAGGCCGGATATCCGGTCGGCAAAAAGCGGAACGGTAAACAATCCAGGCCGGTAATGCGCCGTTGGTCAAGGCGTTAGCCATACTGTATACGCGTGCCACAACAAAAATAAAAAGTGCCGTTAAAAAATGGCGCTAAGATCACCGATTTATCGCGGATACGCGTTGATGAAATTTGCACTAAACATAGTTGACTGGCAGGGCAGAGCCCCGGGAATGAGCGAAGCGACACAGTGGCAGCAATGGTCACGGCATCCGCACGCCTTCGATCCCTCAGCCCCACAGGCAAAATTAACCGAATTACCGATGATGACCGCCAGACGCCTTAGCTCCGGCAGTAAACTCGCCGTTGAGTGCGGGCTGGCAATGCTGCGCCGTCATCAAATCGACGCCATACTGTACACCAGCCGCCACGGCGAACTTGAACGCAATTATCGTATTCTCCATGCCCTGGCGACGCAGCAGGCCATCTCCCCGACCGACTTTGCCCTGTCCGTCCATAACTCGGCGGTGGGGAATCTGACCATTGCCGCACAGCGGCCGATCGTTTCCTCCTCTCTGTCGGCCGGGCGGGATACCTTCCAGCAAGGGCTATGCGAAGTCATGTGCCTGCTGCAGGCGGGCTATCAGCGGGTATTAATGGTGGATTTCGACGGCTACCTGCCCGAGTTCTACCATCCGCAGCTATCGCCAGAAATGCCAACCTGGCCCTATGCGCTGGCGCTGGTGATTGAAGCCGGGGCGGCATTGAGCTGCGTCACCCGTCGCGGCGCACCGTCCGCAGAGACCGCGCTGCCGCAAAGCCTGTTATTTTTACAACACTATTTGCAGGACAGCCCGGCCTTTACCCTGCCCGGCGAGCGCGTGCAGTGGCAATGGAGTCGCACATGAGCCCTCTGCTGGCACGTCTGAACCGGGTCTGGCGGGGAGCCATGACCGGCGTCTGTTTCGCCTTGTTCGGTCTTGGTGGACTGCTGCTGTCTCTCATCTGGTTCAACCTGCTGCTGATAGTTATCAGGAACAAACCCCGTCGCCGCCGTCTGGCGCGGCGCAGCATTGCCGCCAGCTTCCGCCTCTTTTTGGCGGTGGTCAGAGCCGTCGGCGTGCTGGATTACCGCATTGAAGGCGGTGACATTCTACGCCAGGAGCGCGGATGTCTGGTGGTGGCCAACCATCCCAGCCTGATCGACTACGTGATGCTGGCGTCGATCATGCCGGAGACCGACTGCATGGTAAAAAGCAGCTTGCTGAAGAACCCGTTCGTCAGCGGCGTGATTCGCGCGGCGGATTATCTGCTTAATGACCAGGCGGATTCGCTGCTGCCCGCCAGCCTGAACCGCCTTCAGCAGGGTGATACCATTTTAATTTTCCCCGAAGGCACGCGGACGCGCCCCGGTGAGCAGATGACGTTGCAGCGCGGTGCGGCCAATATTGCCGTGCGCTGCGCCAGCGATTTACGGGTCGTGACAATCCGCTGCAGCGAACACATGCTTGGCAAGCAGTGCAAATGGTACGATGCGCCGCCCAGCAAACCTCTGTTTACGATTGAGGTGCGGGATCGGATACGTATCAACCAGTTTTTCGATGCCAGCTCACAGACGCCATCGCTGGCGGCACGGCAGCTAAACCGGCATCTTTTGCTTCAATTACAATCAGGTACTACGCCTACTTCAGGAATTAATGATGCAAGCGCTCTATCTTGAAATTAAAAATCTCATAATTACTACGTTGAATCTGGAAGAACTGTCGGCTGACGACATTGACACCGATGCGGCACTCTTTGGCGATGGCCTGGGTCTGGACTCCATCGACGCCCTGGAGCTAGGGCTGGCGGTAAAAAACCGCTATGGCGTGGTGCTCTCCGCCGAAAGCGACGAGATGCGCCAGCATTTCTTCTCCGTTGCCACCCTGGCCGCGTTTATCGACGCTCAACGTACCTGAGGCTCGCCCCATGACTGAATCACATGATATTTATGCCGACGTCTCGGCACTGCTGGTTAAGCTGTTTGAAATCGATCCTGAGGATATCAAACCGGAAGCGCGGCTGTACGAAGACCTGGAGCTGGATAGTATCGACGCGGTCGATATGATCGTCCACCTGCAGAAGAAAACCAGCAAGAAAATCAAAGCAGAAGAATTTAAAGCCGTGCGCACCGTGCAGGATGTGGTTGATGCCCTCGAACGCCTGTCCCGGGAAGCCTGATCCGCATGTCGGGGGCACTTTCACGCAAGGGTATCCTGCTGCTGACAAGCCTGCTCCTGCTGGCCTGGCCTTGTGTTATCTGGCTGGGCCTCGCGCATAACAGCCTGCGCTGGCTGCTCCCTTTAATGGCGCTGCTGCTGTATTTACGCCTGCGCCAGACCCGGCGTCAGGCGGGTCCGCTGCGTATCGTCACCCAGGTGGTTGCGCTGGCGGGGATCGTCCTGTGCGTGGCCAGCACGCTGTTGAAAACGCACCAGCTGCTGCTGTTTTACCCGGTGGTGGTCAACGCCGTGATGCTGGCTGCGTTCGGCGGTTCGCTGTGGACAACCATGCCGCTGGTGGAACGCCTGGCCCGCATACAAGAGCCTCACCTCCCCGCCGCCGCCGTGCGCTATACCCGTCGGGTCACGCAGATCTGGTGCCTGTTTTTTATCGTCAATGGCAGTATCGCCCTCTTTACGGCGCTGTACGGTGATATGGCGCTCTGGACCGCATGGAACGGCATGATCGCCTATCTGCTGATTGGCGCGCTGATGGCCGGAGAGTGGCTGGTACGCCGTCGGGTGATTAAGCGAGAATCCTCATGATGCCGCCTCTTTCTGTGGTCCGCTGGCTGAGTACCCCGCGTTCGGCCGACACCCTCGTGGCCTGGCGGGGCGACCAGGTCTGGACCCTGGGCCATCTGCGCGATGACGTTACGCACTGCGTGGAGCGGCTGCAGCAGCACCAGGGTCAACGCTGGGCGCTCTGTTTTGACGACAGCTATCTGTTTCTGGTCGCGCTGCTGGCCACGCTGCATGCCCATAAAACGCCGGTGATCCCGGGGCATAGCCGCCTCTCTCAACTGAAAGAGCAACGCGCGCTGTTCGATGGCGTACTCAGTGAAAAGCCTCTTGGCTGGAGCGGCCCGACATGGGTCATCAGCCGTTCCCGACGCCCTCCCGCGCAGACGGTCACCTTCCACCAGTTGGCTGATGACGCCACCATTGAGCTGTTCACTTCGGGTTCGACGGGGCAGCCGAAGCGAGTTATCAAATCGCTGGCCGTTCTCGACCGCGAGGCTGAACTGCTGGCCACGCACTTTGCCGACCGGCTGGCCGGCTGTCGTATTGTCGCTTCGGTGGCGCCCCAGCATCTTTACGGCCTGACCTTTCGCATTTTCCTGCCCATGGCGCTCGGCCTGCCGCTAGATGCGGCCATGCTGAATTATGCCGAACAGCTCAGCGCGCTGGATCCCCGGCATCGCTATGCGTTTATCAGCAGCCCGGCCTTTTTGAAGCGCCTTGACCCCCGGCTGACCCCGCCGCCGGTGGCAATCCTGTTCTCTGCCGGCGGAGTACTGCCCTGGGAACAGGTGACCGGAGCGGCCGACTGGCTTAAATGCTGGCCGGATGAGATTTACGGCAGTACCGAAACCGGCATCCTTGCCTGGCGTTGCCGCGAGCAGGAATATGGCGACTGGCGGCCTTTCCCCGGGGTCAAACTTCTCCCCGAGGGCGAAGCGTTTCGCGTATTTTCGCCGCTGATTGCCGAGCGAGATGGTCTGTTACTCGACGATACCCTGCAACTCACCCCCGACGGACACTTTCGCCTGACCGGGCGCCGGGGACGGGTGGTTAAAATTGAAGAAAAGCGGATTTCGCTCAGCGAAATTGAACAGCGCCTGATGGAACTGGAGGGGATTCGCGACGCGGTGGCTTTACCCGTCAGCCGCGGTGGCCGACAGGCCATCGGTGTCCTGCTGGTGCTCAATGACCATACCCGTCAGCAGTGGCTATCCGCCAGCAAACCCCTTGAGCAGGCGTGGCGGCGAGCGCTTCGGCCAACGCTTGAGCCGGTCGCCATTCCCCGCTACTGGCGCAGTATCGACGAGATCCCGGTGAACAGCATGAATAAGCGCGTGTATGCGCAATTACAGGAGTTATTTCATGAAACCCCATGAAATTAAAGGGAATCAGGCGCATCAGCAACAGGTTGAGATTGTCTTGTACCTCGATCCTGGCCTTTTCTGGTTTAGCGGCCATTTTGCCGTACAGCCGCTGCTGCCCGGCGTTGCCCAGCTGGACTGGGTAATGCATTACGCCACCACGCTGCTGGCGCCAGGCTGGCGGTTCCACAGCATTCAGAACGTCAAATTCCAGGCGCCGCTGCTGCCGGATGCGACCGTCACGCTCACCCTGCACTGGCAGGAAGCGCGCCAGATACTCACTTTCAACTATCAGCGCCACGATGGCGAAGCGCGGCATACCGCCAGCAGCGGGAAAATCCGTCTATGTCAGTAACCTTCGCGCCCTGTGTGGTGATCCCTTGCTACAACCACGGCGCGATGATGCCCCAGGTGCTGGCCCGTTTACGGTCCTGCAATCTGCCGTGCATCGTGGTCGACGATGGCAGCGACGCGCCGACGCGCCGGGTGCTGGAACAACTGGCGGCGCAGGAGCCCGGGTTGACGCTGATTCGCCTGACGGAAAATGCCGGCAAAGGCGCGGCGGTGATCCGCGGCCTACAGGCCGCAGCCGCGGCGGGTTTCAGCCACGCCGTGCAGGTGGATGCCGACGGGCAGCACGCCATTGAGGATATTCCACAGCTGCTGGCTCTCGCGCAAGCGCACCCGGCCGCGCTGATCTCCGGGCGGCCCGTTTACGACGACACCATTCCCCGATCGCGCCTCTATGGCCGCTGGATTACCCACATCTGGGTGTGGATAGAAACGCTCTCGTTCCAGCTGAAAGACAGCATGTGCGGCTTTCGCGTCTACCCGATTGCGCCGACGCTACAGCTGGCGCAGCGCGTGGCGCTGGGTAAACGAATGGATTTCGATACCGAGGTCATGGTGCGTCTCTACTGGCAGGGCAATGACAGCCATTTTGTGGCGACCCGCGTGACCTACCCCGCGGACGGGCTGTCTCATTTTGATGCGCTAAAGGACAACTGTCGCATCTCCTGGATGCACACTCGCCTGTTCCTCGGCATGCTGCCGCGTATCCCTTCCCTGCTGTTTCGCCGTCGGGCAAGCCACTGGGCGCAGCAGCAGGAGCTCAAAGGGCTGTGGGGAATGCGTCTGATGCTGCTGGTCTGGCGGCTGCTGGGGCGTAGGGCGTTTTCGTGGCTGCTCTACCCGGTGGTGGCCGTCTACTGGCTGACCGCGCACCGCGCCCGTCAGGCCTCGCAAAACTGGCTCTCCCGCGTGCGCGCGCAGCTTAGCGCCCGTCAGCAACCGCTGCCCGCGCACCTCAACAGCTATTGCCATTTTCTGCGCTTTGGCGAGGCGATGCTCAACAAAATCGCCGGCTGGCGCGGCGAATTACGCTTCGGACGCGATGTGGTTTTCGCCCCCGGAGCGGAAGACGCGCTCAGCAACACCACGCCAGGCGGCAAGCTCTTACTGGCCTCCCATCTCGGCGATGTCGAGGCCTGCCGGGCGCTGGCGCAATTGCAGGGCGGTCAGGTCATTAACGCGCTGGTGTTTAGCGATAACGCCCGCCGCTTTAAACAGATCATGGAGGAGATGGCGCCGCAGGCCGGGATCAACCTGATGCCGGTGACCGATATCGGCCCGGAGACCGCGATGCTGCTCAAAGAGAAGCTGGAGCGTAACGAATGGGTGGCTATCGTCGGCGACCGCATCGCCGTGACGCCCCAGCGCGGCGGCGAATGGCGCGTCTGCTGGAGCAAATTCATGGGGCAGCCCGCGCCTTTCCCGCAGGGGCCGTTCATTCTGGCGTCGATCCTGCGCTGTCCGGTGCAGCTGATTTTCGCGCTGCGCCAGCAGGGCAAACTGCATATCCATTGCGAACCCTTCGCCGACCCGCTGACGCTGCCTCGCGCAGAACGCCAGGCGGCGTTACAGCATGCCATTGACCGCTATGCAAAGCGCCTTGAGCACTACGCGCTGCAGTCGCCGCTGGACTGGTTCAATTTTTTCGATTTCTGGCAGCTGCCGGATGCCAAAGAGAAGGAGTAAAGGGTGCTGAACGATCCCCGTTTTACTGCCGAGGTAGAGCTGACCGTACCGTTTCACGACGTCGATATGATGGGCGTGGTGTGGCATGGCAACTACTTTCGCTACTTTGAGATTGCCCGCGAGGCGCTGCTTAATCAGTTCAACTATGGCTACCGCCAGATGAAAGAATCCGGCTATCTCTGGCCGGTGGTGGATACCCGGGTGAAATACCGCGACGTGCTGACCTTTGAACAACGTTTTCGCGTGCGTGCCCGGATAGAAGAGTACGAAAACCGGCTGCGCATCGGCTATGAGATTTTTGCCGCCGACAGCGGAAAACGCACCACCACCGGCTATACCATCCAGGTCGCCGTGGAGGAGAAGAGCCGTGAGATGAGCTTCGTCAGCCCGGATATCCTGTTTGAGCGCATGGGGGTGAAGCCATGAGATGGTGGCCCCTGCTGGCGCTGCTGATTAGCCCGTTGGTCAGCGCCCTGACGCTTGACGATCTGCAGCAGCGCTTTACCGAACAGCCGGTGATCCGCGCCCACTTCGATCAAACCCGTACCATTAAGGATCTGCCGCAGCCGCTGCGATCCCAGGGCCAGATGCTGATCGCCCGCGACCAGGGGCTGCTGTGGGATCAGACCGCACCGTTCCCGATGCAGCTCCTGCTGGATGATAAACGGATGGTACAGGCGATCGGCGGCCAGCCGCCGCAGACGATCACCGCCGAGAACAACCCGCAGATGTTCCAGTTCAACCATCTGCTGCGCGCGCTGTTTCAGGCCGACCGTCAGGTGCTGGAGCAGAACTTCCGCGTTGAGTTTGCCGATACCGGCGAAGGGCGATGGACCCTGCGCCTGACGCCGAAAACCACACCGCTGGATAAAATCTTCGCCACCATCGACCTGGCTGGCCAGCGCTACCTGGAAAATATTCAACTCAATGATAAACAAGGCGATCGTACCGATATCGTCCTCTCTCAACATCAACTGACGCCCGCGCAACTGACCGATGACGAACGACAACGATTTGCTGCACCGTAACCGCCGGAGCATCGCGCTGCTGTGGGGCTGCGCCTGCCTGCTGATGCTGGGCGTTCTGCTGACGCTGCTGCCGCAATCGCGGGTCAACAGCAGCGTGCTGGCGATGTTGCCGAAGCAGACCCTTGGCGCGATTCCCCCGGCCCTGAACGATGGCTTTATGCAGCGGCTGGACCGGCAGATAGTCTGGCTGGTGAGCCCCGGCAAGCAGGCCGGTCCTCAGGCGGCAGGCGAATGGCTCACTCTCCTTCAGCAATCGCACGCTCTCGCAGAGGTGAAAGGCCCGATGGATGCCGCCAGCCAGCAGGCCTGGGGAACATTTTTCTGGCAGCACCGCAACGGGCTTATCGATGATGCTACCCGCGCCCGCCTGCAAAACGGCGGCGCGGCGCAGGCGCAGTGGGTCCTCTCCCAGCTCTACTCCGCCTTCTCCGGCGTCAGCGGCAAAGAGCTGCAAAACGATCCGCTGATGCTGATGCGCGGCTCGCAGCTGGCGATGGCGCAAAACGGCCAGCGTTTGCAGCTCAAAGATGGCTGGCTGGTGACCCAGGATAAGCAGGGAAACGACTGGTATCTGATCCACGGCGAGCTGGCCGGATCCTCATTCGATATGCAGCAGACGCACCGCGTCGTGACGACCCTCGCGGAGCTGGAAGAGCAATTAAAAGCGCGCTACCCGCAGGCACAGGTGCTCGCCCGCGGGACGGTGTTTTACAGCGACTACGCCAGCCAGCAGGCGAAGCAGGATATCTCCACCCTCGGCATCGCCACGCTGCTTGGCGTGATCCTGCTTATCGTTGCGACTTTCCGTTCGCTTCGTCCGCTGCTGCTGTGCGTGATTTCCGTTGGCATTGGCGGGCTGGCGGGCACCGTCGTCACGCTGCTGCTGTTTGGCGAACTGCATCTGATGACGCTGGTGATGAGCATGAGCATTATCGGTATCTCCGCCGACTATACGCTGTACTATCTCACGGAACGTATGGTCCACGGGCATGATGCCACGCCGTGGCAAAGCCTTGCCAAAGTCCGCCGCACGTTGCTGCTGGCGCTGCTGACGGCCGTGGTGGCCTATCTCATCATGATGCTCGCCCCCTTCCCCGGTATTCGTCAGATGTCGGTGTTCGCCGCCGTCGGACTGAGCGCCTCCTGCCTGACGGTGATTTTCTGGCATCCGCTGCTGTCCCGCGGTCTGCCGGTTCGCCCGGTGCCGGCGATGGGGCTTATGCTTCGCTGGCTGGCAGCATGGCGACGCAACAAAAAACTGTATATTGGCCTGCCGCTGACGCTGGCGCTCTTATCGCTGGCCGGTATCGCCACCCTGCGGGTCGATGACGATATTTCACAGCTCCAGGCGCTGCCGCAGCATCTTCTGGCCGAAGAAAAAGCGATCGTCGCCCTGACCGGCCAGAGCGTGGATCAGAAATGGTTCGTGGTCTACGGTGCGACGCCGCAGCAGACGCTGGAGCGGCTGGAGGCCTTTACTCCTGCCCTTGCCCAGGCGCAACGTCAGGGGATGCTCAGCGGTTATCGCACGCTTCCGCTCAATTCGCTGGCCCGTCAACGCCAGGATCTGGCGCTGCTCAACGCGGCGGCCCCGGCGGTCACCGCCGCGCTGCAAAACGCCGGGCTCAAAACGGTCGATGCCGATCTTTCCGCCATGCCGGTCACGGTCGATGACTGGCTTGCCAGCCCGGCCAGCGAAGGCTGGCGCCTGCTGTGGCTGACGCTGCCAGGGGGCGAAAGCGGGGTGCTGGTTCCGGTTGACGGCGTGAAAACAAGCGCGGCGCTACGGGCCCTGAGTGAAAAACAGCCCGGCGTCGCGTGGGTAGACAGAAAAAGTGCCTTTGACGAACTGTTTACTCTCTATCGCCATATTTTGACGGGGCTGCTGGTGGTTGCGCTGGCGGTCATCGCCTGTGGCGCCATATTGCGTCTCGGCTGGCGCAAAGGGTCGATCGGCCTGCTGCCCTCCGTGCTGTCATTAGGCTGCGGGCTGGCGGCCCTCGCCTTCAGCGGCCACCCGGTGAATCTGTTTTCACTGCTGGCGCTGGTGCTGGTGCTGGGGATTGGTATCAACTACACCCTGTTTTTCAGCAACCCGCGCGGAACGCCGCTGACGTCACTGCTGGCGATCATCCTCGCCATGATGACCACCCTGTTGACTCTCGGCATGCTGGTCTTCAGCGCCACCCAGGCCATCAGCAGTTTTGGCATTGTGCTGGTCAGCGGTATTTTCACCGCTTTCCTGCTCTCCCCGCTGGCGATGCCCGGTAAAAAAGAGAAAAAAAGACGATGATTAAACACAGACTCCGGTGCGCCGCGGCGCTGGCCGCCACCTTCATCCTCGCCGGGTGCAGCCACTCGTCCAGCCCCATGCAAGGGCGACCGCAGGCATGGCTGGAGCCGGGAACCCGCGTGACGTTACCGGCGCCGGGCATCACCCCGCCGCTGAATGCCCAGCAGCTGCTTACCGGGCGTTTTCACGGCCAGACTCAGTCGCTGCTGGTGATGCTCAACGCGGATGAGCAAAAAGTCACGCTCGCCGGTCTCTCATCGATGGGGATCCGCCTGTTTCTTGTGACCTATGATGAAAAGGGGCTGCAAACCGAGCAGTCTATCGTGGCCCCGCAGCTGCCGCCGGCAAGTCAGGTGCTGGCCGATGTGATGCTCAGCCACTGGCCTGTCGCCGCCTGGCAACCGCAGCTGCCGGGCGGCTGGACCCTGACCGACACCGGCGACCGCCGCGAGCTACGCAACGCCAGCGGCCAGCTGGTGACGGCGATCGTCTACCTGAACCGGGATGGTAAGCGCGAGCCGATCAGCATTGAGCAGCGGGCCTTTAAATACCACATCACCATTCAATATCTGGGTGACTGAGATGATCTACATTTCTGCTGTCGGCATGATCAATGCGCTGGGCGACAACTGCGATGAAATCGCCGCGAATCTGACGCGCGGTGTTGCCCCCGGCATGCGCCCGCGTGCGGGCTGGCTAGAGGGACAGCCCGCAGCGGTACTCGGCGGCGTGGATGCCGTCCTGCCTGCCATTGCCGATGATTTTGCGGCCCACCGATCGCGCAATAACCAGCTGCTGCTGGCGGCGCTGACCCAGATTCGTCCCCAGGTCGATGAAGCCATTGCGCGCTTCGGCAGCGACAGAGTCGCGGTGGTGCTTGGCACCAGCACCTCCGGCCTCGACGAAGGTGATATTCACGTGGCGGCCACGCTTAACGGCGGGGCCAGCGCTGGCTGGCAATATCCGCAGCAGGAGCTGGGCGATCCTTCGCGTTTTCTGAGCCACTGGCTGGCGCTGGACGGCCCGGCGTTCACCCTCTCCACTGCCTGCTCCTCCAGCGCCAGGGCCATGATCAGCGGGCGACGGCTGATTGAAGCCGACCTTGCCGACGTCGCGATTGTCGGCGGCGCCGATACGCTGAGCCGGATGCCGGTGAACGGTTTTCATAGCCTGGAGTCCCTCTCGGTGACGCGATGCCAGCCTTTTGCCCGCGACCGCTGCGGGATTACCATCGGTGAAGGGGCGGCGCTGATGCTGTTGACGCGCGAGCCGCAGCCTATCGCACTGCTGGGCGTCGGCGAATCAAGCGATGCGCACCATATTTCGGCCCCGCATCCACAGGGCGAAGGCGCCATCCGCGCCATTACCCAGGCGCTTGACGATGCCGGCATCACCGCCGGGGCGGTGGGCTACATCAACCTGCACGGCACCGCCACGCCGCTTAACGATCGGGTGGAGTCGCAGGTCGTGCAGCAGCTGTTCGGCGACACCGTGCCGTGCAGCTCAACCAAACACCTCACCGGACATACTCTCGGCGCCGCCGGGATCACCGAAGCGGCAATCGGGATGCTGATTTTGCAGCGTCATTTGCCACTGCCGGCCCAGGATTTCAGCCTCTCGCCGCGCGACCCGGCGCTGGCGGAGTGCGGTATTATCGCCACGGCGCAGCCTCTTGAACGCCCGGTGATTTTGTCCAACTCATTTGCCTTTGGCGGCAACAACGCCAGCATTTTGCTCGGGAGAGTTTCATGAGCCATTACCTGGCGCCCGGCGCCTATCTGCCGCACGATGCCCCGATGCTGCTGCTCGAAGAGGTGCTGGAGGTGACCGAGGAAACGGCCGCCTGCCGCGTGACCGTCGCCTCCGGGGGCGTACTGACGCCGTTTCTTGATGCCAACGGCGATCTGCCGGGCTGGTTTGCGCTGGAGCTGATGGCGCAGACCATTGGCGTCTGGTCCGGCTGGCATCGTCAGCAGAAAAACCTGGATAACATCGCCCTCGGTATGGTGCTGGGAGCCAGAGAACTGGTATGCGCCGCCGGCGTTCTGCCTGCCGGGCATACGCTGACCATCGCAGTCAGCTTATTAATGCAGGATGAACGTTTCGGTAGCTTCGAATGCACCATCTGCTGCGGGAATGACACGCTGGCAACGGGCCGCATCAACACCTTCCAGCCCACCCAGGAAGAGTTAACGACGCTTTTTAATCAGGGAGAGAAACCATGAGTCGTTCCGTATTAGTGACCGGTGCCAGCAAGGGTATCGGGCGTGCCATCGCCTGCCAGCTGGCGGCCGATGGCTTTATTGTCGGCGTCCATTACCATCGTGACGCAGAGGGCGCGCAGGAGACGCTGAAGAGCCTCCGCGCCGGCGGGGGAGCAGGCCGGACATTGAGTTTTGATGTCGCCAACCGTGAACAGTGCCGCGAGGTGCTGGAGCAGGAGATCGCGACTCATGGGCCGTGGTACGGCGTGGTGAGCAATGCCGGCATTACCCGGGATGGCGCCTTCCCGGCGCTCAGCGACAACGACTGGGATGCGGTGATCCACACCAATCTCGACAGTTTTTATAACGTCATTCAGCCGTGCATCATGCCGATGATCGGCGCCCGTCAGGGCGGACGGATTATCACGCTCTCTTCGGTGTCAGGTGTCATGGGCAACCGCGGGCAGGTTAACTACAGTGCCGCCAAAGCGGGCATTATCGGCGCGACCAAAGCGCTGGCCATTGAGCTGGCAAAACGCAAGATCACCGTCAACTGCATTGCCCCTGGGCTGATTGATACCGGGATGATCGCCATGGAAGAGACCGCCCTCAAAGAGGCGATGTCGATCGTTCCGATGAAACGCATGGGTCAGGCCGAAGAAGTCGCCGGACTCGCCAGCTATTTGATGTCGGATATTGCGGGCTATGTGACGCGTCAGGTGATTTCCATCAATGGAGGTATGCTATGACTCGTCGCGTCGTCATTACCGGCATGGGCGGCGTCACCGCCTTCGGTGAAAGCTGGCAGGCGGTATCCGCCAGACTACAGGCCTACGAGAACGCCGTGCGCACAATGCCGGAGTGGCAAATCTATGATGGTCTGCATACGCTACTCGGCGCGCCTGTCGACGATTTCACCCTGCCAGAGCACTATACGCGCAAGCGTATTCGCGCCATGGGCCGCGTCTCGCTGATGTCCACCCGCGCCAGCGAACTGGCGCTGGAACAGGCCGGACTGATTGGCGAGGCGGTTCTCACCAATGGCGAAACCGGTATTGCCTACGGTTCCTCTACCGGCAGCACCGGTCCGGTCAGCGAATTCGCCACCATGCTGACGGAAAAGCATACCAATAACATCACCGGCACTACCTACGTCCAGATGATGCCGCACACAACCGCAGTGAACACCGGCCTGTTCTTCGGCCTGCGCGGGCGGGTCATTCCCACCTCCAGCGCCTGCACCTCCGGCAGCCAGGCGATTGGCTATGCCTGGGAGGCGATTCGTCACGGCTATCAGACCATCATGGTGGCCGGCGGCGCTGAAGAGTTGTGTCCGTCGGAAGCCGCTATTTTCGATACGCTGTTCGCGACCAGCCAGCGTAACGATGAGCCGAAAACCACACCGTCGCCGTTCGATGAAGCCCGTGACGGACTGGTGATTGGCGAAGGCGCCGGCACCTTTGTGCTGGAAGAGCTGGAGCATGCCAAAGCCCGAGGGGCGACGATTTACGGTGAAATCATCGGCTTCGCCACCAACTGCGACGCGGCGCATATTACCCAGCCGCAGCGGGAAACCATGCAAATCTGCATGGAGCAATCGCTCAGGATGGCCGGTTTAAGCGCCGAGGATATTGGCTATATTTCGGCGCACGGCACGGCGACCGATCGCGGTGATATTGCCGAGAGCCAGGCCAGCGCGGCCGTGTTTGGCGACCGCGTTCCGATCTCTTCGCTAAAAAGCTATTTTGGCCATACCCTGGGCGCCTGCGGGGCGCTGGAAGCCTGGATGAGCCTGCACATGATGCGGGAGGGTTGGTTTGCCCCTACGCTCAACCTGCGCCGTCCGGACCCACAGTGCGGCGAGCTGGATTACATTATGGGCGAGAGCCGGCGGATCGACTGCGAATTTATTCAGAGTAATAACTTCGCCTTCGGTGGGATCAATACGTCAATCATTATTCAGCGCTGGCCCTGATATGTATCGACTTTTTCTGGGAAAAATCTCGACGTTAAGCACCCGGCCTCTGCCGCAGAACCTCGCGGCTCAGGCGCCGCAGGGTAGTCGGCGCGCAAGCTGGCTGGCGGGTCGGGTCCTGTTGGCGCAGGCGGTGTCGCCGCTGCCTGAGATTATTTACGCTGAACACGGTAAACCGGGGTTCTCCGGCGAGACGGGGCTGTGGTTTAACCTCAGCCACAGCGGCGATGATATCGCCCTGCTGCTCAGCGATGAAGGCGAGGTCGGCTGCGATATCGAAGTGATACGCCCTCGACCGAACTGGCGCAGGCTGGCTAACGCCGTATTCAGTCTCGGGGAGCATGCGGAGGTCGAAGCGGAGCATCCGGAACGGCAGCTCGACGCCTTCTGGCGTATCTGGACGCGCAAAGAAGCGATGGTTAAGCAGCGCGGCGGCAGCGCCTGGCAGATTGCCAGCGTCGACAGCACGCGCGGCGCGACGCTCCCGGTCAGTCAGATTCAGCTTGCCGATCTGAGCCTGGCGGTCTGCACGCCTACGCCGTTTGCGTTGAGGGCCGACAGGATTCGCTGACTCAGGCTTTACGCTTCGCCGGCCAGAAGATTGTCAGCACGCCGGCGATGATAATCAGTACCCCCAGCAGGGAACGCCAGTGGAAAGGCTCATGCCAGCCGGGCAACCAGATGGCGGCGGCCCAGACCAGAATGTAGCTAAGGCTGAGCAGCGCGTAGGCTTTAGCCAGCGGCAACTGGTGCAGCGCAAAGTACCAGCAGACCATCGACAGCAGGTAGCCGCTCAGCCCCAGACCCAGGCCGATAGTTCCGGCACGCAGGTGTAGAAGATGATTGAGAAACGCGAACAGGTCACTCAGCGGCGGCAGCTCAACCATCGCCCCGCGCAGCAGAAGCTGTGCGGCACTGACCAGCCCGACGCTGAATAACGCCCAGATTAACCCCATCAGACGCTACTCCCGAGCACCACGATGCCAACCACTATCAGCCCTACGCCGACCCAGTGCCGCCGGGCTACCGGCTCGCGCCAGATCCCCCAGGCCGCTAACGTCACCCAGACAAAATTGAGGCTCAGCATGGGATAGGCCACACTCACCGGAATGGATTGCAGCACGCTCAACCACAGCAGCATACCGCCGCCGAGCGCCAGGAGCGCAAGGCCCAGCCAGCCGAGAATATGGCGACCGCGCCGCCGTGATTTAGACGGGCGCGTCGCCTGTTTCTGGCACAGCTGCCCGGCGCAGCTTAACAGGCTCGCCAGCGCCAGGCAGATCCAGGTACTCATTGCGGCAGATACTGGAGGAACACAACCCGCTCTAACACATAGCTGCTGTCAGGTTTCGGTAGCGGTAAATCGGCCATGTTTTCTCCTTTATCCATCAACAGCACCAGCGATACCGGTCCTTCCTGGCGATGCGCTGCCAGCCAGCTGGCAAACTCACTCTGGCTCACAAAGCCATTCTTCGCATCCGGCCAGTCTAAACCGTACTTCAGTTCGCCCTGCTTGTCATACATGATGATATCGTTGCGCTTGAGTTCCCACGCCAGTCCCGCGGCAATGCCAACGTTGTTGCTCAGCACATAGCGGCTTGGCGCCAGCGATTCACCAATAATATCGACCATGAACTGCGGCTGCTTACTATCAATCACCCGGTCAGGAATAGCAAAACCAATCAGCAGCGCCAGCCCCAGGGGACAGCAGGCGGCTAATGTCCAGCGACGACCGTTATCTTTCATCGCCAGCCAGCCCATCAGCGCCCAGACGGCAAACGCAATCGCCGCCAGCAGACATTTATACAGCTCGATTTGCGTCCAGACCGGTTTATGCATCACGCCCCACGGCGACACCACCAGCACGGCAACCAGGCCAACCAGACCAAAGACAAGGTTGATGAGGCCGTTAATGCGCAGCGCTTTCGCTCCCGCCTTCGCCGCATCCAGCGCATAGCGTGCCATCAGAATCGATAGCGGCCCGAAGCACGGCAGAATGTAGGTCGGTAGTTTCCCTTTGGCGATGCTGAAAAACAGGAACGGCATCGCCACCCAGCCAAGCAGATACAGCGCGCCGCGCACGTCATCGCGCTCGCTCCAGCCGCGCTTCAGCGCCCCGGGCAGCAGCGCCAGCCACGGCAGGCTTCCGGCGAGCAGGAACGGGATGTAATACCAGAACGGCGCCTTGTGCTGGGCATCTTTTTCGGCAAAGCGTTGAATATGCTCCACCCAGAAGAAATAGCGCCAGAAGTCCGGTTCGCGTTTAGCGATGGCCAGGCCCCAGGGCAGCACCGTCAGGATACAGACGCCCACCGCCAGCCAGCCGTAGGTCAGCACTTCACGCCAGCGTTTCTGGGCGATCACCCACGGCAGGACCCCGACAACCGGCACCGCCAGCGCCAGGAAGCCTTTGGTCATCACCCCCATTCCACAGGCCACCCCCAGCAGCGCGTAGCCGATGAGTTTACCGTTTCGGGTCTGCGCCTGAGCGGCGCCCCAGAAACTGCACATCGCCAGCGCCATCCACAGGGTGATCATCGGGTCCAGCACCGCATAGGTGCCAATACCGTAGACCAGCAGAGCGGTCAGGAAGATCACGGCGGACAGAATCGCCACCCGTTTGTCCTGCCAGATTCGCCATGCCAGCCACGCAATCAGCAGCGCGGTGACGCTAATGGAGAATACCGAGCCAAAGCGTACGGCAAAGTTATTGTGACCAAACAACCACTGCCCGATGCTGTTAATCCAGTATCCGGCAATCGGTTTTTCAAAATAGCGCAGCCCGAGAAAATGCGGCACCACCCAGTCACCGGACGCCAGCATCTCGCGGCTGATCTCCGCATAGCGCGTTTCATCAGGCTGCCAGAGCAGGCGGAAATTCAACGGAAGTAGATAATACAGCGCAAATAACACCACTAAAGAGACGCTATAACGAATGCTTTTCATACGTCCTGACTCAATAATTGTTCACGCCCAAGCCAGCCTTCCCGGCCAGCCAATTCACCGCGAACCACTTTACCCAACGGCAGCTCGCTAAAATCTGCGGGCAGCAGTTGGCTCAGCGGGCAAAACTGGATTTCTTCCTGTGCGGCCATCGCCAGCAGTTCATCAAACTGCCGGGCAAAGGCAATACCTTCCACTTCAGCATGAATGGTGTAGACCGGCGTACCGCTATCCTGATGAATACAATCCAGAAGATAGCGATTGAAGCCCCCGGCATCGACGCTACTGCCGACCACTTCATCCCAGGTAGGCAGCGTAACGGGGATCTGCACCGTACCTGTCACCTTGTCGCCCAGCAACGGCAGGAAGGGACGCGAGCCCCGGCAGTCGCTGTTGTAGAGGAAATTGAAGGACTCTTTGGCTTTAATCACCCGCTGATCCGCGCGCCAGCCCGCCACGGCGGAACAGGTGACCGAACGGCCGATGATCCGCTCCAGCTCGAGCAGGCCACGTTCGACCTCCAGCGCCAGCCGCTCCTGTGGCCAGACGCCGCTCCATGCCTGCCAGCTGTAATGATCCCAGGCATGCAGACCCACTTCATGCGTCTGCGCCGTCGCACGGATAACCTCTTCATTACCCGCGCCAATCCGTCGCCCAGGCCAGGCGGTGCCGGCCAGCAAAATATCCCAGCCGTACAGCGAAGCGGCGTTTGAACGCAGCATCTTCCACAGAAACTTCGGTTTTATCAGGCGCCATAAATGGCGCCCCATATTGTCCGGCCCAACGCTGAAGAAGAAGCTTGCCTGAACCCCGTGCTGGCCCAGCAGGCTCAACAGGCGCGGTACCCCGTCCCGGGTACCGCGAAAGGTATCGACATCTATGCGTAAGCCGACCTGTTTCATGATGTCTTATCGTCCACCAGCTCAACCGTGCGCAGGAAGAAGTCGAGCGTATGCTCCACGGTTTCTTCCATCGGAACCGTCGGCGTCCAGTTCAGGCAGCGCTTCGCGTTACGAATGCTCGGCTTACGATGCTCCACATCCTGATAGCCTTTACCGTAGTAATCGCTGCTCTCGACGTCGCGGAAACCGGCGAACGGCGGGAAGTTATTGCGCAGCGGATGACGCTCGAAGCACGCCAGCAGCATCTCCGCCAGCTCTTTGATGCTGGCTTCGTTTTCCGGGTTACCGATGTTGATAATCTGCCCGTCGCAGCGGCCGTCTTTGTTCTCAATAATGCGGAACAGCGCTTCGATACCGTCGCTAATATCGGTGAAGCAGCGTTTTTGTTTACCGCCTTCGATCAGCTTGATCGGCGAACCTTCAACCAGGTTCAGGATCAGCTGAGTAATCGCACGAGAGCTGCCGATACGCGCGGCGTTCAGGTTATCCAGACGTGGTCCCATCCAGTTAAACGGGCGGAACAGGGTGAAGCGCAGACCGGACTTGTCGCCATAGGCCCAGATAACGCGGTCGAGCAGTTGCTTCGATACCGAGTAAATCCAGCGCTGTTTGTTGATCGGGCCGACCACCAGGTTTGAGGTGTCTTCATCGAAGTTTTTGTCGGTGCACATGCCGTACACTTCGGAGGTCGACGGGAAGATAATGCGCTTATCGTATTTCACGCAGTCGCGGATAATCTTCAGGTTCTCTTCGAAGTCCAGCTCGAACACGCGCAGCGGGTTGCGGGTATATTCGATTGGCGTCGCGATGGCCACCAGCGGCAGTACCACGTCGCATTTCTTAATGTGGTATTCGATCCACTCGGAGTGAATGCTGATATCGCCTTCAACGAAGTGGAAGCGCGGGTTGCCGAGGAAACGACTGATCGCGTCCGACCCGATATCCAGGCCGTAGATTTCATAGTTGTCGTCGGCGAGCAGGCGCTCGGTCAGGTGGTTGCCGATAAAACCGTTCACGCCAAGGATCAGCACGCGGGTACGACGTTTCATCGCCACAACCGGTTTGCTGCTTAGTACCGCACCGGATACCAGCCCCAGCGCCTGCGCCAGTTGCGTACCCTGCATGTAAACGCCGCGCTCGGTTTGACCGGTTACGATCTCCAGCGCGCCATCCTGACAAGCGACCACCAGCGGAGAGGTCGACATCACCGTTCCAGGCTTCGCCGCTGCCAGGTCCTGACGCACGCGGGATTTCCAGACGATAAATTTATTCGCGCCCACATAGCCAAACGCCCCCGGCCACGGATCGGAAACCGCGCGGACCAGGTTATGCAGCGTCAGCGCAGGTTTGTCCCAATCGAGACGGCCATCTTCCGGCGTGCGGCGCCCAACGTAGGTGGCCTGGCTTTCATCCTGCGCACGAGCCTGGATTTTATCTTCACGAATCGCCGGCAGAGCCTGGTTTAGCAGCTCTGACGCCGCGGCGCACAGCTTGCGATGCAGGCTCAGCGCGACATCATCAGCGCCGATAGCCACCGTCTGCTGCGCCACGATATCGCCGGCATCCGCACGGCTGACCATGCGATGCAGGGTCACGCCGGTTTCCGTTTCACCGTTAACCAGCACCCAGTTCAACGGCGCGCGGCCGCGATATTGCGGCAGCAGAGAACCGTGCAGGTTGAAGCCGCCTTTTGGCGCAAGGCTGAGGATATCGTCGCCCAGCATGTTGCGATAGTAAAAAGAGAACAGTACGTCCGGCTTCATGTCGCGGATGCGTTCAATCCACAGCGGGTGGTTAACATCTTCTGGTGCCCACACCGGGATACCTTGTTCAGCAGCAATACGCGCAACCGAGCCAAAGAAATGGTTTTCGCCAGGGTTATCCGGATGGGTGAAAATAGCGGCGATTTCATACCCGGAATCCAGCAGAGACTGAATGCCAGCACAACCCATATCGTGATAAGCGAAGACTACAGCTTTCATGAACGATCTTCCTCTTGAGACGCCGTTTCCGGCTGACGAACAACACGTTGAATAAAGTAGCGGGGACGGGCGCGGACATCGTTATAGATGCGTCCGATATACTCCCCGAGCAGCCCCATGCCGACAAACTGCGCTCCGATGAACATGAACAGTACGGCAAACAGCATGAACACCCCTTCCGCCGCCCACTGCGGGCCAAATACCAGTCGCAGGAACACCAGCAGGAAGGCGAAAGCGAAGCCCAGCAGGGCAATCACGCTGCCAAAGACGCTAAGCAGACGCAGCGGCGTGGTGGTCAAACAGGTCACCAGGTCGTACATCAGATTAATCAGGCGCATAAAGCTGTATTTGGAATCGCCAAATTCACGTTCCGCGTGCATCACCGGGATTTCGACCGCCCGGCGGGCAAAGGTATTTGCCAGAATCGGGATAAACGTACTGCGCTCATGGCAATTGAGCATTGCGTCAATAATGTGGCGACGATAGGCGCGCAGCATGCAGCCGTAGTCCCCCATCGCTTTACCGGTGGTACGTTGAATCAGGCGGTTGATCATCTTCGACGCGCTTTTGCGGAAGAAGGTATCCTGGCGGTTCTGCCGAACGGTACCGACCACGTCGTAACCTTCGTCCGCCTTCGCCACCAGGCGCGGGATCTCTTCCGGCGGGTTTTGCAGGTCGGCATCAAGGGTAATAATCAGATCGCCGGTGACATGGCTGAAGCCCGCCATAATGGCCGAGTGCTGGCCATAGTTGCGGTTAAGCAACACCGCGACCACATGGCTGCCCTCGGCTTCTGCCGCCTCGGTCAACATACGGGCAGACTCATCGCTGCTGCCATCGTCGACCAGCAGAATCTCATACTGGCGATCCAGCGTCGCGCAGGCGGCATCCGTACGGCGAATCAGCTCGGGCAGGCTCTCCTGTTCGTTATAAACCGGAATAACGACCGAGACTTTTTTCACGGGTGGGTAAGTAAACATATCAACATCCTGACAGCTGGTGCAGCGCGGAAATGACCCGAGTGACGTCATCGTCGGTCATATCCGGGAACAAAGGGAGTGAACAGATACGCGCGCTGTTCCATTCCGTATTCGGTAAGGAAAGCGTCGGGAAACGCTCGCGGTAGTATTTTTGCGTGTGGGCCGCGCGGAAGTGCAGGCCGGTGCCGATGCCCATGGCTTTCAGTTTTTCCATCAACGCATCGCGGCTAATCCCGCAGGTGGCTTCATCCACGCGAATAATAAACAGGTGCCAGGCGTGCTGGTGTTCCCATTCCGGTATCGCCAGCGGCTTAAACGGCGTATCCGCCAGCTCGCGCAGATAGCGTTGGGCAATCTCGCTACGCCGCTGGTTGGCATGGGCCAGTTTATCCAGCTGTACCAGCGCCAGCGCGGCGTTGATATCGGCCAGATTGTATTTAAAGCCCGGCGAAATCACCTCCGCCTGCGGCGCCCGGCCATGCGTCTGACGGTCATAGGCATCGACGCCAAGTCCGTGAAATTTCAGGCTACGAATGCGCGATGCCAGCGCATCGTCATCGGTCACGATCAGACCACCTTCGGCGCAGGTCATATTTTTGATGGCGTGGAAAGAGAAGATCGCGCAGCCGCGTCCACCCACGTGTTTGCCCTTGTAATACGTCCCCGCCGCGTGCGCGGCATCTTCAATCACCGGAATGCCGTGACGTTCTGCCACGGCGCGAATCGCGTCGATATCCGCAGGCGCGCCCGCATAGTGCACGGGAATAATCGCTTTGGTGTTGGGGGTAATCGCCGCTGCCACAGACTCGGCGGTTATCATCAGATTGTCGCGATCGACATCGATCATCACCGGTGTCGCACCCAGCAGACAAATCATGTTCAGCGTGGAAACCCAGGTCTGGGATGGCGTGATGACTTCATCGCCCGGGCCAATGCCCAACGCCATCAGCGTGACGTGCATGCCGCCAGTCGCCGAACTCACCGCCACGGCGTGACGGTTGCCGGTCAGCGTACAGAATGCCTCTTCCAACGCCTGGTTTTTCGGTCCGGTAGTGATCCAGCCCGATTGCAAAACTTCACGCAGCGCAGCCAGCTCTGCGTCGCCCATCGACGGGCGCGAAAACGGCAAAAATTCGCTCATCATGTTCCTGTTCTGTATATGACCCTTTCAGGGTTACGGGGTCGATAGAAAAAATATCCTGCGCCAGCGGACTTAAACAAAATGAAAATGGAATCTCTTCAGCACCACTTTTCATTCCAGGGTATTTGACGTTATTAAATTTAGACGGGGTTGCTTAGGATAATATTAAGAAATTAATATAATTTGCCGGACAGACAATAATCAATTGTTTTTAAATGGAATTTACAAATGACGAGGCGGGAGAAGAGAGGGAAACCGGCTCCCGTTCATGGGCAAAACAGGAGCACGATGTAGTAAAGTAAACAGACATTAAACGGTTAAACAATAAATAGAATTTTATTCTGCAATCTGAATTTCAAAAACAGATCTTAGCTCACAAAATCATTTCCGGTAGATGACAAATTTGCAGGAAAGTCAGCCGGTAATTGATTAGCCGGGCAATTAATGACGCTGTTATTATCCGCGCCGCAATCACGTATAAAGGTAATGGTGGCGAACTCGTCAATCACTTCCGTCGGGTAAGCCGGTCCGGCTTCACGGTAAGAAACCATCAGCGGGATATGATCGTTCTGGAAGCAGACGGTTTTTTCCGGATTATTCATCACCCAGCGCGGGAAGAAGATGGTGCCGTGAAACAGTTTGTCGCCGAGGTTGACGATCAGGCTCACATCAGTGCCGGTCGGTTCGGTCCAGGAAATTTTGTAGATGCTTTCACCAACGCGAACGATGTAAGCCTGCTGATCTTTCACCCAACGATTCGCGACGATACCGCTGTGAATTCGGTAATCCAGGGTGTTGGCGTTTTTCACGTAAATTTCGTAATTCCAGCCGTTATCGTAGGTATAAACCAGATGTTTGCCGATAAAACCGCTCAGGTCATGTTTGTCGAATGTGCTCATAATTTGTTCTCCTCTATTTGTTGAGAACAAGCATACTGCTTTAAAAAATGGATGAATAACGCTATGTTTTGATGAAACTCATTCACTTTTTCGATAAATCATGCACAAAACGACGCTGGAACAATGGGCCTTGCTGGAAAAAGTCATCGCGCTCGGTAGTTTCGCAAAAGCGGCAGAAGAGACTCACCGCAGCCAGTCTTCGGTGAGCTATAACCTCGCCCTGTTGCAGGAAAGGCTGGGCGTCGCGCTGCTGCACCCCTCAGGCCGCCGCGCGGTCCTCACTCCGGCCGGAGAGCTGCTGCTAAGCCAGGTAAAACCGCTCCTGCAGGCATTTTCATACGTTGAAACCCGCGCGGCGACCCTGCACAACGGCGCACGAACCCGTCTGGACCTGGTTGTGGACAGTATTTTCCCTCGCGAACGGCTGTTTGCCATTCTGCGCCAGTTTCAGCAGCGCCATCCGCAGACTCAGGTGAGGCTGACCGAAGTCCTCGAAAACATGAAAGATGAGCAGGAGGCCCGCAGCGAAGCCGACGTGATGGTACTCACCCGCCGCCAGGATATTACCGGGCGCGGCGAATGGTTGATGAACATTGATTTTGTTGCCGTTGCCCACCGGGACCATCCGCTTGCCAGACTGAGCGGCCCCCTCGACGACAGTGCGCTGGCCTCCTGGCCGCTGGTACGTATCGCCGATCGCAGCGACGACCCGCAGACGGGGCGCGAGGCGTGGACGTTTTCCACCATTGATGCCGCTATCGATGCCGTGCTCTATCAGGTCGGCTTCGGCTGGCTCCCGGAAGAGCGCATCCGCTCCCGGTTGGATCAGGGTCTGTTGAAAATATTGCCGCTCAGCCACGGCGCCCGACGCGCCACTCCGCTGCACCTGATCGTCAAACGCGATCTGGCGCCCATTGATGAGCAGCTCGCCACGCTGCTGGCGCTGTTCAGAGCGCCCTGAATCGCCCGCTTGCGCGGGCCTACGGGCCACTCATCCTTCACGTTGTCTCGACCTGGCTAACCTGCAGACAATCTGAATGATGAAGTGTGTATATGAAATTCTTATACTTTCTGTCCTGACATTGATCCAGGTTAGGCCTGAAGTATGATGAATTATTAAAATCATCATACTTTCCTTCCTGTTGAGATAAAGACCTTGTCTATTTTCCGCACCACGCTGCTGGCGCTCCTCGCCTGCGCACCTCTGTTGACCGCCGCCGCTTCCTACGACATCACCACCGCCTGGCCGGTGAACGTGGGTCCGCTGAATCCGCATCTGTATACCCCCAACCAAATGTTTGCCCAAAGCATGGTGTATGAGCCGCTGGTCAAGTACCAGGCGGATGGTGCGGTGAAGCCGTGGCTGGCTACCCGTTGGAGCCACTCTGCGGACGGGAAAGTGTGGCTCTTTACCCTGCGTAACGACGTGCAGTTTTCTAACGGCGAGCCGTTCAATGCGCAGGCTGCGGTCGCCAACTTCCAGGCGGTGCTGGCTAACCGGCAGCGCCATGCCTGGCTGGAGCTCACCAATCAGATTACCGACGTGCGGGCGCTCGGCGATACGCAGCTGCAGATTACGCTCAAAAGCGCCTACTACCCTTTCTTGCAGGAGCTGGCTCTGCCGCGCCCGTTCCGTTTTATCGCCCCTTCGCAGTTTGTGGAAGGGGGAACGCAACACGGTATCAAAGCGCCCATCGGTACCGGCCCCTGGGTACTGAAAACTTCGAAACTCAACCAGTATGATGTGCTGGTACGTAACGACCGCTACTGGGGTGACAAACCGGCGATCCGCCAGGTGACCGTGAAAGTGATTCCGGATCCGATGACCCGCGCCGTGGCCTTTGAAACCGGCGATATCGATCTGCTTTACGGTAACGAGGGCCTGCTGCCGCTGGATACCTTCGCCCGTTTCAGCCATAACCCGGCCTGGCGTACCCAGCTCTCTCAACCTGTGGAAACGGTGATGCTGGCGCTTAACTCCGCCAGAGCCCCCACCAATGAACTGGCGGTGCGTGAAGCGCTGAATTATGCGGTGAACAAAAAATCGCTGATCGACAATGCGCTGTACGGTACGCAGCAGGTGGCCGACACGCTTTTCGCCCCTTCCGTGCCATACGCCAACATTGGTCTGAAACCGCGCCACTACGACCCGCAGCAGGCAAACGCCCTGCTGGAGAACGCCGGTTGGATCCGGCCCGCGGGCAAAGCGATTCGCGAGAAGAACGGCCAGCCGCTGCACATAGAACTGTCGTTTATCGGTACCGATGCCCTGAGTAAGTCGATGGCGGAGATAATCCAGGCGGATATGCGCCAGGTCGGGGTGGATGTGGCGCTGGTCGGTGAAGAGGAGAGCAGCATTTACGCCCGCCAGCGCGACGGCCGCTTTGGTATGATCTTTAACCGTACCTGGGGCGCGCCGTATGACCCGCATGCTTTTATGAGCTCAATGCGCGTCCCCTCGCACGCTGATTACCAGGCGCAGCAAGGACTAGCGGACAAGCCACTGATTGATAAAGAGATTGGGCAGGTTCTGACCACCAGCAACGATGCGCAACGTCAGGCGCTGTATCGCGATATTCTGACTCGTCTGCACAATGACGCGGTCTATCTGCCCGTCAGCTATATCTCAATGATGGTGGTGGCGAAACCCGAGCTGGGAGCGATTCCTTACGCACCGGTTACCGCTGAAATTCCGTTCGAACAGATCCAGCCGGTGAATCCCTGATGCAACGTTATCTGCTGCGCCGCATTCTGCTGCTGATTCCGATGATTTTTGCCGCCTCGGTGATTATCTTCCTGATGCTGCGCCTCGGCACCGGTGACCCGGCGCTCGACTATCTGCGGCTTTCAAACCTGCCGCCCACGCCGGATATGGTGGCCTCTACGCGGGCGATGCTCGGGTTGGATCAACCGCTCGTCGTCCAGTACGGCCGCTGGCTGTGGCGGGCGCTGCATCTCGATTTTGGCGTATCATTTGCCACCCAGCGCCCGGTGCTTGACGATGTGCTGCGCTTCCTGCCCGCCACGCTGCAGCTGGCGGGCGCGGCGCTGGTGCTGATCCTGCTGACCTCGGTACCGCTGGGCATCTGGGCCGCGCGTCACCGCGAGAATTTGCCGGATTTCATCGTGCGGATCATCGCCTTTCTCGGCGTGTCGATGCCAAACTTCTGGCTCGCCTTTTTACTGGTGCTCTTCTTCTCGGTCTATTTACAGTGGCTGCCGGCTCTGGGCTACGGCGGCTGGCAGCATATCATCCTGCCGGCCGTGTCGATTGCGTTTATGTCGCTGGCGATTAACGCCCGCCTCCTGCGCGCCAGCATGCTGGAAGTCGCCGGACAGCGCCATGTCACCTGGGCTCGCCTGCGCGGCCTGAATGCCAGGCAAATCGAACGTCGCCACATTCTGCGCAACGCCTCGCTACCGATGATTACCGCCGTGGGAATGCACATTGGCGAACTGATCGGCGGGACGATGATCATCGAAAATATCTTTGCCTGGCCGGGCATCGGGCGCTATGCCGTTTCGGCCATTTTTAACCGTGATTATCCGGTGATTCAATGCTTTACGCTTATCATGGTGGTGGTATTCGCCCTGTGTAATCTGGCGGTCGATCTGGTAAATGCCGCGCTGGACCCGCGCATTCGTCGTCATGAAGGAGCGCGCTCATGAGCTTTTTCTTCTCAGCGCGCGGTTCGGTGCGCGCGGCGCTGGTCATCATCGTCCTGCTGACGCTGGTGGCGCTCACCAGCCAGTGGTGGCTACCGTATGATCCGCAGGCCATTGATTTACCTTCCCGTCTGCTGTCGCCAGACGGCCAGCACTGGCTGGGAACCGACCATCTTGGCCGCGATATTTTCTCCCGTCTGCTGGCGGCGACCCGGGTGTCGCTGGGGGCGGTGATGGCCTGTTTACTGCTGGTTCTGGCGCTGGGGCTCCTCATTGGCGGCTGTGCCGGCCTGATGGGCGGGCGCGTCGATCAGCTCACCATGCGGGTGGCCGATATGTTTATGACCTTTCCTACCTCCATTCTGTCGTTTTTTATGGTCGGCGTGCTGGGGACCGGGTTGAGCAACGTGATTATCGCCATCGCCCTGTCGCACTGGGCATGGTACGCGCGCATGGTTCGTAGCCTGGTGGTGTCCCTGCGCCAGCGCGAGTTTATTCTCGCCGCGCGGCTGAGCGGCGCAAATCGCTGGCGGCTTTTCCTCGATCACCTGGCCGGCGCGGTGGTGCCGTCGCTGCTGGTCCTCGCTACCCTCGATATCGGTCATATGATGCTGCACGTCGCCGGGATGTCGTTCCTCGGCCTTGGCGTCAGCGCACCCACGGCAGAATGGGGGGTAATGATTAACGATGCGCGGCAGTTTATCTGGACCCAGCCGCTACAGATGCTGTGGCCCGGCCTGGCGCTGTTTATCAGCGTGATGGCCTTTAACCTGGTGGGCGACGCGCTACGCGATCGTCTCGATCCTCACCTGATCGCGGAGCACAGCCACTGATGCCGCAAAAGATCCAGTTAGAACACTTTACCCTGCGCGCCGGCCGCCCGCTGGTGACGGAGCTGTCGCTGACCCTGCGTCGCGGGCAGGTGCTGGCCCTGCTGGGCAGCAGCGGTTGCGGAAAATCGCTGACCTGTGCCGCCGCGCTTGGCGTTCTGCCCCCCGGCGTCCGGCAAACCGCCGGGCGTCTGCTGCTGGACGGCATTCCGGTGCACGGCGAACAGCTACGGGGCGGAACCATTGCCACCATTATGCAGAATCCGCGCAGCGCCTTTAATCCGCTGTATACGATGGCGACTCACGCGCGGGAAACCTGCCGCGCCACCGGCCAGCCTGCGGATGATGCGGCGCTTATTGCCGCCATGACCGCCGTCGGTCTGGAAAACCCGTCTCAGCTGCTGAAACGCTATCCCTTCGAGATGAGCGGCGGGATGTTGCAGCGAATGATGATCGCCCTCGCCCTGCTGAGTAAAGCCCCCTTTATCTTCGCCGATGAACCCACCACCGACCTCGATGCCGTGGCGCAGGGGCGCATTCTGGATCTGCTGGAAGAGATTGTCTCCAGCCGCGGCCAGGGACTGCTGCTGGTGACTCACGACATGGGCGTGGTGGCGCGGCTGGCGCACGAGGTCGCGGTGATGGACCGCGGGCGCATCGTCGAGCATTGCGACGTCAATACCCTGTTCAGCGCCCCCCGGCATCCGGTGAGTCAACGGCTGCTGGCGGCGCACCTGGCGCTGTACGGAATGGAGTTTGCAGGATGAACCTACTGAATGTTACCGACGTCAGCCACGATTACCCGCACCATCCGGGCGTGCTGCGCGACGTCAGCCTGAACGTCCAGGCGGGTGAAACGGTGGCGCTGCTTGGACGCAGCGGCTGCGGTAAAAGCACCCTGGCGCGGATGCTGGTCGGCCTTGAGACACCGGATCACGGCGAGATAACCTGGCGCGGGACGCCGATTCATACGCTAAAAGGCGACGCGCAACGGGCGTTTCGTCGTGATATCCAGCTGGTTTTCCAGGATGCTCAAAGCGCGGTGAACCCGCGAAAAACGGTGAATGAGATCATCAGCGAGCCGCTGCGCCATCTGTTTCGCTTCGCGCGCGATGAGCGCCAGGCGCGGGTCGAAGCGATGATGCAGGCGGTGGACCTTTCTCCACACCTGCTCGACAAACGCCCGCACCAGCTCAGCGGCGGGCAGCTGCAGCGGGTCTGCCTGGCGCGGGCGCTGGTTGTGCGTCCCCCCTTACTGATCCTCGATGAGGCCGTCTCGAATCTTGACCTCGTTTTGCAGGCGGAGATCGTTGCGCTGCTGAAGCGTCTGCAGGTACAGTTTTCTACCGCCTGCCTGTTTATCACCCACGATCTGCGGCTGGTAGAGCGCTTTTGCCAGCGGGTGATGGTGATGGAAAGCGGGCAGATTCTTGAGACCACGGCGGTCAACACGCCGCTGCGCCTTCAGTCAATGGCAGGACGGACACTTCAACGGGCGGTCCTCCCTGCTTTTCCACCTTCCCTTGCCATAGAGAAACGACCATGCAGCGCGTAACCCTGACTCTTGATGACGATCTTCTGGCGACCCTGGACGCGCTGAGCGCCCAGCGCGGCTATCACAACCGTTCGGAGGCGGTGCGCGATATCTTGCGCAATTCGTTGATGCATGAGCATGCGCAGCGGCCCGAACAGCGCGGTTACGCGGTGCTTTCCTATGTCTATGAACATGAAAAGCGCGAGCTGGCAAGCCGACTGATCGCCACGCAGCATCACCATCATGACCTGTCCGTTGCGACGCTGCATGTACATATCAGCCATGACGACTGTCTGGAGATTGCCGTCCTTAAAGGTGAAATGGGCGAGGTGCGGCATTTTGCCGATGAGGTGATTGCCCAGCGCGGCGTACGTCACGGGCATCTGCACTGCTTAACCGCGCAAGACGAGGGTCCGCACGACTGACCCGCCGATGATGGCGGAACCGCAATTCGACGTATCGCCCTGAAAACCGACCAATTTAACGTGGTTTATCAACAGTTGATAAACCACGTAAATTATATGCTTTCACCACTTTTCTACCTGCCTATAATGGCCGCTCATTTAACGATCTCGTTATGGCGAGGCTCCTGCACAAATACAAGTTACCGCCCTGCTGGTATCGAGAGAGACCACTCAGGGAAATACAGGCATCCATCGAATCAAGGTGTTGCCAAGGTAACTTCTGACGGCATTCATGCCGGACAGATACGTTGTGCAGTGCTAAAACCAGGACGTAGGGATCTGCCTGTGCTCATCCTGTCTTGTTCGCCCCTATGAGTGATTTTTTATAGGGAATTACACCATGTCTTCAATGCAACACTGCGCCGCGCATCTGGCCACTTCCGCCTTCGACGGCGATGCGATCGCCCAGTACATGCGTACCGATTTTATCACTCTGCCCGAGCACCTCAGCGTCTATGAAGCGCGGGAGCTCTTTGTCTCGCAGCTCACCAGCGATGATATTCCAGGCCAGGTCTTTGTGGTGGCCGGAAAGAAGCTGCGCGGCAGTTTATCGATTAAAAAGCTGCTTCAGGAGAGCGATACGGCGCAATCCATTCGCTATCTGATGGACAGCTGCCTGTTTCGCGTGAAGCCCGATGATGAGCGTCAGGAGGTGGTCGCCGAACTGAGCGAACGCGGACTCGACCTGGTGCCGGTGGTTGAAAAAGGCGAACTGGTCGGCTGCCTGATGGAGAAAGAGATTGCCCATCTGCTGGAAGACGACGTCACCGAAGATGTGCATCGCCAGGGCGCAACGCTCCCGCTGGATAAGCCCTATCTGGAGATCAGCCCGTGGACGCTGTGGAAAAAACGTTCGGTGTGGTTATTGCTGCTGTTCGTCGCGGAAGCCTACACCAGCAGCGTCATTCAACATTTTGAAGAGGCGCTGGAATCGGCCATTGCGCTGGCCTTCTTTATTCCGCTGCTGATCGGTACCGGCGGTAACAGCGGTACGCAGATCACCTCCACGCTGGTCCGTTCCATGGCGCTCGGGGAAGTCCGCCTGCGCGATATGGGCCGGGTGATTCGTAAAGAGATGACGACGTCGCTGCTGATTGCCATCACTCTCGGTCTGGCGGGCTGCCTGCGCGCCTGGATGATGGGCATTGGCATGGAGATCACCCTGATTGTCAGCCTGACGCTGGTATGTATTACACTGTGGAGCGCGGTGGTATCGTCAGTGATCCCTCTGACGCTTAAGCGCGTGGGCATCGACCCGGCGGTCGTCTCCGCGCCGTTTATCGCCACGCTGATTGATGGCACCGGGCTGATTATCTACTTCAAAATCGCCCAGCACTTTCTTGGTCTGAGCTGATAAACCGGGGGCAGCTTCCCGTAACAGGAGGCTGCCCCTGTCTTACGCTTCGACCAGCGCCTGGGCGCAGGCCCAGGCGGAAGACCATGCCCACTGGAAGTTGTACCCCCCCAGCCAGCCGGTCACATCCATCACTTCACCGATAAAATAGAGCCCCGGCACCTTGCGAGCTTCCATGGTCCGCGACGACAGTTCGTGCGTATCGACGCCGCCGAGGGTCACTTCCGCCGTGCGATAACCCTCGGTGCCGTTGGGCTGCACGCGCCAGGCGGTCAGCGTCTCCACCAGCATTTCCTGCTCGCGCACGTTGAGCTGTTTTAGCGTGACGTCCGGAATTTGCCCCAGCTGCTGCAGGCACTCCACCAGCCGCTTCGGCAGCTGCATGGCGAGGGTGTTTTTCAGGCTTTGATTCGGATGTTCGCTACGCTGCTCGTTAAGGAACTCATCAAGATGGCAATCAGGCAGCAGGTTGATGGTGACAAACTCGCCCGGCTGCCAGTAGCTGGAAATCTGCAGCACCGCCGGCCCGGAGAGCCCGCGGTGGGTAAACAGCAGATTCTCGCGGAACAGCGTGCCGTCCTGTGCGGTAATGGTTGATGGCACCGAAACGCCCGAGAGCACCTGCAACTGCTCAAGCAGCGGTTTATGCAGCGTAAAGGGCACCAGGCCCGCACGGGTCGGCAGCACCTTGAGACCAAACTGCTCGGCAAGTTTATAGCCAAACGGCGACGCCCCCAGCCCGGGCATCGACAGGCCGCCGGAGGCGACCACCAGTTTTTTCGCCGCCACCTCGTCGCCATTAAGTTGCAGTCTGTAGCCTTCATCATCGCGTTCGACGCTGATAATTTCGCTACGCAGGCGAATTTGCACGCCGCCCTTTTCACATTCCGCCAGCAGCAGGTTGACGATTTGCTCAGCGGAATCATCACAAAACAGCTGGCCGAGGGTCTTCTCATGCCAGGCAATGCCGTGTTTGCCCACCAGTTCGATAAAATCCCATTGGCTATAACGCGCCAGCGCAGATTTGCAAAAATGCGGGTTCAGGCTGAGATACGCTGCCGGCTCAATATACATATTGGTAAAGTTGCAGCGGCCGCCGCCGGACATCAGGATTTTACGGCCTGGCTTTTTGCCATTATCCAGCAACAGCACGCGCAGCCCCGCCTGACCCGCCTGCGCTGCACAAAACATTCCCGCCGCTCCGGCGCCAATTACAATGGCATCAAACCTTTCCACGCAACTTTCCTCATATCCCGATTGTCGGGAATTGTAAATTTTTCACGCTGGTCGCACCAGCACGAAAATCGATGTATTCATGTACATCATTGAAAGATATAGGATTACTCTCAAGCAGATAAAATCCAGACAGGAAGAAAATCAAAAAAAGTCTATATTTCACTTTGCCCGCGCCGCTAAAGTCACTGATAATGCGCCGCGTTCATGTCCTCAAAATGGCGTAACGTCCTATGCTACATTTATTTGCCGGTCTGGATTTACATACCGGGCTATTACTATTGCTTGCTTTAGCTTTCGTGCTGTTTTACGAAGCGATTAACGGTTTTCATGATACCGCAAACGCTGTTGCTACTGTGATTTACACACGCGCAATGCGGTCACAACTTGCTGTTGCGATGGCGGCCCTCTTCAACTTCTTCGGCGTTCTGTTGGGTGGTCTCAGCGTCGCTTATGCCATCGTGCATATGCTGCCGACCGACCTGCTGCTTAACATGGGTTCCGCACATGGCCTCGCCATGGTGTTTTCTATGCTGCTGGCAGCGATTATCTGGAACCTCGGTACCTGGTATTTTGGCCTCCCGGCCTCCAGTTCGCACACGTTGATCGGCGCTATCATCGGTATTGGTTTAACCAATGCGCTGATGACCGGCACGTCCGTGGTCGATGCGTTGAATATCCCGAAAGTCATCGGTATTTTTGGCTCACTTATCATCTCACCGATTGTCGGTCTGGTGGTTGCTGGCGGCCTGATTTTCATTTTGCGTCGTTACTGGAGCGGTACCAAAAAACGTGCCCGTATTCACCTGACGCCTGCAGAACGTGAAAAGAAAGACGGTAAGAAAAAGCCGCCATTCTGGACCCGTATTGCTCTGATTCTGTCCGCCATTGGCGTATCGTTCTCACACGGTGCGAACGACGGCCAGAAAGGCATTGGTCTGGTCATGCTGGTGCTGATCGGCGTGGCGCCGGCAGGTTTCGTGGTTAACATGAATGCCTCCGGCTATGAGATAACCCGGACCCGCGATGCGGTGAACAACGTGGAAACCTTCTTCGAACAGCGCCCTGAGCTGTTGAAAAAGGCCACCGGCGTTGATCAGCTGATTCCGTCTCCGGAGGCCGGGACGGCCGCCAGCGGCGGCGAGTTCCATTGCCATCCGGCGAATACCATCAACGCACTGAATCGCGTGAAGACGGCGCTGACCGGTATTGAAAGCTATGACTCGCTCTCCATTGATCAGCGTAGTCAGCTGCGTCGCATCATGCTGTGCATTTCCGACACGACCGATAAAGTCGCGAAGTTGCCGGAAGTGAATGCTGACGATCAGCGCCTGCTGAAGAAACTGAAAACCGATATGCTGAGCACCATCGAGTACGCGCCAATCTGGATCATTATGGCCGTGGCGCTGGCGCTGGGTATCGGCACCATGATCGGCTGGCGTCGCGTGGCGACCACTATCGGCGAGAAGATCGGTAAGAAAGGTATGACCTACGCGCAAGGTATGTCAGCCCAGATGACCGCTGCGGTTTCGATTGGTCTGGCGAGTTACACCGGTATGCCGGTTTCCACCACCCACGTGCTCTCCTCCTCCGTAGCGGGGACGATGCTCGTCGATGGCGGCGGCCTGCAGAGAAAAACCGTCACCAGTATTCTGATGGCGTGGGTGCTGACCTTGCCGGCAGCGATTCTGTTGTCAGGCGGACTGTACTGGATAGCCCTCAAGCTTATCTAAGTCCGGTTATTAGCGCTGAGCGAGCAAACATAAACGGGTCAGGAAACTGGCCCGTTTTTTTTACCTGACATCCGGCTAGTGCCAGATCAGTAACGCGATCAGACTCACCACCACCAGACCGCACAGGGCGCTGGTCAGAATAAACTGCCGCCGTACCCGCTCGCAGCGACGAATAAACTCCTCATCGTGATGATCGCGATAACGTTGGGCATAGATATACCACACCAGGCGCACCTGTTTGCCCGGCTGCCCATGCGAAGTAAAAAAGCCTCCGCCATCAACATATTGATAAAGCAAGGGATCGCAACCACGTAGCACAACCAATAATGCACGCAATGATGAGAAGTAGCGTGCCATATTCACCACACAAACGATACACAGGGCCCAAAACAGCGCAATAGTGCTGATCATACGTCCTCCCCGGCGACCCGCCCTCGGAGACATCTCCGGAGCTAGCGCTTCCCAATACCCAACCCAACATACAATACGAGAGTGCGATTCCGATCACGTTTATTTATCCGATCGGCTCATTAAATAGTGTAGGAGATCAGTCAATTTTTTTACCACAAGGTTAATCGTTATCAATACGTAAGATGAATATATTTGTTTAACTTTTGGTGAACCAGGTGCATTGACGGAGCGCGAGGGGCGCTATAAGGTAGAAATATCTTCTACAATTAAGTCCTTAAAGGGCTGAACCCCCGCGGATTAGCACGCAGGACGCGGGCGAAGCGGCAGCACCAGCTGTCTGGTCCAATGGTCATCGACAACTTATGGAAGGAGTAACACTATGGCTTACAAACATATTCTTATTGCAGTAGACCTCTCCCCGGAAAGCAAAGTTCTGGTGGAGAAAGCCGTTTCTATGGCGCGTCCTTATAATGCCAAAGTCTCTCTGATTCACGTGGATGTTAATTACTCCGACCTGTACACCGGTCTGATCGATGTCAATCTGGGCGATATGCAGAAACGTATTTCCGAAGAGACGCACCACGCGCTGAGCGAGCTGTCCACCAATGCGGGCTACCCCATTACCGAAACCCTGAGCGGCAGCGGCGATCTCGGCCAGGTGCTGGTTGATGCGATTAAAAAATACGATATGGACCTGGTGGTCTGCGGTCACCATCAGGATTTCTGGAGCAAGCTGATGTCTTCCGCACGTCAGCTCATCAACACCGTTCACGTCGATATGCTGATTGTGCCGCTGCGCGATGAAGAAGACGAATAACCGTTCGCGCGGTTAACTATCAGAATGCCAGCGCCCGCCTTTGCGGGCGTTGTTGTTTTTCACGAAGGGCATATTTGCCCGCGCCCCTTGCCTGCCTCCATTGGCCGATTCAAATATTACTTACCCACCTTTACCACCAGGATATCAAACCTAATATTTATTATTGATTAGTGTGATCAACCAGTTATTAGAAAAATAATCTATATAATAATCTACCGTCAAAGCCAATAGCCGCATCATTGCGCTTCACCATACTTTTTCAGCGCGTTCTGGCATACGCGTTCATACTTTTTTGGGATTGCACTACAAGGCGAAGGAATATGAAAACTACTGCACCTACGGGGCTGTTGCAGCAACCTCGTCCGTTCTTCATGATTTTTTTTGTGGAATTATGGGAGCGATTTGGTTATTACGGCGTTCAGGGGATCCTGGCGGTCTTTTTTGTTAAACAACTTGGATTTTCTCAGGAACAAGCGTTTATTACCTTTGGCGCCTTTGCCGCGCTGGTTTACGGGCTGATCTCCATCGGCGGCTATGTTGGCGACCACCTGCTCGGCACCAAACGCACGCTGGTTCTTGGAGCCGTGGTGCTGGCGCTGGGCTACTTCATGACCGGGCTGTCGCTGCTTAAACCGGACCTGATTTTTATCGCCCTCGGGACGATTGCCGTCGGGAACGGGCTATTTAAAGCCAATCCCGCCAGCCTGCTGTCAAAGTGCTATCCCCCCAAAGATGCTCGTCTCGATGGCGCATTCACCCTGTTTTATATGTCGATTAATATCGGCTCGCTGCTGTCGCTCTCTCTGGCACCGGTGATCGCGGAAAAATTTGGCTATGCCGTGACCTATAACCTGTGCGGCGCGGGGCTGATTATCGCCCTGCTGGTCTATTTCGCCTGCCGCGGGATGGTGAAAGATATCGGGTCGGAGCCGGACCATCGGCCGCTTATTGTGCGCAACCTGCTGTACGTGCTGGTCGGTACGGTGGCGATGGTGTTCCTTTGCGCCTGGCTGATGCATAACGTCAAAATCGCTAACCTGGTGCTGATTGTCCTCTCTATCATCGTCATTATTTTCTTCTTTCGCGAGGCCTTCAGGCTGGATAAAACCGGGCGCAACAAAATGTTTGTCGCCTTTATCCTGATGCTGGAAGCGGTGCTGTTCTACATTCTGTACGCGCAGATGCCGACCTCGCTGAACTTCTTCGCCATCAATAACGTTCACCACGATATCCTCGGCATGACCATTAACCCGGTCAGCTTCCAGGCACTGAACCCGTTCTGGGTGGTGGTGGCCAGTCCGGTGCTGGCGGCGATTTATACCCGCCTTGGCAACAAAGGCAAAGATCTCACCATGCCGATGAAATTTACCCTCGGCATGTTTTTATGTTCGCTGGGCTTCCTGACCGCCGCCGCCGCGGGAATCTGGTTTGCCGATGCACAGGGGCTGACGTCGCCGTGGTTTATCGTGCTGGTTTATCTGTTCCAGAGTCTGGGGGAGCTGCTGATCAGCGCATTGGGGCTGGCGATGGTCGCCGCGCTGGTGCCACAGCATCTGATGGGCTTTATTCTGGGAATGTGGTTTCTGACTCAGGCGGCGGCCTTCCTGATGGGCGGATACGTCGCCACTTTCACCGCCGTGCCGGAAAATATCACCGACCCGCTGCAAACTCTGCCGGTTTATACCAGCGTGTTTAGCAAAATTGGCCTGGTGACGCTGGGTGTAACCATGGTGATGGCGCTGCTGGTACCGTGGCTCAACAGGATGATTAACACGCCGTCGAGCGACAAATAACAACCTGTTTCACCTCAGCGGCTGGCGCCGCTGGGGTGTTCCTTTCCGCGCGGCAATCCAGTCTCGCACTTCAATGACAAACTCGTCCGGCGCTTCAGGTCGTTGGACATACATCCCGGATAAGGCTTGCGGCTGCTATCCGGGATAGTCCGCAGCAGTGAAACGCTACTCGGGCGTCCCGGCGTAAATATCGAAGCGGTGTCCTTTGGTGACCACAGCGTTCGGCGTGGTGACATCCGCCAGCGGCGGGGCGTAATCCGGACGTTTCACCACCACCCGTTTGGTCGCCAGATGACGCGCGGGTTCCAGCAGGCCGTCGGCATCCAGATCCGGCCCCACCAGCGACTGAAACACGCGCATCTCTTTCTTTACCAGCGCACTTTTCTGCTTATGCGGGAACATCGGGTCAAGATAGACCACCTGCGGGCGCGGCGTAATGTCCGTCAGCGCCGTCAGGCTGGAGGCGTGAATCAGCTGCAAACGCTGCCGAAGCCACGGGCCGATTTCCGGGTCGGCGTAGCCGCGAGCCAGCCCATCATCAAGCAGTGCCGCCACTACCGGGTTACGTTCCAGCATGCGCACACGGCAACCCACCGAGGCCAGCACGAAGGCATCGCGCCCCAGCCCTGCCGTCGCATCCACCACATCCGGCACGTAGTCGCCTTTGACGCCAACCGCTTTCGCCACCGCCTCGCCGCGACCGCCGCCAAATTTACGTCGGTGGGCCATCGCCCCGCCGACGAAATCAACGAAGATCCCGCCGAGCTTCGGCTCGTCGCGCTTACGTAGCTCCAGATGTTCGCGGGTCATCACCAGCGCCATCGGATTGTCATCGTCCTGCGTCAGGCCCCAGCGAGCGGCAAGAACAGATAAGGCGCCGTCTCCGGCGCCCGTTTCATCAATTAAGCAGATTTTCACGTCCACTTTACCCTAAAGAATTCGCGTTGCCTCAAGACAACAAAAGAACCAATCCCTGGCCACGTACAGAGAGTATGCGGCCAGGGTGAGTGAGTGCAGTTGCCAAAGAGGCAGCCTGAAGAATGACGGGAAATTAGCCCTTAATCCCGTAATGCTCCAGCATCGCGTCGAGCTGCGGTTCGCGCCCGCGGAAGCGTTTGAACAGCACCATCGGCTCTTCAGAACCGCCGCGGCTCAGAATGTTATCGAGGAACGACTGGCCGGTTTCACGATTGAAAATCCCCTCTTCTTCAAAGCGCGAGAAGGCATCCGCCGCCAGGACATCGGCCCACAGATAGCTGTAGTAGCCTGCCGCATAGCCCCCGGCAAAAATATGGCTGAAGGCATGTGGGAAGCGCCCCCAGGACGGCCCAGGCACCACGGCGACCTGCTTTTTGATTTCCGCCAGCGTTTCGAGGATTTTCGCCCCTTGCTCCGGTTTGTACTCCGCATGCAGACGGAAGTCGAACAGGCCGAACTCCAGCTGACGCAGAATGAATAACGCGGCCTGATAGTTTTTCGCCGCCAGCATTTTTTCCAGCAGCTCCTGCGGCAGCGGTTCACCGGTTTCATAGTGGCCGGAGATAAACGCCAGCGCTTCCGGCTCCCAGCACCAGTTTTCCATAAACTGGCTCGGCAGCTCGACCGCATCCCACGGCACCCCGCTGATGCCGGAGACGCCGGCGGTATCGATACGGGTCAACATATGGTGCAGACCGTGACCAAATTCGTGGAACAGCGTGATCACTTCATCATGGGTAAACAGCGCCGGTTTGCCGTTCACCGGGCGGTTAAAGTTGCAGGTCAGGTAGGCAACCGGCTTTTGCAGCGAACCGTCAAGCTTGCGCATCTGCCCGACGCAGTCGTCCATCCACGCTCCGCCGCGTTTGTGCTCGCGAGCATACAGATCGAGATAGAAGCTGCCGCGCAGTTCGTGGTTCTCATCATACAGTTCAAAGAAACGCACTTCCGGGTGCCAGACGTCCACATCGGTGCGCTCTTTGGCGGTAATCCCGTAAATGCGGTTCACCACTTCAAACAGGCCGTTAACGGCTTTGTTTTCCGGGAAGTAAGGGCGCAGCTGCTCATCGCTGATGCTGTAGAGATGCTGCTTCTGTTTTTCACTGTAGTAAGCGATATCCCACGGCTGCAGCTCGTCGACGCCGAACTCCGCTTTTGCGAAGGCGCGCAGCTGAGCCAGCTCTTTCTCACCCTGCGGACGAGCGCGTTTCGCCAGGTCGGTCAGGAAGTCGAGCACCTGCTGCGGGTTCTCCGCCATTTTGGTCGACAGCGATTTGGCGGCATAGCTGTCAAAGCCCAGCAGCTGGGCCAGCTCGTGGCGCAGCGCGAGAATTTCCGCCATCACCGGGCTGTTGTCCCATTTGCCGGCATTCGGCCCCTGGTCTGACGCGCGGGTGGAGTAGGCGCGATACAGCTCTTCACGCAGCGCCTGGTTGTCGCAGTAGGTCATCACCGGCAGATAGCTCGGAATGTCCAACGTCAGCAGATAACCTTCCTGCTCTTTCGCCTGAGCCTGAGCCTGGGCTGCCGCCAGCGCGCTTTCCGGCATCCCGGACAGCTCAGCGACGTCGGTCACCAGCTTGCTCCAGCCCATGGTGGCGTCGAGCACGTTGTTGCTGTACTGGTTGCCGAGCTCAGACAGGCGTGCGGCAATTTCGCCGTAGCGTTTCTGCTGCTCTTTCGCCAGGCCGATCCCCGACAGTTCAAAATCGCGCAGCGCGTTATCCACCGCTTTTTTCTGCGCGGTATTCAGCGTGGCGTAATGGTCGCCGTCACGCAGATCGCGATACGCTTGATACAACCCTTCATGTTGACCTACCCAGGTGCTGTATTCCGACAACAGCGGCAGCGTTTGTTCATAGGCTTCACGCAGCTCAGGGCTGTTCTTGACCGAGTTCAGATGGCTGACCGGCGAGAAGATGCGTCCCAGCACATCATCCACTTCAGCCAGCGGCTGGCAGAGCGTTTCCCAGCTGTATGGCGCGCCTTGCGCGACCACGCTTTCTACCGCGGCCCGACAGTCGGCCAGCGCTTTGGTCACCGCAGGGACGACGTGTTCCGGCTTGATCGCAGAAAAAGGCGGCAATGAAAAAGGCGTCAATAATGGATTGGTCATATGCGCAGTCCTGTTGAAAAGGGTGAATGAAGCGCGCGTTCCGGCGCTTTAGCATGAGATCTAGAATGGGGGATCGTGACGGGAATTTCAATGTCACACCGTGCCAGGCGCCGGGTATTGCTGCAATAAGTCGGCATTATTGGCGCAGGCAGTTTGCACCCGGCCAGCGCGGAGCAACCGGAGCGGACACGTAGCAGGTGAAGAGTTGATTTGCTTCGCTTCGCCCCCTCTTCGGGCCGCCAGGGGGCATTCAAACATAAATCGTTGTGGGCGTCGCCCCGCTTCAAAATGACAAGCAAAACAGCGCTGCTCTCAGTGCTGGTCTGACTCGCGCCGGTTTTCCCCGGCTATGTGGGCCGGGGACATTGTCATCCTGCAAACCGGGAAGCTGGATTAATGTGCTTTCTGCGCCATCTGATATGCCGCCGGCAGATTCACCCGCTGCCAGAACTGCTGGTCGGCGGTCTCGCCCGACAGCGGATAACCCGCCGGAAGCGCGGTTTTCACCATCAGCGCCCGGCGCTGGGCGGCAGACAGATGCGGCAGCGCGGTCTCCAGCAGAACCTCTGCGCCTTCCGGCACCGTCAGAGCTGATTTCTCCCCCTTCTGCTGGGGCAGGTTGTAGGTCATGGTGAACGCGTAAAATGCGTTCATCGCCGGGTCGCGGTACGGATCATCTTTTCCGGCCGGCTTCGCGCACTCGGCCAGTGAGGTCGCGCACTCTTTTTCCAGCGCCGTCCGCAGCTGATCGCGCGCTTCATTGAACAGCGCACGATACTTCGCGTCGTTGAGGTAATGCGCGACATTACGCTGCGCCACCATCCGCGAACCCATCACATCCAGCGGGTAATGTACGCCAAGCACGATGCGGGAATAGCCGTAGCGCGCGCCGCGGGTCACCAGCGCATCAAAGCGCTCCGGGATCATTTCCGCCATCAGCAGCGCATCGGTGTAGCCGGTGTTGGTGTGTCCGCTGGGGAAGGAACCTCCGTCGGCGGTGTAAGGCTGGTTGTCCTTTATCACCACATCGTCCGGCACCAGATGAATGGTATTGCCCTGGATCAGGAACGGGCGCGGGTTGTTATAATGCTTTTTCGCCGCCCCCGTACTGACTTCACTGGCCTTAATCAGCGCCGCCGCTTTACCCAGCTCACCTTTGTCGTAGGCCGTGAGGAAGGCTTTGCCGAGCCGCGGACCCAGCGCATCGCTGAGGAAATAGAGATAGCTAATCCCTTCCGCATCCGCCAGCGCCTGATGGCGGGTCGCCTGCGTCGCATCGCGATTAATTGCGGTCACCGTAGCCAGGTTATCCTTCACCACCGAATCCGGGAGCGTGCTGAAGGCGGCAAGCAGCGCGATACCCGCCTGCTGATTCGCTTTCTCCTGGAAATCGTAGCCGCCGGCCTTCAGCCAGGCCTTATCCGCCTGGGTTTTATTCTGTTTTGCGTGCGCGAGCTGACCGCGGGTGAGCGTGGCGGCATCGCCCTTCAGCGCAGCGCGCAGCTGCGCCAGCGTCTGACCTTCAAGATCGTCAAACGCCTGGCTGGCCGCCGCTGGCGTCACGCTACCGGCGATCGCTGCCGCCTGGTTCAGTGGAACCTCTTTCGCCAGAGCCGGCAGCGCCAGGATCAACGCTGAGGTCAGGAGTGTGATTTGCAATTTCATTATTTTTCCTTTTATTCAAACAATTACCTTGCCTTCACGCGACGCTAGCGCTGATATTTGACATTTTTATGACGCAGTCATGTTTTGCAACGCTTTTGACCCCATTGAAACAGCGCGGCGCTACAGCGGTAATCTGTACGGATCTGCGGTAAACTATCGGTCATCTTGTTTAATTCCCGGAATCTCTGCATCCATGCTCAGTTATCGCCACAGCTTTCACGCAGGCAACCACGCCGACGTCCTTAAACACACCGTTCAGAGTCTGATCATTGAATCGCTGAAAGAGAAAGAAAAACCGTTTCTCTATCTGGACACTCACGCCGGCGCGGGCCGCTATCAGCTGAGCGGCGAGCACGCCGAACGTACGGGTGAATACCTGGAAGGCATTTCCCGTATCTGGCAGCAGGACGACCTGCCGGCCGAGATGGAAGCCTACATTTCCGTCATCCAGCATTTCAACCGTAGCGGCCAGCTGCGCTACTACCCGGGTTCTCCGCTGATCGCCCGCCAGCTGCTGCGCGAGCAGGACAGCCTGCAAATGACCGAACTGCACCCGAGCGATTTTCCGCTGCTGCGTTCGGAATTTCAAAAAGATGCCCGTGCCCGCGTGGAAAAAGCCGATGGCTACCTGCAGCTGAAAGCGAAGCTGCCGCCGGTGTCCCGTCGCGGCCTGATTCTTATCGATCCGCCGTACGAGATTAAAAGCGACTACCAGGCGGTCGTGGCCGGCATCCACGAAGGCTACAAACGCTTTGCCACCGGCACCTATGCGCTGTGGTATCCGGTGGTGCTGCGCGCGCAGATTAAGCGCATGATCAAAGATCTGGAAGCGACCGGCATTCGTAAAATCATGCAGATTGAACTTGCCGTGCGTCCTGACAGCGACCAGCGCGGCATGACCGCTTCCGGGATGATCGTCATTAACCCACCGTGGAAGCTGGAACAGCAGATGAACAACGTCCTGCCGTGGTTGCATAAGAAACTCTCGCCGACCGGCATCGGACATGCCACCGTTGGCTGGATCGTACCGGAGTAATCACAGCCATCGGTGGAACCTTTTACGCCTCGCGCTACAATCGCGGTCATTCAACGATTAAGGGCCTACCAGGATAGGTCTTCTAAGGATACAGGCTATGAGCAAACATTATGATTACATCGCTATCGGCGGCGGCAGTGGCGGCATCGCCTCCATCAACCGTGCGGCAATGTATGGCCAGAAGTGCGCGCTGATTGAAGCTAAAGATCTGGGCGGCACCTGCGTCAACGTCGGCTGCGTACCGAAGAAAATCATGTGGCATGCGGCGCAGATTCGCGAAGCGATTCATCTGTATGGCCCGGACTACGGTTTCGATACCACGATTAACCACTTCGACTGGGACAAACTGGTGGCCAGCCGCAGCGCGTATATCGACCGTATCCACACCTCCTACGACAACGTGTTAGGCAAAAACAAGGTTGATGTCATCAAAGGCTTCGCCCGTTTTGTGGATGCCAAAACCGTGGAAGTGAATGGCGAAACGATCACCGCCGATCATATCCTGATCGCCACCGGCGGCCGTCCGAGCCATCCGTCTATTCCGGGCGTTGAGTACGGCATCGACTCTAACGGCTTCTTCGAGCTGCCGGCCCTGCCGAAGCGCGTCGCCGTGGTGGGCGCAGGCTATATTGCCGTTGAGCTGGCTGGCGTCATTAACGGCCTCGGCGCCGAAACGCACCTGTTCGTGCGTAAACATGCGCCGCTGCGCAGCTTCGATCCGCTGATCGTCGATACCCTGGTCGAAGTGATGAACAGCGAAGGGCCGCAGCTGCACACTCACGCCATTCCGCAAGCGGTAGTGAAAAACGCAGACGGCAGCCTGACGCTTCAGCTGGAAGATGGCCGGAGTCAGACCGTGGATTGCCTGATCTGGGCCATTGGGCGTGAGCCGGAGACCGATAATTTCAACCTCGCAGCCGCTGGCGTAAAAACCAACGACAAAGGCTATATCGTGGTGGATAAATTCCAGAACACCAACGTGCCGGGGATCTATGCCGTGGGCGATAACACCGGGGCGGTGGAGCTGACGCCGGTGGCGGTAGCGGCGGGTCGTCGTCTGTCTGAACGCCTGTTCAACAACAAGCCGGAAGAGCATCTGGATTACAGCAATATCCCGACCGTGGTCTTCAGCCATCCGCCGATCGGCACCGTCGGTTTAACCGAGCCACAGGCGCGCGAGCAGTATGGCGATGACGCCGTGAAGGTCTATAAATCCGCTTTCACCGCCATGTATACCGCCGTGACCTCGCACCGCCAGCCGTGCCGCATGAAGCTGGTATGCGTCGGCCCGGAAGAGAAGATTGTCGGCATTCACGGTATCGGCTTCGGCATGGATGAAATGCTGCAGGGCTTTGCGGTGGCGCTGAAAATGGGCGCCACCAAGCAGGACTTCGACAATACCGTGGCGATTCACCCGACGGCCGCGGAAGAGTTCGTAACCATGCGTTAATCCTCTCAGCCCCGTGTTCTCACGGGGCTTTTAAGCCTCATTGCGTGATACCTTCAGGCGCTATCGCCTATCTCAATCAGGACTTTTACAAAAAACGTTTCCCGCTGATATAACCCGGGAAAAATAGCCGGAACATCTTTAAGCGCGACGCGTTTAGTGATTAAAGGCTGAACATCAATGACGCCGGAACTGAGGTACTTAATCGATGTTTCCCACTCCGGGCCTGGAAAAGGCGCTGAAATAGAATTCCACGAACCCAGCACTTTAATTTCATTGCGGATGATTTTCTCAAAGTTAAGCCGGGGGAAAGCGACGTCGCCATAAGGAATACCCAGGAGGACCACGGCCCCACCTTTCGCCGCCAGAAGCATTGCGCTGGCAATCCCCGCGGGATGCCCTGAAGACTCAATAACGATATCTACGCCGGAGCTTTCTGTGAGCTCATGAAAACGGGACAGATAGCCTTCATCCTCGACCGAGAAAACATCTCTGGCCCCGGTCTCTTTGGCGATATCGAGCTTCTTTCGATCGGTATCAAAAGCAAATACTTCCCCGGCACCACAGACCTGGGCCCACTGTACTGCCAGCAGCCCGATGGTACCGCAGCCAACCACCGCCACCCGGCAGCCAACTTTCATATCGACCTGGCGTAGAGCGTGTACCACTACGCTGGAAGGTTCAATAAAGCTTGCCGTCGCAAAATCCATGGTCGCAGGCAGAAGTAAAACATTACGCGACGGCACCACAATATATTCCGCAAAAGCGCCGTTTTTATGTCCCCCGAGAACGTTGAGATCGATGCACTGCGAATAGCGCCCTTGTTGGCAATATTTGCATTGAAAACAGGGGAAGCAATTACAGGCCGTCACGCGATCGCCATTTTTCACTTCCTTCACAGCAGGACCGGTTTTCACCACTTCACCAGAAAATTCGTGCCCCCAGGTCAGCCCAGGGTTATAAGATCCCAGTTTGCCAAAACGAGAAATATCGGAGCCACAGATGCCCGCAACCTGGACCTTAATTAAAACATCGTCATCATTTTCAATGTCGGGTTGGATCGTCTCTTCATATCTCACATCCTGTCGCGAATAAAGATTTAATGCTTTCATATCATCACTCCCGGATAAAAAGTGAATGAGAGTCATAAAGCGAGTGAGCCATTGGGTGAGAAACGACAACAGAAAGCCGTTGAGGCTGCATAAGCGAGCCTCTGTTGCTGATGTGAATCTCACCCAAAATACAGGGGCATAATTTATTTCGTGAATTACTCTTTTTCGCCAAAGCCCGCAGCGAAAGCAGTTTTTAATTCACTCATTAATTCATGTTCATCCTCGCCATTACAGATAATATCAATCATGGTATTACCCTTTACGCCAGCACCAAGAATACTCATCATGCCTTTTATCTGAATCTCTCGCCCTTCATTGACCAGCGTTAATGATGAGGTATATTTCTTCACGATCCGGGCAAGAGTGGCCGCTGGCCTGGCGTGAAGTCCGGTACTGTTGACGACTCTGACGCTTTGTCTAATCATAATTCACTTAGCTCTAATAATTTTCAGGATGCCTGGCGTAGAAACTGATGCCCTTTATTCATCATAAGAATCTTAGAGTAGACATCATCTTCAACGGCTTGTTTTGCCGATGCCATAACTCGTGCCAGATTGGCTTCGTTATTGTTCTGTTGATAAGCTTTGCCAACGGAGGTAATAAAGGCTTTACGTAAATCGCTGGCAATATTCACCTTGACCACGTTATAGTTCACAAAACTACGCAGGATATCTTCGTCAATTCCTGAACCGCCGTGAATGACCAGAGGAACCGGCGAGACTTCAGCAATTCTCTGCAGCAGCGGAATATCAATACGCGGGACATCATCAAGACCGTGGACGTTGCCAATGGAGATAGCCAGCATATCGCAGCCGGTCTGTTCAACAAATGTCCGTACCTTTTCTGGTTCCGTTTTGCAGTCGGCTTCGCTGACATGATCGTCTTCTTTACCTAAAATCGCCCCCAGCTCAGCCTCAACCGGAACGCCATATGATTTACAGAAATCAACGGCAGCGGCGGTGAACGCAATGTTTTCTTCGAAGGAAAATGCTGCGCCATCAATCATAACGGAGGTAAAACCCGCCCGTACGGCCTGTTTGACATCATCAAAAGTTTTACCATGATCGAGGTGCAGGCTAACCGGTACATCCATTTTATCAGCATGACGTTTAACGATTTCATAAATATAGTCATAGCCTGATAATTGCGCATTGGTCGGTGCAATCTGGATGAAGTTTGGTAACCCTGAGCGCTCAATAGCATTGAGAATCGAGATGGTGGTTTCCAGATTCGTGGTATTGAATGCACCGGCAAGTACACGTTTCTCGCGGATACGATCCAGCAAGATTTTACCGTTAACTAATGGCATAGCATTATCCTCTATCTTCGTTGAAGAATAGTACCTAAATAATATTTATCTGATTTTAACCAGACGTTTCCTAAATCAAATGGCATTTTGTTTTCAAGGAAAACAAGTTGTTCGAGGTGCAAAACGGGGGCATCTTCATTGACTTCTAAATAATGACCACGTTCGCTACCAACAATTTTTGCTGCATAACGGCTTTCCGAATAGACAATTTTTTGACCAGATAACTCTTCAACCGTTGGAAACAAATTTTGTTTATTAAAGTCAACATCAGTAATTCCAGGGCAGAGTGCAATGTTGATTCTGTTTTCAATCAGCATCACTCTCTCGCCTTCCACGCTACGTACACGTTTAAGGTAAAGAATAGGCGCGCCAGGCTCAATTCTTAATTTCTCGGCAACACTTTTCGACGCTTTCTCAATATATGAAGTAATAACTTCAGTAGTAAATGACAAATGCTGACTTTCAAGTGATTCAGCAAAAGACAATAAACCTTCGCCAAGGGCATAAGAAATATTTTCTTTTTTTACAAATGTCCCCTTCCCCTGAACCTGGACCAGCAAACCTTCATTGACCAGCATGGTGACCGCTTTCTTTACGGTGCCCCGGCTGACCTGCAGTATTTCCATAATCTGGTTCTCAGAAGGAATACGATCGCCTTTGCCCAGCTCCCCTTTATAGATGTTTTCGCGGATCCATTCAGAAACCTGCATATACAACGGAATTTCTGAATCTTTCAGTATGGTGCTCATGTTGTGCTTCTCCTGTGTAGATCATCTGTATACAAGTATGAACAAGTTACGATAATACAGAGTTTTTTAAAAATCTAACTATATGATCAACTTCACAGTTTCAGCCCAACCCCCTGTTCTCCCTGTAACAAAGCGTTACGTGGCATATCGGCCCCCTCCCGACCGTTGAGCGGGAAGGGGCTCCCCGCTTAACCCTCAGATTTAATAATTATTTTCAGTACGTCGTTTTCAGGATTTGCCGCAAACTCAATTGCTTCTTCAAGACGAGAAAGAGGCCAGGTATGCGTGATCATCTCTCTGGTATTGATTTTGTCTTTTTCAACGATCTCAATCGCTTCTTTCATGTCGTAAGGGGTGAGGGAGTATGTTCCAACGATGGATATTTCATCCCGGAACAGACGTCCGGCATCAATTTCCACCACCGGGTTTTTATCAAATGGCGAGAATACAACGACCCGACCTCCCCGCCGCACCACGTTTACCGCCTGAGAAACTAATGACGACACGCCGGCCGCAATAATCACCACGTCGGGCCCTTTCCCATCGGTTATTTCAGCTACCCGCGTTTCAAGATCTTCATTCGCCGGGTCGATCGCATGGGTTACGCCGATTTTCAACGCCAGTTCACGTTTAAAGCGCGAAAGGTCGGAAACGATGACGGTTGATGCCCCCTTCAGCGCGGCAAGCTGTGCGCTGACCAGGCCAATGGTGCCGGAACCCAATACCAGCACCGTATCTTTTGCATGGATATTTGCTGATTTCAGACCATGTAAACAACAGGCCACCGGTTCGATCATCGCCGCACGATCCCAGTCGAGTTGCTCCACAATTCGATGCGTCAGATGCTCAACGTGTAGCTGAGGGATACGAATGAACTCACTGAAACCACCGGGCTCAAGATTGGTTTTTTTAAATTGATCGCAGAGGGTAAAATATCCTCTGTCGCAGTAGTGGCAGTTAAAACAAGGAACGTGAATAGCGGTTACCACGCGTTCGCCCACGCGGTAGCGGGTCACGTTTTTCCCGACCTTCACAACTTCGCCAGAGACTTCATGGCCGAGAATAACAGGCCCCGTTACGGTCTGGTGCTGCGCCTTATGAATATCAGTGCCGCACAGACCGCAGGAGTGCATTTTAATGAGCATATCGCCATCGCCTATTTCAGGCACCGCGATATCTTCATAACGAATATCATTTTTGCTGTAGTAGACGCTGGCTTTCATTGGCTAACTCCATAACAAAGATGCTCAGCACGCATCTTGGATTCATAAAGCGGTTTATACACCTGACTAAAAATTTGCTGATAATGTGCGACAACCTCAGGCTCTGGCCGATAATTTTTCAGCTCTGCCGGCGCGGTAAGGGCACAGTTATCCATATCCACTCCAACGGCTTTTGCCGCCAGCATTGCCGCCCCTTTGCTCACGGCCTCATCGACATTACAGGCGACAATTTCCCTGTTCAGAATGTTTGCTTTCAGCTGTAGCCAGTAGGGGTTTTTACACGCCGCACCAATGACGTTGACGACCGGGTAGTGGCGCCCTGTCAGGGTTTCATACAAATCGAGAAGATTTTTCAGTTCAAAACACAAGCCCTGGAAAACGAAGCGCAGAACGTCTTCAGGCCGGGATTTATCATCAAGTCCATAAATCAACGCCCTGGACCAGGTATTCCTGTCCGGCGGCCCGCTACCCCGCAAATGAGGAATAAAAATGCCGTCCAGTGAGCCTGCAACAACCCGATCTTTTTCATTTCTCAGCGTATCCACCATGCGCAGAAACGCAGGCATATCGAGTTCAAACAGGTTTCTGAACCATTCAATGGCGTAGCCAGCCGAAGGCAGCGAGGCATACAGAGAATGAAGCCCCGGCAAAACATGGACCCCGTTAGAGACCCTGGCACGGAAAAAGCTTCTGCTGTTGTTGACGGCCTCGGTCACCACCAACAATCCTTCCGTGGTGCCAGTAGAATTCAATATTTGGTTTTCGTTATTCAAGCCGACGGCGACAGAACCACACATATGATCATGCCCGGCAATGGCAACCTGCACATCGTCCGCCAGCCCGGTGAGGCCGGCAACCTCTGGGGTGATATGGCCTATCGACGTTCCGGCATGAACCAGCGGGCTAAACAGGGATGGGGAAAGTTTGGCCGCGGCCAGCATCTTTTCGTCCCAACCTCTCTCCGTGATATTCAATGCCATGGTCCGCGAGGCCAGGGAGTACTCCGAGCGTTTTATGCCTGACAATTTAAAGGCAATATATTCGGCAAGACACAACCACTTTGTTCCATCTGCGGCATTTTTAATATTGTCATGCAACCATCTAATTTTATTAATACTGTAATTTGAATGCGCCGGGATACCGGTTATTTCATATATACTTTCAACATCCACAGCCGAAATAATACTCTCCAGCTGCCGTTTTGGCCGGGTATCATACCAGGTTAAAGATGGCCCAATAATATTATCATACTCATCGAGCAACACGCCGGCTTCCCCAACGCTGGCAACAGCAACGGCGCGGATATCTGTCACATCGGGTCGATTACCAGTTATCGTTTTCAGGCCATGGACAATACCCTCCCATATCAGGCGGACGTCAAAATCGGTATTATCGCCATCAATAAGTTTGGCGGTCCTGAAACTATACTGTTCAATTAAATCAAGCGAAGGAACCTGAAACAAACACACCTTACAATTTGTCGTACCAACATCGATTCCGATCGTATACATTACTCTCCCCTTCTTTTTGCAAGGGACATAGTTTGTTTTTATTCTGAGGCAGAACATCTCTGCCTCAGAATCAGCAGGATTATTTCGCTAGCGGAATATCACTCGTCGAGACTTCTGTATTTTCAGCCGCCTCTTCTGCCTGAAGCTGTTTTTTCGTTACACGATAGAGCCACAGACATAACAGGAATATGACCGGGATAAGAGCCAAAGCAATTCCATTACCTTCAAAGACTTTCACCGCCCAGAACCGATAAGGGTTACCGCCATCAAGCAGACTTGATATTTCACCATCGGTTTTGATGGGGAAATTCATATCTCGGGCAATTTTAGTCAGAATCGGCGCCGCCGCTGATGCCACATACAGGTTCACAGCAAGACAAGGAATACCGATAATAAATGCTCTGACAATATTCCCACGACAGGCCAGTACAACCATCGATATTGGTACCCAAATATTAGCCAGATCGCCCAACGGTAACAGTCTGTTGCCTGGCAGAATAACGGCAAGGAGCACCCCAACCGGAATCAGTAACAGAGCGGTCGACAGTACGGATGGGTGACCCACGGCGACCGCAATGTCGAGACCAATATAAAGATCGTGACGGTCTGGATAACGCTTACGCAGGAAACTTCTGACGGCATCTGATAATGGCAACAGCCCTTCCATCAACAGTTTTACCATCCGCGGCATAATCAGCATGACTGCCCCAAGGCTCATAGCCAGGTTCAACACACCTTTCAGGTCGTATTCTGCCAGCAGACCAATACCTGCCCCCAGAATCACCCCTAACATCATCGGCTCGCCGAAAACACCAAATCGTTTCTGGATCTGTTCCGGATCAGCATTCAGCTTGTTAATACCAGGGATTTTATCAAGCACCATATTTCCCAGCACGCCGATCGGGAAGAAGATGACGGACGACAATGTGGGCAGTGAAATCCCAGGTAGATTGAAGTATTTCTGGATCATCGGCGCGCACCAGTCCGCCATCACAAAGGTGATAGCCGCCGTCACGCCGGCAATCAGTAACCCGAAGAAGAAGCTGCCGGTAACTCCATATACCATGGCGCCGACCATAGAGAAGTGCCAGAAATTCCAGACATCAATATCGACCGTTTTAGTCCAGTTCAGGGTTAACATAAGTACGTTGATACCGATGGTCATCGGCACGACAAACGGCGCGACCTGTGAAGCCCAGGCAATAGCCGCAAGCGGTGTCCAGCCCAGATCGACGACCGGTAAATCAATGCCGGTGTGGCTAACCATCTCTTTCGCCGCCGGGCCAAGGCTATCGACCAGTAAACCAAAGACCAGGAAGATGCCGATGAAGCCCATACCGATTGTCAGGGCCGAGCGTAATGCCCGGCTAAAACCGGTCTGCAGGCACATTGCCATAATAAAAATAATTATCGGCAACATGATCGTCGGACCGAGCCCCAGAATAAACTGGACTGCGGAAAATACTTTATCCATCATGCTCACCTTTATTTTTTAAGGATGGCTACGATTTTTTCCAGTAACTCTTCTTCACCAAAACCGGTCAGAAGTGGAAGGCCATTCAAAACCGGGGTGGTCAGTTCGGTTTTTACCGCTGAAGTAACAATAATTAAATCAGCCATACCGTCCTGTTTACCAATAGTTCCGATATTTGACTGAATGGGGTCAACATTAATACCTTGGCTTTTACAATACTGAACAACTTTCTCTGTTGCTACGGCGGAAGTAGCGATACCACTGGTACATGCAAAAATAATTTTCTTGTTCATCGTAATCTCCGGGTACATTTATCAGGTGTAGTTGCTATTTTAATTAATGACTTCTTCGAGGAGTGTCTTCACCACTGAAGGTGAACTGGCTTTTAAAATCGCATCCATCTTGTCAGTTTGTCTGAACAAGCCGATCATTTTCATGAGAAAATCAATATGCGCATCTTTTTCTTTTAACAGCAGGAAAAATATAACCTGTACCGACATAACTTCATCGGGATCTTCTGCCTGCTTAAATTCAATCCCTTCCGGGCAGGTCACTACAACCAGTTTTTCCTCTTTAATATGCTCAACATCCACATGAGGAATCGCGACACCAATTCTCTCCAGTTGCATCGCCGTCGGATTATTTTCTTCCCTGCTGATTAAGGCAGAAAGATAAGTACTTTCGACAAAGCCATGCCTATAGAGCAGGTTGCCTACCTCGCCAAACAACGTTTCACGCTCACCCCCAGGGTGGTTTAGCAATATAAAATCGTTATCAAGACTGGTTGCAATGGACATAAAAACACCTCGGGTCCCGGTGAGAGATTTGTGTGTAACATATCTACTGTCAGTCATGGTTGTCTATGTACAACCATGTTCAAGTGATTTAAAGCTATACCTGGTACGAACTTGCTTCAATAGCGCTGGCTTTTTTTTGTGCTATGCATCACACAAAAGATATTCAAGAAGACAGAGTAAAAATAAAAACATTATTTATCATGTAGATAGAAATCCATTTACTCAGTCTTCAGGAGAGTGACGGGACGCGCCTACAGGTGTGAGGACCGCTCAGACAACGGGGGACGTTGGTATACGCTGTCATATCCGCTACAGGGGTTGACCTGTTCGCCAGACAGAGGGTGACTTACCGACGGTGCTGATAGCCGATTTTGCAAAATAGCGTGGCCGATGTAGTTACTCCAGTTAAAGCTGTTTTGCAGCACCACCACCGCATTCTGATTAGCCTTATCAAAACCGATATAGCTGGAATAGCCACCGATATAACCCACCTGATAGGTGATTCTTTGCCCGGCGAGGGTATCGGTCACCCAGGCGATATTGGCCGCCTCTTTTTCCCGCGGATAGTAATCAACGCTGACGTCGGCAAAAGCCTTATCCAGCGCGGCATGTTGGGTCGGAGAAAAATGGGCGCGGGCGTATTCGATCAGATCGCGAGCATCGCTGTACAGGTTCGCCGCTCCGACCATATTGTTGCTGAACTGCCAGTCCGGCGTGAGCGCGCCGCGAGGTTTAAACTTCGGCTGGTCGCCGGCATGGCCGAGGGCCCGCCGGGGATATTCGCGCAGGGTCTGCGGAAGATAGCTGCTATTTCTCATCGCCAGCGGCTGGAAAATCATCCTTGAGGCCAGCGCCGCAACGGATTCGCCGGTCTGATAGGTAAGGATATAACCCAGAATTGCGTAGCCCAGATTGGAGTATTCCGGCTCATGGCTCAGCGGCGCGTTAAAGGTGCTCAGGTAACTCAGTACCCGCTCATTATCCAGTTCGTGATAGAAATTTTCGCCATCACTCAGATAAACCAGCAAATGCTCAAGCGACAGCAGGTTCATCGGCTGGCGCGGCAGGCCTGAAGTGTGCGTCACCAGCTGCAACAAGGTGATTTTTTTCGCGTCATCACTCAGCGGCGTACCCGGCGGTAACAACGTCAGTAGCGTATCGTCCCAGTGCAGTCGCCCCTCGTTGACCAGCAGGGTTATCACCTCGGCGGTGGTGCCTTTACTCAGCGAACCCAGCGCAAAGAGCGTATCCGGGGTAATGGGATAACGGTTTTTGGCATCGGTCACACCATAGCAGTGGAACTCCGCCGGACCGTTGTGATGAATGATCGCCACCACCACGCCGCTGACCTGCTTGCGTTGCATATAGCGGCTGACGAACGCATCGATGGGCAGAACATGGCTATTTTGCCCGACCAGGCTGGTTTCATCTGAGGGGACGCTCATTTGTGAAAGCGTTCCGGAGCATCCTACAAGCAGCAGCGACGCCAATAGCACAGGGCTCAACTGCCTGTTCAAACCACACCTTCCTGCCGTACTGAAATCAAGGGGAGAATAAAGAGTCAGAGATCGTAACGACAGTCAACGGTCATTGCAAAGCGAACAGGCTGAAAAACGTCTGAACGACCGTCTGACACGCTGCCAGACGGTCTGCTCTGATTGGTCTCGTTACACCAGTCCCGTCGCGTAATAAACGCCAATAATGAAAAACGCCCCGAGAATCTTAAACAGCGTAATCCCGAGTATCGGTTTATAGGCCTGACGATGAGTTAACCCCGTCACCGCCAGCAGCGTGATGATCGCCCCGTTGTGCGGCAGCGTATCCATTCCCCCCGCCGCCATCGACGCGACGCGGTGCATCACCTCCAGCGGGATCCCCGCCGCATGGGCCGCCTCAATAAAGCGATCGGCCATCGCCGCCAGCGCAATACTCATGCCGCCCGAGGACGAGCCGGTGATCCCGGAGAGAATATTGATGGTGATCGCCTGATTAATGAGCGGGTTAGGGATAGCTTTCAGCGCATCGGCCACCTGGACAAACCCCGGCAGCGCAGCGATGACGCCGCCAAAACCGTACTCCGATGCGGTATTCAACGAAGCGAGCATCGCGCCGCCGACCGCCACCTTACTGCCATCCGCCAGCTTGCCTTTCAGGCTGCGCCAGGCAAACAAAAAGATGGTGACAATACCGCACAACAGCGCCGCCATGACCGCCCAGATGGCGACCATCTTTTTGACATCGCTTTCCAGCGGCGCTTTCAGCCCCGGCAGGTCAATCAGGAAATGGCCGCCGTAGGTCAGAGGAATAAGCCAGGTAAAAATCAGGTTGGCGATACCGACCACCATCAGCGGCAACAGCGCGATAAACGGATGCGGCAAATTGAGGTCCGCCGGGGTTTCCGGCTCATTCACTAAATTTGTGCCGTAGCCTTCCCCGTTACGCTGCGCTTTACGCCGCATCGCTTCGAGATAGAGCCAGCCGCCGATCGCCACGAAGGCCGATCCGAGAATCCCCAGCCACGGCGCGGCCCAGGAGGTGGTGCCATAAAAGGTGGTCGGGATGATGTTCTGGATCTGCGGCGAACCCGGCAGGGCATCCATGGTGAAGGTAAAGGCCCCCAGCGCAATGGTGGCCGGCATCAGGCGTTTAGGGATCTGGCTCTGACGGAACATTTCAGCGGCAAACGGATAGACCGCGAAGACCACCACAAACAGCGAAACGCCGCCGTAGGTCAGCAGAGCGCACACCAGGATAATCACCGGCATCGCCTTGTTCTGGCCCATTAAGCGGGTCACGGCGCTGACAATCGAGCGGGAAAAGCCGGAAAACTCAATCAGCTTGCCGAAAACCGCCCCGAGCAAAAACACCGGGAAATAGAGCTTCACAAACCCAACCAGCTTATCCATGAAGATATCGCTGAAAACAGGCGCAACCGCCGCCGGTTGAGTTAACAAAACGGCGCCAAGTGCGGCCAGGGGGGCAAAGAGGATCACGCTGTAGCCACGATAGGCGGCTAACATCAATACTCCTAACGCCAGTAAGGCAATCAATACGTCCATAGGGCTATCCATCAGCGTGACCGCCACTTTTCTCCGAGTTATATGGCGGCCGATGTTATCCAGAGGGGCTTATCCTGCCCTCCGCTTCAGTGCTGAATGCTCACTCGGGGATACCGGCGTAAGGCACATCTTTATGGCCATAGCGACGCACGCGAACGTTGGCCTGCTCGCCGTGTCCGGAGAACCCTTCCAGCGCGCACAGGCGCGAGCAGTACTCGCCAATCTGCGCGGAAGCGCTATCGGTCAGTACCTTTTGATAAGTGCAGGTTTTGATGAATTTGCCGACCCACAGCCCTCCGGTATAGCGCGCCGCTTTGCGCGTAGGCAGCGTATGGTTAGTCCCGATAACCTTATCGCCATAGGCCACGTTGGTACGCGGACCAAGGAACAGCGCGCCGAAGTTCTGCATATTGGCGAGGAACCAGTCAGGATCTTCCGTCATGACCTGCACATGTTCGAAGGCCAGCTCATTGGCAATCTTCAGCATCTCTTCCTTGTCCTGGGCGACGATGACCTCGCCAAATTTATCCCACGATTGACGGGCGATTTCCGCCGTCGGCAGCACCGCCAGCAAACGCTCAATCTCCGCCAGGGTTTCGCGCGCCAGCTTCCCGGAAGTGGTCAGCAGAATAGCCGGTGAATCCAGGCCATGCTCGGCCTGGCCCAGCAGGTCGGTGGCGCAGATTTCGCCATCCACGCTCTCATCGGCAATCACCAGGGTTTCGGTTGGCCCGGCAAACAGGTCGATACCGACGCGGCCGAACAGCTGTCGCTTGGCTTCGGCAACAAACGCATTTCCCGGCCCCACCAGCATATCGACCGGAGCAATGCTCTCAGTGCCGACCGCCATCGCCGCCACCGCCTGAATACCGCCCAGACAGTAAATTTCATCCGCACCCGCCATATGCTGCGCCACCACAATGGCCGGAGCCGGTTTACCGTTAAACGGCGGCGCGCAGGTGACGATGCGCGGCACGCCGGCCACTTTAGCCGTAATGATCGACATATGCGCCGAGGCCAGCAGCGGGTACTTGCCGCCCGGAACGTAGCAGCCCGCCGCGCTGACCGGAATATTTTTATGGCCCAGAATGACGCCCGGTAAGGTCTCCACCTCAATATCTTTCATGCTGTCACGCTGATGCTGAGCAAAGTTGCGCACCTGCTCCTGGGCAAAACGGATGTCCGCAATATCGCGTGCGGAGAGCTGGGCATAACAGTCGTCAATCTCCTGCTGGCTGAGACGGAAGTCCTCTCTGTCGAGCTTGTCGAACTTAATCGACAGCTCGCGTACCGCGGCGTCTCCGCGCGCTTCAATGTCCGCCAGAATTTTTTCCACCGCTTCACGAACGGAACGATCGTGCGTTTTTACCGCTTCAGATTCAGCCCCGCGTTTGATCCAGGTCGCCATAATTTGCCTCACCATGATGTTAACAAAATGCTAATGCATTCGAATTCATTTGTATCCTGGCGTGAATAAGATGTGATGAAAAGGATCAATGCATTCGAATGCAACGCAGATCGCAAAATGAGTGACAGCGGGGCAGATTCACGCATAATGACGAGGCATTCGTTAGCGGGAGACAAAGGAATGGCAGGTTCAATCAAACGAGCGGTGACAAGTTATGACGTTGCGAAAGCGGCGGGTGTCTCGCAATCTGCAGTTTCCAGAGCCTTTACCGACGGGGCGAAAATATCGCCCGCCACCCGGGAGAAAGTGCGCAAAGTCGCCGCAGAGCTCGGCTATCGGCCGAGCTTTATCGCGCAATCGCTGATCACCCGCCGCTCCAATCTGATAGGCATTGTGGTACCTGGACTGGTCAATCCGTTCTATTCGGCCGTCCTCGATGAGCTTTCGCATAAGCTTAATCTGATGGGATATCGGGTACTGCTGTTTTCCATGTATCGCGATGACGATACCACGCCGATCATGGAGGAGATCCTGCGCCATCGCGTCGAAGCGCTGGTGCTGGTTTCCAGCAGCCTCTCTTCCCACTTCGCCCAGGAGTGCCAGCACCTCGGGCTCCCGGTTTTGCTGCTCAATCGTAAAAATGACAGCCAGTCCGTCTCCAGCGTCACCAGCGACAACCTCGCCGGCGGCGCGGCCATTGCCGATTTTCTGCTGGATGCCGGCCACCGGCAGCTGGCGTTTATTGCCGGGAGAGATACCTCATCCACCAGCCGCGACCGGGAAACCGGCTTTCGCCACCGGCTGGATACGCGCGGGGCCAGGCCCCCGTTGCGCGATAGCGGGATGTGGTCGATTGAAGAAGCGATGAACGCCACCCGCAGGCTGATGGCCCTGCCAGACCCGCCGGATGCGCTGTTTTGCGCCAATGACATGATGGCGATCGCGGCATTAAACGTCGTGGTGGGCGAAATGGGTATGCGGGCCGGCCACGATATTTCGGTCGTCGGCTTTGACGATATCGCGATGGCCAGCTGGCCGCTGATCGATCTCACCACCTGGGTGCAGCCGCTCTCGGAGATGGTGGAAGCGGCGATCGCGGTATTAAAGACGCAGTTGGATAGTGCGGAGGCGGCCCCCGTGCAGCACGTGTTGAAAGGCAAGCTCATTATCAGGGGCAGTACCCGGCCGCGGCGTTAACTCCGGGAGTAGACCGTCACGCCGTACCGTTATTGCCGTGGCGCATAAACGCCGGCCGCTGATTGAGCATCATATACCAGCGCTCAACCGCCGGCAGCTCCGGATGGGCAAAAGGGGTCATTTTCCAGCGATGTACCGACAGACCCAGTACGATGTCCGCCAGCGTAAACTGCGGGCCGGCGATCCATGCGCCGGTGCGCTGCAGCTGTGATTCAACGATGTGAACACAGCGGGTCCACGTAGCGATGCTCTCCTTAATCGCCGCCGGATCCTGAAAACGCGGGTCTTTGCGCACCAGACCCATAAATGCATAGCGCCAGGCATTGTTAAACTCCGTGGCCTGCCAGTCCATCCAGCGCTCAACATCCGCTGCGCCCTGAGGGGTCACCGGTAGCAGATCCTCGCGTCCGGCTTTGCGCGTCAAATAGCGGCAGATGCTGTTTGACTCCCATAGCACGAAGTCATCGTCGAGCAGCACCGGCACCAGGCCGTTTGGGTTCAGGGCGCGAAACTCGGCGCTATCGACCGGCTGGAAACCGCTGCCGTAATCCTCCTGCTGATAGGTCAGACCGACTTCATCGCAGGTCCATAACACTTTACGAACGTTAATTGATGAGCGTTTGCCCAGTATTTTTAGCATCGTGACATCCTTAAGCGAAGGAACGTGACTTCCACCCTACTCTATCCGGCGACAAAGAGGCAGCCTGCCGGATAATGTGTATAGTTGATTTCAGTCTTTTTTGCTGACACAGGGAACCCGCCATGCTGACTCCGTTTACTGTTTTCACGCCCGGCAATATCCGTTTTGGTCGCGGCCTTGCCCGTAGCGCTGCCCCCTGGCTGGCCCAGCGTACCGCGAAGGTACTGCTGGTCCACGGCGCCAGCGCGCAGCGGGCCGGTTTTTTACTCACCGAGCTGCGCGCCCATCATCTTGAAGCGATGACGCTATCCGTAGCCCATGAGCCGACGCTGGAAGATATTGAACAGGGGGTGCGTCTGGCGCGGGAAAATGGCATCGGGGCGGTGGTCAGCCTCGGCGGCGGCGCGGTTATCGACGCAGGAAAAGCGATTGCTGCGCTGGTGCCGGCCTCGGGCCCGGTGATGGAGTATCTGGAAGTGGTGGGCAACGGCCGGGTATTAGAAGGGCATCCGCTGCCGTTTGTCGCTATCCCGACTACCGCCGGTACCGGGGCAGAAGTGACGAAAAATGCGGTGATTAACGTCCCTCAGCAGCGGCGAAAAGTCAGCCTGCGCGACGATCGGATGCTGCCGGAGCTGGCCATCGTCGACCCGGCGCTGACCGATAACGCCCCGCGCGCGGTGACGCTCGGCTCCGGCCTTGACGCGATTACCCAGCTCATTGAGCCCTGGCTCTGTACCCGCGCCAATCCTTTTACCGATGCGCTGTGCCGGGCCGCTATTCCGCGCGGAATCAAAGCGCTCCGCACGCTGATGGAAAAAGAGTGCCCGGACAGCCGCGATGAGATGGCCTGGGTCAGCCTGTGCGGCGGCCTGGCGCTGGCGAATGCTGGTCTTGGCGTCATTCATGGGCTGGCCGGCCCGCTGGGGGGACTGAGCCATGCTTCCCACGGCGCACTCTGCGGCAGCCTGCTGCCTTACGGCCTGGCGCTCAATGAGTCGCAGGTCAGCAACAGGGCTATCCGCGAACGCTTTGACGAAGTCCGCCAGTGGCTGGCCGACGGGCTTGACGTCGAGCCGGAGACGGCCTGGGATAGCCTGCGCGAATGGAGCCGCGGCGCCGGGCTGGGGAATCTGCGCGAACTGGGCGTACCGCACGAGGCCCTGGAGCCTGCGGCACTGGCAGCCAGCAGCTCCTCATCCATGAAAGCGAATCCGGTGCAGCTGGATAGCGAGCAGCTGCTGGAGATGCTGGAAGCGGCGTGGGAGTGACGCCCCGTTTTATCCGGCATAATTAGATTTTGTTGCAAAACGATTGCTCCGAATCCCCCCCTTCGACCCGGAGCAATTTGATATAAAAATCAATAAATTAGCCACATCTCTACCTAAACTTATCGCTAAAAAACGTGACCTGACGCACACTTTTATTTCCAGACACCGAAGCGAATGACTAAGCTTAATAGTCAGGCCGGGAGAGGCCCGGCGCCCTGAACTGACGCGATCCGGAGGTCCGTATCACTATGTCCAGCCAGACATTACGCAACGAGAATGGCGATAAACCGAAGATCGAGCGCGATCTGTGCTACGAAGCCGATCCGTATGAGTTAAAACTGGATGAAATGTTCGATGCCGAACCGGAGCCGGAGATCATCGAAGGCCTGCCGGCCTCTGATGCCCTGACGCCTGCCGACCGCTATCTGGAACTCTTTACGCATGTGCAGAAATCACGCATCTTTGCCGACAGCAAAACCTTCCCCGACTGCGCGCCAAAGCAAGATCCGCTGGATATCTTGATCCACTACCGGCGGGTGAAGCACCAGCCTGGATTCGACCTGCGCCAGTTTGTTGAAGAGCACTTCTGGATGCCGGACAACCGCACTGACGACTACGTGTCCGATCCCCGGCGATCGCTGAAAGAGCATATCGATAACCTCTGGCCCGTTCTCACCCGCGAACCGCAGGATCATATTCCCTGGTCATCGCTGCTGGCGCTACCACAGTCTTATATCGTGCCCGGCGGGCGCTTTAGCGAAACCTACTACTGGGACTCCTACTTTACTATGCTGGGGCTGGCGGAAAGCGGCCGCGAAGACCTGCTGAAATGTATGGCGGACAACTTCGCGTGGATGATTGAAACCTACGGTCATATCCCCAACGGCAACCGTACCTACTACCTCAGCCGCTCGCAGCCGCCGGTGTTTGCCCTGATGGTTGAGCTGTTTGAGGAGGATGGCGTGCGCGGCGCGCGGCGCTATCTCGACCATCTGAAACTGGAGTATCAGTTCTGGATGGATGGCGCCGAATCGCTGATCCCGAACCAGGCCTATCGCCACACGGTGCGCATGCCGGACGGATCGTTACTCAATCGCTACTGGGACGACCGCGATACCCCGCGGGATGAATCGTGGCGGGAAGATGTGGAAACGGCGCGCCACTCCGGCCGCCCGGCCAACGAAGTCTACCGGGACCTGCGCGCCGGGGCGGCCTCCGGCTGGGACTATTCCAGCCGCTGGCTGCGCGATATCACCCGGCTGGCAAGCATCCGTACGACCCAGTTTATTCCGATCGATTTAAACGCCTTTTTATTCAAACTGGAAAACACCATTGCCAATCTATCCGGCCTGAAAGGCGACCGGGAAACGGAAACGGCTTTTCGCCAGAAAGCCAGCGATCGCCGGTCCGCGGTAAACCGCTATTTATGGGATGAAAAGGGCGGCTGTTTTCGGGATTACGACTGGCGACGCGAACAGCAGGCGCTCTTCTCCGCCGCCAGCATCGTAGCGCTGTATGTCGGCATGGCTACGCACCAACAGGCCGAGCGGCTCGCCGATGCGGTCCGCGCCCGCCTGCTGACTCCCGGCGGCATCATGGCCACCGAATATGACAGCGGCGAACAGTGGGATAAGCCCAACGGCTGGGCGCCGCTACAGTGGATGGCGATACAGGGATTTAAACTGTACGGCCAGGACCCGCTCGGCGACGAAATTGCCCACAGCTGGCTGCAAACGGTGAACCATTTCTATAAGCAGCACCATAAGCTGATTGAGAAGTACCACATCGCCGGCGGTGTTGCCCACGAAGGCGGCGGCGGCGAATATCCGTTACAGGATGGCTTCGGCTGGACGAACGGCGTGGCGCGTCGGCTGATAGGGCTGTACGGAGAACCCTTATAACCAGGTGCTGTTCCGACAATTCATGTCCTGCTATGGTCATAGCATCGCACTTTGCAGGAATTGTTTTCATGACCGAATTGCTTACGCCACGGCTGCACTGTTCACAGCTGAAGCAGGAGGACTGGTCTTTTTTTCTCGCTCTGCAGAGAGATCCGCAGGCGATGCTGTATATAGCCGATTCACGCCCGCTGTCTGAAATACGCGAGGCCTTCGATTCGCGTATTTCACCGTGGTCGCCAGGGGCAAAACAGTGGCTGTGCCTGGTGGTGCGCGACAGGGAGACCCGTATACCGCTGGGTCTGACCGGCTACCGGCATCATGAAGGCGGTTGCGCTGAAGTGGGCTTTTTATTTACCCCGGCCGCGCAGGGGCGCGGCTATGGCTATGAATCCCTGCGTGCGCTCTGTGATTTTGCCTTCAGCGCCGGAGGCGTACGGCGTCTGACCGCCACGGTTACCGCCGGCAACATAGCCTCGCGAAATCTGCTGCAGAAAACCGGCTTTCTGCAGGAGGGTGAGCTGCGCGAATGCTACTGGCTGAACGGACGCTGGCATAATGACTGGCTGTTTGGCCTGCTGCGTCGCGATTATCACACGCTGAAAATATAAGCTGAACGCTGCGCCTCTCGGCAGACGGAGAGGCGGTTACGATTACAGGAACATGCCGCCGGAAACTTCCACGCGCTGTGCGTTCATCCATCTCAGGTCATCGCTCAACAATGCCGCGATTGCATCGCCGATGTCATCTGGCAGCCCTACCCGACCCAGCGCCGTTTGCGCCGCAATATGCTGATTAACCTGAGCATTATCCCGCACTATTCCACCGCCAAAATCGGTTTCTATCGCGCCTGGCGCGATAATGTTGACCGAAATCCCGCGCCCTCCCAGCTCCTTCGCCTGGTAGCGGGTCAGCACTTCCATCGCCCCTTTCATCGCCGCATAGGCGGCATAGCCCGGCAGCGCGAAGCGGGCCAGCCCGCTCGACACGTTGAGGATACGTCCCTTATCCGCCAGAAGTGGCAGCAGGCGCTGGGTCAGGAAGAACGGCCCCTTAAACTGGATATTCATCAGCTCATCAAATTGTGCTTCGCTGGTCTCAGCAAAGGGGACGTTTAAACCGATCCCGGCATTGTTTAATAAATAATCAAAGGTATCGCGCTGCCAGCGCTGTTGCAGCAGTTGAGCCACATTCTGAGCGAAAGTGTCAAAGCTCGCCGTATCACCGACGTTCAACGCCAATGCCACAGCTTTCACCCCTTTTTGCTCAATTTCATCCACGACTTCCTGGGCAGCCTGCGGGTTGCTATGCCAGGTGAGAATAATATCGGTTCCCTTCTCTGCCAGCTTCAGCGCGGCATTTTTTCCCAGTCCACGGCTGCCGCCGGTCACTAAAGCGATACGTTGTGCCATCAGAAAACCCCTTCTCAGTTGCGTTTGTCTGGTTAAAGAGCTTATTAGCTGCCAGTAAAACAATAAATGCGTTAAATTACGTTTTACTGTTCCAGTATTAACAACAATAGAGTTTCGGTATGGATAAAATTCACGCAATGCAGCTGTTCATCCGCGTCGCGGAGCTGGAGAGTTTTTCCCGCGCCGCCGAAACCTTAAACCTGCCTAAAGGGAGTGTCTCGCGCCAGATTCAGGCGCTGGAAAACCATCTGGGGGTGCGCCTGCTGCACCGCACCACGCGTCGGGTTCAGCTCACCCAGGACGGGATGGTCTATTACGAACGCGCCAGGGACCTGCTCAGCAATCTCGATGAGCTGGACGGCATGTTTCAGCACGATCCGGCCACCATCAGCGGCCGCCTGCGGGTGGATATGCCGGTTGGACTGGCCAGGAAACTGATCATTCCGCGCCTGCCGGCTTTTTTGCAGCAGTACCCGGGCGTTGAACTGGAGCTGAGCAGTAGCGACCGGTTGGTGGATGTGATTCGCGAGGGGTTTGACTGCGTGGTGCGCGTCGGCACGCTGAAAGACTCCGGCCTGATCGCCCGTCCGCTGGGTAAGCTAACGCAAATTAACTGCGCCAGCCCGCAGTATTTATCACGCTTCGGCTACCCGATCACGCTCGACGATCTGGCCGGTCACGCTCTTATTCACTATGCCAGCACCCCTGGCGCTCGCCCGCTGGGGTTTGAGGTGATGAGCGATGGCGTTGTCCAGTGGGTGAAGACCGGCGGCACGCTCACCGTTAACAGCACGGAAACCTATCAGGCCGCCTGCCTGGCCGGGCTGGGGATTATCCAGGTTCCGCGTACCGGCGTCCGCGAAGCACTGCGCACCGGCGAGTTGATTGACATCCTGCCGCAGTACCGCGCGGCACCGCTGCCGGTATCGTTAATCTATCCGCACCGACGCAACCTTTCCCGCCGGGTACATCTGTTTATGGAGTGGCTGGGGAGCGTGATGAAAGAGTACGTCGATTAGGCGACGCCGCCCTTTATCCGGCGGTCGTTCGGACGCTTCGCAGGTCTATGAAGGATTTTACGTATATAATTTTGAAGAATCTCGCTGTAAAGAAAGGAAGAAATCACTCATGACATCGGAAAACGACGCGAAACGCCCGACCCAGGATCCGGGCCAGCCGCCGGAAAAAAGTAAAAGCCCGCTGGCCGCCATCAACGACTCTGCCGTGGCGCAGAAGGCGAATCAGGCGTTAAAAAGCGTCACCGGAACAGCAGAAAAAGTTCAGAGGAACCCGATTATTGCGCACCTGCTGCGCGCAACCGAACGGTTTAACGACAGGATGGGAAACCAGTTCGGTGCGGCCATCACCTACTTTTCGTTTCTGTCGATGATCCCGATTCTGATGGTCTCCTTCGCTGCCGCCGGTTTTGTGCTGGCCTGGCACCCGACGCTGCTGCAGGACATTTTTGATAAAATCCTGCTTAATGTCAGCGACCCCACGCTGGCCGCCACGCTGAAAAACACCATTAATACCGCCATCCAGCAACGCACCGCCGTTGGCCTAGTCGGTCTGCTGGTTGCGCTCTATTCCGGTATTAACTGGATGGGCAACCTGCGGGAGGCGATTCGCGCCCAGTCGCGCGACGTCTGGGAGCGAGCGCCGCAGGACCAGGAAAAGATCTGGATGAAATACTTCCGTGATTTTATCTCGTTGATCGGCCTGCTGGTGGCGCTGGTGGTGACGTTATCGATAACCTCGGTCGCCGGTTCCGCGCAGCAGATGATCATCTCCGCGCTCTATCTTGATAATATTGAGTGGTTGAAACCGGCCTGGCGGCTGATCGGCCTTGCTATCTCCATCTTCGCCAACTATTTGCTGTTTTTCTGGATCTTCTGGCGCCTGCCGCGCCACCGTCCGCGGCGTAAGGCGCTGATTCGCGGTACCCTGATTGCAGCTATCGGTTTTGAAATCATAAAAATGATCATGACCTGGACCCTGCCCGCGCTGGTGAAATCGCCTTCCGGCGCCGCCTTTGGCTCCGTATTAGGCCTGATGGCCTTCTTCTATTTCTTCGCCCGCCTGACGCTGTTCTGCGCGGCGTGGATCGCCACGGCCGACTACAAGGATGACCGTCGTATGCCGGGCAAAGCCCACGATTGATGCCGTATCGGGCTGAAGAAAGGTACAAAATTCAGCCCGAATCATCATTTCAGCAGATAAATCCAACATGTAACTTTTATTTAACGCAGAACTGGTTTTATCTACTATTATTTTATTTGTGTGAAGCATTTCATAGAAGTTATTTTTCCGGCACGCAAATTATCCGCTTTTTGACCATTTTTTCACCACTCACGCCCCCTGTTACAGATTGAAATGTCCCTTTTGCTGTGGCTATATGACCTTTCGTTCGCTAAAAATAAGAAAGATCTATGCAAGCCACAGCCACCACACTCGACAAGCAGCAGGAAACCGCTCCGGTTAACTCACGCAATAAAGTCGTCGTCGCCTCCCTCATCGGTACCGCCATTGAGTTCTTCGACTTTTATATCTATGCCACCGCCGCGGTGATCGTATTCCCGCACATTTTCTTCCCGCAGGGTGACCCGGCCGCAGCTACGCTACAGTCGCTGGCGACGTTTGCCATTGCCTTTATTGCCCGTCCGATTGGCTCTGCGCTATTCGGCCACTTCGGCGATCGCGTCGGCCGTAAGGTCACCCTGGTCGCTTCGCTGCTGACCATGGGCATCTCCACGGTGGTGATCGGCCTGCTGCCCGGTTACGAGAGCATTGGTATTCTGGCGCCGATGCTGCTGGCGCTGGCGCGCTTCGGCCAGGGGCTGGGGCTGGGCGGTGAATGGGGCGGCGCGGCGCTGCTGGCGACCGAAAACGCCCCGCCGCGCAAGCGCGCGCTGTACGGCTCTTTCCCGCAGCTCGGCGCGCCTATCGGCTTCTTCTTCGCCAACGGCACCTTCCTGCTGCTCTCGTGGCTGCTGACCGACCAGCAGTTCATGGCATGGGGCTGGCGCGTACCGTTTATCTTCTCCGCCGTGCTGGTGATTATCGGGTTGTATGTGCGCGTGTCGCTGCACGAGACGCCGGTGTTCGCCAAAATCGCCGCCGCGAAGAAACAGGTCAAAATCCCGCTGGGGACCCTGCTGACGAAGCATGTGCGCGTCACCGTGCTCGGCACCTTTATCATGCTGGCGACCTATACCCTGTTCTATATCATGACCGTCTATTCCATGACGTTCAGTACCGGCGCCGCGCCGGTGGGTCTCGGCCTGCCGCGGAACGAAGTGCTGTGGATGCTGATGATGGCGGTCATTGGCTTCGGCGTGATGGTGCCGGTGGCGGGTCTGCTGGCCGACGCGTTTGGTCGCCGTAAGAGCATGATCGTGATTACCACGATGATTATCCTCTTCGCGCTGTTCGCCTTTAAACCGCTGCTGGGCTCCGGTCAGCCGGTTCTGGTCTTCGCCTTCCTGCTGTTGGGCCTGAGCCTGATGGGGCTGACCTTCGGCCCGATGGGTGCGCTGCTGCCGGAGCTGTTTCCGACGGAAGTTCGCTACACCGGCGCATCGTTCTCGTATAACGTTTCGTCGATTCTCGGCGCCTCCGTCGCACCGTATATTGCCGCCTGGTTACAGGGCAACTACGGCCTGATGGCGGTCGGCCTCTATCTCGCGGCCATGGCCGGGCTGACGCTGATTGCGCTGCTGTTGACCCACGAAACGCGCCATCAGTCGCTGTAATCCCTTACTGCCCGGCGCGCCGCGCCGGGCACGCTTCTTCCATTCGTTTACTTTTTCATCTGCGATAAAATCGCCCGGCACTGATTGGCATCCCCTTCCGCAGGCGATACCAGCGCCAGCAGGGCCGCCGCCGGCGTGACTAATGTCGCCAGCGCCGCCGCTACCGCGCCGCGCGCGATCAACGGCCCGGCCTTCACCCCGGCATTCGGCGATTGAAAGGTCCCGCGCACGTACAGCGGAGAGCGTAGGGTAATAATACGCAATCCCTTACTCTCCGGATCAATGGTCAGGTCGAGCTGTTCCGAAGCAAAGCTGGCGGTGCCGGTCACGTTAATCAGCGCATTTTCGGTATCAAAGGCAAAAATCTGCGGCCGCGCCACGCCGTTAGTCACATTGATATTTGCCGCCGCGCAGTTCACCCGGACCTCATCATCGCCAAATATCTGCCCGATAACATAGTTACCCACGTTCAGACCGAGGATTTCCATCAGGTTACGGCTAATCAGACCGTCGTTCATCAGCAGCTTCAGATTGCCGTTGCTGTTGCCCAGCAGCGCCGCCACCGAATTGCCGCTCCCGCGCAGCTGTACGTCGCCATTCATCTCCCCGAGCGTCTTCTGCATCATTTCGACTTTCGGCATCAGGGCCTTCAGCTTCAGACGCCGCGCCTGCAGGTTGGCTTCCCCCTGCAATGGTTTCTTATTGCCCTGCAGATGGAGGCTGCCGGCAATTGTGCCGTTCGCCAGGCCAAAGCGCAGCGGCTGCAGGCGCAGGTCACCTCGTTCCAGGATCACATGGGTGGAAAGGTCGCTAACCGGCAAAGTGCCGCCGTGCTCAATCCGCCCGCCTTTAAAGCGCACATCGGCGTCCATCAGCTGCCATTTATCGGTATCAAAGCGATCGTACGGTAACACTTTCCCCGCAGGCTGCGCTGAAGCTGCGCCTTTACGTTGCTCGCCTCCGGCGGTTTTTGTGCCTGTATTCACGCCAATGAGCGGGCCGAGATCCGCCAGCCGTAGCTGTCGTGAAGCGACATCGCCCTCCAGCTTCGGTCGCGGTTTGCCGGTGCTGTAGGTCAAGGAACCGTGGATATCACTCTCGCCAATACGGCCGTTAAAATCACGATAGGCGAAACGCGCGCCTTTCGGATCCTGAAAAGTGGCGCGCAGATGGCCGTCGGTCGAGAAGGCCGGCGTATCCGGCAGCACCACCCCGGTCAGCTCGTACAGATCCCGCAGCGAGGCCCCGGAGAACTTCAAACGCAGATCCACGCCCCCGAGATTGAGGGGATCGCTGACCGTGCCGCTAAAGGCGACCCGGGTGTTGCCGGAGCGAAAGTCCCCCTGCAGCGGGAACGGCTCCCCCTCGCTGCGCAGCGCCAACATGCCGCCGATTTTACCGTCGCCCTGGAGCGGCTGCCCGTTATAGGTCCCCTTGGCCTGCAGGCCAAAAATATAGTCTCCGGCTTTTGCCGACCCCTCTTTGTCCTTCTCGCCGCTCACCTCGCTGAAGGGCAGCGGCTTGCCGAGCGGATCGACCAGGATCGTGATATCCGCGCGCGTCACCTTGTCATCAATGGCGATCCGTCCGCGATCGAACAGAATATTATCCAGGCGGAAAGACCAGCCGGAAGAGGCGGGCCGTTCGGTGGACGCGGCATCGGAGGCCAGGGTAAAGGTCCAGTTATTATTTTTTTCCGACAGCCGAATCAGGCGGGCATCGGGCTGTTCCAGCTTAATCCACGGCAGGTAAACGGTTCTGGTAAGCAACGCCAGCGGCGCCAGGGTGGCTTCAACGCGCGGCAGATGTACCATGGTGACCTGAGGGATCGCCGGCGGGTTGCCGAGAACAATATCTTCGGCATGGATGTGCGGCCAGGGGATCCAGCGCCGCCAGCCGCTCTCGCCTGGCTGGCGCTCCCAGACAATGCCGAGGTCGCCGCGAATCGCAAACGGTCGATTCAGCTCGGCTGAGACCTTCTGGTTGATCGTCGGTTTCAGGCGATTCCAGTCAAAGGTCGCCAGCACGATGAAAAACAGAACGATCGCTACGAGTATCGTTCCCGAGATAATGGCAATCGTTTTACGGGTTCTGGTCATCCCCTCTCCGCTCCTTTTGCGTCTCGTCAGTTCTGAATATAGTTGAAAAGCACATCTTTCTCTGACAAATGCGCTTTTCGTCACATTCCACGCATCAGGTCAAAAAAATAATGGAACATTGTTTTAATATAATTGACCATAAAAACGGCGCGGCGCACACTCGCGCTTATTCGATTCCATCTCAGGTCATGATTATGTCTAAAAAAATTGCCGTCATTGGCGAATGTATGATTGAGCTGTCAGAGAAAAACGCGGCGGTAAACCGCGGATTTGGCGGCGATACCTTAAACACTTCCGTCTATATTGCGCGCCAGACCGATGCCAGCGCACTCGCCGTCCACTACGTTACCGCGCTAGGTACCGATGGATTCAGCCAGCAGATGCTGGATGCCTGGCAGCAGGAGAAGGTCCACACCAACCTGATTCAACGGATGGCCGACCGCTTACCCGGTCTGTACTACATCGAAACCGACGATACCGGCGAGCGGACGTTTTATTACTGGCGTAACGAGGCAGCGGCAAAATTCTGGCTGGAGAGCGAGCAGGCTGCCGCAATCTGTGAAGAGCTGGCCACCTTTGACTATCTCTATCTCAGCGGAATCAGCCTGGCCATCCTCAGCCCGACCAGCCGCGACAAGCTGCTGACGCTGCTGCGCGAATGTCGCGCTAACGGCGGGAAGGTCATTTTTGATAATAACTACCGCCCGCGCCTGTGGGCCAGCCAGGAAGAGACACGCCAGGTCTATCAACAGATGCTGGCCTGCACCGATATCGCCTTCCTGACGCTGGATGACGAAGATGCGCTATGGGGTGAAAAGCCGGTCGATGAAGTCATTGCCCGCACTCATGCCGCGGGCGTGCAAGAGGTGGTGGTGAAGCGGGGCGCGGATTCATGCCTGGTGGCGATCGCCGGCCAGCCGCTGCTGGACGTACCGGCCGTGAAGCTGGCAAAAGAGTGCGTAGTGGATACCACCGCGGCAGGCGATTCGTTTAGCGCCGGTTATCTGGCGGTGCGCCTGACCGGCGGCGATGCGGAATCTGCCGCCAGACGCGGCCACCTGACGGCCAGCACGGTCATTCAGTATCGTGGGGCGATTATCCCGCGCGACGCGATGCCGCAGTAGTCCAGGCCGGGCGATCGCACCGCCGTTCGCCAACATCTACCCCGCTCGCGCGGCGTTTAGCGGGGCTACGATCGGTGCCGTATGTAATCTGTAGCCCGGGCAAGGGGTTTACCCCGCCGCCCGGGAACTTCCCGGTCACGCAATGCAGACCGGAGATAGCCGCTGATTTACTGCGCAGGAGGAATATCCGAGGCGTCGTTATGCGCTTCAGCCGCGCCGCCGCTGGTTGCCGCAGCCGGGGCTGGCATCATCAGCCTTTCCCATGTCGCCTTCAGATCCTTCATATTGTATTCCGGCTCACCCTGCGGTTGTTGCAGTACCAGCGCCATATCCTGCGACAGCTGCTGGCGCAGATACTGATTCAGCATATCCACGGTCAGAGAGTCCAGAAACTCCTGACGCAGCTTCTGATACTGCTCCGGCGCGATATCCACCACCTGGTTTTGCAACGAGCGGATACGCTGGCTAATCAGAATGTCGGTATCGGTGCGCGCGTAGGTGGCAAACAGCTTCTGCAGCTCCAGGTTTTTCTGCGCAATCAGCGCATCAAACTCTTCTTCCGGCAAGCCGTTATCGCGTACCTTCGCCAGTTCGCGGGAGACTGCGGTCAGGTTTGCGTTGAGTTTATTGCCCGGTGATTCAATATTAATGGCGCACTGCGCGCGCTGATACAGCACCCGACAATCAAAGCCGAGGTTAACGTCTTTGGCATTGCTCCTGCTCAGGCTCTGTTGCACATGCCAGAACAGCGCCTCACGCGCCAGATCGTCACGCCAGTAGCGCTGCAGAGCCACAGAGTCGCGAATCGGCTGCCACGGGGAATCCCACATGATCGACAGCTTATCCTGACGCACCGTTTTGGTCATGATGCTCACCGGCGTCGTCGGGAGCGGCGCCAGCGTCGGCACCGCCGCCGGCGTTTCGCGTTTGCCTTTCAGCTCACCGAAGGTCTTGTTGATCTGCTCCGCCACGCTGCGGCTATCGACGTTACCCACCACGATCAGCGTCATGGCATCCGGGGTATACCATTTCTGATAGAACGCCTTCAGCTGAGCAATATCGACCGGTTTTTTCAACGGGGTGCCCGGATCATGTCCCAGCATCGTGGAACCTTTCAGACGATAGCGCCACCAGCCATCTTTGGTGTCCAGCGGCCAGGTCGCCACCATGTCATCCCCCTGCAGGGCATGATTCACCGATTCCGGCGTCACGACCAGCTTTCCGCTGGCATCCGACAGCCAGTTCAACGCCTCTTTCAGCAGATCATTGCGGTTATTCGGCAGGCTGAGATTAAACATGGTGTAGCTATACGAGACGATCGCGGGCGGCATCGGACGATTGGGGTCGATGCTTTGTTGCCATAGCGAACGCGCCTGCATTGTCGGCAGACTGCCGCTCTGCGTCAGCGCCAGACGAGGAATAAAGTGGCTAAAGCCGCTCTGCTGAGTGCTCTCACTCAGCGAGCCAATATTTACGAACAGACGGACTTCAATACGATCGCTAGGACGCTGCGGCGTGGCTAAAACCTGCCACTGAAGTCCATTCGCGAGAGTCCCCTGTTGCCAGGCCGGGTCCGGCTGGAGCGCTTCTGCTTGCACATAACCGGCTGCTGCCATCATCAGCAAACCACCCGTTAACAGTCGAATTTTTGTGCCCTGCATGTGAACCCCTGATGAACATTCCTGGTTACAAAAGCAACCCGCGCGCGGGCTGCCAAAAAATATGGTGAACGAAGTACGTCGGTTAGACCACGCGGAGATGAAAATGTCGCACGGAGACGTAAAATAATCATTTCGTATCATTCCCCTGCTGCGGGGAATGATACCTAATTATGCGCAGGAGCCCGGAGTCCAGCAAGGACAACGGGCCTAACAGAAGGATTTAAGAGGATAATTCGTGCGATTTGTTGGTTGGCTCGCGGTTATTCAGGACATCATCCAGCTGCTGGCTGTCCAGTTCTTTCACCCATTTTGCCACCACGATAGTCGCCACACCGTTACCCACCAGGTTGGTCAACGCGCGTGCTTCAGACATAAAACGGTCAATCCCCAGGATTAGCGCCAGACCGGCGACCGGCAAATGCCCTACCGCAGAAATCGTTGCCGCCAGAACGATAAAGCCGCTCCCCGTCACCCCCGCCGCTCCTTTTGAGGAGAGCAACAGCACGACCAGCAGGGTAATCTGATGGAAAATATCCATATGACTGTTCGTCGCCTGAGCAATAAAGACCGCCGCCATCGTCAGATAGATCGAGGTCCCGTCGAGGTTAAAGGAGTAGCCGGTTGGAATCACCAGCCCCACGACCGATTTACGACAGCCCAGCTTCTCCATCTTGTCCAGCATACGCGGCAGCGCCGATTCGGACGAAGAGGTCCCAAGGACAATCAGCAGCTCTTCACGGATGTAGCGGATGAACTTGAAAATGCTAAACCCGGTCACGCGGGCAATAGAACCCAGTACCACCACCACGAACAGGATACAGGTGATATAGAAGCAGACGATCAGCTGACCCAGTTGCACCAGGGTGCCGACACCGTATTTCCCGATGGTGAAGGCCATGGCCCCGAAAGCACCGATTGGCGCAAGGCGCATAATCATGTTGATGATGCCGAAGATCACCTGCGAGAAACTTTCGATGACGTTAAAAATGAGCTGGCCTTTGCTCCCGAGGCGATGCAGCGCAAAGCCAAACAGCACGGCAAACATCAGTACCTGCAGGATGTTGCCGCTGGCAAAGGCGCCGATGACGCTGCCGGGGATGATATCCAGCAGGAAGGCGACAATCCCCTGTTCTTTCGCCTGCTCGGCGTAGACCGCCACCGCATGGGCATCCAGGGTCGCCGGGTCGACGTTCATTCCGGCGCCGGGTTGCACCACGTTAACAATAATCAGGCCGATAATCAGCGCCGCGGTACTGACCACTTCGAAATAGAGTAGCGCCACCGCACCGGTACGGCCGACGGCTTTCATACTTTCCATCCCGGCAATACCGGTCACAACCGTACAGAAAATGACCGGCGCGATAACCATTTTTATCAGTTTAACGAAGGCATCGCCGAGAGGTTTCATCTGCGCGCCCAGTTCCGGGTAGAAATGGCCCAGCAGAATACCGATCGCAATGGCCGACAAAACCTGCACATAGAGGCTTTTGAAGAGAGAGGTTTTCATAGGGTGTCCTTTGGGTAAAACCACAGACCTTGAAGGGGTATAGGCTGTCTGTGGCTTAAAAGTAACACCAGGGAAACATTTCAGAAATAACTAACCGCAAAAATGCAACGGAATTGTTAAAAACTTTGAGCTGACACGCACAAGTTCACCACGCGCGTTACAAGCTTGCACCCTCTTCATTCTTGCCTCGCAAGAACTGCGTCATAAAGGCCTCCTGCGACAAAGCGCAACCAAACAGGAACCCCTGAACGACATCCACGCCGGCCGCCTGCAACCAGTGATACTGCGGCTCTTTTTCTACCCCTTCCGCCACGATGCGCAGATTAAGGCCGCGCGCCAGCTGGATAATCGCCGGAACCATGCTGGTATCCTCGGGCAACATATCAATAAAGGCTTTATCGATTTTCAGGATATCGACCGGCAGCGATTTCATATGCTGGAGCTGACGCAGCCCGGCATAGCCCATACCGAAATCATCCAGCGCGATCCGCACGCCGGCCTCACGTAGCGGGCGCAGCAGCGACACCACCGTCTGCGGGTCGTCCAGATGACGGCTTTCCGTAATCTCCAGCACCAGCGTCCCAGGCGCAATGCGATAGCGATCCAGTAACGTCAGCATCTCGGTACCGCGATCGTGGTGCAGCAGCTGCAGCAGCGAAACGTTCACCGACAGCGGCAACATGATGCCCAGGCTTTGCCATGCGGCCAGCTGACGACAGGCTTCTTCCATCACCCAGTAACCTACCGGCACCATCAGCCCGCAGGCTTCAATGCGTTCAATCAGATCCGCAGGGAGCGACCAGCTACCGTCGGGCTGGCGTTGCCGCAGCAGCACTTCCGCCCCGCAGACCTCACCGCTGGCGGCATCAACCTGGGGCTGAAGCCAGATAGCAAACTGATGATTATCCAGCGCGGTCAGGATGTCGTGCTCTTCCATCAGCCGACGCTGGGCTTTTTCCATCTGCGCCGGATCGAAGAATTCAATCTGGTTTTTACCTTTGTGCCGCGCGGCGATGGCGGCAGAAAACGCCCGACGATAGAGCTGTTCCGCGCTCAGTTCGCCGTTAAACATCGCGATACCCACGCTGGCGCAGGGGCGCAGTTGAATACCCTGTAGCGGCAGCCGTTCATTTATGACAGTGAGCACTTGCTTACTTAATGTCACCGCGTGCCACGGCTCGCTCATTCCGTGGGCCAGAATCGCGAAGTCATAGCCGCTAATCTGAGCCAGCACCATCCGCGACGGGATAATCCCCCGCAGCTTCTCCACCAGCGTCAGCAGCAGGATCTCGCGCTGGGTCTCTTTCAGTACTCCCGCGGTGTCCTGCAATGTTTCGCAGGCGATAACCAGCAAAGCCGAGCTTTGCGGCCGGGCGACGGTCTGCTCCAGCAGGGCCATCAAAAAAGCCTTATTCGGCAGCTCGGATACCGGGAAGCGGGTGGACTGTAAGGTCAGCTCATCGTGCTGGCGCAGCAGGGTCTGCTGATTGCGGTTATAGCTGCGCACCAGCAGGCCTATTTCATCGTCATGATGCAGACGCGGCAGCGTCAGCTGGTGCCCGAGCCGGTCCTGCGGCGCAACATCATTGAGCTCACGGGCCAGCTTACGCAGCGGACGGACGATCAGACGGTTGATACACCATGTGATAGCCACCGTCAGAATAAGCACCAGCAAGAAGTAAGCGGTCACTAACGTAGAAAGCACGCTCATGACGAATTTGTAGGTCTGCCAGGAGTCGGCCTGCAGCACCAGATAGGCTATCGGCTGCGGGTTGGCTGGCCTCTCCAGGGAGTAAATCGGCAGGGAGATCTGTACCGGGAGTTCGAAAATGCGAGTCACCATCACCGGTACCGGACGCTCCGGGATAAAACGCATCCGCAGCGCCTGAAATTGATTGGGCAACACCACATCCGCCCGGCTGACAATACCAGCAGGCTGGATACGCCCCAGAATGGCTTCCGCCTCAGGGATATCCGCTTTCAGAATAGCCCCCGACAGGGGTTCGCGAACGGAACGAGCGATACTTTCTAATTGCGTGGCCGTAATGAAGCGACTCTGTTGCACAAAGTGAAACAGCAAAATAGAACAAAATACCAATACAAACGCCATGGACACGCCCGCGACCATCGCCATCTGTTTAATTGTAAGTGAGCGGCTGACGCGCAACTGGGTTCTCCACTGATACTTAACACCAACCCGGTTTAATTCCATCAAAACCGGTCGTTTTCGGGATGATTATATACTTAAATCCTTCGCTCGCGTCCGCAAGGGGTGACGTGATGTCTGCGCGTTATTTTCCCGGATTGCCGCTGACCCCTTACCGGAGCCAGGCGACGGCATTGGTCTGTCGCCCCGATAAGCGTAGCGCCAGCGAGGGAAAGACGGCCAGAATTAACAAAGACGGGCGAAGTTTGACGAGTATACGCGAACCGGCGGGTGGAGTGACGCCCGATCGCGTAATTCAGGCTATTCTGCTACCAGTCCGCGTAAGGCACCAGCGGCTGCGGCGGCATATCCATATCACCCTGCCAGCCGGCGGCCGAATAGCGCACGTAGAGCAGCGCATGGCTCGGGGTATAATCCTTCGCCTGTTGAATATCCACCGCCGCCCCCACGAACCAGTTGCCGGTGACACGTCGCTCAACCAGCGCCCGGGCGGTATAACCGAAGCCCTGGCTGCTGCTGCCTTGTTCCGTCAACTGACTGGCATCGGCCCGATAGTCCGAGGGAATCAAATTCAGCAACGGATAGCGCGGCATGGTTTTGGTACGCGAGTGCGACCAGGAGACGGATCCCCCCAGTTCCCATGACCAGTTTTCCGTACGCTGGCGCCAGGTGACCGGTACCGCGAACGAAATATACTCCTGCGGGCTATAGTAGCCGCCCTGGCCCAGGGTATAGCCGCTCAGGTCTTTGTCATAATGCCAGAGCATATTGTTCAGGCCCACCGTGACGCGGCGGTTATCTTCATTGATGACTTTATAGTAGTAACCGGTCATCCAGCGCACGCGCCAGTTGTCGGCCACGTTTTTCCCCGTGAGTCGATCGACGCCCAACGAAGACCAGACGCCGTTGGCTTCGCCCTTATCGTAGCTCATGCTCACGCCGCCGCCGTCAGCCCGGACGCCGCCCCAGGTTATCCCGGTATGGCTGCTGCTGTCTTTCTGTCCGCCAAAGGCGAGCAGCGAGCTGGAAACCGGCCGACGATGCATATTGAGGGTGTAGCCGATCGGTCCGAGATCGTTGCTGTAGCTCAGGCCGCCCACCACATCAACCACGTTAAAGCCCATCGGGGTGGTACCGATATCCGCGCTCCAGGTCTCGTTCTTCCAGCCCACCGCAACGCTGGCCCCACCGTCGGTCTGGTTTTTGCTACCGCTGGTGCAGGCAATTTCACCGCAGGTCCCCCAGTTTGGCGAATAGCTGCCGTCGCTGTTCGTTGAGAAGCTGCCGGCATCCATATTGACCAGGTCGGTGCGGAAGAACATGCGTCCGTCGGCAAGCGGCGCATCCACATGCAGCATCGTGGTGTGCGCTTTGAGATCGGAATAGCCGCCGGTGCCGCTGGATCCCCAGAAATCATGTTCCAGGGTGACATTCAGATCCTGCTGGCGATAGAGATCCGCGGCATCGCTGCGGATCCCACGCTTCAGCCAGTCATCGCCGCTGTTGTTCCGGGTCAGACGGGTAAAGGCATCGTTATCCTGCGGGCGGACCGGGGTCACGCCGGAGGCCACCATGGCATCTTTATAACTCTCCAGCGCCATCTGCGGCTGGCCGTTCTGGGTCTGGAATCGGGCCGCATCGCGCAGCACCAGCGCGCTTTCCATCGACGGTGGCTGCGCTTTAGCCTGCGGGATAATACGGTTAAAAATTTGCTGCGCCTGGGTTGTATCGCCAAACCCTGCGTTCGCCAGGGCCACACGCCGCTGCATATTGATAGAGTCGGTCTCCCCGCCTTTCAGCTGGCTGACCTGCGCGCGCGCGGCATTTTTATCGCCTTCGGCAAGATAGACTTCCGCCAGTCCCAGACGGGCATCACCGTTGTCAGCCTCTTTACTCAGCACCGCGTTGTACTGCGCAATCGCCGTCTGGCTATCGCCGCGTTGCTGCGCCCAGTCCGCAAGCGTAAGCTGGTAGCGAACCAACGGCGGCTGCTGTTGAATGAGGGCGATAGCCTGTGCTTCGTGGCCGCTGTCACGCAGCTGGTTAGCCTGACGTATCACCTTATCGCTCTGTAGGCGCGCATCCAGCTCGCGAATGTTATCCGTCCACTGACTGCGCGGCAGGGCAGCAAGCTGCGCCAGCGCCAGATCGTCCTGATTATTGCCGGATAAATAGAGACCCCAGGCATAAACCCGCTCGGCATCCCCCGGCTTGCGGCTGACCATATTACGCATCAGCGTATCGGCCTGTGCCTGTTCGCCAGCGCTGACTAAATCGCGGGATAAACGGTAGGTAATCCACACGCTATCCGGGTCAAGCGCCAGACGCCGACGCTGGACTTCCGCCGCCTGCGCCCAGTTGCTTTGGCTCTCCAGCGCTGCGGCCTGTTTTTCCAGTCGTTCATTGGTCAGGCTGCGCTCGATATCATCAATGCTGCGCCGCTGGGCAGGCGACAGACCGGCGATATAGGCGCTGGCTTTTTCCGGCGATTGCGCACGATAAAGATTAGCCAACCCGCGAACCGCCAGGTTGTTGCCGCGATCCATCCGCAGGGTGCGCTGATAATAGCGCTCCGCTGCGGCATTATCTTTGCGCGCTGCCGCCACATCTCCGAGCCCGAGCACCGCATAGCTATCGGTACCGTCGACTCGCTGAGCCTGCGCATAATAGTTTTGCGCCCGATCCAGCTCTCCGGCCTTCAGCGCGGTATCGCCCTGTTTGATCAACAACCAGTAGCGGTTCGTCTGGAGCAGGCTGTCCCATTTATCGCGATTCGGGCTTTTCGGATCCATCGCGATCGCTTTATTCAGCTGTGCGACGGCACGGGCTCTGTCGCCACGCTGCGAATAGGCCTGGCCCAGGGCGCCCACGGCATCGCTGTCCCGGGCATCGGCCCGTACGGCCTGCTGTAAATTGGCCACGGCCTGGGCGGGGTTGTCATTTTTAACCGCCGCCAGCCCTTCAGAACGCACGCGAAACGTCGGATCCTGCAGTTGAGTCTGCTGCTGAGCCAGCAACACGCGGGCATTCGCTGCCGATTCACCGGTTGTAAACAGGGCCAGGAAACGCTGCAGTTCCTGCACGCTGGCCCGGCTGACCGGCATATCTTTGATTTCGCTGAGCCACATATCGGCGGCAGCGCCGCGACCGGCGGCCGAACGCGACATTTGTTCTAAATAGGCAAACCCTTCCGCCGGCTTATTGTCAGCAAACATCTGTTTGGCTAACGCCGCCTGCAGGTCGGCATTGCCCGGAGAGCTGGCATCCAGCTTCTTCAGTTGAGCGACGGCTTCTTTATGTCGCGCCGGGAGACGCGCCACCAGCGTCCAGTATTCAATCGCGAGGGTCTGATCGGGCGGTACGCCGCCGAACAATTTTTCAAAGGCGGCCACGCCCTCTTCTACACGTCCCGATACACCCAGCAGGCGCGCCTGCTGAAGCTCCTGCCTCCCGTCGCCGGTGTTGAGGTTCATTTCACTACGGGAGGATTTCAGCTCTGCGGAATCGGGGGCCAGTTTTGCCAGCCTGTCGAGCTGTTTTCTGGCGCCGTCGCTGTCGCCCTGGCGCAGCAGATAACGCATTCGCGCGGCAATTAATTGCGGATTATTCGGGTCAATCAGCTCGAGGCGATAGAGGGATTGCTTAACCAGATCTTCACGATGGCTCGCTTCGCCCAGCCGAACCTGCTCCAGCAGATGCTCCTGGGAAGGGGTTGTCGCCGCCTGCGCCACCGGCAGCAGGGCGAGCCCGAGAGACAGCGTGATAATACTTAATCTGAACTTACGCATTCCTGGTCCCAGTCAGGTCGTAATTCGCCACCCGCAGTGAAACGAAAACGATGTTGATCCCATCCCTGGCCAAAAAGAGTCAGGACCGCACTATAGTAGGCATCGGCACCTGGATAGTGGTCTGCGACGCGCTGGCGCTGTATCGCCCGGGCGTCGTCATTTTGTATAAACGGCAGCATCGACGCGGAAAATCCGACCGGGCCGTTGCCGGTCGTTTTACCGGTTGCGATATTCGCTTTTTCCGGCGGAACGCCCTGGCGAATCGTCTGCGCTTCCATCGGTTTAAAACCAGCCAGCAGCCGCGCTTTCTGTTTATCCCCGTCATCCAGCATCCCGACCCACAGATAGACGCGGATCGCGTCGTAGCTGCCGATTATCGGTTTGTCCGCCTTCAGCTGCCAGCCTTGTCCTTTTTCGTAACGCACCCAGTCAGGGGAAAAACCTTTGGGCGCCGTCTCCAGCAGAAAACGCAGGTTGCTGTCGCGCAGTTTCAGCCAGGGGGCGCCAAAGCGGCTGAAGTAGCTGGCAAGCTGTGGCGGAAGGTAGCTGGGGTTAAAGCGCCAGCCTTTATCGTCGGCAAAGCCAACTTTGCCGGGGAGAACCATGGGTCCGAACCCCGGCACATCCGTCACTTCTTCATCGGCGATACGCGACAAGAGCGCCTTGCCCACCTCGGTGTACTGCGGCATCTGCCACAGCCGCCCCGCTTCCAGCAACGACCAGGCTATCCATAAATCGGAGTCAGACGCGGAGTTGCTGTCCAGCAGCGTCCACTCCTCATCGCTCTTTTTGCCCCACAGCCAGCCCGGCAGGTGCGCACGCAGGTCGCCCGCCGCCAGGTTGTTCTGGGTCCACTGGAACAGCTTGCCGAAAGCGTCGCGATCGTTTGCCGCCAGTGCGAAGAACAAGGCGTAGCTTTGTCCTTCGGAGGTGGTGATTTTTCGCGAATCGGCGGGATCAACCACCCGCCCTTCGCTACTCACATACTCTTTTTTAAATTGCTCCCAGGCCGGCCAGTGGCAGGCGGCGCTCACCTGCGCCGCCGCCAGCATCAGAACCGCCAGGATGACTCCGCGAATCGGGTTCATCATCGCTTACTCATCATCAAGGTGGAGACGACGACGGCTGACAATACGCAGCATGCGCCACAGCACCCAGGCCAGAAGCACAATGCTCACCGCAGCCAGAATCGCCAGCAGCACCGGGTGGCTGGACAGCGCAAACCAGATACGCTCAAACCACGGCAGGTGTCCGACATAATAGACGTCGCCCACGCGCAGGCTGTTCACCCCGGATTCACGAATCACCGACGCGGAACCAAACATCGCCGCCCGCTTACCGCTGTCGTTTAGCGCACCGTTCAGCAGCTCGTTACCGCGCGGACTGTCCGCCAGCAGCGCCACGACGCTGCGTTGATCGTAATACGGCGACTGGAAGCTGATAATGGCCGCCATTGGCCCGGAGGAGGTGATATCCGTGCGCGTATTGGGCGTTCTGGCCTCATCATCCGGATAGATGCTCGGCAGATCGTAATGGCGCATCGGCATCTTCACCCAGCTCTTTGTCGCATCGACCAGCAGGCTAATTTTGGTCTCATCTTTCAGCGCTGCCGGAATCGAGCCAATCAACAGCAGGTCGGCGTCTTTATCCTTAATTTTGTTGCCATCATCGGTGACCTGCACATTGGTAGCCGCCAGGCCAGTCTGCGCGCCGATACCGCCAACGGATTCCAGCAGCGTCGCCACCTGGCCCTCAGTCGGGGCGGATGGCACCACAATCAGCGTGTCAGCAAGGTCGGCCATCCGGCTATACGGGAAGCCCGAATTGGCAAACACGCGCAGATCCGGCATGGCAATAAAGTGGTAATACTTCGAGAAGTCGATCGTTGAATCGTCACCGATCACCACGTGGTTCTGCACCGGCTGAAAGGTAATACAGTTATCGATAGAGCCGCCCGGCATCGGGTTCATGTACTGGAAATCAAAACGCAGATGGTTGAGCGCCCCGAGGCGCAGCGCCGGGATACTGACGTTGGTCTTACCGTCCAGCAGCCCCTGCAACACCGGCAGACGCAATATTAATTTATTCACGTCCTGAGAGCTGTTCAGGCTGAAGGATTGCAGGAACTGGTCATTGAGGCTGATATCCATCCGCGAACTGTCTTTGATCGGCGGCATGGTGTAGCGATAGTTCAGCTTCATATCGATGCCGTTGGCGCGCAGCAAATAGAGATCCGGCGGCAAATTCAGCGCCACGTTAATGGAATCTGGCACCAGGCCGCTGGACTGCAGCTGCTGTTCGTAGGTTTTCAGTTCGCCGAAGGTGACTTCACGATCGGTTCGCACCCAGTTCGGCGCATCATAGGGTTTACGCGCCTGCAGCTCTTTGACGTCGTCGACCACGACGCTACTGCCGCGGAACAGAATATTGCCCTGTGCGATCCCCCTGGCGGCCAGCAGCAGATCTTTGTCATCACGGCCAAAGACCACCAGCAGCTTGACGTAAGGGTTGTCCGGATGGTCGATCATTTCGATGGTCGGCGCCTTCACCGGCGGATGTTCGCGCAGGAAGTCCGGGCGCTTATCGTTGGTCGCAAACACGATGGCGTTGCGATCCGGCAGTTTGTTAAACAGTACCGGGAACGCCTGGCCGCGCCAGCCGGCTTTACTGCCGAACCAGGAGGCCACAATCGCCGCCGCCTGCTGCTGCTGCGCATCCGGCGAGGAGGCGAAAACCATCGGCAGCGTCAGCGATCGGTTGTCCCGGGGGTCGTAGAACGGCACCGGGAAATGGGACAGATCGTTACGCACCGCCAGCGCCTGATAGGTCAGGTCCAGGTTGCTGTCACGCCCGACGTCCAGCCATAACGTACTGCTGGCCGGGTTCTCGCACACATCGCGATAATGGCCGACGAACACCAGACGCACGCGGTTAAAGTCGGTGATATACAGAGGATCGATAGGGATCTGCGCGCTGACTTTTTTACCCAGCTGCTCTTTGGTAACCGGCAGGACGCCCATCAGCTCATCATTGAGGTACACCTTCAGCTGCGACTGCACCGGCAGCAGTGAAGGGGACGGCGTATAGTCGAGATTCAGCAGGGCTTTCGTCACAACCTCATCGCTGCGCATACCAAATTCTACCGAGCCGTCGGGATGCGCCCCGCGCAGTACCATGCTGCCCGGAGGCGGGGCGATACTGGCGAAAGAGAGCTTCACGTCGCGGGTCGGAACATTCTCCATGACGACCGCCGGCGCTGGCGGTGCGGCAAGGGTTGCCGTCGGCTGGCTGTCGGCAATGACCGGGGCCGTCAGGCCCCCGTCCAGCGGATCCGTCGCCGCAGGCGCTGGCGCTGCCGCCACGACTGTCGTCGGCGCCGCAAAAGAGGCGAAGGATGACCAACCAGCCATGCCCACTGCCACTGCACAAATCAAGGAGAGTTTTCTTTTCATCGCATTATCATCATTGTTGAGCCATTTCTGGTTCCGCAGAGAGTATCGCCGCGGCACGCTCAGGCCGACGGGGAACAAACGAGACTATCCAGGCAACCAGCATGGTGAGCGAGCGGAAAATAACCTTCACCGACGGCGGCGAGAACTCCGCCAGGTGACGATATCCACGGAACCCCAGCTTCAGGATATCCAGCAGGCTTTCCATCGGTTTATCTTCCGGGAAGCTATCCTGCCAAAGCGCCCACGTATCAGCACGGGCAAACGTACACTGTACAAAATCAATATGTTGTTGATTGGTCAACGGCATCAGCTGCAAACCGACTTCGCTGCCGTTCACGCGCGCAACCCTGACCGGGAAGGCATATTCCTGCTGTCCGCGTTTGAGCAGCAGATTCACCTTTTGCCCTTCCAGCACCTGCGCCTTACCGTTAATTTTGATCCCCAGCCCGCCATCGGAATAGTCATGTACGGTACAGGAGAACAGGTGGCCATCTTCGCGCGCAATTGCCGCCGGCATGCTCATTTCGACGCGATGCGAGCGACGGACCTGTTTACTTTCCACCGAGACCGCCACCGCGCCGCCAAGGATAATCAGGTTATAGAACACCCAGACGATACTGACCCAAACGGTCAGGATCTCATTTTCCGGGCCATAGAAGTGACGCCAGACCCCAGCCGCCACGCCCACCAGGTTCAGCAGCACCAGATAGATATAGGGACGGGAAATGACCCAGTCGACATATTCGTCCTCCACCAGTCCTCCTTTCGCCGTCACGTTGAACTTACCTTTATGCGGGTTAATCAGCGCGACAAAGGTCGGCGGCGCGATATACCAGGCCAGCGTGGTTTCGTAGATTTCGCTCCAGAAAGAGTGGCGATATTTGCCCTGAATCTTCGAGTTCGTCAGGCTCGCATGAATCATATGCGGCAAGACGAAGAGCGCGATCATCAGCGCCGGCGCATAGATGATATAGGCGTGCAGCAGTAAAAATGCCAACGGCGCGACGAGGAAGATCAGCCGGGGAATGCCGGATAAAAAGTGCATCATCGCATTGACGTAACAGAGCCGCTGCGCAAACTTAAGCCCTTTACCAAACAAAGGGTTATCGAGGCGGAAAATCTGCACCATGCCACGCGCCCAGCGAATACGCTGGCCAATATGCGCTGAAAGGCTTTCGGTCGCCAGGCCGGCGGCCTGCGGAATGCGCATATAGGCGGACGTGTAGCCGCGACGGTGCAGACGCAGGGAGGTGTGGGCATCCTCGGTCACCGTTTCCACAGCAATACCGCCAATCTCATCCAGCGGGCCGCGCCGAATCACCGCGCAGGAGCCGCAGAAGAAGGTGGCGTCCCACATATCGTTGCCATCCTGCACCAGGCCATAAAACAGGGTCCCCTCGTTTGGCGTTTTCCTGAAACGTCCCAGATTGCGTTCAAACGGGTCGGGCGAGAAGAAATGGTGCGGCGTCTGCATCATCGCCAGCGCTTTCTCTTTCAGGAACCACCCCATGGTCATCTGCAGGAAAGAGCGTGTCGGCACGTGGTCGCAGTCGAAGATCGACACAAATTCGCCTTTGGCGTACTTAAGCGCGTTGTTGATATTCCCGGCTTTAGCGTGCTCGTGAGTGGCGCGGGCGATGTAATGCACGCCGACGTCTTTGGCGAACTGGCGAAACTCTTCGCGCCCGCCGTCATCGAGGATCCAGATATTGAGCTTATCTTTCGGCCAGTCGATACCTTGCGACGCATAAATGGTGTTTTTCACCACGTTAAGGTCTTCATTGTAGGTGGGAACGAAAATATCCACCGTCGGCCACTCGGCCATATCTTTGGGTAACGGAACCGGCTGGCGATTCAATGGCCATATCACCTGGAAATAGCCCAGCACCAACACCAGCCAGGCATAGGTTTCAGCAAACAGCAGCACAATGCCGCACACCAGGCTGACGGGATCGTCCCAGTTCAGCGTCGAGGTATAGCGCCACCAGATATAGCGGCAGGAGACGGTCAGCGAGAGGACAATCAGCATCAGGGCCGAAAAACGCCCGGGAATACGGCGCACCAGCAGCGCCACGCCCCACAGCAACATCAGGAAAATAAACTGCGAAAGCGGGTTAAACGGCTGGGTAATACACAGCAGCGACAGCACCAGCGAGAAAGTGACCACCACGCCAAGAATCGCCTTGCGCAGTTTCGGGCTGATGTGCGCCAGCTCTTTGTGTTTATTCAGATGGGCAGTACGGCTGTTCGTCCGTTCGGGAAGCGTCTCCAGCCACTGGGTGTAGCGCCCGTGAACCCCTTTGATGGCGGCAAACGAACGCCAGTTCGCCTTTTTATCCGCCCCGGGTACATGCGTCACCAGCAGCCACAGGGACTGCAGCAGATAGCGCAGCGGATCCAGCAGCCGCGGGCGATGGGGATTAATATGCGGAAAGTAGTCACGATGGTTGTTCAGAATCGCCTGCCAGCGCGGTGTTTCCAGCGGCATCAGCGCCCAGACCAGCGACGCCCACAGGCAGCCCAGCGAGGCGGACAGCCACGATGCGCCGTGCTGGCGATAATCGCTGTAGCGTTCGCTCAGGCGTTCCGCAACCGCAGGCGCCAGGAGCAAAGTACTGAGGCGCATCATTGCGTCCCCTTGCCGGAATAGTGCAGCAAGCACCAGTTAGCGAGGGTCAGGATCTCTTCGGCGGCCAGCGAATCAGAACGATATTCCCCGAGCGGCTGCTTCGCCGCCAGACACTCCGCCATCGCCTCATCACGATGGACGGTGACCGGCAAAATACGGCGCTGGCTCTCCAGCCACAGCTGATACAAATCTTCCTGTAGCTGGCTGCCGACGCGCAGATCGTTAATCAGAATATCGCCCTTCGCCGGCAGCGCCTGTTGATGCAGGCGAATATGGCTGTTGCCATCCGGATGCACCACCACCAGCGTGCGATCGCAGGCGCTAAGCAGCGAACGAGTCAGCGGGGAATAACCTTCCGGTAAATCCAGCAGCAGCCAACGATGATCGCCCTGCTGTTCCAGTTTCTCCACCATGCCGACAAACGATTCCAGCAGCGGATAGAGCTTATCAACGTTCTCTCTTTCACCGGGCGAGAGCAGACCAAAAGGCAAAATATCGATATGCGAGGTATAACGGATGCCGGCGTCACGCCAGTCGCCTCCGTCAATTAACGCGCGTGCCCAACCGTCGCGATGCGTCGCATCAACGTTGAAAAAATAGCGCAGCATATTATCCGGGCTGGCGTCGATCGCCAGAACCGTCTCCCCGAGGAGCTGTAACGCCCAGGCGAGCGCGGCGGTAATCGACGTGGTGCCCACGCCACCGCGGATACCCTGTAATCCAAGAATAGCCATCGACGGCGTCCTTACTTTTTCTCTGCGAGTTCCGCCAATAGTGGCCAGCGTTTCAGCGCCGCGGCTAACTGCTCGCGCCGGGAAATGTCGTGGTAATCAATTTCGGGCAGGGAAAATGCCCGGCTTAACGCCAGGAAATCATTTTGAAAGGTGTAACCCAGCGTTGCATCTGAGGGTACTGAAGGCTCTTTTCCCGGCATTTCGCTGTCCATTCAAAAAACACATAAATAAAACCCGATGTATAATAGGCTCAATCTCAAGTCACCTATATATGCTAAAACTGATACCCTTTAAATTCAATGTTAGGTTTACTCTGACGCTTTCGCTAGTAAACTGATCCAGTATGAATCAGGGCTGACGAGGAACGACGTGAATATCGTTTATACTTTAGGTATTTCATCATTATGGGACGAGGTCTGCCATATGCCCGTCGGGGGCGTGTGGTGGCTTAACGTCGATCGCTATCCTGACGCGGTAAGCCTGCTCAATCAAACCCTGGCGGCCCAGGATAAAGAGTGTAAAGTCGCCGCCATCGTCATGGGTGAGAAACCAAATAAAATCATATCATTAAAAAAAGATCGCGGCCCGGAAAAAGTGGCGTTATTCAGCATGCCAGACCTGACGGCCGGGCTGGAAGAAATGCATCGTGATTTACTCTGCTCGATCGATCCGGCCAATTACTTTTTTATTTTGCTGTGCGCCGAAAATGCATGGAAAAACATAAAAAGTGAAAAAATAAGCGCATGGGTTGAAAAATCTCATCAATGGGCTAAATACCATAAGTGTTCGTTATTAATTCTTAATTCAGATAATGATATAGACAAGCAACTCTCGCCATTATTACACGAGTATCGCGCGCTTTCCGGGCTGGCGAGCATTCGTTATCAGGGCGATAGTTTTCTGTATGATATTGCCTGGTGGGGCAGCGAAAAAGGAATGAGCGCCCAGCAACAGCTGACGGTAATTCAGGATGACGACGGCTGGCGACTGGCTGAAGAAGAAGAGGCCACGGTGCAGCCGCGCAGCGATGAGAAGGTCGTCCTGAGTAACCTGCGAGTCCTGGAAGGGGCGCCTGCTCTGTCTGAATACTGGACGCTGTTTGATACCAATGACGGCGTGTTTAATGCCGCCCGCACCGCGCAGGCGGCAACGCTGTTATTTTCCGTGACGCAGAACGAACAAATTGAGCAACTGGGTCGCTATATTCACACGCTGCGCCGGCAGCGCGGCAGCGCGTTGAAAATTGTCGTCCGCGAACAGCTACCCAGCCTGCGAACTACCGATGAGCGACTGCTACTCAGCAGCGGCGCGAATATGGTGATCCCCTTCAGCGCCCCGCTTTCCCGCTGCCTGACGTTAGTGGAAAGCGTGCAAAAACAGAAGTTCACCCGCCATATTCCGGAAGAGTTCGCCACCCTGCTGACCTGGAGTCAGCCGCTTAAACTACGCGGCTACCAAAAGTGGGGAGATTTCTGCGCCGCGGTACATAACATTATGGCCAACACCATGCTGCCTGCGGACAGCAAAGGGGTGATGGTGGCGCTGCGCCCGGCGCCGGGGCTGCGCGTCGAGCAAGCGCTGACGCTGTGCCGGCCGAACCGTATGGGCGATATCATGACCATCGGTAACAACCGATTAGTGCTGTTTCTGTCGTTTTGTCGCGTAAACGACCTGGACACCGCGCTAAACCATATTTTCCCGTTGCCCACCGGCGATATTTTTTCCAACCGCATGGTCTGGTTTGAAGATAAACAAATCACGGCGGAAATTGGGCTGATGCGGGGTATTTCGCCGGCGCAGTGGAACACGCCGCTGCCTATTACGATGGAGAAAAACACCCCCATTAACGCGGCCCATGACGGACGCAGCTGGCGACGTATTCCGCAGCCGCATCGTTTGTCTACCGACAGGGAGAAAACGTCATGATGTCCATCAGTGATATTCTTCAGCTGATCGTACTGTGTGCCCTGCTGTTTTTTCCGCTGGGATATCTGGCGCGCCATTATCAGCGCCGAATTCGCACCACCTTACGCTTAATGTTCTTTAAACCTCGTTATGTCAAACCGGCTGGCGTATTACGCCGGGAAGCAACAACTCAGCAAGGCAAACTGAATAAATGACGAATCCAAAAACTAATGCGACGCCGCTGCCGCTGTGGCAATACTGGCGTGGCCTGGCCGGTTGGAATTTTTACTTCCTGGTGAAGTTTGCGCTGCTTTGGGCGGGATATCTTAATTTTCATCCCATGCTCAACCTGGTCTTTCTCGCGTTTTTACTGGTCCCGCTGCCAAAATATAAACTGCACCGCCTGCGGCACTGGATTGCTATTCCGATCGGCATCGGATTGTTCTGGCATGATACCTGGCTACCGGGGCCGGAAAGTATTTTCAGCCAGGGCTCACAGCTTGCTGGCTTCAGCGCCGGTTATATCTGGGACCTGATCACCCGCTTTATTAACTGGAATATGGTCGGCGCCTTCTTCCTGCTGCTGGTACTGTGGATGTTCATCAGCCAGTGGCTGCGCGTCACGGTGGTGGTCTCCGCGATTATGGTGTGGCTGGCGATCAGCCCACTGCTTCCGGCCTTTACCTTATGGCCCGTGGGCCAACCGACGGCAGCGGCGACCACCGCGAAGACTACCACCGCGACGATGGCCCCGGCGAGCACCTCGGCCGCCGGCGGCGATATTCCGGCCCAGACCGAACCGCCCACCTCGGCGAATTTGACCAACTGGCTGAACGCGTTCTACGCCTCAGAACAGAAGCGCAAAACGCCGTTCCCGGATCAGCTGCCGGCCGATGCCCAGCCGTTTGACCTGCTGGTTATCAACATTTGCTCGCTATCATGGTCCGATATCGAAGCCGCCGGGCTGATGGATCATCCGCTGTGGAAGCATTTTGATATTGTGTTCAAAAACTTTAACTCGGCGACCTCCTACAGCGGCCCGGCGGCGGTACGACTGCTGCGCGCAAGCTGTGGCCAGCTGTCGCATTCGAACCTCTATCAACCGTCGGGCAGCGACTGTTACCTGTTCGAAAATCTGGCAAAACTCGGCTTTACCCAACAGCTGATGCTCGGCCACAACGGCCTGTTCGGCGACTTCCTGAAAGAGGTGCGCAGCTTAGGCGGGATGCAAAGTCCGCTGATGGATCAAACGGGGCTGCCGGTCAGCCTGCAGGCTTTTGATGGCTCGCCGGTCTATGACGACTTAGCGACCCTCAACCGCTGGCTGGAAACCGAAAATAAACAGGGTAACGCCCGCAACGCCACCTTCTATAACACTCTGCCGCTGCACGACGGCAACCACTTCCCGGGCCAGAGCAAAACGGCGGATTACAAAGTTCGCGCGCAGAAACTCTTCGACGAGCTGGACAGCTTCTTTACCGCGCTGGAAAAATCGGGCCGTAAAGTGATGGTCGTGGTCGTACCGGAGCACGGCGGCGCGCTGAAGGGCGACAAAATGCAGGTTTCCGGCCTGCGTGATATCCCGAGTCCGTCCATTACCAACGTACCGACGGCGGTGAAATTTTTCGGCATGAAGGCACCGCATCAGGGCGCCCCGCTGATTATCGACCAGCCAACCAGCTATCTGGCGGTGTCGGAGCTGGTGGTGCGCGCGCTGGACGGCAAGATGTTTACCGAAGATAACGTGGACTGGCAGCAGTACACCGCCAACCTGCCGCAAAGCGCCGCGGTATCGGAAAACGCCAACGCCATCGTTCTGCAGTACCAGGGGAAACCTTACGTTCAGCTGAACGGCGGAAGCTGGGTACCGTACCCGCAGTAACCCCGCCAATGGCCGCAGGGGCGTTCCCTGCGGCCATGATACGCCAGTAGTCAACTGCCCCTCGCCTCCTCGCTAATCTCCCGGTGAAACCGCCAACGACCGCACAGGGTCGCTATCTCTGATGGCGAACCCCAGACGACCGTCGCTGGCAAAAAACGCCGTGACAGCGTTCGCCTGGGGCTATACGATATATATATGAATCATTACGGAACATATATATGGGAATCGTAAAAATCTCTGACCTGCTGCATGATGACATCCGCGACGCCAGCAAGGCCATGTCACGCTCAGTGAATGCTCAGGCGGAATACTGGATTCGGCTTGGGATGATGAGCGAACTCTACCCGGAGCTTAACCACCAGCAAATCAAGATGATGATGCTTAAATCGGGATCCGATCGTTTACTGGAGGTGATCAATGCCATCAATTCCCATTAAAACGGCGGACGAATTAGCCCGACAGCGCCGGGCAGGCGCGCTGCTGGCCTCGGTGTTCGACATGCTGGATAAGCATATTCAGCCCGGCATCACCACCATGGAGATCAACAACCTGGCGGAAGCGTTTATCGTCAACCAGCTCCATTCCCGACCGGCCAGCAAAGGGCAATACGATTATCCTTTCGTCTTAAATACCTCGGTGAATGAAGTGGTGTGCCACGGTATGCCAAAAGAAACGGAGCATCTGAAGTCAGGCGCGATCGTCAACGTCGACATTACGCTGGAAAAAGATGGTCTGATTGCGGACTCCAGCAAAATGTACTTAATCGGCGACGTTTCGCCGCTGGCCCGTCGACTGGTGAAGAAAACGTATGAAGCGATGTGGAAAGGTATCAAGGTTGTCAGGCCCGGCGCCACACTGGGTGATATCGGCCATGCGATTCAGAGCTATGTTGAAAGCAACGGCTACAGCGTCGTACGCGAGTATTGCGGTCACGGTGTCGGGCAAGAGATGCATGAAGAGCCTCAGGTGCTGCACTACGGCAAGCCGGGTGAAGGCGCCGTGCTGCGAGAGGGAATGGTTTTTACCATCGAACCGATGGTCAATCAGGGCGATAGCCGGACAAAAATCAAGAAGGATGGCTGGACCGTGGTGACCCGCGATAAGAAGCTCTCGGCGCAGTGGGAACACACCGTGGCCGTCACCGCCGACGGCGTAGAAGTCCTGACGCTACGCGAGGACGAAATTATCCCGTTCTGAGCCGTTCCGGCTGTCGATATCGCCTTCAGCAAGCCAGAGCGCGCCTGGCGAAGGCGCTAACATTACCGATCGCGCCCTGCCAGCCAGACCAGCAGTTTCAGGCTGGCGGAGTAGTAATCATCCTGGGCGGTAATTTGCGGATCCTCCGCCGTCTCGCCCATGGTCAGATCGCGCACCGCCAGCAGGCCGCCGGTCATAAACCACGGGGAGACGTTATTGGTGCTGACGTTAATCCAGGCGGGCGTTTGCAGCCGCGGATAGCTCTGGAACCAGTTTTTCCACGGCGTCAGCAGAGGGCTCTGCGGATCGGCCCAGGTGAGATACAGCGGGATACGAATCGCGTCATAGCTCATCCGCGGCGGCCACTCTTTCGCCGGCTCCATCTTACCGTCAGCTTTCAGCGCAACCCAGTCGGTAGGGAGCTGGGTTTTGCCCCATGCCATTTTACCCAGTAGCGTCTGACCATCGCTTTGCAGCTTACGCCAGGCGATCAGATGCGTACGCGCGGCAAACGCCTGCCATGCCGGGAAGATAAAGTAGGAGGGGTTAAGATTGAGATGGTCGTTGCGGTTGAAGCCTTTGGCGCCCGGCATCATGACCTGATATCCGGCAAAGGTCACCACCGTATTTTTCAGCAGCGAGGCGGTAATGGCATCAGACGCGTTACCGTAGGATTTGTCCCCCCACTGTTGCTGTGCGCGCAGCAGCGCCCATGCAATCAGGGTATCGCCGTCGGTGGCATCGTTCTTATCGGCGACAGGGTCCGGCGCCACGGGGTTATAGCGCCAGTAAAAGAGCCCGTTGTCTTTATTGCGTAGCGTTTTATCGGTCCATTGCCATAGCTTGTCGAAGGCCGGTCGATCGTTTTTCGCGACCGCCAGCAGCATCGCGAATCCCTGGCCTTCGGTATGCGAAACGTTACCGTTGCCCGTATCCACAATGCGCCCGTCAGCCATCATAAAACGCGATTTATAGCTTTCCCAGGCGGCGTCTGCCCACGCGCGGGGCAGCACCATCATCGTCACCATGACTGCGATTACAGCACGCAAAGACATATGTTCACCCGTTATGGATGGAAGTAGAGGAACTGAACATCGGAAACCGAGAACAGCCGCTCACGCTGTAACACCACATGCGCACCGCCCCCTTGTCCCTGTAGCCAGCGAGAATAAAGCCCCTCGAGTATGGCACAAAATGCATTGCACCAGCGTACGCGGCGCGCATCGTCACGGCTCACCGGCAGCGCGCGATGACGTAAGCGCAGGCCGTCATCGCCCACCTCCACGCTGACGACGCCCCACTGAAAGCGGCTGAGCAGCTGGTTGATATTGGCCTCCAGCTGTCCGACTGTTTCTGACTCTGGCAGCGGATAGTTATCGGCCAGCGCTTCCCCCATCTGGCGTAAAAATGGCTGGCTCTCCAGCTCACCGGCGTTGTTCAGCATCCCGTCAATCATAATGAGCAGCAGATCAAACCATCCCGCGGGGGTTTGCTGCTGTTGAAACCAGGCCATGACTTCCGCGTTGTTTTTGTCCGTCATGATCAGTTATCTCCCAACATATAGCGGATATAGAGACCGGCGGTACTCTCGTTGTAATCACCGAAGGTGTCGTAGCCAATCTGGCCGCCCAGCGTCATCTGTTTGTTCACCTTATAATCCGCCCCGGCGCGCAGCGTATAGCCAATGCCGCTTTTCGAGGTCGCTGAATAGTACGCCTCTTTGGCAAAACCATTGGCCACCGCGGTCTCCAGGGTCTGCTGCCATTCGGAGTTGGTCGGGAAGTAGGCGCTCTTATCCTGACTATAGGATTGATAGCCCACCGAGCCGCCAAGCTTCATGGTCCAGTTGTCATACTTCTCCGTCAGGTTAACCGGCAGCGAAACGCTCACGTAGTTTTGCGGGCTGAAGTAGCCCCCCTGACCATAGGTGAAGTAGCTCAGGTTCTTCGAGTAATCCATGTAGCTCATACTCAAACCGGCCTGCAGCTGGCGATACTCATCATGGTAAGGTCGCAGATAGACCCCGGCATTGGCGTTGATACTGGTGTTGCTGGCCACGTCGCTGCCAATGTAGCTGTAGCCACCGCCGCCGACGTAAAAACCGGCGTCGCCATCGTCATAGCTGAGCTGCAGGGTTCCGCCATTTTTTGTCACCTGCCCCCAGGTTTTCCCGGAGTAGGTGTCTTTCAGCCCCACGTAAGAGAGCAGGCTGTCGGTCAGCGAACGGCGCTCACCGGTGAAGATCAATGACAGGTAGTTGGTGAGTTTCGGCGACCATTTCACGCCCCCGACCACGGTGTTGAGATCCTGACCCAACGGCGTGCTGCCGATATCCACGCGATAATCATCGCCGCTCAGCGCCAGGGCTAATTCGACGCCATTTGCCTTCTGCGAATCCGTCGAACCGCTGGTCTGATCGACATTCGGTTTCTGGCTGGAGGAAGCCAGATAGCTGGCGACCTGTCCGGAGTCATAGGCGCCCAGTTTCGCCAGATTCTCCATCCCGCTGCTGGTCGTGGCGTTAAAGTCTGCCGCATTCAGCGTCCCCAGCGAACTCAAGGCTTCGGCTCCCGGATTGCTGGCAAAGTATGCCGTACGCTCCGTCTCAGTCATCGCCGCAATCGCCGCCTGTTCGCTGGTGGCAGTGGAAATCATGTTGGAAACCGCATTGGAGAGCGGGTTCGCGCCGTAGCGCCGCCAGGCGTCGCCGCTGGCGGTGCCGGCATTCAGCGAAATCGGCGTCACGGTAAAATCAAAACGCGAGTCGCCAAACGGCGATGAGGACCAGGTCAGCGGCGTTTTCATCTCGGTCAGCTTACTGGTCCCGGATTCACCGTCGCGCCCACGCACCTCCATTCCCCCCTGCAGCCAGGTGCCGGTTTTATCCTGCAGCGACTCCATCATGGTATCGACCTGGCGCAGCATGCGGGTTTGCGCGGTCTCCACCGGCAGGTCGGGACGTTGGATGCCGGGCAGCGTGGTTCCGCTGCCTGTTGACACCTGGGCAACCTGCCACGGCATATATTGCCCGTAAGCCGATGCCGTTCGCGTCGTGGACGGCGTGCGGGAGACGCCCACAAAGGGGTTATCCGCCGCCAGCACACCGCCAACGGTCGGCGTTTGCGCGCTGTTGCTGCTCTGCAGCCCCAGCAGTTTGCCGCGCGCGCTGCGCAGATACGTCATAGCCTGCTGATGGTGTCCCTGCGCTTCCGCGACGCGCGCCAGCAGCAGCAGGCGATCCGGCGTATTGTCCTGACGCAATCCGCCGGCCAGCTGTTCCGCCCGGTCGTTATCGCCGGCCGACAGCGCAACATCGATAGCGCCGGAGCGCGCCGCCTGATCCGGCGTATCGCGGGTCATCAGATAGTCATAGACCACCCCGGCTTCTTTGTTCATTTTGCCGCTCTGATAGAGACGCGCCATCGCGAACATCAGATCGGTATTTTGCGGATCGCTTTGCATCGCCCCCATCAGCTTGTCATACGCCGCGGCATAGTTGCCCTGCTCCCGCAGTCGATCGGCTTCGTTGATCACGTAGCCGTTGCGGATGCTCGCCAGCTGCGTTGGCGTACTGCTTGCCTGAAGCTGCGGGTTCGACAGCAGAGTCTGCGCTTCATTGGTCAGCCCCGCCTGGTTGAGGACCGCCACCTGATCGGCATAGTCGCCGGCGTTCCCGGTGATTCCGCCGCTGATATTGTTGCGCACCAGCGTGACCGCCGTGGAAACATCGCCGCTCTGCGCCAGCAATCGCGCCAGTTTCCCCACGTCAGCCGGTGATTTTGGCGGCGTGGCCGACATCGCTTTCAGGGTATTGTACGCCGCCACCGTGTTGCCCTGGGCGAGATAGTCTTGCGCGGTGGTCAGCTGCAGGTTGTAGTTTACCCGCTGACGCAGGTCGCGCATCTGGCTGGTCTGGCTGGCGGCGGGAATCCGCCCCAGCAGCGTCTGCGCCTGCTGCCAGCCGCCGCTCTCACTGGCAAACAGCGCTGCGGCATAGAGGTCGTTACTGCTGGCGCCGGGACGATACGCGGCGGCCATCGTTGACGCGGCCTCGCTGTCATTGCCGGATTTTTGCAGGAGCCGGGCTAAGTCGAGGCGCATCCAGGCGTCATCCGGGTAGCGGGAGACCCCCTGGCGCAATGTCGCGATAGCGCCGCTGACGTTGCCGCTGTTGACCTGCTCCTGCGCCTGGCGACGTAGCGAATCTCCCGGCATACCGGTCACGATGCGCGGCTGCAGCTTTTGCTGCAAACTCTCCGGCAGCGTGCGTAACATCGCCTGCGCTTCCGCCGTTTTATTTTGCTCGCGCAGGATGTAGTAAAGGTTCTCGCGCGCCGGGCCATTTTGCGGCTGCTCGCTGAGCAGCGAGCGCAGCGTTTGTTCGGCCTGAGGGAGATCTTTGTTATGGCGCAATACATCGGCACGGAACAGTTTAGCCGATGAGCCACGCGTCCCGCTCTGCTGAGCCAGCGGAGCAGAGAGCGCCAGCGCCTGACTAATATTGCCTTGCTTGTACGCCTGCTGAGCCTGCGCCAGCTGCCCATAGAAGAGCGCGTCCGCCGCCTGCTGACGGCGCGCCGCTGAATCATTACCGCCGAGATCCGCCGCCCGGCTTAAATATTGCGATGCGGCCTGGAAGTCACCGTTGCGCTGGGCGATATATCCCATCCCGGCCAGCGCGTCCGCATCCTGCGGGTTGGTTTGCAGCACTTGTTCAAACTGCTGCTTCGCCGCTGCGGTATTACCGCTATTGAGGTTAACGAACCCCTGACCACGCGCCTGGCCGCTTATCCGCTGGCGATAGTAATTCTGTACTTCGGTATCCTGCGGGTGACGCTGCATCCAGGTATCGTAAAACGCCCGATCGCCCTCCTGCGGCCCCAGCCACAGCAGCGCCTGGCGCAGGCCGCTGTCGGCATCTTTACTGCCGCTGGCCATCGATTCCAGCATTGAGATCCCTTCCCGCCGGGTATCTTCCCGCCAGGTCAGCGCCTTGCCTAAAGCCACGCGCGGGGCGTTCTCCTGCGGATACTGCGCCACGTACTGACGCAGTTCGCTGACCGCCTGAGGATACAGCGCTTTGTCGCTGGCCATGGTCATGTAGTACTCGCCAGCCAGCCCCGGCGGCGGCGTGTTGCCGTTGAACATGCTGCGCCAGGTCGTCAGCGCAGCCGGAATATTGCCGCTGCGCGCCTGCTGTCTGGCCAGACCCAGCTGCCCCTGCGGCACCTGTGCCATTTTTTTAGCGTTATCCAGCTCCTGCAGGTTTGGGCTCTCTGGCGACACTTTCGCCAGGCGCGCCCGCCACTGGGCCGCCGCCTGAAGGTCGCCGCCCTGCTGTGCCCACAGCGCCATCAGATACATGGCCTGCGTGTTGTTGGCATCAACCAGCAGAACTTTCTGCAGCGACTCTATCGCCAGCTCATCGTGCGATTTTTCATGCCAGTAGTTCGCCTGGGCAAACAGCGCCTGCAGCGCGGCATCATTCCCCGCGGCCATGGCATCGCCGAGGGCGCCCAGGGTCAGCGCGCCGGACAGACAAAACGTGGATAATCCGCGGGTCGCCCTGCTCTTCATTTTAGTGGCTCGTTTCATTGGCTATCCCCCGAACTCAGACGCTTGCGTGCATGGCGTTTAAACATGGCGGTAAGCGCCAGGCCGATGATCGTTGTCGCCAGCAGTCCCAGCAGCGCCAGCAGACCGGAGTGCTGGTTGGCATACCAAACGGCCATCATGTACCACGGCATCTGCCCGCCAGGGTATGGCGTGCTCACCTGGAAGCTGCGAACCCCATTATCACTGGTGATAACCGCCGTATCACCGCGGATACCGGCGTTGATTCGCGGTGAATCAAGGTCGCTTTTCAGCTTCGTCAGCTGATCATCGTTGCTGGCCATCGCCACCACCACCGTCCGCCGTGGGTTCCACGGTGAACGGTAGCTAATAAAGCCGCGCCAGGCGCTGCTGGAGGAGAGATAGCGATCGGCATCCAGGCTGGCGGATGTCCAGTCGCCTGCCAGCCATCGCTGTACTTTTGCACTCAGTCCCGACTCGCGCACGCCCAGCTGATTATCCGTCTGATAATAAGGAGAATCTTCCAACAAGCGCTGGTTAAACGTTTTCTGATCGAGGGCGCTGACCGCCAGCACATCGCGATCGTGCAGATACTGAAGGCCAGCTCCACCGCTGGGGATGCCTAAAACAACCCGGTTGTTCGCCAGCGCCGTACCGGTCGCATTCCCCGAGCGGGCCGCGAGGTTTAACAGCGTGGCGACCTGCGTTTCCGACGGTTTTTCCGCCAGCAGCAGTGTGGTTTGTGAATAGTCCGCCAGCCGCGAGAACGGGAACGAAGCGCCGACGAAATAGGAGAGATTGGGCAGCAGCGAGAAGTGTCGCGTATTGCTCAAATCAATCCACGAATCATCGGTAATCCGGCTCTTGATATTGTTATTGAGCACCACCGAACAGGGGGCGTTTTGTTTCGGCACCACGTTGAAATAGAGCGACAGCTGGTTATCGCCGTAAATCAGATACGGCGCCAGCGGAATGGTAAACCGCTCCTGACGCACATCGCCGCCCAGATAACGCCATAATTTCTCCAGCGGCCCCTGCTTGTTTAGCGGCAGGTTGTGCAGGAACGTGTTATTGAGCGTCACGCTTAATAACGACTGCTCCTCATTAATCCAGTTTTCCGACGGGAAACGGTAGCCAATCTGCAAGGGAATCGTTTCCCCGTCCCACAGATAGAGATCCGGCGCCGCGCGGAAAGCTACGCGCAGCGGTTCATGCCAGACGCCGTTTACGGTCATACTCTGATCTTTACGCAGCAGCTCGCTGATTTTTACCGGCCGATCGGTTGGGATCCAGCGCGGGGCATCGTATGGCTTGCCGATCGGGATCGCCTGCGGATCCACGCTCAGACTCGCGGTCTGCGGGGCAATATTACCGCGGGTCAGCCGCCAGGTCGCCGCACGCAGCGCCGCATCATTTTGCCCGACGATCAGCAGCAGTTTGTAGGTGGGGTTACCCGGGTTATCGACAATCTGCAGCAGCGGTTTATCGGTTTGCGGCAGCGTCAGCCCGCCGACCTGATCACCAGGATGGCCGATAATAATGCCGTGGCGCTCCGGTAAGCGGTCGCGCAGCGCGCTAAAAGCAATCCCGCGATAATCCGCCTGAATACCCAGCCACGACGAGAGCAGCGCTGCGGCGCTGAAGATATCCGCTCCCGATTTCTCCGGGTAGGCCACCGCGATATCCGCCGGGGTCATCTGCATGCTGTCGAAGAATGGCCGCGGGAAGTGACTCAAATCATTGCTGAGATTCAGCGGCTGACTTTCCCAGTTAAAACGCGAAGCCGGTAAAATCGTGACGCCCGACGTGTCATGCGTATTGAGCTGGCACTGCATGTTGTCGCCATCATTCACTTTAAAGCTCAGATTGTTACTGGAGACCATCAGCGCCGCCGGAATATCCAGCTGATAGTGCGAAATGTCCGCCCCGTCGGTGCCCAGCGGCACCGTGCCTAAAGGCTGGCCGTTGAGCATCAATTGCAGCGTGGCGTTGCGAGCGGCCATATCCGGCGAGACCTGAACATCCAGCATCAGCTCTGCATGGGTCACCACCTGGTCCGAAGGCAGCGTAAAACCCGCACCGCCCTGCTGTTGACCGCCGCTGAGGATAATGCCATCCGGCATCCCCATCTGAGCCAGATTCAGACTGCCCCCGACCACCGCTGTTAACGGCGCGACATCCGGCATTGCCGTATTGGTCGGTGGAGGCATGACGGGAAGCGAGGTGGCCGGATCCGCCGCCGCGGGTTCTGCTGTCGTGGGTGTCGATGCGGTCGACGACCCGGACGCGGCAGAGGGTTCTGGGATCACCGGAACCTCCGGTGTGGCCGACGGATCCGCGCCAGTGGTCGACGCGGATTCATCGGCGGGAACGCCGCCCGTGGTCGCGCCCGGTAACGGGAAATTAAGCGGCGCAGAACGATCGGCCGGCGCCTCTTCACCGTGCAACACCGGTATGGAAAACATGCCGGCCAGCAGCGCAAGCGTGGTTAATCGCTTCATAATTGCCCATCCTCCTGCGCGCTACTCGCGACAGGTTTCTGCTGGCGACGGCCGCGTCGTGTTTTCCAGCTCAGCCAGAACAGTTCAAACACGCAGCGTAAGATGGTGAAAAATGACCGGAACGGGTTGTCCTGCGGGCGCGGCGGGTTAATCCATGCATCGGCGCGCGCCAGCACCACTCGCACCAGTTCACGGCGCAAAGAGAGGGGAATATTTTCATCAAACTTGAGGCGAATAAAGTCCTCGTCCGCGGTCACCTGTTCAGCCGGAATACAAATCGCGCCAGATTGCAGAATCAGTTCAATCTCTTCGATCTCATCCTGCAGATGACGATCGTCCGGGACCGCGATGCGGCATCCGCCCATCGACAGGTCTGCGGTGTGGCTGCGCGACACGATGCCGCTGGCGTAGTGAATCAACACCGGAATATTGACGTCGATACGGATCGTTTTCCGCACCTGGCGGGTTTCCCGGGCAACGGCAATCGCCGCCAGCAGGAAGATCAGGCTGTACAGCCCCCAGCCGACGTTCAGCGCGATAACGTTAGGATCCGAGCCGAAATAGTCATGGCCAATGGCCCTGACGATACCGACAATCACGCCAACCGCGAGCAAACATGCCACCACCAGATGCGGCCTGACGACGGTAAAGTCGAAGTAGCCCACATCCAGCAGCCCCCCTTTGTCGGTCACGTTGAATTTACCGCGTTTGGGGAAGATCATCGTCACCAGCGTCGGCAGCACCAGGTGGAATGCCAGCACGATGTCATAGATTTCCCCCCAGAAGCTGTAGCGATAGCGGCCGTTCATCCGCGAGCCGACATAAATCGCCAGGAACAGATGCGGTAGCGCATACGAGACAATCAGGCTCGCTGAGGAGTAGATAATATTCAGGTTAAACAACAGATAAGCTAACGGTGCGGTGACAAACACGACCCGTGGTAGGGCGAACTGATAGTAGAGCATGGCGCTGAGATAACACAGACGCTGCTGGAAGGTCAGCCCGCGGCCCAGTAGCGGGTTATCGAGGCGGAAAATTTGCGTCATCCCACGCGCCCAGCGGGTACGCTGAATGACGTGCACGACCAAACGTTCGGTGGCTAAACCCGCAGCCAGTGGAATATCGAGAAACGATGATTTCCAGCCCAGGCGCTGAAATTTAAGCGCGGTGTGCGCATCTTCGGTCACAGTTTCTACGGCAAAACCACCGATATCATCCAGCGCTTTACGACGAATCACGGCGCAGGAACCGCAGAAGAAGGTCGCGTTCCAGTTATCGTTGCCCTGCTGAATCGGGCCATAGAACAGCATCCCTTCATTGGGGATATTGCGGCCGACGGAGAGGTTGCGTTCAAACGGGTCCGGCGAATAAAAATAGTGCGGGGTCTGCACCAGCGCCAGCATCGGGTCTTTGAGGAAGCCGCCGACCGTCGCCTGCAGGAACACGCGGGTCGCCACGTGGTCACAGTCGAAAACGCAAATCAGCTCCCCATGAGTCAGGGTCATCGCGTGGTTCAGGTTACCCGCCTTGGCGTGTTTATTATCATTACGGGTGATATAGCCAACGCCGACATCGGCGGCGAACACCGCAAACTCGCTACGTTTGCCATCGTCCAGCAGATAAATTTTCATTTTATCCGCCGGGTAATCGATACACTGCGCAGCCAACACGGTATCACGTACCACTTCCAGCGGTTCGTTATAGCTGGGAATATAAATATCGACCGTCGGCCATGTGCTCATATCATCCGGCAGCGGGACGATTTCTCGCTTCAGCGGCCAGACCGTTTGCAGATAGTTCAGCAGCAGCATCACCCAGATATAGACTTCCGCCAGAAACAGCCCCATCCCCAGCACCGTCTCAATAGTGGAGTTAAAATGCAGGGTCTGCGTCAGGCGAAAATACATATAGCGGGTAGACATCAGCAGCGAAGTCACGACCATAATGACCGAAATACTGCGCTTTTTGCTAAAGCCCATTAAGAACAGAATACCGATGCTTAGCAGACCAAAAAGATACTGCTTTTGGCTGTCCATCGGCGTAATAATGACCAGAACGGCAATCGGCGATAGCACCAGTGCCAGCAACCAGAAAAGAGACTTTTTCATTCAGCAGCCCTGCAATAAGTTAAAGCCCTGACATACGAGGCTGGCTGTGCACCGTGCCGTCGCCAATTTTAATACCCAACAGCGCAGAGATTTTTTTTGCCATGATTTCAATATCAAAGGCGGCTGCAGAGGAAGAGCTAAAGTCGAGAATCGACTTCTGGGAAGCATTCGCTTCAACGACGCTCTCATCGCGATGGATAATACCCAACAGACGATCGCCCAGTTTATCCTCCATCAGAGCGGTGACGTCACGGCTGACCTGACGGCGGTTATCGCTCTGATTCAGCACGAAAAAGTGCCCAAGTTTGTGGTTAAGCTTACCGCCGGTTAAACGCTGCTTTTCCACGTGCGACAGCGTCGACATCGAGGCGGTATCCGCCAGCAGCGGCACCAGGTGCAGATCGGCCAGCGGCGTTAATGCCGTCAGCGCCGGTGAAGGGCCGGGAGGCAGGTCGGCGATGATAATCAACCCGGGATAATTCAATAATGCCGCCAGCCCACGGGTGAGGAAATGGGCGTCGCTGACAAGGTGTTGGTCAAAAGCCTGATGCTGCGCCTCGCTAACATCGCCATACGGCAGGACAAAGATATTGCTGCCCGCGCTCAGTACGCACTGGCTCCAGTCATGAAGCTCCAGCGCTTTCGCGACATAGCCGCGCTCATCGCTCAGAGGGACGCCAAAATGCAGACGCAGCGCATTTTGCACGTCAAAATCGATCGCCAGGACTTTGCTGCCTGCGCGAGCTAATGAATAGGCCAGATTTGCCGCGAGGGTCGTTTTTCCTACGCCGCCTTTGGGAGAACACACGCAGATCAACGGCATGTCGCAATCCTTTCTAAAAGTGATTTCAGCGGCTGATCTTTATTTTTCGCCACCGGTTCAACGGCTTTTGCCGCAAATAAATGAGCATAGCCTTCCGCCGCCTGCACGGCCGGGCGAACCGCTACCGGTGGTGCTGGCGCGACGGCTGGAGCTGGGGCTGGCGCAACGGCTGGGGCTGGATCTGGCGCAAGGGGGACGGCCATTGCCGGCGCAGGTTCCGCTACCCGCGTATTTTCTGCAACCGAAAGGGGGTCATGTGGGGCTGAGACGGAGACAGGCGGCGGCATTACCGGAGCCGGGACTACAGGTGATGATGGCAGCGGCGTGTGCGCGGGTTGTGCCTCGACCCAATGAAACATATCCGTAGGGACCGGCTGCGGTATAGGTAACGATACCGATCCTCCCATGGCCAGAGAGGATTCTTTTTCTTCCCCAGGCGAGAGCTGATTGAGAATAACCCAATCGCCCTGTTCCCTGGCGGCTGCGTGTGATGAAAGGTCCTTAAAATCGAGACTTTGCGTACGAGTCTTTTCCTTGAAGCGCTGCAAATCATCATAATGGTTCATGGATAACCTCATGATTCTAAAAAATAATATTTTAGCTGTTTTTATTTTGATACTACGCCTTTAGAGCATAGTTTATTTTATTGTTTTTCATCAACTTAAGTTGGTCAGAATGACCAACAATACAATGACGTTGTAGAGGAGTATTGGTCAAGGTGGCGTAAATCACTGATAATTTTGTAGTTACCCTATCATTTATTATAAGAAATGATAGCTCCATTTTTTAGGAGGTCCCATGATCCCAGCAAAGCTGAGCCCAGCGCACCCTTAAAATAACCCGTTTTTTCTCTAATTGATCTTTAGATAATGCGCAGAACAAAATAACTCTTCCGCGTGATGGAATATATTTTAGACTTTTTATATCGTTGTATAAATAGGTCAAATAAATTATTTAAGCCGAAAAATATCGGCCAGGTACTTTCTCAAGCCTGACTCTTCTCAGGGCTTAATAAGCGGCTGCTGCCGAAAGTTTTGGCTCCTTCGACAGCAGCAGGGAACATCAGGCGAGCGGTTTTTGCTGGTTTTCATCCTGGTCAACGGCAAAACAGGCGACCAACTGACCCCGGTAATCTTTCAACTGTGGCTGCAGCTGGGTGCACGGACCGAAACGACGACGGCAGCGGGCGTTAAAAGCGCAGCCCGGCGGCGGATTCAACGGGCTCGGCAGTTCGCCGGTCAGCTTAATACGTTCGCGACGATCGTCCGGGTTCAGGCGTGGCGTGGCCGACAGCAGGGCCTGGGTATACGGATGCTGCGGATTGTTGAAGATCTGATCCTTGGACCCTTTCTCCACGCAGCGGCCGAGATACATCACCATCACTTCATCCGCAATGTGCTCCACGACCGACAGGTCATGGGAGATGAACACATACGACAGCCCCATATCCTGCTGCAGATCCATCATCAGGTTCAGCACCTGCGCACGAACCGACACGTCCAGCGCGGAGACGGGTTCATCGGCAATCACCACGTCCGGGTCCAGCATCAGACCACGGGCAATCGCGATACGCTGCCGCTGACCGCCGGAGAACATGTGCGGATAGCGATCGTAATGCTCCGTTTTCAGCCCGACCTTCGCCATCATCGCCAGCGCTTTTTCACGGCGCTGTTCTTTGCTCAGCGAGGTGTTGATCTGCAACGGTTCTTCCAGAATCTGCCCCACTTTCTTACGCGGATTCAGCGAGCCGTAGGGGTTCTGGAACACAATCTGGATTTTCTGCCGACGCAGCTTTTGCGCCGTGGCGTCTGGCTTTAATAAATCCTGGCCCTGATAGTAAAGCTCGCCACCGGTCGGGATCTCAATCATCGTCAGCAGACGGCCCAGCGTTGATTTGCCGCAGCCGGACTCGCCGACCACCGCCAGCGTTTTCCCGCGTTCGAGGGTAAACGAGACCCCGTCCAGCGCCTTAACCAGCCTTTCCGGAGCAAACAGCCCCTTCTTCACCGGGTAATATTTTTTCAGGTCAATGGCCTGCAACAAGAACTGTTGCGTGGTGGCCTCATGGGTACTCATAGCGTAGGCCTCCCGGCATCATCCAGTGGGTAGTGGCATTTCGACTGACGGGCGCCGTCGACGCGGTTCAGCTCAGGCTCCTCGCTGCGGCACTTATCCGTGGCATAGGGGCAGCGCGGGTTTAACAGACAGCCGTTGGGGCGGTCATATTTCCCTGGCACTACGCCCGGCAGCGACGCCAGCCGCGCTTTATCCTGGGCAAACTCCGGCAACGCGCGCAGCAGTGCCTGAGTATACGGATGGCGCGGCGCGCGGAAGATATCCTTCGCATCGCCCGTCTCCACAACCTGACCGGCATACATCACAATAATTTTGTGTGCCGCCTCGGCCACCAGCGCCAGATCGTGGGTGATCAGGACCAGTGCCATGTTCTCTTTTTGCTGCAACTCCAGCAGCAGCTCAATGATCTGCGCCTGGATGGTCACATCCAGCGCGGTGGTCGGTTCATCCGCAATCAGCAGCTTTGGTCGGCAGGCAATCGCCATGGCGATCATCACGCGCTGGCTCATCCCACCGGAAAGCTGATGCGGATAGACATCAAGACGCGATGCCGGGTCAGGAATGCCAACCAGCGTCAGCAGATCGATCGCCCGCTGGATACGGGTTTTCTTATTTCCGCCCTGATGTACTTTAATGGCTTCCATTATCTGGTAGCCGACGGTGTAACACGGATTCAGGCTGGTCATCGGGTCCTGGAAGATCATCGCCACTTCCGCCCCCACCAGCTGGCGGCGCTCTTTTTCTGAAATACGCTTCAGATCGCGGCCATTAAATTCCAGCTTATCCGCCATCACCCGGCCGGGATAATCAATCAGCCCCATGATCGCCAGTGAGCTGACCGATTTACCGGAGCCGGACTCGCCGACAATGCCAACCACTTCACCCTGATTCACGCTGTAACTCACGCGGTCTACCGCGCGAAACGGTGTCCCTTCGTCGCCGAAGTGCACCGATAATTTATCAACATTCAATAACGCCATCTCGAACCTCTTACTGCTTCAGTTTGGGATCGAGCGCGTCACGCAGACCGTCACCCATCAGGTTAAATGCCAGCACCGTCAGCAGAATCGCGACACCCGGGAAGGTGACGACCCACCAGGCACTCTGCGCGAACTGCAACACGTCGGAGAGCATCGTGCCCCACTCCGGTGTCGGCGGCTGCGCACCCATGCCAAGGAAGCCAAGAGCGGCCATATCGAGAATGGCGTTAGAAAAACCGAGCGACGCCTGAACAATCAGCGGAGCAAGGCAGTTAGGAAGAATGTTGATGAACATCTGACGTATTGCCCCCGCTCCTGCCACCCGTGAAGCGGTGACGTAGTCGCGGTTCACTTCCACCAGCACCGCCGCACGGGTCAATCGCACGTAGTGCGGCAAGGCGACAAAGGTGAGCGCCAGCGAAGCGTTGACGATCGAGGGGCCGAAGATAGCCACCAGCACCAGCGCCAGCAGCAGGCTCGGCAACGCCAGCATAATATCGACAACACGCATAATGATGGAGTCAATCACCCCGCCGAAGTAGCCGGCAATCAGGCCCAGCACCACGCCGAGAATCAGCGACAGCACCACGACCAGACAGCCAACCAGCAGCGATAAACGCGCGCCGTACATCAGTCGCGACAGAATATCGCGGCCCACGTCATCGGTACCCAGCAGATGCGCAAAACTTCCCCCGTCCTGCCAGGCCGGCGGCGCCAGCAGCACGTCGCGGAACTGATCCGCCGGGTTATAGGGGGCGAGGAAGTTAGCGAACACGGCGATGATAATCATAATCGCCACGTACACCAGGCCGACAACCGCCCCTTTATTGCGTTTGAAATAGTGCCAGAACTCCTGCAAAGGGGTCATTGGCACCGGTGCGGCGACAACTTTATTTTCAGTAATTTGTGACATGATGGCCCCTTACTTCTTATGCCGAATACGCGGGTTCACCACGCCGTACAGCAGATCGACCAGCAGGTTGACGAGGATAATCATCGTCGCCACCAGCAGTACCCCACCCTGAACCACCGGGTAATCACGGCGTTGCAGCGCATCGATCAGCCAGCGCCCTAAACCAGGCCAGGAGAAGATGGTTTCGGTCAAAATAGCGCCCGCCAGCAGCGTCCCTACCTGTAGCCCAATCACCGTGACCACCGGCAGCATAGCGTTACGCAGCGCGTGGACCACGATGACGCGCATCCGGGTCAGCCCCTTGGCGCGCGCGGTGCGAATGTAATCTTCGCCCAGTACTTCCAGCATCGAGGAGCGGGTCATACGTACGATAACGGCCAGCGGAATGGTGCCCAGCACCACGGCTGGCAGAATCATGTGCATTAAGGCATCAATAAAATCGCCCGGCTCGCCCCAGATAGCGGTATCGATGAGCATAAAACCGGTCAGCGGCAGGGTATCGTCAAGAAACACGGTATCGCTGATACGTCCGGAGACTGGCGTCAGGTTGAGCTGGACCGAAACCAGCATGATCAACATCATTCCCCACCAGAAGATCGGCATGGAATAGCCGGTCAGCGCAAGGCCGACGGAGGTGTGATCGAAGATAGAACCGCGTTTGACCGCCGCCAGCACACCCACCGGAATACCGACGATAACGGCGAAAATCATCGCGCACACGCCCAGTTCCAGCGTGGCTTTAAAGCGCGGCACGAACTCCTGCCACACGGGAATACGGCTTTTCAGCGAGATGCCTAAATCCCCATGCAATACACCCCAGATATAGTGGGCATACTGCTGCCACATCGGCTTATCAAGGCCCATTTCAGCCAGCAGCTGAGCGTGACGTTCAGGGGAGATACCACGTTCGCCCGCCATAATCATCACCGGGTCACCGGGAATCATATGCACAAAGGCAAAGGTGAGAAGGGTAATACCGATAAAGGTCGGGATGACAAGTCCCAAACGTCGGAGGATGAACTGCAACATAACCCGGATTCTCTATAGTGACGCCCCGCCTGGTGACCGGACGTCTGTATTGCTCACAAATGTCAATTCCCTCTCCCCAAGGCGGGGAGAGGGGGAACATACTGTTTATTATTCGACAGAGACGTTATCGAAGTGGTGCTTGCCTAATGGATCGACCACGTAGCCTTTGACTTCTTTACGCACTGGCTCATAGACGGTGGAGTGAGCGACGATCAGCGCCGGAGCCTGGTCATGCATCACCACCTGAGCCTGCTTGTAGAGCTCGATACGTTTGTTGTGGTCGTCGGTGGCACGTGCCGGCTGAATCAGATCTTCAAACGGTTTGTAGCACCAGCGAGAGTAGTTCGAGCCGTCTTTTGCAGCCGCGCAGCTGAACAGGGTGGCGAAGAAGTTATCCGGATCCCCGTTGTCGCCGGTCCAGCCCATCATCACGGTCTGGTGCTCGCCTGCTTTCGCACGCTTCAGATATTCGCCCCACTCGTAGGTGACGATCTTGGCCTGGACGCCAATTTTGGCCCAGTCAGCCTGGATCATCTCAGCCATACGGCGCGCGTTCGGGTTGTACGGACGCTGTACCGGCATTGCCCACAGATCGATGGAGAAGCCTTTTTCCATCCCGGCTTCTTTCAGCAGCGCTTTCGCTTTTTCCGGATCGTAAGTGTAGTCTTTAACGTCGTCGTTATAGCCCCACATAGTCGGTGGAATCAGGTTTTTCGCGGACTGACCTGCGCCCTGGTAAACGGCTTTGATAATCGCTTCTTTATTTACCGCATAGGTCAACGCCTGGCGGACCTTCACGTTATCCAGCGGTTTCTTCTCGGTGTTGAAGGAGAGATAGCCGACGTTCAGGCCCGGCTGTTCCAGCAGGTTAATGCTCTTATCTTCTTTCATGCGCGCGATGTCGGCCGGGTTCGGGTACGGCATCACCTGGCACTCATTCTTCTGCAGTTTGGCATAGCGCACGGAAGCATCAGGCGTAATGGAGAAGACCAGGCGATCGATCTTCGGCTTGGTGCCCCAGTAGCCCGGGAAGGCTTTATAGAGAATACGGGAGTCTTTTTGATACTGCAGCAGCTGGAACGGACCGGTACCGATTGGATTCAGGTCCACTTTTTCCGGTGAACCGGCTTTCAGCATGTTGTCGGCATACTCTTTCGACAGAATAGAGGCGAAGTCCATCGCCAGGTCAGCGAGGAACGGCGCTTCCGGGCGAGTCAGCACAAACTGGACGGTTTTATCGTCGACTTTCTTCACTTCGCTAATCAGGTCAGGCAGGCCCATCCCTTCGAAGTATTCATAGCTGCCGCCGGACACTTTATGGTACGGGTTTTGCGCGTTTTTCTGGCGATCGAACGAGAATACAACGTCGTCGGCATTCAGGTCGCGAGTAGGTTTAAAGTCTTTATTATCCTGCCACTTCACGCCCTGACGCAGGTGGAACGTATAGATTTTGCCGTCCTCACTCACTTCCCATTTTTCCGCCAGCCCCGGAATCACTTCCGTAGTACCGGTTTTGAATTCAACCAGGCGGTTATAGATGGGCACCGAGCTGGCGTCATAGGTTGTACCAGAAGTGAATAGCTGTGGGTTAAAGCCTTCCGGCGAACCTTCAGAACAATAAACCAGGGTCTTAGCCTGAACGCTTGCTGCAACGGTCAGGGCGACCAGGCTCAGACCAAGCTTCAGCATCCCTGACTTTTTCAAGGAAATACTCATTATTCTGCTCCAAATGTGATGTTGTTTGCATATATCCGCCAGGCCTTTATTTATTTTTTACCCGGTCTGGTCGGTGGTGCCCGAAGGCCTGGATGAGAGATGGGGATTCCTTTCACAAAAACGCCTGAGTTGCAGTGCGGATTCTCCATGAAATGCCCCTCATGCCCTACAATCTGTCAACAGAATGCGTAAACGTCAATACAGCCAACCGGGTTTTACATCCGGGGTGAGAATCAGCAGGCAAAGATTAAAAAAACTTCAAGACGCTATTTTCAGCAGAGAAATTTATGCTAGCGGCGAGCGGGCAGCATAAATGTCTTAATACTTCGTAACAGCCAGTGATAAGCAATTCTGGTAAATGGTGAAAATTTATTACGATATGGCCAATATGTGAGCGATTAATAGCGCGAACGTTAAAACGCACAGCGGAAAATGCTGCAGTTATCCATAAGCTTCGCGAAAAAAGAGCCTTAGATATATAAAAAAATACAATGGAAGATGTCACAAAATAGTTAACAGGCAACATGAAACAAGGATTCGTGCTTTTTTTGTGACTTTGGTTGACTATCACACTCCGACATCGTGGCGCCCGGCCCGCAGCCCAACGCCATTGATGCAAAGGATTTCATTTTACGGTGGCCTGGACGAGGCCTGTTTTTGCTGTCAGCAGGGGGAGACAGGCCAATACACCAGGGCGGTGTTAAGCCGGCTAAAAATTGCTGAGGTACAAATGAGCGCTCTGGGCCGCCAGCATAGCCGAACCTCGCCCCCGGAGGTTCTTATCCTCATCGGCTTCGGATGCAAAAAAGCCTGCTCATTGAGCAGGCTTTTAAATTTGGTCGGTGATAGAGGATAACTCGCCACTGCGTGGCTCGCCCTGCGGGCCGTTGCTAAAGCAACGTTCCCTCGCTACGCTCGGGTCGAACCTCTACCCCCGGAGGTTCTCATCCTCATCGGCTTCGGATGCAAAAAAGCCTGCTCATTGAGCAGGCTTTTAAATTTGGTCGGTGATAGAGGATTCGAACCTCCGACCCCTTCGTCCCGAACGAAGTGCGCTACCAGGCTGCGCCAATCACCGAATGCGGGCGCATCTTACTGCTGAGACTCACACCCGTCAATGCCTTATTTGGAAAAAATAGCTCAAGCGGCGAGAAACTCGCCACTCCCGCTATTTCGCCACGGTTTTCCCCGCATCGGCAACGCGGCACCAGTTGTTATTCTCATTAATCCCACCGTCCGGCGAGGTGTAGCCCAGACAACCCATGATGGTGTCATACAACTCAACGTGACGACGCGGGACTTTCATCGCCGCCTGCTCTTTAAGGCGGGCAAACGAAGCAGCATGGTCCGGCGCAGCCAGATATTTATCCGACATCCACACCATCATCGGCACACGGAACTGTTCCGGCGGCGCCATCTTACGCGGCGTACCGTGCAGGTGCTCATGCTCGTTGATTGACTCCCCATGATCGGCGGCATAGAACACAATCGCCTTCTTATCACGCAGTTGATCCAGCACGCTCACGATAAAGTGATCGACATAGGTCACGCTATTATCGTAAGAGTTGATCAGCTCCGCTTTCGAGCATTTGCTGTCCACGCCCACGCACTCCGGCTGCCACTGCGCGAAGCTGCGCGGGTAACGCTGGGTATAGTTAAAGTGCGACCCTTTGGTATGCAGAATGATCAGGTGCTTACCCTGGTTATTCTTGGTCAGTGAACGCTTCACTTCATCCACCAGCAGCATATCGTCCACGCTCTTACCGCGGTTACGCGGCTCCGCGCCAATCTGCTCGCGATAGGCAATGCTGTTCGCCATAGTATTGCTGTAGAACCACATCTCGCTCTGCATCGCATACAGGTCGCCGGTAAAGCCGAGCTGGTGCAGGACCGCAAAGACGTTTTGCTCTTTCAGCGTTCGCTGCGGGTTGTCTTCCGCCCCGCCCTCGCGCACAAACATGCAGCGCAAGGAGAGCTTGGTCGCGGTGTCGCACGAATACCCGCGGAAGGCGACCAGGTTTTTCTCCTGGGCCAGCTTTGGCGTGGTATTGCGGCCATAACCCAGGATCCCCATATGATCCCAGCGGGTGGTCTCACCGATAATGAACACCACGTAGGTATCATCCAGGCCCTGCGGCTCCACATAGGTGAATTTTTTGGCAGGGTTTATCAACGACTTGTTATCTGAGGACTCATCCACCTGCGCCCAGGCGTACAGCCCCAGCGCAGAAAGCCAGTTTGACGGCAGATACGAGTTGGCAATCACCCCGCCGTAGCTCGGCATATCGACTTCAGAGCTACGCTCCACGTCCTTCTGCCGCAGTTCGAGCAGGCGAATCGGTCCCCAGACCATTAATCCGGCAAGGGCAACGATGGCGATATTTTTTACCCGCTGGCCCGGCGTGCGAATTTGCCGCAGCAGAGTATGTTGACAGCGGTTGCTCCAGATAAGCAGCAGCGGCGGAGCGCTGACCAGCGCCAGCCACAGAATCAAATACCAGCCCACCACCTCCTGAGAGAGGTCGATATCCGTGGTCATAACCGACGCGATGATGCCGTAACCAATCACCACGTTCAGGAAGGTCATGTAATAGCTGGCGGCAGCGGAGAAAATCACCACCAGCGTAGCGAGTATTCGCCAGACGCGCCGACCCAGCAGCGACAGAACACGTAACAGGAAAAACGTCACCAGCACGGTGGCAACCAGTTCCACAATCCCGGAAAGCCCTTTCCAGAGGGTAAATTCCTGCGCATAACCATCAAGGCGACGGAAAAGCACAGCAACGTTCATAAACCAGCCGATGTACAGCGCCAGCCAAAGGCTGACTTTCTGCTGTGTCATCGTTCTAATATAATTCATGCATGAAACCTGGAAAAAGAAGAGATAAAACCACCTGACTTACGCGATATAAGCGGGCAGGTTAATAGGGTGCGTTCAGGTTGATTAACTACTCAAACCCATTCGAGATGCCTTGCGGCGACGGGCTCGTGAATCCTCTGGAGCTTACTCAAGTAAGTGACTGAGGCGAACGAGCGCAGTCAACAATAAGGCAGTTTGAAGGACGGAGAGTATAAGAAACCTCTACAAAGCGCGCTAAGTAGACCACAGAGAAAGGAAAAAGTACCAGGCGGGAGTGTGATCCAACCAAACATTTACAAAACATTTGGTTGGACAAGCACAAATAGCTCAGGAATATCGGTATGACGCCGCGAAGATGGCGTATCAGGCGTGGGCTTCGCTGTAAACTTCACCTTTCGGCTGGCGAATCGTCGTGGAAAGCGCCAGAGAGAGAATCAGCAGGGCAAAGATAACGCAGAAGGTCACGTAGAACCCACCGAACAGCGAGGCAATCAGCGAGCCGCAGATACTGCCGATACCAAAGCCCAGATAGATGACGCCGTAGTTTTTTGCCAGGTTATTCAGACCGAAAAATTCACTGACCAGCGACGGGAACACGGTAATCGTTCCGCCGAAGTTAAAGGCGACGCAGGCAATCGCGGCAAAGAAGGTTATCGCGTTCAGCGGCGCGAACAGCAGCGCAGCCATGCCGACCAGTGAAACCACCTGGCCGATAGTAATGACGCGGATACGGGAAATTTTATCCGACAGAATCCCCAGCACCAGACGTCCGCTCAGGTTGGCGATAGAGATAACGGTGACCGCATTCGCCGCCGTCGCGACATCCAGATGCACCATCCCTTGAGCGATATCTTTCGCTACGCCAATAACATACAGGCCGCTCATGCAGGCCGTCAGGAACATCACGGCGAGCATCCAGTACTGCGGTTTACGCATCGACTCGGCCAGCGTGAAGTCATTCTCCACCACGCCATTATGCGAGGCGGCGGTATGATTCGGCGCATCTTCCATTAAGGTTGCGCCGAAGACAATCATCACCAGGACAATGGCGCCCCAGATAATAAAGGTTTTCTCCAGCCCGACGGTGGCCAGCAGATGGCTATCAATAAATTTGAACCCGAGGCTACCGAGGCCATAGGAACCAATGGAAAAGGCGGAAATCAGCCCTTTACGCTCCGGGAACCACTTCACGCAGTTGGAGAGCGTCAGCAGATAGCCCGCGCCATCCGCCAGCCCCACCAACAGGCCTGCGCTCAGCCAGAGCATCATCAGGCTGTTGGCGTGAGCGGTAAGGAAAAAACCGAGCCCCAGCAGAACACCGGACGCCATCGTGACGCGCCTGACGCCAAAGCGTTCCTGCAGTTTACCGGCGACGGAAGAGGATAGCGCCAGACCGAGGCTTAACAGACCGAAGGAGAAAGCCACCTGGCTTACCGGTTCGTCCAGTTTTGCGGAAAGGGAACTGTTGAACAAACTCCATGTATAAACCGATCCCAGCGCGAATTGTGTAACGATCGTGCCGGCCAGCGTAAGCCAGCGGGTATATTGACTGTTTGCAGCGTTCATAGCAGATATCCTGAATAATTAACTGCCGCCACAATAGCGAAGCCGCCTGAACGCCAGGGTAAAAAAGGCATGAAATGCCATCAGCAAGGAATGAAATGCATGTGAGCCGGAATGAATGACATTGAAAAAGGCAGGCGCATGACAGCAGCAGAAATAAGTTAGTGACTACTATCTTACAACAATGCGCCATTACTGTGTTTTTTAAGTAACAAGAACGTTTCACGCATGCTAAATAAAGGCTAAAAGTTAGCGCTCACTCCCATCACATAGAGATAGTTGGCTCCCGTTGGCGTATTCTCCGCCTGCGATAATGCCGCCCAGGCGGCAAGGTGTGAATTGAGAGCCATATCCGCCCCGAAGGTGACATCGCGCCAGGCGCCATCCTGCCCGCGATTAGGGCCAATCAGATCCGAAGAGAGCGGCTGGTTGTAGCTCACCTGCGCCCACGGATGGACGCCCCATAGCGCCTGATAATCCATACGCCAGCCAAGCGTATTCACATAGGGGTTGTCTGACGCGCGGCGCGCGGGGGCGGTCGATATCACCTCGCTACGCAAACTCGCCACCGGGCCGGAAGTGACGCCGTTGGCCAGCGTAAAATTCCATCCCACGCTCATCCCGCGGCCGCCATCCGGCGGCGCCACCGCCTGATTCAGCGCAATACCGGGAAGATCGCCGGACGCATTCATACGCTCCGCCAGAATATCTTCATAGCGGGGTTGGTGATCGCTATCCCACGTATAGCGTTCAGGGGTGTTACTTTTGGTATCGATAGCGATATATTCCTGTTGCCAGGCATTCGCGCCACTGATAAACGAGACCCAGACGACGGCACACGCCGGGAGCATAATCCCCCGAAGGCCATTGCATTTCTTTATTATCATTAATGCGACTCCAGAAAAGAGCCAAACCGGCATTATTGCTGTGTTTTTATGGGACGGGCTTCCCTGAATACCTTGAATAATGTGATTGGGCGAACGAATGCAGCCAATGCACATGCAACCTGAATAATGGCGGGTATATTTGAGAGTGGTATCCCTGTATTAACTATTATCTTTATCTTTCAGCCGTCAAGGCGAACGCGTAAGTTTTATTGCTAAAGGGAGAGAGACATGCAGCGTTGCGGTTGGGTAAGCCAGGACCCGCTTTATATTCAGTACCATGATAACGAGTGGGGCGTTGCGCAAAGAGATGCCCGCAAACTGTTCGAAATGATCTGCCTTGAGGGCCAGCAGGCCGGTCTGTCGTGGATTACGGTGCTGAAAAAGCGGGAAAATTACCGCCAGGCCTTTCATCAGTTCGATCCGGTCCGCGTTGCCGCCATGAATGAGACCGATATTGAACGCCTGCTCCAGGACGCCGGAATTATTCGCCATCGTGGGAAAATTCAGGCCATTATTGGCAACGCCCGCGCCTTCCTGACCATGGAAGAGAGCGGCGAATCGTTTACCGACTTTGTCTGGTCTTTCGTCGACAATCAGCCACAGATTTCCCATGCCGCCACGCTAGCGGAGATCCCCACCACCACACCGGCTTCCGACGCCCTCTCCAGGGCGCTGAAAAAGCGCGGTTTTAAGTTTGTCGGCTCCACCATCTGCTACTCCTTTATGCAGGCCTGCGGACTGGTCAACGATCACGTGACGAGCTGTTTCTGTCACCCGGGAGGCGATGATGATCCGCAAGTGGGACGCTAAAGAGACCCGCCCGCTGCTCACGCTGTGGCTGGAAAGCACGATTCATGCCCATCCCTTTATCGACGAAACATACTGGCACGAGAGTGTCGCCGTCGTACGCGATGTCTACCTGCCTGCCGCCAGCACCTGGGTGTGGGAAGAGAGCGCGACGATCAAGGGTTTTGTCAGCGTGATGGAGTCCCGCTTTATCGGTGCGCTGTTTGTCGCGCCGGACGCTATCCGCCGCGGCATCGGCAGCGCGCTGCTGAACGAGGTCAAACAGCATTACCGCTGGCTCAGTCTCGAGGTTTACCAGAAAAACGTTCAGGCGGTGAATTTCTACCATGCGCAAGGCTTCCGGATAGAAGACTGCGCATGGCAGGACGATACGCTACAACCGACCTGGATTATGCATTGGCCGGCGGATCAAACGCCGTAAGCGTCAGCGCCGGGCCGTCATATTTTTCCAGCCACGCCAGCGCCGTATTCCCGGCGCAGCCGTTGCCCAGCCGCGAGGTCGGAATATCTTTGGTCAGAACATTCACCGCGCCGTTTTTGCAGATACCAGCCTGCGGGTCGATATCAGGCCAGGCCCCTTCGTGTAAACAGATAACCCCTGGACGAATACCTTCCGTCACCACGGCGCCGGCCAGCACCTGGCCGCGCGCGTTCCACACCCGCACGACATCGCCGTCGGCAATATTGCGCGCCTGCGCGTCCAGCGGATGAAGAGTTAATGGCTCACGACCGGCGACAGCGTACTTTTCGCGCAGCGACGTGTGGTTCAGCTGGCTGTGCAGACGATGCGCCGGATGAGCGGACAGCACCTGCAGCTGGCCAGGCCGGGCATTGCCGTGCCACTCGTCCGGTTCCAGCCACATTGGGTGCGGTGGACAGTCGGGGTAGGCAAAACCGGCAATCGTTGGAGAGTGAATTTCAATTTTGCCGCTCGCGGTTTTCAGCGGATTGGCCTGCGGATCGGCACGAAATGCCGCGAAGCGGGCAAAACGGGCATTTTCCGGGTTTTCCGGCATTTCTATCAGCTGGTTAGCCTGCCAGAACTGGTCAAATGGCGGCAGCGTCACCTGCTGGCTCGCCCCGCGTTGCGCGGCAATCTGATAGAAGGTCTCCAGCCACTGTAGATCGGTTTTCCCTTCGGTAAAACGCGCGCGCCCTCCCTCTTCCCAGCGCTCGCTGAGATCGGCAAAGACGTCAAAATCATCCCGGGCTTCATCGCGCGGCGCGACCACGCGCTTCATCGGCACCAGGTGCTGGTTACTGTAATCGCCGGTCATGGTCATATCGTGACGTTCAAACGAAGTTGTCGCCGGCAGGACAATATCGGCATGGCGGGCGGCAGCGGTCCAGAAGCACTCCGAAATGACGATAAGCTCCGGCTTCTGCCAGGCCCGAATCAAGCGGTTGGTATCCTGATGATGGGTAAAGTTCGCGCCGCCACACCACCAGACGAAGCGAATATCCGGAAAATGCCGGTCCATTCCGTTGTGTTGATACGGCGCACCGGGATTTTCCAGCGCTTCCACAATGCGCGCCACCGGTATTTTTTCGACCGCCTCGGTACCGCCCGCCACGCAGCCTTGCATCGAAGCCAGTACCGCCGCCCGACGGGTCGGGTTACCGCCGTTGGCAAAGTGGTAGGAAAGGCCAAAACCGCCGCCGGGAGTACCAATCTGCCCCAGCATCGCGGCAAGTGTCACCAGCATCCAGTGTTTTTGCTCGCCAAACTGCTGGCGCTGCATCCCCCAACCGGACATCAGCATGGTGGTATTGTCATGGAATAGCGCGGCCAGTTCGCGGATCTTCTCCGCGCTAACGCCGCATATCTCCGCCGCCCACTCTGCGGTTTTCGGCGTGCCATCGCTTTCACCGGTCAGATAGCGGGCAAAAACGTCATAGCCGCTGGTACAGCGGGCGAGAAACGCATCGTCCTGCCAGCCGTTCTCCACCAGCGTATGGGCAATGCCGAGCATCATCGCGACATCCGTACCCATATGCGGAGCGATCCATTCGCCCACCTCACCAAAGAATTCCGCCGTTTCCGATCGCATCGGATCGATACAGATCACCCGCTTCCCACTTTTGCGCAACCGATCGAACCACGGGATCCCCTGCTCATCGGAAGCGTTCCAGGCAATTTTTAGCGTATTCAGCGGGTTGGCGCTCCAGAGCACCACCACATCGCTATGTTCCAGTACCATCGGCCAACTGGTCTGCTGCTGATAAACCTCATTGCCGCCAACCACATAGGGCATGATCGCCTGCGCCGCGCCGGTGGAATAATCCCCCAGATGTCCGGTATATCCGCCTGCGAGGCTCATGTAGCGCTGCAGCAACGTCGCCGCCTTGTGGAGCACGCCGTTAGAGCGCCAGCCGTAGGAACCGGCAAAAATCGCTGCCGGGCCGTGGTTTTCCCGAATCCGCCGATGCTGTGCGTGGATAAGATCCAATGCCTCCTGCCAGCTCACCCGCACAAACTCGTCCTGGCCGCGTACGCCCTGCGGACTCTCCGGCGAAGCAAGGAAACCTTTACGTACCATCGGATAGCGGACGCGGGTTTTGCTGTGGACCTGCTCACGCACGGCGGTTTGCAAGGAGTTGGCGAAAGAGGTCTCCAGCGCACCGCGGGAAGAGAGGACATTTTCACCATCCGTTTCAACCAGCATAGGCCCCCAGTGAGCCGCGGTTAAGATGGTTTTGGTTGCAGATGAGGTTGGCAAAGCGAGCTCCTGGTCAGCGAATGCAGGTGTTGTGACGGTCTGTGATACTGACCGTTCAATGTTATTTACAAAAAGAGAGCCGGTACGGGGAATTTTCTACGTAATTGGACGTCATAATCAACCGTCACGCGCGCTGTGACAACGAATAAAAAGGATTAAGGAAATAACATGAAAAAACGCGTACTCATGATTGCGGCTGTGGTGAGCGGCACCCTGGCGATTTCTGGCTGTACCACTAACCCGTATACCGGCGAACGCGAAGCGGGGAAATCCGGCATCGGCGCCGGGATCGGTTCGCTGGTCGGCGCGGGCGTCGGCGCACTCTCCTCGTCGAAAAAAGATCGCGGCAAAGGCGCGCTGATTGGCGCAGCGGCCGGGGCGGCGCTGGGCGGCGGCATCGGTTATTACATGGATGTGCAGGAAGCAAAACTGCGCGAGAAAATGCAGGGAACGGGCGTCACCGTGACGCGAAATGGCGATAACATCGTGCTGAATATGCCAAATAACGTCACCTTTGACAGCAGCAGCGCCAACCTGAAACCGGCCGGGGCAAACACCCTCACCGGCGTGGCCATGGTGCTGAAAGAGTATGAGAAAACCGCGGTTAACGTCGTAGGTTACACCGACAGCACCGGCGGTCAGGATCTGAATATGCGCCTGTCGCAGCAGCGCGCCGACAGCGTTGCCAGCGCCCTCATCACCCAGGGCGTGGCGGCAAACCGTATTCGCACCAGCGGCATGGGCCCGGCAAACCCCATCGCCAGCAACACCACGGCGGAAGGGAAAGCGCAAAACCGTCGCGTAGAAATCACCCTCAGCCCGCTCCAGTAAGTCCGGCGGTCGACCCCGACCACCGTATCCTTCGCCCGGTAAGCGCCACTTGCCGGGCAAAATGCTTGATATAGCGGATTTTCGCGCTAAGGTGTTCTCCAGATTTCAGCAAAGGAAGCCATCATGGCGAAAGCGGCGCGAGCAACCATTAGCGATGTGGCGAAAGCCGCAAAGACCGGAAAAACCAGCATTTCACGCTACCTCAATGGCGAAAAGCACCTGCTTTCCGATGACCTGCTGGCGCGCATTGAAAAAGCGATTGCCGAACTTAACTACCGTCCCAGCCTGATGGCCCGTGGCCTGAAACATGGCCGAACCCGGCTGATTGGCCTGATCATCGCCGATATCACCAATCCTTACTCGGTCAATGTCCTCAGCGGCATCGAAGCGGCCTGTCGCGAAAAGGGCTTTACACTGCTGGTGTGTAATACCAATAACGAACTCGACCAGGAGCTGCACTATCTCGACCTGCTGCGCAGCTACCAGGTAGAGGGGATCGTGGTCAACGCCGTTGGGATGCGCGAAGAGGGGCTGAATCGCCTGCAGCAGTCGGCGCTGCCGATGGTACTCATTGACCGCAAGATTCCGGACTTCGCCTGCGATGTCGTCGGTCTGGACAACACTCAGGCCGCGACGACCGCCACAGAACATCTGGTGGAGAAAGGGTTTGAAGCCCTGCTGTTCCTGAGCGAACCGCTCGGTTCGGTCAACACCCGTCGCGAACGTCTGAGCGCGTTTCGCGCCACCCTCCAGCGCTACGCCGGCATCGTCGCAGAAAACGCTGAAGTTCCGCTGAACGACGGCGCCATGCTCGATACGGTGCTGCGTCAGTTTCACTCCCGCCATCGCGGCATGCGCAAGGCGCTGATTTCCGCCAACGGCGCCCTGACGCTACAGGTTGCGCGCGCGCTCAAGCGAATCGACCTGGTTTGGGGCAGCGACATCGGCCTGCTCGGCTTCGACGAGCTGGAGTGGGCGGAGCTGGCGGGCGTGGGTATTACCACGCTCAAACAGCCCACGTGGCAAATTGGCTATGCCGCGGTTGAGCAGGTGGTGCGCCGGATTGAAGGCACTAACGACCCCATCTGCGAGCGGGTCTTCTCCGGTGAGCTGATCGTGCGGGGATCGACCTCCCGATAGCCCTCCTTCGTGATGGTGATCATAAATTAGACATCCTCTCCTTTCCTTTGGAACCGGTACCATCTAGCGTAATAGAGTGATTTGCTACAGCGCTACCGGGAGTTTGTCAGATGGCCAGAAAAATTATTGTCGTGACCGCCGCCTATGGTCATGATTGCATTAAAGAACTTGGCGGGCAGTCCGCCGTACTGCCGTTTATCGCCGGATCCGGCGCCGACGGCGTGGAAATCCGCCGTGAGTTATTCAGCGCTGACGAGCTCAATCAGCTGCCGGCGCTGGCCGCCACCATTGAACGCCACAACCTGCTGGCCTGCTACTCTGCGCCGGAAGCCCTGTTTGAAGCGAATGGCGCCCTTAACCCGCGTCTGCCGGCGCTGTTACGCGAAGCGCAGACCCTCAACGCTCTGTGGTTAAAACTGTCGCTCGGCCATTTTACCCATAACAACGAACTGGAATCGCTGCGCCGCATCCTGCAGGAGAGCGGCATGGCGCTGGTGGTGGAAAACGACCAGACCGACTGCGGCCAGCTGGCGCCAATGCAGCGCTTTAAAGCCTCCTGTCGGGTGAACCAGCTGCCGGTTACGTTAACCTTCGATATGGGTAACTGGCTGTGGGTCGGCGATTCGCCGGAAGAGGCCGCACGTCATCTGGCCCCCGCCGTCAGCTATATCCATGTCAAAGCCGCAGAGCCGCATCATGCGCACTTTCGCGCCGTCCCGCCAGACGAAGCTCCGGCACGCTGGCTGGCGCTGCTCGACAACCTGCCTGCCGATGCCCCGCGCGGTATCGAATTTCCGCTGGTGGGCCACGATCTGACGGCCGTGACCCGTCGCTATGTGAATTTGTTACGCGAGGAGTAAGCCATGGAAAATGCATTAGATGTCATCACCATCGGAGAGGCGATGGCGATGTTTGTCGCGACGGAAACCGGCGACCTGGCCGAAGTAGAACACTTTATGAAACGGGTAGCCGGCGCAGAGCTGAATGTCGCCACCGGCCTGGCTCGCCTGGGGCTGAAAGTCGGCTGGGTTAGCCGCGTAGGCAAAGACAGCTTCGGCCGTTTTGTGCTTCATTCGCTGGCCAAAGAAGGGATTGATGCGCGCGGCGTCAGCGAAGACAGCCGCTATGCAACCGGCTTCCAGATGAAATCTAAAGTCGAAAATGGAACCGATCCCATTGTGGAGTACTTCCGCAAGGGTTCTGCCGCCAGCCATCTGTCGCCCGAGGACTTTCGCGCCGAATATTTCACCAGCGCTCGCCACCTGCACCTCAGCGGCGTGGCCGCTGCGCTGTCGGAGAGTTCATACGCCCTGCTGGAGCAGGCGGCCACTACGATGAAGGCCCAGGGGAAGACGATCTCGTTCGATCCGAATCTGCGCCCGGTGCTGTGGAAAAGCGAAGCCGAGATGGTGGAAAAACTCAATCAGCTGGCGTTTCAGGCCGACTGGGTTCTGCCGGGTCTCAAAGAAGGCATGATCCTTACCGGCCAACGGACCCCGGAGGGGATTGCCGATTTCTATCTCACGCGCGGCGTTCAGGCCGTGATCATTAAAACCGGCGGCGACGGCGCCTGGTTCAAAACCGCCGCGGGCGAACAGGGCGCAGTCGCCGCCATCAAAGTCGATAACGTCGTGGATACCGTGGGCGCCGGCGATGGTTTTGCTGTCGGCGTGATTAGCGCTCTGCTGGAGGGCAGAACGCTGCAGCAGGCGATAGGCCGCGGCAACAAAATTGGTGCGCTGGCCATTCAGGTCCAGGGCGACAGCGAAGGATTACCCACACGCGAGGCGCTGGGCGAATAGCCCGGGCCGGCGTCATAATCACGGCCTCCTCTGTACCCTACATACGGCGGCGGCGTCATGAACCTCAACTTTAGAGGCAAGCCTATGAACAGCTCTACCAATGCAACGAAACGCTGGTGGTACATCATGCCTATCGTGTTTATCACGTATAGCCTGGCGTATCTCGACCGCGCAAACTTCAGCTTTGCTTCGGCAGCGGGCATTACGGAAGATTTAGGCATTACCAAAGGCATCTCGTCGCTTCTTGGCGCACTTTTCTTCCTCGGCTATTTCTTCTTCCAGATCCCGGGGGCGATTTACGCTGAACGCCGTAGCGTACGGAAGCTGATTTTCATCTGTCTGATCCTGTGGGGCGCCTGCGCCTCGCTGACCGGGATGGTGCACAATATTCCAGCGCTGGCGGCGATCCGTTTTATTCTCGGCGTCGTGGAAGCGGCGGTCATGCCGGCGATGCTGATTTACATCAGTAACTGGTTTACCAAATCAGAACGTTCACGCGCCAACACCTTCTTAATCCTCGGCAACCCGGTCACGGTACTGTGGATGTCGGTGGTCTCCGGCTACCTGATTCAGTCCTTCGGCTGGCGTGAAATGTTTATTATTGAAGGCGTCCCGGCCGTCCTCTGGGCCTTCTGCTGGTGGGTGCTGGTCAAGGATAAACCGTCGCAGGTGAACTGGCTGTCAGAAAACGAGAAAGCCGCGCTGCAGGCGCAGCTGGAGAGCGAGCAGCAGGGTATTAAAGCCGTGCGTAACTACGGCGAAGCCTTCCGCTCACGCAACGTCATTCTGCTGTGCATGCAGTATTTTGCCTGGAGTATCGGCGTGTACGGTTTTGTGCTGTGGCTGCCGTCAATTATTCGCAGCGGCGGCGTCAATATGGGGATGGTGGAAGTCGGCTGGCTCTCTTCGGTGCCTTATCTGGCCGCGACTATTGCGATGATCGTCGTCTCCTGGGCTTCCGATAAAATGCAGAACCGTAAACTGTTCGTCTGGCCGCTGCTGCTGATTGGCGGACTGGCTTTTATTGGCTCATGGGCCGTCGGCGCTAACCATTTCTGGGCCTCTTATACCCTGCTGGTGATTGCCGGTGCGGCAATGTACGCCCCTTACGGTCCGTTTTTCGCCATCATTCCGGAAATGCTGCCGCGTAACGTCGCCGGTGGCGCAATGGCGCTCATCAACAGCATGGGGGCCTTAGGTTCATTCTTTGGTTCGTGGTTCGTGGGCTACCTGAACGGCACCACCGGCAGTCCATCAGCCTCATACATTTTCATGGGAGTGGCGCTTTTCGCCTCTGTATGGCTTACTTTAATTGTTAAGCCTGCTAACAATCAAAAGCTCCCCATCGGCGCTCGTCACGCCTGACCTTTACTACTTACGGAGATCCGCATGAAGCCGTCCGTTATTCTCTATAAAACGCTTCCCGACGACCTGCAGCAACGTCTGGAAAAACACTTTACCGTCACTCAGGTGAAAAACCTGAGCCCTGACACCGTCCAGCAGCACGCGGAAGCCTTTGCCCAGGCGGAAGGTCTGCTGGGGTCGAGCGAAAAAGTTGATGCCGCGTTACTGGAGAAAATGCCCAGGCTTCGTGCGACCTCCACGATTTCCGTCGGCTATGACAACTTCGACGTTGAGGCGCTGAATGCGCGCAAGGTGCTGCTGATGCATACGCCGACCGTGCTGACTGAAACCGTTGCCGATACGGTGATGGCGCTGGTGCTCAGCACATCCCGTCGGGTGGTGGAAGTCGCCAACCGGGTGAAAGCCGGGGAGTGGACGAAAAGCATCGGCCCGGACTGGTTCGGCAGCGATGTGCACCATAAAACGCTGGGAATCGTGGGCATGGGCCGTATCGGGATGGCCCTGGCGCAACGCGCGCACGCCGGTTTTGGCATGCCGATTCTGTATAACGCCCGCAGCCGTCACCCGCAGGCGGAAGAGCACTTTAACGCGCGTTACTGCGATCTGGATACGCTGCTGCAGGAAGCCGACTTTGTCTGTCTGATCCTGCCGCTGACCGCCGAGACTCATCACCTGTTCAACGCGGAAAAATTCGCGAAAATGAAGCCCTCCGCCATCTTTATTAATGCGGGGCGCGGCCCGGTGGTCGATGAAAAGGCGCTGATCTCAGCCTTGCAGAAGGGCCAAATCCACGCGGCCGGTCTGGACGTTTTCGAGCAGGAGCCACTGGCGAAAGAGTCGCCGCTGCTCACTCTGCCGAACGTCGTCGCGCTGCCGCATATCGGTTCTGCCACTCATGAGACCCGCTACAATATGGCGGCTTGTGCGGTCGATAATTTGATTGATGCACTGAATGGTCAGGTCGAAAAGAACTGCGTCAATCCGCAGGTGAAGTGAAGGTAAGCTGAAGTAACCCGGGTCGAGGTCAACGCCTGACCCGGGTTGACGAACCGGTTAACGCGTTGCGTTAACTGCCGCCGTCCACGCCTGGTTGAAAGCCTGATGCTGGGCAGCCAGCGGGCCAATCAGCGCGTTGTACTGGCTGGCCTGCTGCGAGGTCGGGAACTGAATCCCGTTTGCCACGAAGCTCACCTGAGTATTTTGCTGAGCGATAAAATCACCCACCTGCACCAGTTGCTGAGTAAAGACCTGCGCGGCAGGAATCAGCGGCTGCAGGGCGTTTGCCGGTGCGGTCACGACTTTGTTGTAAACCTGGTCAAAGACCGGTTTCAGATCGTCACTCTGCTTCAGCGCGCTATGTGCGCCATCGGCCTGCATTTTCGCATTTTCCAGCTGCTGGCTCAGCACGCCCAGCGCGCCGTTTGCCTGGCGCAGCGGTTCACGCTGAGTCACATAATCCTGCGGGACGCGAATCGCATTCACGCTGTCTACGACCGGACGCAGACCCGCATCCATCGCCTGACTTACCTGCTGTGAATAGCCGTAAATCACTGCGTAATCGGAAACAAAAGGACCGAACTGTTTTTTCTGATCGGCAGTCAGCGTCGGCAGACGTTCGCCGCTACGCATTGCCGTATTTTGCAGGAAGTCGATAAACGCTTTGCGCTGATCGCCTTCTTTATCAAAACACCCACTCAGGCTAACCACCATTAATAAGGCCGCAATAGCCGCAAACCAGCGAGAGCAGGACTTTCCTGTCGCCATTTTTTTACTCCTTTCAGCCAAAAAAAGCGCACACAGACACACACGTGCCAGACGCTGACAAGGATAGTCCAGGTCGGCCTTGCAGGATACTCTTTCCTGACAATCTTACGCAGGAAAAGCACCGTTGGCGGCGTTTGACGGGCGAACGCGAGCGTCTGTTAAGCCCATCACAATTAACGCCATAACCCGGCCGAGAAAAATGACCAATAACAATTTGATTTTATTATAAATAAAATCACTATTGTGGGGCAAACCCGTGAAAGCGAACGATAATCGCACGCTTCCTGGGCCGACTGCGTTGCCTGAAGCCAGGTTCAGTGATTTGATAAATGAGCGATTAACGGCGATACGTTCGATTATCGCACAAATCACATTAACGACAGCGAGGGAGGCGGTAATCGCCCGGCTCCGTCCCCCGCTCCGGCTGCCAGGAATGCTGTATGAATAAGACAACTATCGATATTCAGGCTTTTATCAACGAACATCCGTTTACGAAGTACCAGTGGATGATTCTGGCCCTGTGTTTTATCACCGTCGCGATGGACGGGTTTGATACCGCCATCATCGGTTTTATTGCCTCCGACCTGGTGCAGGAATGGGGCGTGGAAAAATCTGCGTTAGGCCCGGTGATGAGCGCTGCGCTCGTCGGTCTGGCGGTAGGTGCGCTGACCGCAGGCCCGTTGGCCGACCGCATTGGGCGAAAAAAAGTTCTGCTGATGTCGATTGTGGTTTTCGGTAGCTTTAGTCTGTTGACCGCCTTCGCCACCAGCCTGAATCAACTGACGCTGCTGCGTTTTCTGACCGGCCTCGGACTGGGCGCCGCCATGCCAAACGCAGCCACGCTGATGAGCGAGTATGCGCCGGAACGCCGTCGCGCTTTGCTGGTCAATCTGATGTTCGTCGGGTTCCCGATGGGATCTTCGCTGGGTGGCTTCCTCTCGGCCTGGATGATTCCGCATTACGGCTGGCAAAGCGTGCTGATACTGGGCGGCGTGATGCCTCTGCTGCTTGCCGTCGCGCTGGTGTTCTTACTGCCGGAATCGGCGCGCTATCTGGTGGTCAAGCGCCAGCCATCGCAGCGTATTGCCACCATTCTGCGTCGTATTGCCCCGCTGCCTGAACAGGTTGAATTCGAGCTGCGCGAAGCCGGACAGGTGAAAGACAAATCGGCCCTTGCGGTTATTTTCTCCCCCCGTTATCTCGTCGGTACCGTGATGCTGTGCATGACCTACTTTCTGGGGCTGCTGATTTTCTATTTATTGACCAGTTGGCTTCCGCTGCTGATTCGCGAAACCGGCGCGTCAATGAGCCAGGCGTCGATTATCACCGCGCTGTTCCCGCTGGGCGGCGGCATCGGGGTGCTGATCCTCGGCGCCCTGATGGACAAAATTAACCCCAATAAAGTGGTCGCCGTAGGCTGGCTGTTGACCGGCGTGTTCGTCTTTCTGGTCGGCTTCTCAACCAATAACCTGGTGTTAATGGGCGTGATGGTCTTTATTGCCGGCAGCATTATGAACGGCGCGCAATCATCCATGCCGGCCCTGGCCGCCGGATTTTATCCCACCCAGGGCCGGGCGACCGGCGTTGCCTGGATGCTGGGTATCGGCCGGTTTGGCGGGATCCTTGGCGCCTTCAGCGGAGCCTTCCTGATGCAGGCGCAGCTCTCCTTCGTGACCATCTTTACCTTGTTGTCGATCCCGGCGTTTTTATCCGCCATCGCGCTGCTGGTGAAATATAAAACCAGCAAGAGCCAGCCGATATCTGCGCAGACGAAAGCCGATAATATGCAAAAAGCCTGACCCTCAGGCCAGCGGGCAACCGCTGGCCTGGCGGATTTATTCGCCGTTTACAAAAGTTTTCCATTGCGACACGTCTGATGATTAATCATCACCTTATCTGCCGTTTTCACCGCCGAATACCCGTTAAGACGATAGGCTGTCTGCACATAATCACTCCCGTGACTATTCTTTGCGTTTTTTCTGACTATTCTTAATAGGCTTCACTAAATATCTCTTTTGCTGTGTGACAGAAGGAGTTCTCTATGGAATATAAAGATCCCGTGTTTGAACTGCTTAGCAGCCTGGAACAAATTGTTTTTAAAGATATTTCTCAAACGATCGCCCAGCCTCGTAAGCAGACCGCATTTAGCGAGTTTGAACAGCTTCGCAAAGGCACTGGCCTGAAAATTGATGATTTTGCCAATGCCATGGGCGTCAGCGTGGCGATGGTACAAGAGTGGGAGTCGAGACGGGTGAAGCCGTCATCCACGGAGCTCAAATTAATGCGCCTGATTCAGGCAAACCCACAGCTTTCAAGGCAGCTTATCGACTAAAGTTCTATAATAAGAATCAGGTCTGGTTACGGTCCTGTATCGGGACCGTTTTTATTTCTGTGAAAAAAGGTTTGCTATCGCACCGCAAAAATGAGTTAATGCTCGCAGGTTTGATGTACAGACCACAGAGCATTAGTATAGAGTAGTCCTTGAGCGGTTATCATAGATACCCCGGTAGTGAACTTTCCCTTTATAGCTTCAAATCTGTAGTCCAGACCGTATCGCCGAAAGGTTCATTTATTATTTAAAGGTATTTCGCTATGTCCGGTAAAATGACTGGTATCGTAAAATGGTTCAACGCTGACAAAGGCTTCGGCTTCATCACTCCTGATGACGGTTCTAAAGATGTATTCGTACACTTCTCCGCTATCATGAACGATGGCTACAAATCTCTGGATGAAGGTCAGAAAGTTTCCTTCACCATCGAAAGCGGCGCTAAAGGCCCGGCAGCTGGCAACGTAACCAGCCTGTAAGCTTAAATTAAGCTCAGAATTTAAGATCCCTGCCTCGCGGCGGGGATTTTTTTTATCTGATAATAAAGAACCGCCGCTCAGCAGAGGGCGGTTTTTTGTCTTCAAAGCGCTGAGAAATGCCAGCCATTCTCCTGCCACGTCAGAGAGTGGGTCAGCCGCAGTCCGCGCAGAAAATCCTCATCATGAGAGACGACAATCATCGCGCCAGGAAAGGTGGCTAAAGCCGACTCAATGGCCCGAACGGAAGCCAAATCAAGATGGTTTGTCGGCTCATCCAGCAGCAGGAGCTGCGCCGCTTCACGCCGCCACAGCACGCAGGCCAGCGCGGCTTTAAGCCGTTCGCCGCCGCTTAAAGCCGACAGCGGCAGATTAATTTTATCCGCGCCCAGCTGCAGCCGGGCAAGACGGCTGCGTAATACCCCCGCCTCCAGCGGGGTATCATCAAGATTCAAGTGCGCCATGACCGACAGCGACAGGTCCAGCTGCGTGAGATGCTGATCCAGCCAGGCCGCATGCACCGACACCCGACACTCGCCGGATAGCGGCGATTCCAGACCGATCAACGTTTTCAGCAGCGTGGTTTTCCCACAGCCGTTGGGGCCACGCAACGCCACGCGCAGCGGCCCGTCAAGACGCCAGTCGAGTGGCGGCATGGCAGAGAATGCCAGCTGCAAAGCCTCGAGGACCAACACCTGTTTGCCAGCGGCAACCTGGCTTCCCGGCAGAGTGAACATCACTGCAGCGTCCTCCTCCACCCGCTCACGGGCCTGAACCACCGCGGCATTTAGCGCACTATTTTGCTCCCGGTGCTGGCGATGCAGTGCGCCAGGCCGCTCCTTCGCCGCCCCTTTATATTTTACCCGTTCAAAAGAGGCGATATTCAGCGTATCCACCACGCGCAGCGTCTGAGCAGAACGTCTCTGGCTGGCATCGTGTTCTTTTTGCATCCGCGCACGCGTGCGACGACGCTCGGTAGCGGCATGGTCTAACGCCGCGCGCGCCGCCTGCTGCTCCGCATCGCGCTGCTGTTGGTAATCGGCATAGTTACCGCCGTAGCTTCGCAACGCACCGGGCGTCAGTTCGAGTATGCGCGACATGCGGGCCAACAGCGCGCGATCGTGGCTGGCTATCAACGCTCCGCCGGACCAGCATTCAAGCTGGTGATACAGCCAGTCGCGCCCCTGCCTGTCGAGGTGATTGGTTGGCTCATCCAGCAGCAGGTAATCGGCCGCGGAGAGAAAGGCGCCGCACAGCAGAGCCTTCACCCGCTCCCCGCCGCTCAATGATGATGCGGGTCGGTCAGGATCGAAATCCGCTAAACCGGCCTGGCGGAAACCTGCGCTCAGGCGATCCGGGAGATCCCAGAAACCTTCGAGGCAATCGACATCGTCAGCCAGAGCCTCACCGCGCCCGAGGCGCTGCAAGGCAGCAAAGTGTGGTCCGTAACCCAGCAGTACGGCCAGCGTGGTCTGCGGGGTTATCGTCTGCTGCTGAGCAACACAGGCCAGAGAAACAGGCCGTTCGATATGGCCACCAGAAGGCGCATCGATACCGGCCAGCAGGCGCAGAAGGCGGGTTTTCCCGACGCCATTCCGTCCGACCAGGCCACAGAGGGAATTTTCCAGCGAGATATTCAACGGGCCAAAAAGCGTTTCTCCCGTCGCAAACTGACAGATGACCTGATGCAAAATAAAAGAGGGGGATTGGGCACAATGGGCCATAAGCACTCCTGAATGAAATTCATACTTCCCCTACAGACGCAGTGCGCCAGCAAGGACCGAATTCAGCAGGTGTGTTTATCCATTTTCAGTGTGCTCTCTGTGAGACGAGGGATTCGTCGGGGCACAGGATAGCCATACTCACCCCTTCATTTCAAGATTATTTTTTCAGCAAATGCGTTCGGGTTGCGCGGCTCTCCCACAGCAGGAACGTCAAACGGCCTCGAAATCACCCCGTTTCCCACGCTTAATTTTCATTCTGTTTTTTTGAATGAGATGCGCAAATTGTTCCAATTTTAATCGATCGATAATCGTCCTATTATTTATCACATCAGAGCAACAACGCTCTATACCAAACAAAAACACTTAAGGAATACGACCATGAAATCCATCAAAACTTTCGTTGCAGTTTCTGCCCTTTCTCTGATGTCTTTCGGTGCATTCGCACAGAGCGTCAGCGCCACCGCCTCCACGCTGGATCGCGCTGAAGCAAAAATTGCCGCCCAGGCCGCAGAACAAGGTGCCTCTTATAAAATTACCAGCGCCCAGTTCAACAACCGCGTGCACATGACCGCCGAACTGACCAAATAACGTAATCTGCTCTTGCCGGGCCGCCGGTGGTTAACCAGACAGGCGACAACGACAACACGATGAAAAGGAAGATAAAATGAAAAATCTCAGCGTGATCTCTGCCCTGTTTCTGGCCGCTTCATTGTCATCCGGCGCCATCGCCGCAGAGCAGCGTCCCGCGCAACCAGAAGCCGGTTCCAGTATGGATACCTCAGTGCATCAGAACCGTATTAACGTCAGCCACGCTTTTGATAAAGAGAGTCTGACCGCGGGGAATTTGCAGTAAATCTGGCCGCCGAAAAGCGTCAGGGGGGCGAGAGAGTCGCCTACCGCCATAAAAAAACCTGCCCTGGGGCAGGTTTTTTGTTATGCAAAACAGGCGATTATTGCAGCAGGGAAATATCCGCCACCTGCAGGAACAGGTCACGCAGTTTCGACAGCAGCGTCAGACGGTTGATACGGACTTCTTTATCTTCCGCATTCACCATCACGTTTTCGAAGAACTCATCTACCGGTTCGCGCAGGGAAGCCAGTTCGATCAGCGCTTCCTGATAACGGCCTTCGGCGAAGAACGGCTGCAGTTTGTCGCGCAGCACGACCAGATGGGTCGCCAGCTTGATCTCTGCGGCTTCTTTTAGCACGGAGGCGTGAACGGCATCATTCAACGTCTCTTCGGATTTCGCCAGGATATTAGATACGCGCTTGTTGGCAGCTGCCAGCGCGGCCGCTTCTTCCAGAGTGCGGAAGTGAGACACCGCTTTCATGCGCGCGTCGAAATCAGCCGGACGAGTCGGACGACGTGCCAGTACCGCCTGGATGGTGTCGACCGTGTAGCCTTCATCCTGATACCAGGCGCGGAAGCGACCAAGCATGAAGTCAATGACGTCATCAACTACGTTGGCGTTAGTCAGCTTATCACCATACAGACGCGCCGCTTCTTCGGTCAGCGTTTGCAGGTCCAGGTTCAGGTTCTTCTCAACGATGATGCGCAGTACGCCGAGCGCGGCACGACGCAGCGCAAACGGGTCTTTATCGCCCTTCGGATGCTGACCGATGCCGAAGATGCCCGCGAGGGTATCCATCTTATCGGCAATCGCTACGGCACAGGCCACCGGGTTGGACGGCAGATCGTCACCGGCAAAGCGCGGCTGATACTGCTCGTTCAGCGCCACCGCAACATCTTCGGCTTCACCATCGTGACGCGCATAGTGCATGCCCATGATGCCCTGGGTGTCGGTAAACTCGAACACCATGTTGGTCATCAGGTCACACTTGGAAAGCAGGCCCGCACGCGTTGCGTGGTTAACGTCAGCGCCAATTTGACCAGCAATCCAGCCCGCCAGCGCCTGAATACGGTCAGTCTTGTCGCGCAGCGTACCCAGCTGCTGCTGGAACAGCACGGTTTGCAGACGCGGCAGATGATCTTCCAGACGCTTTTTACGGTCGGTGTTGAAGAAGAACTCGGCATCCGCCAGACGCGGGCGCACCACTTTTTCGTTCCCGGAGATAATCTGCAGCGGATCTTTCGACTCGATGTTGGTAACGAAAATAAAGTTCGGCAGCAGTTTGCCGTCGTTGCCGTAGACCGGGAAGTACTTCTGGTCACCCTTCATGGTGTAGACCAGCGCTTCCGCAGGGACCGCGAGGAATTTCTCTTCGAATTTCGCGGTCAGCACTACCGGCCATTCAACCAGAGAGGCCACTTCTTCCAGCAGGCTTTCGCTCAGATCGGCGTTGCCGCCAATTTTGCGCGCCGCTTCTTCGGCATCGGCTTTAATTTTGGCTTTACGCTGCTCGTAGTCAGCAATAACTTTGCCGCGCTCCAGCAGAATTTGCGGGTACTGGTCGGCGTTATCGATGGTGAATTCCGGCTCGCCCATAAAGCGATGGCCGCGAATCACGCGATCGGAGGCAATGCCCAGAATGGTTGCCGGGATGACTTTATCGCCAAGCAGCAGGGTCACGGTGTGAACCGGACGCACGAACTGCACGTCGGAGGCGCCCCAGCGCATCAGTTTCGGGATCGGCAGTTTTGCCAGGGACGTGGCCACCATGTTCGGCAACAGCGCTTCTGCGCTTTCGCCTTTGACATGGGCGCGATACAGCAGCCATTCGCCTTTGTCGGTGACCATGCGCTCGGCCTGGTCAACGGTGATGCCGCAGCCGCGCGCCCAGCCTTCGGCCGCTTTGCTCGGTTTGCCTTCCGCGTCGAACGCGGCAGAAACCGCCGGGCCGCGTTTTTCTACTTCGCGATCGGGCTGCGCCGCCGCCAGGTTAGCGACTTTCAGCGCCAGACGGCGCGGAGCAGCGAACCACTCGACGTTGCCGTGAGCGAGGCCAGCGTTATCCAGCTCCGCGGTAAAGTTCGCAGCAAAAGATTCCGCCAGGCTGCGCAGGGCTTTTGGTGGCAGCTCTTCGGTGCCGATTTCCACCAGGAAAGTTTTTTCAGACATGGCCGCCTCTTATTTATTCTTGTTGCACATCGGGAAGCCCAGGGCTTCACGGGAAGCGTAGTACGCTTCTGCCACGGCTTTGGTCAGGGTGCGAATGCGCAGAATGTAGCGCTGACGCTCGGTGACGGAGATGGCTTTACGCGCGTCCAGCAGGTTGAAGCTGTGGGCGGCTTTCAGAATGCGCTCGTAGGCAGGCAGCGGCAGCGGGTTTTCCAGCGCCAGCAGCTGCTGCGCTTCTTTCTCATACTGCTCGAAGCAGGAGAACAGGAAGTCGACGTCTGCGTATTCAAAGTTATAGGTAGACTGCTCCACTTCGTTCTGATGGAACACGTCGCCGTAGGTGGTTTTACCCAGCGGACCGTCGCTCCAGACCAGGTCGTAAACGCTGTCAACGCCCTGAATGTACATCGCCAGTCGTTCCAGACCGTAGGTGATCTCGCCGGTCACCGGCTTACACTCCAGACCGCCGACCTGCTGGAAGTAGGTGAACTGCGTCACTTCCATCCCGTTCAGCCACACTTCCCAGCCCAGACCCCAGGCACCCAGCGTCGGGTTTTCCCAGTTGTCTTCCACGAAGCGGATGTCGTGAATCGTCGGATCCATACCCAGCTCTTTCAAAGACCCGAGGTACAGCTCCTGAATGTTGTCCGGCGATGGCTTAATGACCACCTGGAACTGATAGTAGTGCTGTAAGCGGTTCGGGTTTTCGCCGTAGCGGCCGTCAGTCGGGCGACGGGAAGGCTGAACATAGGCAGTCGCCATCGGCTCAGGCCCCAGCGCACGCAGACAGGTCATTGGATGAGAGGTGCCGGCGCCAACTTCCATGTCCAGTGGTTGAACAATGGTGCAGCCCTGACGAGCCCAGTAATCCTGTAAGGTCAGGATCAGGCCCTGGAAGGTCCTGGTATCAAACTTTTGCATATTATTTCGTGCTGGATACGTGTGGATTTAAAGGAAGGGATCAGTATACCCGCTGGCTGCGAGATATACAGTACGAAACGGCGCTGTTTAAATAAAATTGCCGAAATTAACGCCATCACGCGGCATCAGGGGCCGATTTAGCGCATAGAAAGATGTAAAAACTGACCATCTGGATCGAAAGAACAGATAAAGCGCTCATTCTGCGATGTCAGACCCGACAGCTCGTAGCTCCCCTGGAACTGCTCGAAGTGGCTGACGTCCACCATACGGGGCCCCGTGCTGTAGCGTTTTGCCGCCTGATCCTTGCACAGTTGCTCCATGTTCAGGGTAATTTGCGGCGTAATCCGGGCACGTTGCGCTTTCTGTACCGACTGAGGCGGCTGTTGGCTGCAGCCCGCCAGCAGGAGCAATAACAGTCCAGAAAAGAAATATTTCATCACTATTTTCCTCAACCGCCTTGTTAGCAAATTGTTATCGTGCAGGTTACGTGAAATTACCGGGGCATTGTGCGAATCTCTCCGCATCTCTACAAGAGCGTCGCGATAAACTCGGAATTTTCCATTGCGATATGGCCGGTCAGGAGGAGTCAGACCCTCTTTAAGCAGGAGCAACTGAGGTATCGATGCAGGAAAAAATAAACTGGATAACAAGTTTGCGCGGCATCGCATGCCTGATGGTGGTGATGATTCACAGCACAACCTGGTATATCACCCACCCTCACTCCATCAGCTTGCTGGACTGGGATATCGCCAACCTGCTTAATTCGGCTTCTCGCGTCAGCGTCCCGCTGTTTTTCATGATGTCCGGCTATCTGTTTTTCGGTGAGCGCAGCGCCCAACCGCGACATTTTCTGCGGATCGTACTGTGCGTGGCGTTTTACAGCGCCCTGTCCCTGCTCTACATCACGCTGTTCACCCATATCAACGTGGTGCTGTCGCTGAAACATTTGCTGCAAAAGCCGGTGTTCTACCATCTGTGGTTTTTCTTCGCGATTATCGTCATTTACCTGCTCTCGCCGTTGCTGCAGGTTAAGCAGGTCAGCGGCAAGATGCTGTTGATTCTGATGCTGGTAATTGGTCTTCTGGCCAACCCCAACATGGTGTCGGTCAAGGCCGGCGGCATCGAATGGCTACCGCTCAATCTCTATATCAACGGCGATACGTTTTACTATGTCCTGTATGGCGTGCTGGGGCGGGCGATCGGCATGATGGATACCGATAAAAAGTGGCTCACGCTGCTGTGCGCCGCGCTTTTCGCTACCGCAGTGTGGATTATTTCCCGCGGGACATTGCACGAGCTGAAGTGGCGCGGCGACTTCGGCGATACCTGGTACTTGTATTGCGGCCCGGCGGTGTTTGTCTGCGCGATAACCCTGCTCACGCTGGTGAAGAATACCCTTAACACACGCCCGGTCCCTGCCCTGACGCTGATTGCGCGCCATTCGCTGGGGATCTACGGATTTCATGCCCTGATTATTCATGCGTTACGGGCCAGCGGGCTGGAGCTGACGCGCTGGCCGCTGCTGGATATCTTCTGGATATTCGGCGCAGCGTTGGGGGGCAGCCTGCTGCTGTCGACGCTAGTGCAGCGCCTGGATAGCCGACGCCTGGTCAGCTAGCGCGGCGTAAAAGTTAACCCGCCCCATTCGGGGCGGATGTTTATGACGACATCAGAGGCAGAAGCTGCTGATAAATCTGGCGGAACGTTTCGCGGCGCGGCGCATAGTGAGCAACACGCCCGGCATCCGGTCGATGGGCCTGTTCCAGCGGCAGCTGCGGCAGCAGATCTGAAAAAGCCGCCTCTTTATGCTGCGCCAGCTGCGCTAACCGGGCGGCCCCAAGCGCAGGCCCAACGTCGCCACCGGTACGGTAATCCAGCTGCTGACCACTGATATCAGCCAGCATCTGCCGCCACCAGGCGCTGCGCGCGCCGCCGCCAATCAGAGTGATGCTCTCCGGCGTCACGCCGCAGGCATGCACCACATCCATCCCATCGGCTAATGCGTAACCCACCCCTTCCAGTACCGCACGCGCCAGTTCTGCCGGGCCGTGCTGATGCGTCAGGCCAAAAAAGACGCCTTTAGCATGAGGGTTGTTATGCGGCGTGCGCTCGCCGGAAAGATAGGGCAAAAACCAGATGGGATCGGCATTTTCACGCGCCGATTCCGCCGCCGCCAGCAGTGCAGGAACCGTGCCGAGGCCGGTCAGTTTTGCCGCCCAGTCGAGGCAGGAAGCGGCGCTCAACATCACCGACATCAAATGCCAGCGTCCCGGCAGGGCGTGGCAAAAGCTGTGTACAGCGCTTTCCGGTTTGCTGAGAAACCCGTTGCTGACGGCAAAATAGACCCCGGAGGTTCCCAGGGACAGCATCGCCTGCCCGGCATCCGCCATGCCGACGCCTACCGCACCGGCAGCGTTATCGCCGCCGCCAGCGACCACCAGCGCCTGCGGCATATTCCACGCCTGGGCAATTGCGGGACGCAGCGTTCCCGTCACTTCACAGCCTTCAAATAACGCCGGCATGTTATCGCGGCTCAGGCCGCAGGCGGCGAGCAGCTCATCGCTCCAGTCGCGTTTGGCCACATCCAGCCACATCGTCCCGGCGGCGTCCGACATATCGCTGGCAAATTCACCGGTCATGCGCAGGCGGAGATAATCTTTCGGCAACAGCACCTTATCCACCTGGCGGAAGATATCAGGCTCATGGTGCTGGACCCAGAGCAATTTTGGCGCCGTAAACCCCGGCATCATCAGGTTACCGGCAATTTGCCGCGAGCGGCTTACCGCTTTTTCCAGCTGGACACACTCGTCGCCGCTGCGGCCGTCATTCCACAAAATAGCCGGGCGCAGCACGCGTTGTTGTTTATCCAGCAACGTTGCGCCGTGCATCTGCCCGGCGATCCCCACCGCTTTTACATCGCGCAGCGCGTGCTGTTCAGCCAACGCTTTCATTGCGCGGTCCGTCGCCTGCCACCAGTGCTCGGGGTCTTGCTCGGACCATAGCGGGTGTGGGCGCGATACGGTGAGGGGCGCAGTGTGCGAAGCCAGCACCTCACCTTGCTCATTGAGCAAAATGGCCTTGACGCCCGAGGTGCCCAAATCAATCCCGATGTACATACGGTCTCTCCTTAACAGTGCGCCACGGCTAACCGTGGCGCAAGAAAGCGTGCTCTCACTCATACCCGGCGGCGCCGGGTAGCCTTATTACTTATCAAAGAGATAATGGTTAACCAGGTTTTCCAGCTGCTCCTGATGGCCGCTCTGGTGCTGGGGAGCCAGATTATGCTGCGCCGCGTACTGTGCAATCTCCGTCAGCGTCATCTGCCCTTTCAGGATTTGCTGCCCCAGGTCGCCATTCCAGCCGGCATAGCGTTTCGCGACCCGCTTATCCAGCTCGCCCTCTTCGATCATACGGGCCGCCACTTTCAGCGACAGCGCCATCGTATCCATCGCCCCAATATGACCATAGAACAGATCGTATTTATCGGTGCTCTGACGACGAACTTTGGCATCAAAATTCAGGCCGCCGGTGGTAAAGCCACCTGCTTTAAGAATTTCATACATCACCAGGGCATTCTCTTCCACGCTGTTCGGGAACTGATCGGTATCCCAGCCCAACTGCGGGTCGCCGCGGTTGGCATCCACGGAGCCGAACAGACCCAGCGCAATGGCAGTCGCAATCTCATGATGGAAAGAGTGTCCGGCCAGGGTCGCATGGTTCGCTTCGATATTCAGTTTGATCTCTTTTTCGAGACCAAACTGCTTGAGGAAACCATAGACGGTAGAGGCGTCATAATCGTACTGATGTTTGGTCGGCTCCTGCGGTTTTGGCTCAATCAGCAGCGTGCCCTGGAAACCGATTTTATGTTTGTGTTCCACCACCAGCTGCATAAAGCGGCCAATTTGCTCACGCTCCTGGCGCAGATCGGTATTGAGCAGGGTTTCGTAGCCTTCGCGGCCGCCCCACAGGACATAGTTTTCCCCGCCCAGTTTGTGTGTGGCATTCATGGCGGTCACTACCTGAGTCGCCGCCCAGCTGAAAACCTCCGGATCCGGATTGGTCGCCGCCCCTGCGCCGTAACGCGGGTTGGTAAAGCAGTTTGCCGTCCCCCACAGCAGCTTCACGCCGCTCTGTTCTTGCTTCGCCGCCAGTACGTCAACCATCCGGGCAAAATTGTCCAGATACTCCTTCAACGATGCCCCTTCCGGAGAGACATCCACATCATGGAAGCAGTAGTACGGCACATTCAGCTTATGAAAAAACTCAAAGGCGACATCGGCTTTACGTTTCGCCATTTCCAGCGCGTCGCCCGGCTGCTGCCACGGACGATTGAAGGAGCCCACGCCAAACATATCTGCCCCGTTCCAGCAGAAGGTGTGCCAGTAGCAGGCGGCAAACCGCAGATGCTCTTCCATGCGCTTGCCCAGCACCATCTCGTCCGGGTTATAGTGACGGAACGCGAGCGGGTTGGTGGTTTTTGGGCCTTCATAACGAACGCGATCAAGTTGATCGAAATAGGTTTGCATAATGAACTCCATATTCAGGGATGCGGCGGATAACAAGTCATAAGCCAATATAGAATTCATGTTTTGCTTTCCTCAATTACGTTATTTCACACCGCGATTGAGAGAATCCACAAACGTGCGCCAGATCGCACAACTGAATATTATCAACGGCCTCCCCACCTTCGTTTCAATGACATATCAATGATATAGCTATTTTATTTATTTTTAAAAACCAGATCGCGGTCATAAATCAGAAAACAAACTAAATTTCGTAATCCCAAAATAAGCACAGATAATTGCCAGTCTTCCTTTAGCTGTTAAGAATCTACTACGTATCAGGCCGTTTCTTTACCCCGTTCGTCTTATCCTGCACTTTACAAAAAAGGCTGATTATTATGAAGATAAAGAACCTTTGCCTCACGCTCTGTGCTTCGCTCCTGCTGACCAGTATGGCGGGGATGGCGAAAGAAGTTAAGATTGGTATGGCCATTGACGATCTCCGCCTTGAGCGCTGGCAGAAAGACCGTGATATATTTGTCAACAAAGCCGAATCATTAGGTGCCAAAGTATTTGTTCAGTCCGCCAATGGTAATGAAGAAACACAAATGTCGCAAATTGAAAATATGATAAACCGCGGCGTTGATGTTCTGGTTATTATTCCCTACAACGGTCAGGTCTTAAGCAATGTGATTAAAGAAGCCAAACAGGAAGGCATTAAAGTTCTGGCCTATGATCGCATGATCAACAACGCAGATATTGATTTCTATATTTCCTTTGATAATGAAAAAGTGGGCGAAATGCAGGCCCAAAGTCTGGTGGCTAAAACTCCTCAGGGAAATTACTTTCTGATGGGGGGTTCTCCGGTGGATAATAACGCCAAGCTGTTCCGTGCCGGACAAATGAAAGTCCTCAAGCCTTATATTGACGAAGGTAAAATTAAGATCGTTGGCGACCAGTGGGTTGACGGCTGGCTGCCGGAAAATGCATTAAAAATTATGGAGAACGCCCTCACCGCTAACAATAACAAAATCGACGCGGTTGTCGCTTCTAACGATGCCACCGCCGGCGGCGCGATTCAGGCATTAAGCGCGCAGGGTCTGGCGGGGAAAGTCGCCATTTCCGGCCAGGATGCCGACCTTGCTGGCGTCAAGCGCATTATTTCCGGCACGCAGACCATGACCGTCTATAAGCCGATTACCACCCTTGCCACTACCGCCGCGGAAATTGCCGTCGAGCTCGGCAATGATAAAGCGCCGCATGCTGATACCACGTTGAATAACGGACTTAAAGATGTCCCGTCCCGCCTGCTCACCCCGATCGAAGTGAATAAAGACAATATTGAACAGACGGTCATCAAAGACGGTTTCCACAAAAAGAGCGAATTATAACTCCTGACGCCCCTCGCCGGGGCGTCATTCTCGTCCAGCCGGATATCGCTTATGCGGAGCATCTATGTCCTGGTTACTAGAAATGAAAAATATCACCAAAACCTTCGGAACCGTGAAGGCGGTAGATAATATCAGCCTGCGACTTAACGCCGGGGAAGTGGTCTCACTTTGCGGCGAAAATGGTTCTGGTAAATCCACGCTCATGAAAGTCCTGTGCGGAATTTATCCGCACGGTAGCTATGACGGTGAGATTATTTTCGCCGGTGAAACGCTTAAGCCCAATCATATTCGCGACACCGAACGCAAGGGTATCGCTATTATTCACCAGGAGCTCGCGCTGGTTAAACACCTGAGCGTTCTGGAGAATATTTTTCTTGGTGCGGAAATCTCCCGCTATGGTCTCCTTGATTATGAAACCATGACTCTGCGCTGCCAGAAGCTGCTGGCGCAGGTGAATTTGACCATTTCACCCGATACCCGCGTCGGCGATCTCGGCCTTGGGCAGCAACAGCTGGTTGAAATTGCCAAAGCGCTCAATAAGCAGGTGCGTTTATTAATACTTGATGAACCCACCGCCTCATTAACCGAGCAAGAAACGGCCATTCTGCTGGATATCATTCGCGATCTGCAGGCCCACGGTATTGCCTGTATTTATATTTCCCACAAATTGAATGAGGTGAAAGCCATCTCTGACACCATTTGCGTCATTCGCGACGGCCAGCATATCGGCACCCGCGACGCCAGCGGCATGAATGAAGATGATGTGATAACCATGATGGTTGGCCGCGAACTCACCGCCCTTTACCCGAACGAGCCGCACGACTGCGGCGATGAAATTCTACGCGTCGAGCATTTAACCGCCTGGCATCCGGTCAACCGGCACATTAAGCGGGTTAACGATATCTCTTTTTCATTGCATCGCGGTGAAATCCTCGGCATTGCCGGGCTGGTCGGCGCCGGGCGTACCGAGGCCGTCCAGTGCCTGTTTGGTGTCTGGCCGGGGCGCTGGGAAGGGAAAGTGTTCATTGACGGTCAACCGGTGGCTATCCACCACTGCCAGCAGGCTATCGCCCACGGTATTGCCATGGTCCCTGAGGACCGCAAAAAAGACGGGATCGTGCCGGTAATGGCGGTGGGTAAGAACATCACTCTGGCGGCGTTAAGTCAGTTTACCGGCCGGCTAAGCAGTCTGGATGACGCCGGGGAGCAGCACTGCATCCAGCAATCCATCCAGCGGCTGAAAATCAAAACGTCATCGCCTGAGCTGGCCATTGGTCGCCTGAGCGGCGGCAATCAGCAGAAAGCGATTCTGGCCCGCTGTCTGTTGCTGAATCCGCGCATCCTGATTCTCGATGAACCCACTCGCGGCATCGATATCGGCGCGAAATACGAAATCTACAAATTGATTAATCAGCTGGTGCAGCAGGGGATCGCCGTCATCGTCATCTCATCAGAACTGCCGGAAGTTCTCGGGTTAAGCGATCGGGTGCTGGTGATGCATGAAGGCAAGCTGAAAGCCAATTTAGTCAATCATCATCTGACCCAGGAACAGGTGATGGAAGCCGCGTTGAGGAGCGAACACCATGTCGAAAAACACGTCGTCTGAGATAAAAATCATCCCGCCCGCCCCTGCCGGTGTGTCTGGATTCAAAGGGCTGAACCTACAGGTTTTCGTGATGATCGCCGCGATTGTGGTGATTATGCTGTTCTTCACCTGGGCTACCGAAGGAGCCTATTTAAGCGCGCGAAACATTTCTAACCTGCTGCGGCAGACGGCGATTACCGGCATCCTGGCGGTCGGGATGGTTTTCGTCATTATTTCCGCCGAGATCGATCTTTCCGTGGGCTCGATGATGGGGCTGCTCGGCGGCGCGGCGGCGATTTTTGACGTCTGGCTCGGCTGGCCGCTGCCGTTGACCATTGCGGTCACGCTGGTGATGGGGCTGGTACTCGGCGCCTGGAACGGCTGGTGGGTCGCCTACCGCAAAGTCCCGTCGTTTATCGTCACCCTCGCCGGGATGCTGGCGTTCCGCGGCATTCTGATCGGTATTACCAACGGCACCACCGTCTCTCCCACCAGCCCGGCCATGTCGCAAATTGGACAAAGCTATCTGCCTGACGGCCTCGGTTTCGGCATCGGCGTCATCGGCATGGTGGCCTTTATTGTCTGGCAATGGCGCGGTCGCCTGCGTCGTCAATCCCTGGGATTAACCACACCCGCGCCAACCTCGACGGTGGCACGCCAGAGCATTACTGCGGTTATCGTGCTCGGCGCCATCTGGCTATTAAACGATTATCGCGGCGTCCCCACGCCGGTTCTCATCCTGGCAGCTCTGCTGCTGGCGGGAATGTTTATGGCCACCCGAACAGCCTTTGGCCGGCGAATTTATGCCATTGGCGGTAACCTGGAAGCGGCACGCCTGTCCGGGATTAGCGTTGAACGCACCAAGCTGGCCGTTTTCGCCATCAACGGTCTGATGGTGGCCATCGCCGGTCTGATCCTCAGCTCGCGTCTGGGCGCCGGTTCGCCTTCAGCCGGTAACATTGCCGAGCTGGATGCTATCGCCGCCTGCGTCATCGGCGGCACCAGCCTCGCCGGCGGGGTAGGTAGCGTCGCCGGAGCCGTCATGGGGGCATTTATCATGTCGGCGCTGGATAATGGTATGAGCATGATGGACGTCGCCACCTTCTGGCAGTACATCGTCAAAGGCGCCATTTTACTGCTGGCAGTATGGATGGATTCGGCGACGAAGCGCAGAACATAAGCCAGCTAAAGGGAAGAATGCCCGAATTCTATGCGCTACCACCAGATTTACGCATAAGACGCTTGTCATTATTCGGGCATTGGCCGGTATTGTATGGCCAGAAAGAGAGACCAGGAAAAGAGACTATGTTTGCAAAGCGCCACCGTATTACGCTGCTATTCAATGCCAACAAAGCCTACGACCGGCAGGTGGTCGAGGGGGTAGGAGAATATTTACAGGCATCGCAACAGGAATGGGATATCTTCATTGAAGAGGATTTTCGGGCGCGTATTGAGAATATCAGGGAGTGGCTGGGCGACGGCGTGATTGCTGATTATGACGACCCGGAAATCGAAAGACTGCTGGCCGATGTCGAGGTCCCGATTGTCGGCGTCGGCGGCTCCTACCATCGCCCCGAATGCTATCCCCCGGTGCACTATATTGCGACGGATAACGCCGCGCTGGTCGAAAGCGCCTTCCTGCATCTGAAAGAAAAAGGCGTCCAGCGCTTCGCCTTTTACGGGCTACCCACCTCCAGCGGAAAACGCTGGGCTGTCGAGCGCGAACACGCGTTTTGCCAGCTGGTCGCGAAGGAGAAATATCGCGGCGTGGTTTATCAGGGACTCGAGACCGCACCGGAAAACTGGCAACACGCGCAGAACCGCCTCGCGGACTGGCTGCAAACGCTCCCTCCGCAAACCGGAATTATCGCCGTGACCGATGCCCGCGCCCGTCACGTGCTTCAGGCCTGCGAGCTGCTGCATATCCCGGTGCCGGAAAAGCTGTGCGTCATCGGTATTGATAATGAAGAGCTGACCCGCTACCTGTCACGCGTCGCGCTCTCCTCCGTCGCGCAGGGGACCCGGCAGATGGGTTACCAGGCGGCCAAGCTGCTGCATCGACTGCTGGATAAAGAGCCGCTGCCGCTGCAGCGCCGGCTGGTGCCGCCGATGCGCGTCGTTGAACGGCGATCCACGGACTATCGCTCGCTCACCGACCCGTCGGTGATTCAGGCGATGCACTATATCCGCAATAACGCCTGCAAGGGCATCAAGGTCGAACAGGTGCTGGATGCCGTCGGCATCTCCCGCTCTAACCTCGAGAAGCGTTTCAAGGAGGAGGTCGGCGACACCATTCACTCCATCATTCACCGCGAGAAACTCGAAAAGGCCCGCAGCCTGCTGGTCTCCACCACGCTGTCGATTAATGAAATTTCGCAAATGTGCGGCTATCCATCGCTGCAATATTTCTATTCGGTATTTAAGAAAGAGTACGACGTGACGCCGAAGGAGTACCGGGATCGGCACAGTGAAGTGATGATGTAGAGCCAGTGAGATCGAAAAGAAAAATGCCCGGGGCTTACGCGCCGGGCATTCGCTATTACATATGGGCAGCAATTAGCCGCTGGTTGTCCTGATACATCGCGAAGAGATAGTTGTTGTAGCTCGACCCTTTCGTCGAATAGCCCTTCAGCTTATGAATCATGGTGCTGGCCGTCACTTCCTGATCCGTTTTACGCAGCTGCGCGCGGGATTTACGGAAGGACTTGTATGCCGGATGGGTGTTCAGGTTCGTCACGTAAGCCTGTACAGACTCCTCCACGGAATCAAACTGGGAGTAGCCTTTCATCGCACCGCGGCAGTTTCCGCCGCCGCATTTCATACCAAACAGATTGTTGTTCATGCGCGCCAGTTTGGACGTACCCCAGCCGCTTTCCGCCGCCGCCATGGTCGCCACCATGCTGTTCGGAATGATGTCGACGCGCTCCATCAGCGTGTTCCATGGAATATGGCGGGTGTTGCCAGACCATTTCACTTTATAGCGTGCAGTAATATCCTTCAGGCGCGAGCGCTCTGTCGGTGACCAGCGCGAATCGTATTGCTTGGCAACAAGCCAGTTACGATCGGCGGTAATCACCTGATTTTGTTTAGTAATATAAGGCATTACTGTCCGGAGAAACGCTTTTTTCCTTGGGGTTCCGGAAGGGTATTTTCGCAAATCAGGAAGTGAACTACTCTTTACACTATTGCGAGAATACTCTTGTTTACTGCTTACCTTAACTTGACTACTTTTCTTTACTTGTGAGGCTTTATGACTCGTTGTTGCTGTGTGGGTTGTTGCCAACACACTACCTGAAAATATGCAGGTAAGTAACATGAGTATCGCAGCCCCATATCGTCGCATGGGAATCGATATCATTAGGTCTCCTGGTCGGATTTAATCATTCCAACACCTTGTTTTACGCAAAAAAACGTTAATTGAGTCGCGAATAGTATCAAAAATACCCAGTGAGAGCACTAACAGAAATAGTCCAATTCCTAAAAGCTGTCATCTGAAATCGGTTTCCGCGCCGTCATCAGGGGGCGAAAATGCTAGCGCCGTCTCATTTTTTGCCTGTTTTTTGACCTCTGTCACTCACCCCTTTTTGTCATCCCTGCAAAAGCGCAGGTGGGATGAGTTCATTATCCGGTTTGCCGGGCAAACTGAACAAAAAACCGCTCACAGGACTCCAGAATGAAACTCGCTGCGCTCGCGTCGCTCTTGTTGCCAGGAATGGCCTTCGCCGCCTGGACCACCGCCGATTTCCCGGCCTTTACCGAAGAGGGCACCGGCAGGTTTATCAGTCAAAACGAGGTGGCGAAGGGTACACGTCCGCTACAAATTAATTTTGACCAACAGTGCTGGCAGCCCGTCGGAGCCATCAAACTCAACCAGATGCTGTCCATGGAACCCTGCCGCGGCACCCCGGCACAATGGCGGGTCTTCCGCGAAGGTCGCTACACGCTTGAAGTGGATACCCGCTCCGGTACGCCGACGCTGATGCTTTCTCTGGAGGAAAAAGAGGCGGCGACAGCTTCCGCGCCGCAGCTGCGTCAGTGTCCAAAATGGGATGGTAAGCCGCTAACGCTGGATGTCAGCAAGACCTTTGCCGAGGGCAGCAAAGTCCGTGATTTCTACAGCGGCAATATCGCCACGGTCAGCGCCGGGAAAATTACGCTGCAGCCGGCCCCCAACAGCAACGGTTTACTGCTCCTTGAGCGGGCAGACACCACCGCCGACGCCCCCTTCAACTGGCATAACGCCACGGTCTATTTCGTGCTGACCGACCGTTTCGTCAACGGCAACCCGGCCAACGACAACAGTTATGGGCGGCACAAAGACGGTATGCAGGAAATCGGCACCTTCCACGGCGGCGACCTGCAAGGGCTGACCAGCAAACTCGACTACCTGAAAGAGTTAGGCGTTAACGCGCTGTGGATAAGCTCGCCGCTGGAACAAATTCACGGCTGGGTCGGCGGCGGAACCAAGGGCGATTTCCCGCATTACGCCTATCACGGCTACTACGCCCAGGACTGGACAAAGCTGGATGCCAATATGGGTACCGAGGAGGATTTGCGTCGCCTTGTCGATGAGGCGCACAAGCGCGGTATCCGCATCCTGTTCGATGTGGTGATGAACCACACTGGCTATGCCACCCTCGCCGATATGCAGGAGTTCAAATTCGGCTCGCTGTATCTGCAGGGCGACGAGTTGAAAAAAACGCTCGGGGAACACTGGACCAACTGGAAACCCGGCCCGGGCCAGACCTGGCACAGCTTCAACGACTACATCAACTTCAGCGATAAAGCCGGCTGGGAAAAATGGTGGGGGAAAAAGTGGATTCGTACCGATATCGGCGACTACGACAACCCAGGCTTTGACGATCTGACCATGTCCCTGGCCTTCCTGCCGGATCTGAAAACCGAATCGACCACCCCTTCCGGGCTGCCGAATTTCTATCAACAAAAGCCTGATACGGCGGCAAAAGTGATTCCAGGCTATACGCCGCGCGATTATCTGACCCACTGGTTGAGTCAGTGGGTACGTGATTACGGTATTGACGGTTTCCGCGTCGATACCGCCAAACACGTCGAGCAGGCCGCCTGGCAACAGTTGAAAACCCAGGCCACTGCGGCGCTGGCGGAATGGAAAAAGGCCAATCCGGATAAAGCGCTGGATAACGCGCCGTTCTGGATGACCGGTGAAGCCTGGGGCCATGGGGTGATGCAGAGCGATTACTACCGCCACGGTTTTGATGCGATGATTAACTTCGACTACCAGGATCAGGCGGCGAAAGCATCAGGCTGTCTCTCCAGTATTGACCTGACCTGGCAGCAGATGGCGGATAAACTGCAGACGTTTAACGTTCTGAGCTATCTCTCATCCCACGACACGCGTCTGTTCCGCGAAGGCGGCAGCACTGCGGCAGAACTGCTGCTGCTCGCGCCAGGCGCGGTACAGCTCTTCTATGGCGATGAGTCCGCGCGGCCGTTCGGGCCTACCGGCTCAGATCCGCTGCAGGGGACACGTTCGGATATGAACTGGCAGGACGTCGAGGGTAAAGCCGCGCTCAGCGTCACCCACTGGCAGAAGCTCGGCCAGTTCCGCGCCCGCCACCCGGCAATCGGGATGGGCAAACAAACCACGCTCTCTATGCCGCAAGGTTACGGTTTCGTCCGTGAAAACGCCGATGACAAAGTCATGGTGGTATGGGCAGGCCAACGATAACCCCTTTTCTGATGGCTCTCCGGTCTCCCCGGGGAGCCTTTACAGAATAAAAAACTAATATCCATAGATAATCCAGCATAAAAATGAAATCTTCGACATTCCTGCCGATTTGCACCGCATCGAAGCTGGCGTTATGGTTACCCACTTTCCAGGAAGACCGATAGATTATCCGCAATGACATTTTCACTTTTCGGCGACAAATTCACCCGTCATTCAGGCATCACCCGCTTGATGGAAGACCTCAATGACGGCCTGCGCACTCCGGGCGCAATCATGCTGGGCGGCGGTAATCCCGCGCAGATCCCGGAAATGAACGAATACTTCCAGACCCTGCTGGCTGACATGCTCGCCAACGGCAAAGCCCTTGATGCGCTTTGTAATTACGACGGTCCGCAGGGAAAAAGCGAGCTTCTGACCGTGCTGGCGCAGATGCTGCGCGAAGAACTGGGCTGGGAGATTGAACCACAGAATATTGCGCTAACAAATGGCAGTCAGAGTGCATTTTTCTACTTGTTTAACCTCTTTGCCGGACGCCGTGCGGATGGCACCACCCGCAAAGTCCTGTTCCCGCTGACGCCGGAATATATCGGCTACGCCGACTCGGGTCTCGAAGAGGATCTGTTTGTCGCCACCCGCCCGAATATTGAGTTGCTGCCAGAAGGCCAGTTTAAATACCACGTCGATTTTGAACACCTGCAGGTCACGGAAGAGACGGGGATGATTTGCGTCTCTCGCCCGACCAACCCGACCGGTAACGTGATCACTGACGAAGAGCTGATCAAGCTGGATGCGCTGGCCCACCAACACGGCGTTCCGCTGGTGATTGATAACGCATATGGCGTGCCTTTCCCGGGAATTATTTTCAGCGACGCCAGGCCGCTCTGGAACCCGAATATTGTACTGTGTATGAGCCTGTCCAAACTGGGCCTGCCGGGCAGTCGCTGCGGGATCATCGTGGCCAATGAGAAAATCATTACCGCCATCAGCAACATGAACGGGATTATCAGCCTTGCGCCCGGCGGAATGGGGCCGGCGATGATGTGCGAAATGATCAAACGCCATGACCTGCTGCGCCTGTCAGAAACGGTCATCAAGCCGTTCTACTACCAGCGCGTACAGGAAACTATCGCCATTATTCGCCGCTATCTGCCGGAAGATCGCTGCCTGATTCATAAACCTGAAGGGGCGATTTTCCTCTGGCTGTGGTTTAAAGATCTGCCGATCTCCACCGAACTGCTGTACCAGCGGCTGAAAAAACGCGGCGTATTGATGGTGCCGGGCGACTACTTCTTCCCGGGGCTGGATAAACCCTGGCCGCACACGCACCAGTGCATGCGTATGAACTACGTGCCGGAGCCGCAAAAAATCGAAGCGGGGGTGCAAATCCTCGCCGAAGAGATTGAGCGGGCCTGGGGCGAAGCGCACGCGTAACGCCTGCTCACAAAGCATAACCCCGACCTCTTATGGCCTGCCGGACGGCGGGCCATATCGCCCGGCTAAGGCGTATTGGTGCCGCTATCCGGGCCTCTCGCACGCCTACATCGCCAGCGCCATTCGCCGACGCCGCTGCGCGCTCAGTCGCTCCAGCTCCGCACCTTCCAGACAGCGCAACGCCTGAGTCGGACACGCGGCAATACAGGCAGGACCCTCCGCGCGATGGCGGCATAAATCGCATTTCAGCGCCTGCACACCCTCCCCGGTCAACATGACGGTTATTGCGCCATAAGGGCAGGCGACCATGCAGCTTTTACAGCCGATACAGCGACGCTGGTCAACGTACCAGGCGGCATTTTCACGTTGAATGGCGTCAACCGGGCAGACATTTGCACAAGGTGCATCTTCACACTGGCGACACAGCGTGGCCGTCGACAGCTCGTCACTTTTCACCACCCGGATACGGGGCGCAAACTGCGGCGCAGCAACCGTGGTACAGCTTTGATCGTGCTGATGCGAGACCACGCAGGCCACTTCACAGGTCCGGCAGCCAATACATTTTTGTGCATCCGCGATGATAAAACGGTTCATCCGCTGCTCCATTGAGGATAAAAAAGCAGCGTGCCAGAAAACGCGGTCCCCGCGCCTTGATCCTGAATGGAATCAGCCCTTTTTTTACCTCTCGCCGGGGAATTTTAGTCATTTGCCTGAGTCTTCCCGCCGTAAGCAATGACGACGGGAAAAGATAGCGCGTATGGCAAAGACGCTTCCCGTCTGGGGGATGCCTCGCCTACGCCGAGTTAATATGCTCCTTACAGTAACGACGCTTCCACGCCGCCGGCGTCAGGCTGGTATGTTTACGGAAAATTTTGCGGAAATAGCCGACATCATTGAAGCCGCATTTCATTGCCACTTCGGTCAGCGACAAGGAGTCGCTGATGAGCAACTTTTCCGCGGCCCTCACCCGTTGGCGGTGCAGCGCTTCAGTGAGCGTCAGCCGAAAAACATGACGATAAACGCGTCCCAGATAATCGGCGTTACAGTGCAGCTCTTTCGCTAAGGTTGAAGCGGAAACCGGTAAATGAAACCGGGTATGAATGATTTGCTGCGCTTTCCACGCCAGCGCATTCCCGGGACTATCCGTTGTCTGCTCGCTTGCGGCTGCCGAGATTTGTTGCAGAATGAGCAGCAGAATCAATTCCAGAGCCGTGCTACGGTGGATATTTTCCTGCTCACGCAAGAATTGCCTGAACAGAGAAATAATATACTGCGGCTCACTCACCCGGGAGTGCTGTGGAATAGACAGCGGCGCTTTGGGAGTCAAATCGCCCTCATCCGGCATCACTTCAAAATGCAACCAGTAGAATTTTAAATCCGCCGGGAACGGGTCAATACCAACATGTGAACGCTGCGGCCAAAGCAGTAAACTTTCTCCGGCATTCACCCTGAATATTTGATTTTCTTCGCGAATCGTTAATATCCCTTTTTCGACAAAAATGAGCTCCCAGGAAAGAAGCCGTCGCGCCGGATGGCTACCAATACCCCGGGAAATAAATAACCCACCATTTTGTACTTTAATCGGAAGAGACATGGATAATTCAAGCATAGATATTCAATTTCTCGCTTTTTGCGCCACTTATAACTCTGTTTATATCTGATTATTAACGATAAAAGCGCATCATATCGGATCGAAATCACACTTTTACGATGAAGTCGGAATCGTCATCTTTTTATACTTTTCCCTTCCCTTGTTGGTACCTGTATTTCGTGCAGAATAAATACCGTACTTTGCAAATTACACAATAAAACCCGCGATTAAGTGGGTTATTTTCCGCACATCATCTCCGGGAGTTATTTATGACTTCGGCTCCGATTACGACCAACGATTTGGCACTACGTGCACAAAACGAAAAATTATCCCTCCGTGAAAAAATAGGTTACGGACTGGGCGATGCCGGCGGGACGGTCATTACCTGCCTGATAATGAACTTTCTCACGTTTTTCTATACCGATGTTTTTGGGTTGACGCCCGCACTGGTCGGAACGCTGTTCCTCGCGCTGCGCGTTTTTGACGCCATTTCCGACCCGATCATGGGCGTTCTTGCCGACCGCACCCAAAGTCGCTGGGGACGTTTTCGTCCCTGGCAGCTGTGGATAGCCGTGCCTATCGGCATCGTTGGCGTACTCACCTTTACCGTACCGGACGCCAGTATGGGAGTAAAAATTGCCTGGGCATTCGGGACCTATCTGCTGCTGTCGATGAGCTACACCGCGATTAACGTGCCGTACTGCGCGCTGATCAACACCATGACCACTCGCCATAGCGAGGTTATCTCGTGCCAGGCCTGGCGCTTTGTCCTGTGCGGCGTAGCGGGTTTTTTGGTCTCCGTCGGGCTGCCGTGGCTGGTGAAAGCGCTGGGCCAGGGAAATACCGCTCAGGGCTATCAGTATGGCGTTGGCGTACTCTGTGCCATTGCGGTGGTGATGTTCCTGTGCTGTTTCTTCTGGGTTCGCGAACGTGTCTCACTGGATGTGATGGGCAAATTTACCCTGCGCGAACATATTGCCGGGCTGCGCAGAAACGACCAGCTGCTGCTGATGCTGGTGATGTCATTCCTGCTGATCAACGTTTTTAATATCCGTGGCGGCGGCTATATGTACTTCATCACCTACGTCCTTGGCGGTTCAACTGGCTATACCTCCTTGTTTTTCACTATGGTGACCTTTGCCTCTATTTTCGGCGCCGTCATCATCAACCTGTTATCCCGCCGTTTTGATACCGTCACCCTCTACTACCACACCAACCTGGTGTTAGCGGCGCTTGCCGTCGTGATGTGGTTTTTACCCACCGGCCCGGCCTACCAGACCCTGTGGCTGGGAGTGATCCTCGGCAACGGTATTATTCTCGGCTTCACTTTGCCGCTGCACTTCTCGCTGATGGCCTTCTCCGATGACTACGGCGAATGGAAGACCGGCGTGCGCTCTTCCGGCATGAACTTTGCCTTTAACCTGTTCTTCATCAAGCTGGCATGGGCTTCCAGCGCCGGCATCATCAGCCTCGTGTTTATTTACGTGGCCTATCAGCCGGGCGCCGATAATCAGACGGCATCATCGCTGGCCGGTATCACCACAATGGAAACCCTGCTGCCCGCACTTTTCCATCTGCTGCTCGCCTTCGCGATCCGCGCCTGCAAACTCAATAATCCGATGATGGCGCGCATTGCCAGCGACCTGCGCACGCGCCACGTTCAGCCCTAAGGAGTCCGTCATGTCTGTTATGGAAGTCGATCTGCACAAACTGAAAATCACCGATCCATTCCTCGGTCAGTACCAGCAGCTGGTGCGCGATGTGGTGATCCCCTACCAGTGGGATGCGCTTAACGACCGCATCGACGAGGCCGATCCGAGCCATGCGATAGAAAACTTCCGTATCGCCGCCGGGCGTCAGCAAGGCGAATTTTACGGTATGGTTTTTCAGGACAGTGACGTGGCGAAATGGCTGGAAGCCGTCGCCTGGTCGCTGTGCCAGAAGCCAGATAGCGAGCTGGAAAAGACCGCTGATGAAGTGATTGAACTGGTGGCTGACGCCCAGTGCGAAGATGGCTACCTGAATACCTACTTCACGGTCAAAGCTCCAACGCAACGCTGGACGAATCTCGCCGAGTGCCACGAGCTTTACTGTGCCGGGCACATGATTGAAGCTGGCGTCGCCTTCTTCCAGGCCACCGGCAAACGCCGCCTGCTGGAGGTGGTCTGTCGCCTGGCGGACCATATCGACAGCGTGTTTGGCCCCGGAGAACATCAGCTACACGGCTATCCCGGGCACCCGGAAATTGAGCTGGCATTGATGCGCCTGTATGACGTCACCCAGCAACCTCGCTACCTGGCGTTGACGAACTATTTCGTTGAGGAGCGCGGAACACAGCCGCATTTTTACGATATCGAATATGAAAAGCGCGGCAAAACCTCCTACTGGAATACCTACGGCCCGGCATGGATGGTGATGGATAAGCCCTATAGCCAGGCACACCAACCGATCGCTGAACAGCCTGTCGCCATCGGTCATGCGGTGCGCTTTGTCTACCTGATGACCGGCGTTGCCCATCTCGCCCGTTTAAGCCAGGACGAGGGCAAGCGCCGGGACTGCCTGCGGCTGTGGCAGAACATGGCCCGGCGCCAGCTGTATATCACCGGCGGCATCGGTTCGCAGAGCAGCGGAGAGGCCTTCAGCAGCGACTACGACCTGCCAAACGATACGGTGTATGCCGAAAGCTGCGCCTCCATTGGCCTGATGATGTTTGCCCGCCGGATGCTGGAGATGGAAGCCGACAGTCAGTATGCCGACGTAATGGAGCGCGCGCTGTATAACACCGTGCTGGGCGGAATGGCGCTGGACGGTAAGCACTTTTTCTACGTCAATCCGCTGGAGGTCCACCCAAAATCATTGAAATTTAACCATATTTACGACCACGTGAAGCCCGTTCGTCAGCGCTGGTTCGGCTGCGCCTGCTGCCCGCCGAATATCGCCCGCGTACTCACGTCGCTGGGACACTACATCTACACGCCGCATGCAGAGGCGCTCTATATCAATCTGTATATCGGCAACCATGCAGAGATCCCGGTGGGCGATAAGACATTGCGGCTGTGCATCAGCGGCAACTATCCGTGGCAGGAGCAGGTAAAAATCACCATTGACTCCTCCATGCCGGTCAAGCATACCCTCGCGCTGCGCCTGCCAGACTGGTGCGATAACCCGCAGGTGACGCTGAACGGCGTGGCGGTTTCACGGGATGTCCGCAAAGGCTATCTGCACATCCACCATCGCTGGCAGGAAGGCGACACTCTGCTGCTAACGCTACCGATGCCGGTGCGCCGCGTCTACGGTAATCCGCTGGTGCGCCATCAGGCCGGCCAGGTCGCCGTACAGCGAGGTCCATTGGTCTATTGTCTGGAACAGGCGGACAACGGCGAACAGTTGCATAACCTGCAGCTGCCGCGTAACGCCCGGTTCAGCGCTTTTGCAGGAAAAGGTATGTTTGCGCATAAGGTGCTTCTTCAGGCGCCGGGTTATAAGCAAACGGCGGAGAATGCGCAAAGCCAGGCGCTGTGGAGTTATGACCACACGCCGGCCACGCGCCAGCCGCAGACCTTAACCTTTGTTCCGTGGTTTAGCTGGGCGAATCGCGGCGAAGGAGAAATGCGCATCTGGGTGAAAGAAACGGACGAATAAACGCGGGAGGTAGTGCCGCGCCCCGAGGGAGTTCAACCTAAACATCCGCGCCGGCGCTACGCTGACCGGGCAGCGCAGGCTGGCCCGGTCGCCTGAAAAGACTTAAAGAAACAAGGCTTTATCGCGCAGAATATGGTCATTACCACGACGGCGGGTAAAGCCAATCCGGTCGAAATATTCAAGAATTTGAATCGCCAGTTTACGCCCGACGTTCAGCGTATCGCGGAAATCTGCCGCGCAGGTTGAACCGCGTAGCTGATCCAACTCGCGGATCATTCTGGCAAAGGCCACGATCCGATCGTTGCGATAATAACGATCTTTGACGATCGCGGTAATCATGCCCTGCTGCGCCGCCTGACGCAGCACCGCGCGCATCAGCGCCTCTTCAACGCCCGCCTCTTTCGCCAGGTCGCGCACCCACCATGGCTCATCGGCAAACAGGTCGGCAACCCGTAGCCAGATGGCCTGCTGCTCCTCGGTAAAGCCCGCTTTGTGTTCCGGCAGATGCAACCATCCGTGATGGCTGTCGATAGTCCCACTGGCGCGCATCTGCTCAATCAGCAGCAGTACCAGCGCTTCGTCCTCCATCGGCAGCGCAATACGCCGCAGACGTTCGCGGCCCGGTCCAGGCTCGTCGCGATGCTGATCGTGATAGCGCGCCAGCGCATCAAGGAGTTTTGTCTGCCAGCGCGCCGCCAGCGCAGGGCTGAGCAGGTTATAACCGGCCTGCAGATAGCCGGCGTTGCGGGTCAGCGCCGCCAGGCCATTTTCGTTCAGCTGACGGGCCCAGGCAAATTCATCCAGACGTACCGCGTCGCGCTGCAGGTGCGTCTCCAGCGCCTGGGCATCATCCGCAGCCGCCGCTAGCGCATGGAGCCACTGCAGATATTCCGCTTTCCGTTTGCCGCGCCGCGGCGGATTTAGCGTCACCACGCGGGCACCCGCCAGGGTAACGCGGGCGGAGATATCGCGCAGCACCAGGCGGTCGTTATCTGCCAGCCACAGCGGAGTATCGAGTACCAGTTCGGCGAGATTCCCCTCCAGCAGCGAGACGCGTCCGGTAATATGGCTGGCGGCATGATGGATATGCAAAGACTGCCATTGCGTCAACGGCGTATGGCACTGTAATTCAACAATCACCCGCCCGGATGCTTCGGGAGGCTGAACGGACAGCAGCCAGTCGCCGCGATTGAGCGCCTCTTTCTGCGCATCGCCGACAATGTTCAGCGCAATTCGCTGACCGGCCCGCGCCCGGTCGACCGGCTGGTTTTGCGCATGCAGCCCGCGCACGCGCATCGGCTTATCCACCCCGGTCAGCCATAGCGTATCGCCGACGTTGACCTCGCCGCTGAGCGCGGTGCCGGTCACCACCAGGCCCGCTCCTTTTACGGTGAAGGCGCGATCGATAGCCAGGCGAAAACGCTGATGCTGTGGGTGGGTGCGTTCAGGCAGCTGGCGCAGATGCGCGCGTAGCTCGTCGACCCCCCGGTTTTCCGTCGCCGCCGTGGCAAACAGCGTGGCGTGGGTAAAGCCAAATTCGGCCAGCACCGCGGCCACCTCGGCACGCACCTCGCTCACGCGCGCCCCATCAACGCGATCGGCCTTAGTCAACGCCACCGTCAGCGACGGCTTTCCCGTCAGCTGCAGGATGGCCAGATGCTCGCGGGTCTGCGCCATCACGCCATCATCGCAGGCCACCACCAGCAGCGCGTGGTCAATACCGCCCACCCCCGCCAGCATGTTAGACAAAAACTTTTCGTGGCCAGGCACATCGATAAACCCCAGCACGCGACCGTCGGGCTGTGGCCAGTAGGCGTACCCCAGATCGATCGTCATCCCGCGTGATTTCTCTTCCGGCAGACGGTCGGCATTAACGCCGGTGATCGCCTGCAGCAGCGTCGTTTTGCCGTGGTCAACATGTCCGGCAGTGGCAATAATCATTGTAATAACATCTCCATAAACCGGGGTTCATCTTCAAGACAGCGCAAGTCCAGCCACAGACGCCCATCGTAAATCCGTCCGATCACCGGGATCGTCAGCCCACGCCAACGGGCCGCCAGCGCCTCCAGCTGACTGCCTCGACCATCGCGCGGCGTAAAGGTCAGCGCCGCCCCAGGCAGACGGTCCACCGGTAGCGAACCGCTGCCAATTTGCGACTGACAGGGCTCCACCCGCACCTCAAACTGCGCGTAATGCGCGGCCAGCAATGGCTGCAGGCGCAGCGCCTGTGCCTGAATCGCCTCCGCCGTGCGGGTCAGCAGGCGTAGCGTGGGCAGCCGATCGGCCAGCGTTTCCGGATGCAGATAGAGCCGCAGAGTGGCTTCCAGCGCGGCAAGGGTCATTTTATCCGCCCGCAGCGCGCGCTTAAGCGGGTGCTGCTGCAGACGGGCAATCATCGCCTTCTCACCAACGATAATCCCCGCCTGCGGGCCGCCCAGCAGCTTATCGCCGGAGAAGCTCACCAGACTGACGCCCGCCGCGATCATCTCCTGCGGCATCGGCTCTTTCGGCAGGCCATACTGGCTCAAATCAACCAGCGAACCGCTGCCCAAATCCGCCACCACCGGAATACCCGTTTCGCGGCCAATCATCGCCAGCTCGGCTTCATCGACGGCCGCCGTGAAGCCCTCGATGCTGTAATTGCTGGTATGGACCTTCATCAACAGCCCGGTATTGTCATTCACGGCCTGGCGATAATCTTTCGCATGGGTGCGGTTGGTGGTACCAACTTCATGCAGGATACAACCCGCCTGGCGCATCACATCGGGAATACGGAATGCTCCGCCGATCTCCACCAGCTCGCCGCGCGAGAGCACCACCTCTTTACCGCCGGCGGTGGCCGCCAGCATCAGCAGCACCGCCGCGGCGTTATTGTTGACAATACAGGCATCTTCTGCACCGGTGATGCGGCACAGCAGTTCCGCCAGCGCCCGATCGCGGTGGCCGCGTCCGGCATCATCCAGGCTGTACTCCAGCGTGACCGGCGCACGCATCGCCTGGGCGACGGCATCAACCGCCGTTTCTGCCTGGATTGCGCGCCCCAGGTTGGTATGCAGCACCGTGCCGGTGAGATTGAACACCGGGCGCAGCGCGCTTTGCAATGTTTGCGCCAGCCGTCGCCCGGTTTCCTGCGGCCAGTCATCGCACCAGCCCGGCAGCGCCTGCTGCTGACGAATGTATTCCCGCGCCTCCTCCAGCATCTGGCGCAGCAGCGTCACCACCTGAGCATGACCATAGCGGGCCAGCACAGCAGAAAAAGCGGGGTCGCGAAGCAAACGGTCGGTGGCCGGAAGCCGGGTGTAAAGCGCACGAATATCGGTAGTCATGAATGGACCTGGCGGTAAGTTATTTACCCCCCTCCCGACGGGAGAGGGAGTCAACAAATCAGCGGTGATTGTAACGTCTCCGGGGGGAAACTGTTACCTGCCTGGGTCAAGTCCTTGGCGGTTCGGTACGGGCAAAACTGGCGCGCTGAAAAAGCGCATCGACCAGCTTAATCAGCTGAGGCCGCGTCGCACACCAGCCGGGCGCAACCCGCCGAAAGTTTAGATAGGCAATCGCGCACGCCGCTGAAATCGTGGCCAGATTGACCTCATCGATACGCAGGCTGCCATCGGCAACATAGGCTTCCAGCGCATCGAGGCCCCGGGTCACTTTCTCCCGCTGGCGCAGCAGCTCGCTTTCTGACTGCTGCGCCGCCGGACGGCTCTTTTCACGCACCAGTGCCTGCGCCGCCTCCATTACGCCGTCGGCCAGGGCCTCCAGCTGGCGCATTTTCAACGCCGCTTTCGGGTCCGATGGCACCATTGCCGGCGCCGCGCCGAGCTGATCGAGGTATTGCGCGATAATGGGAGAGTCATACCAGCATTCGCCGCCGTCGGTGACCAGCACCGGCACCTTGCCCAAGGGATTGTATTGGCCGACGCCGTTCTCGTCGTGGTAGGGAGATTCATTGACGAATGCGAAGGGGAGGTTTTTCTCCAGCAGAATGACGGAGATTTTACGTACAAAGGGACTGGTGTAGCTGCCGATCAGTTTCATTGCCTGCTCCTTTCGCCAACAAAAAAGTAAGTATGGTTCAGGCGCAGGCAAAAGGCAGGTCAGACTTAACGTCAGCCTGCCTTCATCGCAATTAATGATCCAGGTAGAGGTAGTGCATCCAGCTGGTCATGCGTAGCAAGACCTTTCTCATGACCGATACATGGCTGAAGTGGTCAGAATAGACCGCCACCTGGGCATAAATACCGTCCGGCAGCGAGTCGACATCCGCGTTGGGATCCAGCTCAATTGTCGCCAGGACGCCATCGGTTCCCGGTAAGACCGTCAGCGACTGCAATGCTCCTTGCGCCTGGTAAGATCCCCCCGGGACCACCGGAAGAATACTGGTCAGCTTGCCATGGAATACCTGGCCCGGCAGCGCGTTAAAGACCACTTCGGCATCATCGCCTGGCTTCAGTCGCAGCAGCGAGTTTTGGCGGAACTGGGCAACAATCTGCCGTTTTTGTTCCGGGATAAAGACCATCACCGGGCGCAGCGGCAGCGCTGCCGCATAGGTGCCGGGACGGATCAGCACCTGGGTAACATAGCCGTTGCTTGGCGCGCGAATCACGGTCTGGTCGAGGTTATATTTCGCCTCCGTCAACTGCGCGCGCAGACTGACAACCTGCGACTGCTCACCCCCCACCATGCTGTCCAGTTGACTCTGTATCTGCGCCTGCTCGGCAACGGATGCTTTCACTAACGCATCCTGCGCCAGATAGTTTTGCCGGGCGTTATCGATATCGCTTTCAGAGAACGGGTTGACCCGCGCCTGGCTGCCTTTCAGATAGCGCTGGTAGTCCTTGTAGAGCCGATCGCGCTCGGCGGAAACACGTACCGTGTTGGCCTGCGCTTCTGAAAGCTGCGCCTTCAGAGTGTTGATGCTGTGCAGCGCGGTCACCAGATCGGCCTGCAGTCTGTCCACCCGGGCCTGATAACGCACGGGATCAATCGTAAACAGGACATCACCCTTATTAACACGTTGATTCGTTTTATCCGTCACGGTACTGACGATACCGGTCACCTGCGGCGTAATGGGAATAGAAATAACCGCCTTTTGTGCGGTAAATGTATAAGGATGATTATAGTTCATTAATAAAATAAGGGCGCTGACGAGAAATATGCCGCCTAATGCCGCCGTGGCTAAAGTCCACTGGTTAACCGGAATGCGAAATATCTTAAAAACCGCCCATGCAATCGCTACATAGGTCAATACAATTAACAGATCCATGATTAGCGCTCCGGGGTCTCTTTATCTGCGGATGATGGCACCGCACCCAGTCTTTTTTCCAACTCGGCAACGCGTTGTGAAAGCCTTTCGATATCGGGATCGCGTTCAGCTGGAGGAATATGAGATTTCATTCCCCACCCGCGCTCAGGTTGATAGAGCGTGGCCCAAATCCACAGGAATGGCCAGATAACATGCAGCGTAAACAGGCTCACCCACCCGGCGGTATGGATGGCATCAGCATGGGGATGATTACGTTTTTTGGCCATTAAATAGGGAATATCATGAATTGCAATGATTCCATAAAAGAGAACCAGAAAAACGAAGATCAATACACCCAACGCAAAATAGTTGAGAAACATATGTGCCTCACTAAACACGACGACAGCTCATCAATAATATAAAATGGTAAGCAACCAAATTAATTAATGAAATTTAAGTAAAAGAAAAATACGCTTATAATTTAAGGCCGAGGAGTATTGTTTTTAGTTATTCTCCTTGCAAGTTTTTAAGCGTGACAAAATATATCCTGAAGAACGATATACTTATCTTTACAACTTGAGCTTAAGCCACATGCTGACTTTTTTCCATACGGCCCGCCGATGATGTTTTTTCATTGTGAAGTCTGTGGACCAACGCCAGCCGCAGAGCGAGGGAGCAGAGTTTGCCGGCGATCACATCTGCAAAATTCAACGAATTATTTTTTGTGAACATGATCACAATATAGAGACAAACCAAAAACAATATTATGTGATGTAATTCACATTAATTGCCCTAATCAGGCTAATTTTGACCCATTGTCTTTTTTTTGCACACCAATTTTGTGATGCACATCACTACAAATAGCTGTCAGACACCTATATTCATGTGATCAGAATCACACAAAAACCCACCGACTGGACAGTTTAACCATTCAGTGCCAGATTCGCTTTATCAATCAGGGTCCGGCGACCTCTGCCGCCATATTCACAACAAGCCTCAGGCTTTTAGCCTACGCGATAAGCAAAACAGAAGAAGGGGTGTTTTATGTCATCCGATATCAAGATCAAGGTGCAAAGCTTTGGTCGTTTCCTCAGCAATATGGTGATGCCAAACATCGGCGCGTTTATCGCGTGGGGTATCATCACCGCATTATTCATACCGACAGGGTGGTTACCGAACGAGACGCTGGCGAAGTTAGTCGGCCCGATGATCACCTACCTGCTGCCGCTGCTTATCGGCTATACCGGCGGTAAATTAATTGGCGGTGAGCGTGGCGGCGTCGTCGGTGCCATCACCACAATGGGCGTCATCGTCGGCGCGGACATGCCGATGTTCCTCGGCGCCATGATCGCAGGTCCGCTGGGCGGCTGGGCGATTAAACATTTTGATGGCTGGGTAGACGGTAAGATTAAGTCCGGTTTCGAGATGCTGGTGAACAACTTCTCCGCCGGTATTATCGGGATGATCCTCGCGATTCTGGCATTCCTCGGCATTGGCCCGGCGGTTGAAGTCCTGTCCAAAATTCTGGCGGCAGGCGTTAACTTCATGGTTGTCCATGACATGCTGCCGCTGGCATCTATCTTCGTTGAACCGGCGAAAATCCTGTTCCTGAACAACGCTATCAACCACGGTATCTTCTCGCCGCTGGGTATTCAGCAGTCTCATGAGCTGGGCAAATCAATCTTCTTCCTGATTGAAGCCAACCCGGGCCCGGGGATGGGCGTGCTGCTGGCATACATGTTCTTTGGTCGCGGTAATGCGAAGCAGTCTGCAGGCGGTGCCGCAATCATCCACTTCCTGGGCGGTATCCACGAAATCTACTTCCCGTATGTGCTGATGAATCCGCGTCTGATCCTTGCCGTTATTCTCGGCGGTATGACCGGCGTGTTCACTCTGACTATCCTCAACGGCGGTCTGGTTTCTCCTGCTTCCCCGGGTTCTATTCTTGCGGTGCTGGCGATGACGCCGAAAGGCGCGTACTTCGCTAACATCGCGGCAATTATTGCGGCAATGGCCGTCTCCTTTGTGGTCTCCGCCATTCTGCTGAAAACCAGCAAAGTGAAAGAGGAAGATGATATCGATGCGGCGACTCGTCGCATGCAGGATATGAAAGCCGAATCTAAAGGCGCGGCTACCCCGCTGTCTGCAGGTACCGTAGCTAACGATCTGAGCCACGTGCGCAAAATCATCGTCGCCTGCGATGCCGGCATGGGTTCCAGCGCCATGGGTGCCGGGGTGCTGCGTAAAAAAGTGCAGGATGCGGGGCTGAGCAATATCTCCGTCACCAACTGCGCGATTAACAACCTGCCGCCGGATGTCGACCTGGTGATTACCCACCGCGATCTGACCGAGCGTGCGATGCGCCAGGTGCCGCAGGCCCAGCATATTTCGCTGACCAACTTCCTCGACAGCGGCCTGTACACCAGCCTGACCGAGCGTCTGGTTGCGGCGCAGCGCCATACTGACAACGAAGAGAAAGTCCGCGGCAGTCTGAAAGACAGCTTCGATACCGCCGACACAAATCTGTTCAAGCTTGGCGCAGAGAATATCTTCCTCGGTCGCAAAGCGGCGACCAAAGAAGAAGCGATCCGCTTTGCGGGCGAGCAGCTGGTGAAAGGCGGCTACGTTGAGCCGGAATATGTGCAGGCGATGCTGGATCGTGAAAAACTGACCTCCACCTATCTGGGAGAGTCCATCGCGGTACCACACGGCACGATTGAAGCTAAAGACCGCGTCCTGAAGACCGGCGTGGTGTTCTGCCAGTATCCGGAAGGGGTGCGCTTTGGCGAAGACGAAGATGACGTAGCCCGTCTGGTTATCGGTATCGCAGCACGCAATAACGAGCACATTCATGTGATTACCAGCCTGACTAACGCGCTGGATGATGAGTCGGTGATTGAGCGCCTGACCCACACCACCAGCGTTGAGGAAGTGCTGGCGCTGCTGAAAGGCAACAAAGCGTAAACGGTCCCGGCCACGCCGGGAGACGAATCCCTCTCTCTCTGACTGGAGAGAGAGGGTTCGGGTGAGGGGCAGGCCTCACCCGAACCCTCTCAGGTAAAAACATTAATGAAGGTTAATACTATGAATGCATTACATTTTGGCGCAGGTAATATCGGACGTGGCTTCATCGGCAAATTGCTGGCTGACGCGGGGATCGCTTTAACATTCGCCGATGTGAATCAGGTGGTACTTGATGCCCTGAATGCCCGTCATAGCTATCAGGTTCACGTCGTCGGTGAAAACGAGCAGGTCGATACCGTTTCCGGCGTCAATGCCGTCAGCAGCATCGGCGAGGAAGTGATTGACCTGATTGCCCGCGTTGACCTGATCACCACCGCCGTCGGCCCGGTTGTGCTGGAGCGCATTGCGCCGGCTATTGCGAAAGGGCTGGCGAAGCGTAAAGCGCAGGGGATAACCGCCCCGCTAAACATCATTGCCTGTGAAAATATGGTGCGCGGAACCACGCAGCTCAAAGGCCACGTGTTTAATGCCCTGGCGGAAGAAGACAAAGCCTGGGTAGAAGCCAACGTCGGCTTTGTCGATTCCGCGGTTGACCGTATTGTTCCCCCGTCCGCCTCTGCGACGCATGACCCGCTGGAAGTGACCGTGGAAACCTTCAGCGAGTGGATCGTCGATAAAACTCAGTTTAAAGGCACGCTGCCGGCGATCCCGGGAATGGAATTAACCGACAACCTGATGGCATTTGTCGAACGTAAGCTATTCACCTTAAACACCGGACATGCTATAACCGCCTACCTCGGAAAACTGGCCGGGCACCAGACGATCCGCGACGCGATTCTTGATGAGAACATTCGCGCCGTGGTGAAAGGGGCTATGGAAGAGAGCGGCGCGGTGCTGATCAAACGCTACGGCTTTGATGCACAGAAGCACGCCGCCTACATCCAGAAAATCCTCGGCCGTTTCGAGAATCCGTACCTGAAAGATGACGTTGAGCGCGTGGGTCGTCAGCCGCTGCGTAAACTGAGCGCGGGCGATCGTTTGATTAAGCCGCTGCTTGGTACGCTGGAATATGCTCTGCCGCACGTCAATCTGGTCAAAGGGATCGCTGCGGCAATGCACTTCCGCAGCGAAGAAGACCCGCAGGCGCAGGAGCTGGCAGCCTTGATTAACGACAAGGGCCCCCAGGCTGCGCTGGCACAGATTTCTGGCCTGGATGCAGCAAGTGCCGTGGTGACCGAGGCCGTTAACGACTACAACGCCACCAAATGAGGCAAGACCTGGCGCGGAATGAACCGCGCCCATTACTACTCCTGTCAGATATGCAGGCAATAATGGAAGAAACACAGGCATTTGAAAACCGCGTGCTTGAGCGTCTGAATGCTGGCAAAACCGTACGAAGCTTCCTGATCGCCACCGTCGAGCTACTCACGGAAGCGGTCAATATTCTGGTGCTTCAGGTGTTCCGTAAAGACGACTACGCGGTGAAATACGCAGTGGAGCCATTGCTGGATGGCGATGGGCCGCTGGGGGACCTTTCTGTACGCCTGAAGCTGATTTACGGCCTTGGGGTGATTAGCCGCGCCGAATACGAAGACGCCGAGCTGCTGATGGCCCTGCGTGAAGAGTTGAATCACGACGGAAATGAGTACAATTTTACCGATGATGAGATTCTTGGGCCTTTTGGCGAACTGCATTGCGTGACCGCCCTACCGCCGACGCCGCTGTTTGATGAGAGCGATGAAGAACTGCTGGCAATGCAGAAGCTGCGCTACCAGCAGGTGGTACGTTCAACAATGATGCTGTCTCTGACCGAGCTGATTTCCCGAATCAGCTTAAAAAAAGCCTTCCAGAAATCAACGCTCTGATTCAGGTTCAGACTGATCGCAGGTTGGCCGGTAAAGTTGCCGGTAATACTCCAGCCGATTCAAAAATAGCGCCTCTTTGTTCTGCGGAATCTCCGGTGGCACATGCTGTAAACGCGGGGATTTTTTCAGATACTCCATAAAAGCCTGGCTTGAAGCCATAAAATCAACTGTCTTGTCGATAATACGCGGTACGCCGTCACCGATTTTTGCCATCTCGCCCTCCTGTGTTCAGGGATCATCCTGTAAAGGATTAGCGAAAAGCGAGGTCAGGGTTGAGGAAAACGTGCTGTATTGACGACAGACTTCACAGAGATGAAAAACAGGCCACTCTTAGTCACAATATGATTAACATTCATATAATTATAAATCATTGCCTCTGAGACTTCCGCGGAAAAAACGCCGGATTCTGGATAAATGACTACCCACAACAGAAGTCACAGCACATACTATATGTTGTCGAAATCCCTTTATTAATAGATTAAGTCATCATGAAAGAAGTCGAAAAGAATGAAATCAAGCGTTTGAGCGACCGCCTCGACGCCATCCGCCACCAGCAGGCAGACCTGTCGCTGGTGGAAGCGGCGGACAAATACGCCGAGCTGGAAAAAGAAAAAGCCACCCTCGAAGCCGAAATTATTCGCCTGCGCGAAGTTCAGGGCCAGAAACTGAGCAAAGAAGCACAGAAGCTGATGAGCCTGCCACATCGCCGTGCGATTACCAAAAAAGAGCAGGCCGATATGGGCAAGCTGAAGAAAAGCGTTCGCGGACTGGTGATTGTTCATCCGATGACTGCCCTCGGTCGCGAAATGAACCTCAAAGAAATGACCGGCTTCGCTAAAACCGAGTTCTAAGCTTTTAGCCGCGAGAACCTCCCCCGGTGGCGCTGCGCTGACCGGGGCGACGGGAACGCGTACGCTGGCGGTCGGTGACCAGACAGGTGTATCAGGCGCCGTGTCCGGGAATCCCACGGTCTCCCGACGGCGCTGCGCTGACCGGGGCGACGGGAACGCGTACGCTGGCAGTCGGTGGCCGGACAAGCGTATCAGGCGCCATGTCCGGGAATCCCACGGCCTCCCGACGGCGCTGACCGGGGCGACGGGAACGCGTACGCCGGCGGTCGGTGTCCGGACAGGCGCTGATTCGCATACCCTTCACATCCATGATTCCCCCACCCCATTGGCCCTACCAATTATTTCTTAAACCACTCAACGGTTCACATATCCATCATTTTTAGTCACAGATATATTGCCTGCCAATAACATTTGGTTAACCATTCGTTGTCGTTAACCCTACAACTAAATTTTGGCTGGGCCAGTTTTACAAAAGATGTGATCTGCAAGGAGCGCAGACTCAGCACCGCATCTTTTTGGCCCGATGGAGACCTGCATGAACCTCTGGCAACAAAATTACGATCCGGCCGGTAATATCTGGCTCTCAAGTCTTATCGCATCGTTACCGATTCTGTTTTTCTTTTTTGCCCTGATAAAACTCAAGCTCAAAGGGTACCTGGCGGCGACATGGACCGTGGCCATTGCGCTGTCGGTCGCGCTGCTGTTCTATAAGATGCCTGTCGATCGCGCGCTGACTTCCGTGGTCTACGGTTTCTTTTACGGCCTGTGGCCCATCGCGTGGATTATTATCGCCGCGGTATTCGTCTATAAAATTTCGGTTAAGACCGGACAGTTCGATATTATTCGCTCGTCGATTCTCTCGATTACCCCTGACCAGCGCCTGCAGATGCTGATTGTCGGCTTCTCCTTCGGGGCTTTCCTCGAGGGTGCGGCCGGTTTTGGCGCCCCGGTGGCGATTACCGCCGCGCTGCTGGTCGGCCTGGGCTTTAACCCGCTGTATGCCGCGGGGCTGTGTCTGATTGTCAACACTGCGCCGGTGGCCTTTGGTGCGATGGGCATTCCGATTCTGGTCGCCGGCCAGGTCACCGGTATCGACAGCTTTGCCATCGGACAGATGGTCGGTCGTCAACTGCCGTTCCTGACCATTATCGTCCTGTTCTGGATTATGGCGATTATGGACGGCTGGCGCGGTATCAAAGAGACCTGGCCGGCGGTCATGGTTGCCGGCGGCTCGTTCGCCATCGCGCAGTATCTCAGCTCCAACTTCCTTGGCCCGGAACTGCCGGACATCATCTCCTCTCTGGTGTCACTGGTTTGCCTGACCCTGTTCCTCAAACGCTGGCAGCCGGTCCGTATCTTCCGCTTCGGCGATATGGGAGCCGCCCAGGTCGATCAAACGCTGGCGCGTACCCATTACAGCGCCGGGCAGGTCGTCCGCGCCTGGTCGCCGTTCCTGTTCCTGACCGCCACCGTGACTTTGTGGAGTATTCCGCCGTTTAAGGCCCTGTTTGCTCCCGGCGGCGCGATGTATGACTTCGTTATCAATATCTCCGTGCCGTTCCTCGATAAGATGGTGGCCCGCATGCCGCCGGTTGTCAGCGCCGCCACCCCTTACGCGGCGGTGTATAAGTTCGACTGGCTGTCTGCCACCGGCACCGCCATCCTGTTTGCGGCTATACTTTCCGTCGTCTGGCTGCGTATGAAGCCAAAAGATGCGCTGATCACCTTTGGCAGCACGTTAAAAGAACTGGCTCTACCGATTTACTCCATCGGCATGGTGCTGGCGTTCGCCTTTATCTCTAACTATTCCGGGCTGTCGTCGACGCTGGCCCTCGCGCTGGCGCACACCGGCCACGCGTTTACCTTCTTCTCGCCATTCCTCGGCTGGCTGGGGGTATTCCTGACCGGTTCAGACACCTCGTCTAACGCGCTGTTCGCCGCGCTGCAGGCGACCGCGGCACAGCAGATCGGCGTCTCCGATATTCTGCTGGTCGCGGCCAACACCACCGGCGGCGTCACCGGCAAAATGATTTCGCCGCAGTCCATCGCTATCGCCTGTGCGGCGGTAGGCCTGGTGGGGAAAGAGTCGGACCTGTTCCGCTTTACCGTAAAACACAGCCTGATCTTTACCTGCATGGTCGGTGTTATTACCACGCTACAGGCCTATGTCTTAACCTGGATGATCCCATGATAGTGATGCCCCGGCGCCTCGCAGACGATGTAGCCCGTCGTGTGCGGGCGCTGATTGAAGAACAGAAGCTGGAGGCGGGCATGCGACTGCCCGCCGAGCGCCAGCTGGCCGCCCTGCTTGGCGTCTCACGCAACTCGCTGCGCGAAGCGCTGGCGATGCTGGTGAGCGAAGGCCTGCTGGTCAGCCGCCGCGGCGGCGGGACTTTCGTGCGCTGGCAGCACGAGGCGTGGTCGGAACAGAATATCGTTCAGCCGCTAAAAACGCTGCTCGCCGACGACCCCGATTACAGTTTTGATATTCTGGAAGCGCGCCACGCCATCGAAGCCAGCACGGCCTGGCATGCGGCGATGCGCGCAACTGACGCCGAAAAAGAGCGCATTCGCCTGTGCTTTGAAGCGACCCAGAGCGAAGACCCGGACCTGGCCTCACAGGCTGACGTTCGCTTTCACCTGGCGATTGCCGAAGCCTCGCACAATGTGGTTCTGCTACAAACCATGCGCGGCTTTTTCGACCTCCTGCAATCCTCGGTCAAACAGAGCCGCCAGCGGATGTATCTTGTCCCGCCGGTATTCGCCCGTCTGACGGAACAGCACCAGGCCGTGATGGAGGCCATTTTCGCCGGTGACGCCGAAGGCGCGCGGCAGGCGATGATGGCGCACCTAGGCTTTGTCCACGCCACGATTAAACACTTTGATGAAGACCAGGCCCGCCAGGCGCGCATTACCCGCCTGCCCGGTGACCACAACGAAAATGCCAGGGAGAACCCGTGATGATTATTTCAGCCGCCAGCGACTATCGCGCAGCCGCACAGCGTATCCTGCCACCGTTCCTGTTCCACTACATCGACGGCGGCGCCTATGCCGAGCACACGCTGCGCCGCAACGTTGAAGATCTGTCTGATGTGGCGCTCCGCCAGCGGGTGCTGAAGAATATGTCGGACCTGAGCCTGGAGACCACGCTGTTCAAAGAAAAGCTCTCTATGCCGGTGGCGCTGGCGCCGGTCGGGCTGTGCGGAATGTACGCTCGCCGCGGTGAAGTGCAGGCGGCAGGCGCCGCGGATGATAAAGGCATTCCGTTTACCCTCTCCACCGTTTCCGTCTGCCCGATAGAGGAGGTCGCGCCGACCATCAAGCGCCCGATGTGGTTCCAGCTGTACGTCCTGCGCGACCGCGGCTTTATGCGCAATGCGCTGGAGCGCGCCAAAGCGGCGGGATGTTCAACCCTGGTGTTTACCGTCGATATGCCCACCCCCGGCGCTCGCTATCGTGATGCCCATTCCGGAATGAGTGGCCCGAATGCGGCGATGCGCCGCTACTGGCAGGCGATGACCCACCCGCAGTGGGCGTGGGATGTCGGTTTAAACGGCCGCCCTCACGATCTCGGTAATATCTCCACCTATCTTGGCAAGCCTACCGGTCTTGAGGACTACATTGGCTGGCTGGCGAACAACTTCGATCCGTCTATTTCGTGGAAAGACCTCGAGTGGATCCGCGAATTCTGGGACGGTCCGATGGTGATCAAAGGGATCCTCGATCCGCAGGATGCGCGCGACGCCGTACGCTTCGGCGCCGACGGGATCGTGGTCTCCAACCACGGCGGTCGCCAGCTCGACGGCGTTCTCTCCTCAGCCCGTGCGCTGCCGGCCATCGCCGATGCGGTAAAAGGCGATATCACCATCCTCGCCGATAGCGGTATTCGTAACGGTCTCGATGTGGTGCGCATGATCGCGCTGGGCGCTGATAGCGTACTGTTGGGCCGCGCCTATCTGTACGCGCTGGCCACCCACGGCAAGCAGGGTGTAGCCAACCTGCTGAATCTGATCGAGAAAGAGATGAAGGTGGCCATGACCCTGACCGGAACCAAAACCATCGGCGAAATCAGCCGCGACTCACTGGTTCAGAACGCCGACGCGCTGCATACCTTCAATGCGATGACGCAGGGCAACGCGGCATAATCCCCCTGCCCGGCGCTCCCCCACGGGGATGAGGGCCGGGCAAATATCTGCTATTCTGCCCGCGCGATTAAGAGCCTAATGAGACAGGGCAGCATGCTGAACATTGTACTATTTGAACCTGAGATCCCGCCAAATACCGGGAACATCATCCGCCTGTGCGCCAACACCGGCTTCAATCTGCATATTATCGAGCCGATGGGTTTCACCTGGGACGATAAGCGCCTGCGCCGCGCCGGGCTGGATTACCATGAATTCGCCGCCGTTCAGCGCCATCGTGACTATGCTGCCTTCGTGGAAAGCGCCAGGCCACAGCGCCTGTTCGCCCTGACCACAAAGGGCACGCCGGCTCACAGCGCGGTCAGCTATCAGGATGGTGATTTCTTAATGTTTGGCCCGGAAACGCGCGGCCTGCCGGCCAGCATTCTTGATGCCCTGCCGCCACAGCAGAAAATCCGTATTCCGATGATGCCGGACAGTCGCAGTATGAACCTGTCAAATGCGGTGTCGGTGGTGGTGTATGAGGCCTGGCGCCAGCTGGGGTATCCGGGGGCGGTATTACGCAGTTAGCCTGAGTCATTCACGGATTGCGAGGCGCTGCGCCTGAGCCAGGCTACCCGATCTCACAGGCCCGTCGCCCGGCTACGCGCAGCGCCAGCCGGGGGAAAGCAGTCCGGCAGCAAATGCCAGAATAGCCGCGCAGGCGCCTGCTCCTCGCTACGTCGGCAGCGCGTTATCGGGATAGCCCGAGTCTAGATACCGTCGCCGTACTCGAAGGTATGGTGAATACCGTTAAAGTGCTGATCCATATCCATCGCCGGCTTGTCGCTCTCTGGCTTACCGACGATACGCGCCGGTACGCCGGCTGCGGTGGTGTGCGGCGGTACGGGCTGTAGCACCACGGAACCGGCGCCAATTTTCGCCCCCCGACCAACTTCGATATTACCGAGGATCTTCGCACCGGCGCCAATCATGACGCCTTCACGGATTTTCGGGTGACGGTCGCCGCTGGTTTTACCGGTACCGCCGAGGGTCACGGACTGCAGAATCGACACGTCGTCCTCAATCACCGCCGTTTCGCCGACCACAATGCCGGTGGCGTGATCGAGCATAATCCCACGGCCAATTTTCGCCGCCGGATGGATATCCACCTGGAAAGAAACGGAAACCTGGTTTTGCAGGAAAATCGCCAGCGCCCGGCGCCCCTGATTCCACAGCCAGTGGCCAATGCGATAGGCCTGCAGCGCGTGGAAACCTTTCAGGTACAGCAGCGGCGTGGAGTACTTATCGACCGCCGGATCGCGGGTACGCACGGCCTGAATATCGCAGGCGGCGGAGGCGATCATCTCCGGATCAGCGGCATATGCCTCTTCCACTACCTCACGAATGGCAATAGCGGGCATAATCGGCGACGCCAGTTTATTCGCCAGCATATAGCTCAGGGCGCTGCCCAGATTTTCGTGCTTGAGTAGCGTTGCGTGGTAAAAACTGGCGAGCATAGGCTCACAGTCGGCCAGAGCCCGGGCTTCGGCTTTAATATTGTTCCAGACGATATCCAGTTCTTCACACGGCATTGCTGACTCCAGGCGATAGCAGAATGACCGGCCAGTTCTACGCTGACCGGGTCATCGAGGTGACAAAGGTTCCTTTAAGCTTAATTGCTGCGCTCGTCCTTGCGTGCGCGGCCCAATAAAGTCAATGCTGCCTCGCGCGCAATTTTTCCGCAATACAATACCTGATAAATTTCCTCGGTTATTGGCATTTCGACACCTAAACGCTGTGCCAGAACGCGAACTTCCTTGGTATTGCGATAGCCTTCAACCACCTGGCCAATCTTATCCTGCGCGCTTTGCACATCCATACCCTGGCCGAGCATCATGCCAAAGCGGCGGTTACGCGATTGGTTATCGGTACAGGTCAGCACCAGATCGCCCAGCCCCGCCATCCCCATAAAGGTTTCCGGATCGGCGCCCAGCGCGGTACCGAGACGAGACATTTCAACCAGACCACGGGTTATCAGCGCCGTACGCGCATTGGCGCCAAAGCCGATACCGTCAGACATCCCGGCGCCAATGGCGATGACGTTTTTCACCGCCCCGCCAAGCTGCACGCCGATAAAGTCCGGGTTGATATAGACGCGGAAGCTTTTACCGCAGTGCAGCAAGCGCTGCAGGTCGTCGGCAAATTGCGGCTCCGTGGACGCCAGCGAAATGGCCGTCGGCAGCCCTGCCGCCAGCTCTTTGGCGAAGGTCGGGCCGGAAATCACCGCCAGCGGGATTGTGTCGCCCAGCGCTTCGCGCGCGACATCCTGCAGCAGGCGACCGGTTTCAGCCTCAAGGCCTTTCGTCGCCCAGACCAGGCGCGCATCCGAACGCATCAGCGGTTTAATCTGGCGCAGGACCTCACCAAAGACATGGCTTGGCACCACAACCAGAATGTCGCGGCTGGCAGCCAGCGCGGCAGACAGATCGCTTTCAAGATGCAGCGTGTCAGGGAAAGGGACGTCAGGAAGGAAAGCGGCATTGCAGCGGTCATGTTGCAGCGTCGCGATATGTTTCGGGTCATGGCCCCAGAGCACAACATGGTGGCCATTTCTTGCCAGGGTGATGGCAAGAGCGGTGCCGTATGAGCCGGCACCGATCACAGTCATTGCAGCATTAAGTGCGTTCATCAGGCATCCTGATGTTGTTCGGCACCTTCGCCAGCTTGCTGCTGCAGATAGTTCATGAACAGCGCATCGAAGTTCACTGGCGCAAGGTTCAGTTGCGGGAAGGTACCGCGAGACACCAGGCTGGTAATGCACTCACGCGCATACGGGAACAGAATGTTCGGGCAGTATGCGCCGAGGCAATGCGCCATCTGGTTGCCGTCAATGCCGTCGATGGAGAAGATGCCGCCCTGCTGTACTTCGCACAGGAACGCGGTTTCTTCGCCCAGCGCAGCGGTTACGGTTACGCGCAGCACCACTTCGTAGACGCCTTCAGCCAGTTGGCTGGAAGCTGTGTCCAGATCAAGTTTAACTTCCGGCTGCCAGTCTTTCTGGAAAACTTGCGGCGCATTTGGCGCTTCAAAGGAAATATCCTTGGTATAGATACGCTGGATCTGGAAAGTCATTTCGGTGCTGTTTTGTTCTGACATAGTAAAACCCTTTCGTGTTGTCCTTAAATACGCCTACCCGGCCTGGGTGGACGCAAAATTAGCGCAGCAGGGGATCAAGTCCACCACGTGAATCAAGCGCATACAAGTCGTCACAGCCGCCAATGTGCTGCTCATCAATAAAAATCTGCGGAACCGTCGTGCGACCACTGCGTTGAATCATCTCTTCACGCTTCGCGGCATTGCCATCAATCGGCAGTTCATTGAACGTTACGCCTTTGCTGTTCAGCAGTGCTTTCGCACGGATACAGAACGGACAGGTCGCTTTGGTGTAGATATCAATATTGGCCATGACTTCACTCCTGTTTTTACCCGCAGGATGTTACGCCGCAGACAAGGCTGCCCCCCAACGGATCGCCGCAGCGGGGGAAACCTGGCTACGTCATAAAGACGCGGGTAAATTTATTTGCCGCGTACCAGCGGAAGGTTTTCGCCGCTCCAGCCAGCGATGCCTTCTTTCAGTACAAAGACCTTTTCGAATCCGGCTTTATTCAGCGCGCTGGCAGGCTCTTGCGCCTGCATACCGGAACCGTCTACCACTATAATGGGTTGTGCTTTGTGTTTTTCCAACTCACCAACGTTATTTGCCTTGATTTCGGTCGGCAGCAGGTTGATGGAGCCCGCGATATGGCCTTTACGGAAGTCGTCACGCTGACGCAGGTCGACAACCACGGCATCTTCTTTGTTGATCAGACGCGTCGCTTCACCACGGGTAATGACTTTAACTTTCGACATCAGCCCCTTAAAGGTGGTGAACAGCACCGCCACCAGCAGCGCGATCCACGCGATGCTCAGGACGGGGTGACGGCCGACGAATTGCATAATTTCTTGCATGGGGGGTTACAACTCCCGACTAAGTGATAAAAAAACCAGGGAAGGAGTATACCTGTGCATTGCGGCAAATACAGCCAGTGAGCGCGATGTAATGTATTTTCTGCGGCCCGTCACGAAAAAATCCCCTTCCGACGACTTTCATGCGGGCCCGACGCTCTCTTTCTTTGATCTTTCACGGTGCTTTGAACGATTCAGCTGTAGTAAAATTACGCAAATTTTCTGTCTTTGAGCATGAGGTTGTCGCAATGTCGAATTCTAAAAAGCCGATGGTACTGGTCATTCTGGATGGCTATGGCTATCGTGAAGACCAGCAGGATAACGCGATTTATAGCGCGAAAACGCCAGTCATGGACGCATTGTGGGCGAAACGTCCCCATACGCTGATTGATGCTTCTGGCCTGGAGGTCGGTCTGCCGGATCGCCAGATGGGCAACTCTGAAGTGGGTCACGTTAACCTCGGCGCCGGTCGTATCGTTTACCAGGATCTGACCCGTCTTGATGTCGAAATCAAAGAACGCACGTTCTTTGCAAACCCGGTGCTGACCGCCGCGGTCGACAAAGCCGTTGCTGCGGGTAAAGCCGTGCACATTATGGGCCTGATGTCCCCTGGCGGCGTTCACAGCCACGAAGACCACATTATGGCGATGGTAGAGCTGGCCGCTGAACGTGGGGCAGAAAAAATCTACCTGCACGCTTTCCTCGATGGCCGCGACACGCCGCCGCGCAGCGCTGAAAAATCACTGGCGAAATTTGAAGAAAAATTTGCCGCTCTCGGTAAAGGCCGCGTGGCTTCCATTATTGGCCGTTACTACGCCATGGACCGCGACAATCGCTGGGACCGCGTTGAGCAGGCATATGATCTGATGACCCTGGCGCAGGGCGAGTTCCAGGCCGATACCGCCGTTGCCGGTCTGCAGGCCGCTTACGCTCGCGATGAAAATGATGAGTTCGTGAAGGCGACCGTGATCCGTGCCGCAGGCCAGGCCGATGCCGCGATGGAAGACGGCGATGCGCTGATTTTCATGAACTTCCGTGCTGACCGCGCCCGTGAAATCACCCGTGCCTTCGTCAACGCCGATTTCGACGGTTTTGCCCGTAAGAAAGAGGTCAAACTCGACTTCGTGATGCTGACCGAATATGCCGCCGACATCAAAGTCGCCTGCGCATACCCGCCGGCGTCCCTGGCCAATACCTTCGGCGAGTGGATGGCGAAGAACGACAAGACTCAGCTGCGCATCTCCGAAACCGAGAAGTACGCGCACGTGACCTTCTTCTTTAACGGCGGCGTTGAAGAGCCGTTCAAAGGCGAAGAGCGTATTCTGATCAACTCGCCAAAAGTCGCAACCTACGACCTGCAGCCGGAAATGAGCTCCGCCGAGCTGACCGAAAAACTGGTTGCTGCTATCAAGGGCGGTCAGTACGACACCATCATCTGTAACTATCCGAACGGCGATATGGTCGGTCATACCGGCGTCATGGAGGCGGCAATTAAAGCCGTTGAAACGCTGGACAATTGCATCGATCAGGTTGCCAAAGCGGTAGAATCCGTCGGCGGCCAGCTGCTGATTACCGCCGATCACGGTAACGCTGAACAGATGCGCGATCCGGCTACCGGCCAGGCCCATACGGCCCACACCAACCTGCCGGTACCGCTGATCTACGTTGGCGATAAAACCGTAAAAGTCGCCGAAGGTGGCAAGCTTTCCGATATCGCGCCAACCATGTTGTCGCTGATGGGAATGGAAATCCCGCAAGAGATGACTGGCAAGCCGCTGTTCATCGTGGAATAATCCTTCCCCATGAGGGGAAAGGCGACTTATTCAAATACATGGATCGCAACGGCTGTTCGATCCGTCCTTTACGCCAGCGCACTCAGCGCTGGCGTATTGCTGTGCGCCGCACCCGCTCAGGCGGATGACCGCGACCAGCTCAAATCTATTCAGGCCGATATCGCCGCAAAGCAACGGGCGATCAAGCAACAACAACAGCAACGCGCCTCTCTGCTTGCCCAGCTAAAAGCGCAGGAAGAGGCCATCTCTGCCGCCGCCCGCAAACTGCGTGAAACCCAGGATACCCTGAACCAGCTGAATAAGCAGATTGACGAGATGAACGCGTCAATCGCAAAGCTGGAACGTCAGCGCGCCACTCAGGAGCGTAACCTGTCCGCGCAGCTTGATGCCGCGTTCCGCCAGGGGCCGCATACCGGGATGCAAATGATCCTCAGCGGTGAAGAGGGTCAGCGTAACCAGCGCATGCAGGTCTACTACGGTTATCTTAACCAGGCCCGCCAGGAGACCATCGCCCAGTTGAAACAGACGCGCGAAGAGGTCGCCGCGCAAAAGGCGGAGCTGGAAGAAAAGCAGAGCCAGCAGCAGACGCTGGTTTACGAGCAGCGCGCACAGCAGGCAAAGCTGGAACAGGCGCGGAACGAACGTAAGAAAACCCTTTCAGGCCTTGAATCGTCTATTCAGCAAGGTCAGCAGCAGCTGGGCGAAATGCGGGCTAACGAATCGCGCCTGCGCGGTCGGATCGCGCAAGCAGAAGCCGCAGCGAAGGCCCGCGCAGAGCGAGAAGCTCGCGAGGCTCAGGCCGTGCGCGATCGTCAGCAGGATGCATCCCGTAAAGGCACCACCTATAAACCAACCGAAAGCGAGCGTTCGCTGATGTCCCGCACCGGTGGTCTGGGCTCTCCGCGCGGTCAGGCCTACTGGCCGGTTCGCGGAACGTTGCTTCATCGTTATGGCGAACAGCTGCAAGGTGAACTACGTTGGAAAGGGATGGTTATCGCTGCGTCTGAAGGCACCGAGGTTAAGGCAATTGCCGATGGCCGGGTGATTCTCGCCGACTGGCTACAGGGCTACGGCCTGGTTGTGGTCGTTGAACACGGTAAAGGCGATATGAGCCTTTACGGCTATAACCAAAGCGCGCTGGTCAGCGTCGGCACTCAGGTCCGGGCGGGCCAGCCGATTGCTCTCGTAGGCAGCAGCGGCGGTCAGGGCCGTCCGTCGCTCTATTTCGAAATTCGTCGCCAGGGTCAGGCGGTCAATCCACAGCCGTGGTTGGGAAGATAAGTTTTGCTTCAATTTCGCAGAATTGCATTCGCGGTAGCCGGTACGCTGGCTATGGCATCACCGGCATTTGCCGGTAAACTCTCCATTGTTATTGACGACTTTGGCTATCGTCCACAGACTGAAAATCAGGTACTGGCGCTGCCAGCGACCATCTCCGTCGCCGTATTACCCAACGCGCCGCACGCCCGTGAAATGGCGACCAAAGCGCACAATCTCGGCCACGAGGTGCTTATTCACCTGCCGATGGCGCCGCTCAGCAAGCAACCGCTGGAAAAAGATACGCTGCGCCCGGATATGAGCAGTAACGAGATCGAGCGCATCATCCGCGACGCCTATGGCAAAGTGCCGTACGCCGTGGGCCTGAACAACCATATGGGCAGCGCGATGACCTCCAGCCTGTTCGGAATGCAAAAGGTGATGCAGGCCCTGGAGCGCTACAATCTCTACTTCCTCGACAGCGTCACCATCGGTAATACTCAGGCCATGCGCGCGGCGCAGGGTACCGGAGTGAAGGTGATCAAGCGGAAGGTGTTCCTCGATGACACGCAGAATGAAGCCGATATTCGCGTGCAGTTCAACCGCGCCATCGCGCTGGCGCGCCGCAACGGTTCCGCCATTGCTATCGGTCATCCGCACCCCACCACGGTGCGCGTCCTGCAGCAAATGGTCTATAACCTGCCGCCGGATATCACCCTGGTGCGTCCGAGCAACCTGCTGAACGAGCCGCAGGTCGATACCTCAAGGCCGGACAGCGGGCTACCGCCGTCGAAAACGACGCCGCCAACGTCGCCGCGTAATCCGTTCCGCGGCGTGAAGTTCTGTAAGCCGAAGCATCCGCCGGAGCCGGTGTACGCCAGCCGCTTCTTCAGCATCCTGAGCGAAAGCATCAGCCAGAGCCCTCTGGTGCAGTACTACCAGCTGAAATGGCAGGGCTGGGACAACCCAACGAACTAAACGGATCGGGAATCTGTTCGTTTTTCAGCGGCAGATTCCCGTTTATCTTCAAAGGCATACCAGGCTTTAAAATACTTCATAAAACTGTACAGGGTTGCATACAGCCCGGTCACGGCACCCACCTTCCCTTTCCGCCATGCCCCGCTAAACAGATACCACTTAAAAAAAGCGCCAGTCGCGCTGATGATCCCGCGGCCCAGCGAGGGTTTGATCTTCTGATGTTTCACCAGCCGGGTGGTATAACTATTGAGCTTACTAAAGACTTCGTGCAGCGAATAAAAGGTATCGTGACGCACCCGGCCCGGGAGTTTGACGGACCTGACGTGGCCGACCACCTGATCGTCAACCGGGCGGTTATTAAAGGCCGCCGTGGTACGATTGAATAAGCGAACCGGATAATCCGGCGATGAGACGGGATAAATTGTCCTGACGGCTTCGCCAAGCACATACCAGTAACGCGGCAGGCGCCAGGCACAGACAGGGTCGAGATCCTCGCCGGCTTTCAGCCTCAGAATCTCAGCGACAACCTCATTATCGAGAATTTCATCGCTATCCATGCACAGCACCCAGTCATAGCTGGCCAGCGTCGTCGCGTAGTTCATCTGCGCCCCGTGAGCGGTATAGGGGTGATGATGTACCGTCAGCCCAAACTGGCGACAGATATCCAGCGTCGTATCGGTACTGCCTGAATCCACGACAATGCACTCATCCGCCACCTTCAGGAGCGGAGGTAAAACCTGGCTCAGCAGACGGGCAGAATTACAGGTCAGCAAGCATACAGAGAGTTTAAGCATGGTGTTTATAAAATTAAACGGTAGTTAAACGAACTGTATAAACGAATAGGCCAAAAATCGATTTAGAAAAAGTGCGTTCACGATGAAGGATCTGTGAAATGTTATCCAAATCTAAATAAAAAAAAGCGCCCGCAGGCGCTCAGCGTAAAACCCGACCGCAGCCGGGCTTCCGTTTTATCAGATTTAATCCCAGCTCAGCACCACTTTTCCGGACTGGCCGGAGCGCATCGCATCAAAGCCCTGCTGGAACTCATCGATGCCAAAACGGTGGGTAATGATCGGCGACAAATCCAGCCCAGACTGGATCAATGCGGCCATCTTGTACCAGGTCTCGAACATTTCCCGGCCATAAATCCCTTTGATAAACAGCCCCTTGAAGATAACTTTTGTCCAGTCGATGGACATATCCGACGGCGGAATACCGAGCATCGCAATACGGCCGCCGTGGTTCATGGTATCCAGCATGGTACGGAATGCCGGCGGCGCACCGGACATTTCCAGCCCCACGTCGAACCCTTCGGTCATCCCCAGTTCGGCCATCACATCGGTCAGGCTCTCTTGCGCGACATTCACGGCACGCGTCACGCCCATTTTACGCGCCAGACCCAGTCGATATTCGTTCACGTCAGTAATAACCACATTACGTGCGCCGACGTGTTTCGCGACCGCAGCCGCCATGATCCCAATCGGACCTGCGCCGGATACCAGCACATCTTCACCAACCAGATCGAACGAGAGCGCCGTGTGGACCGCGTTACCAAACGGGTCAAAAATCGACGCCAGATCGTCAGAAATATTGTCCGGGATTTTGAAGGCGTTGAAAGCCGGAATGACCAGATATTCCGCGAAACAGCCCGGACGGTTCACGCCTACGCCGATCGTGTTACGGCACAGATGTGTACGGCCAGCACGGCAGTTACGGCAGTGGCCGCAGGTAATATGCCCTTCGCCGGAAACGCGATCGCCAATCTTAAAGCCGCGTACTTCCTGGCCGATACCCACGACTTCCCCCACGTACTCATGCCCTACTACCATCGGCACCGGGATAGTTTTTTGCGACCATTCATCCCAGTTATAAATGTGTACGTCGGTACCGCAAATGGCGGTCTTGCGGATTTTGATCAGCAGATCGTTATGGCCGACTTCCGGTTCCGGTACGTCGGTCATCCAGATGCCTTCTTCCGCTTTCAGTTTGGATAACGCTTTCATCTCACGCCCTCAGGCAATCACGCCCAGTTGTTTACCGATGCGGGTAAAGGCTTCTACCGCACGTTCAATTTGTTCAGGGGTATGCGCCGCCGACATCTGGGTGCGAATACGCGCCTGGCCTTTTGGTACCACCGGATAGAAGAACCCGGTGACGTAAATCCCTTCTTTTTGCAGCTCGCGCGCAAAGTTTTGCGCAATCACGGCTTCGCCCAGCATAACCGGGATAATCGCGTGGTCGGCGCCGGCCAGCGTAAAGCCCGCGGCGGTCATTTTTTCGCGGAACAGGCGCGCGTTGGACCACAGGCGATCGCGCAGTTCAGCACCGGACTCCACCATCTCCAGCACTTTGATAGAGGCCGCAACAATCGCCGGGGCCAGCGAGTTGGAGAACAGATACGGACGCGAACGCTGGCGCAGCCATTCAACGACCTCTTTACGCGCGGCGGTATAGCCGCCGGATGCGCCGCCCAGCGCTTTACCTAATGTCCCGGTGATGATATCGACACGGCCCATCACATCGCAGTATTCATGCGAGCCGCGACCGTTTTCACCCACAAAGCCGACGGCGTGGGAATCGTCGACCATCACCAGCGCATCGAACTGGTCCGCCAGGTCGCAGACGCCTTTCAGGTTGGCGATCACGCCGTCCATGGAGAATACGCCGTCGGTGGCGATCAGCACGTGGCGTGCGCCGGCTTCACGGGCCTCTTTCAGACGTGCTTCCAGCTCCTGCATATCGTTATTGGCATAACGATAGCGTTTTGCTTTGCACAGGCGAACGCCGTCAATGATCGAGGCATGGTTCAGGGCATCGGAAATAATGGCATCTTCCGGGCCTAACAGGGTTTCAAACAGACCGCCGTTGGCATCGAAGCAGGAGGAGTAGAGAATCGCATCTTCCATGCCGAGGAACTCAGCCAGCTTCTTCTCAAGCGCTTTGTGGCTGTCCTGCGTCCCGCAAATAAAGCGCACGGAAGCCATACCAAAACCGTGGCTGTCCATCCCGGCTTTCGCGGCAGCAATCAGCTGCGGATGGTTAGCCAGACCCAGATAGTTATTGGCGCAGAAGTTAATCACATTGCTGCCGCCGACGGTAATATCCGCCTGCTGCGCCGACGTAATAATGCGTTCTTCTTTAAATAACCCTTCCGCACGAGCGGTCTCAAGGCTATTGGTCAACTGTTCGTAAAAATCACCACGCATTGCAACTCTCCAGATTTGGCAAAATTTGGCACATATTACCCAAAGCTATACGCTGATACGAGATGATGCATGCCTGGATGAATTATTTGCAGCATAAATCACGCTCACCACCCCGCTTTTCGGCGAATGGCTGAAGCCTGCTCCATGTGGTGATATGATATGAGTATTCATGTCCGGATTGTCTCTGGACTCCATACTTCAAAGGTTACAGTTATGATCATCGTTACCGGCGGCGCAGGGTTTATCGGCAGCAACATCGTTAAGGCCCTGAATGACAAAGGCATTACCGACATTTTGGTCGTAGATAATCTGAAAGACGGCACCAAGTTTGCTAACCTGGTAGACCTGGATATCGCTGATTACATGGATAAAGAAGACTTCCTGATTCAGGTGATGGCCGGGGAAGAGTTCGGTGAAATTGAAGCCATATTCCACGAAGGCGCCTGCTCTTCCACCACAGAGTGGGACGGCAAGTACATGATGGATAACAACTATCAGTACTCTAAAGAGGTGCTGCACTACTGCCTGGAGCGTCAGATTCCGTTCCTGTACGCCTCGTCGGCGGCAACCTACGGCGGCCGCACCAGCGACTTTATCGAATCCCGTGAATATGAGCAGCCGCTGAACGTTTACGGCTACTCCAAATTCCTGTTTGACGAATACGTCCGTCAGATCCTGCCGGAAGCCGACTCGCAGATCGTAGGCTTCCGCTATTTCAACGTCTACGGGCCGCGCGAAGGGCACAAAGGCAGCATGGCGAGCGTGGCTTTCCACCTCAACACCCAGTTGAATAACGGCGAAAGCCCGAAACTGTTCGAAGGCAGCGATGGCTTCAAACGCGATTTCGTCTACGTAGGCGACGTGGCGGCAGTAAACCTGTGGTTCTGGGAAAACGGCGTATCCGGTATTTTCAACCTCGGCACCGGCCGTGCGGAATCTTTCCAGGCGGTAGCCGATGCCACGCTGGCATACCATAAGAAAGGCAGCATCGAATACATCCCGTTCCCTGAGAAGCTGAAAGGCCGCTACCAGGCATTTACCCAGGCGGATCTGACCAATCTGCGCGCTGCGGGCTACGATAAGCCGTTCAAGACCGTTGCCGAGGGCGTAACGGAATATATGGCCTGGCTCAACCGCGACGCATAAGACATAACATGAAAATATTGGTGGTTGGCCCGTCTTGGGTGGGCGACATGATGATGTCGCAAAGTCTCTATCGCACGCTCAGGGCGCGCTATCCCCAGGCGATAATCGACGTGATGGCACCTGCGTGGTGCCGTCCGCTGCTGTCGCGCATGCCGGAAGTTAACGAAGCCATCCCGATGCCGCTCGGTCATGGCGCGCTGGCAATCGGCGAGCGCCGTAAGCTCGGACACAGCCTGCGCGAACGTCGCTACGATCGTGCTTATGTGCTGCCCAACTCGTTTAAATCGGCGCTGGTCCCCTTCTTCGCCAACATCCCGCACCGCACCGGCTGGCGCGGCGAGATGCGCTACGGTCTGCTGAACGACGCGCGAGTGCTGGATAAAGACGCCTGGCCGCTGATGGTTGAACGCTATGTCGCGCTGGCCTATGACAAGGGCGTCATGCGCAGCGCCAAAGATCTGCCGCAGCCGCTGCTGTGGCCGCAGCTGCAGGTTCATGAAGGTGAAAAATCGCAGGCCTGTAGCGCGTTTAATCTCTCAGCCGATCGCCCGATGATCGGCTTCTGCCCCGGCGCAGAGTTTGGCCCGGCAAAACGCTGGCCGCACTATCACTACGCCGAGCTGGCGAAACAGCTTATCGACGACGGTTACCAGATAGTCCTGTTCGGTTCGGCCAAAGATAACGAAGCGGGCAAAGAGATCATCGCCGCGCTGAGCAGCGAACAGCAGGCCTGGTGTCGCAATCTGGCCGGGGAGACCCAGCTTGAGCAGGCCGTCATTCTGCTTGCCGCCTGTAAAGCGGTGGTCAGCAACGATTCCGGCCTGATGCACGTCGCCGCTGCGCTGGACCGCCCGCTGGTGGCGCTGTATGGCCCAAGCAGCCCGGACTTCACTCCCCCGCTGTCACACAAAGCACGGGTGATTCGCCTGATTAGCGGCTACCACAAAGTCCGTAAGGGCGATGCCGCGGAAGGTTATCATCAGAGCCTGATCGATATTACGCCGCAGCGCGTACAGGAAGAGCTAAACGCGCTCCTGCAGGAAAAAACCGATAAAGAGGAAGCGTAACGGATGCGGGTATTGATCGTAAAAACCTCGTCCATGGGCGACGTCCTGCATACGCTGCCCGCGCTGACCGATGCCGCGCAGTCGTTTCCCGGCATTCACTTTGACTGGGTCGTCGAGGAAGGGTTCGCCCAGATCCCGTCCTGGCATGAAGCGGTGGATCGGGTGATTCCCGTCGCCATTCGCCGCTGGCGTAAAGCCTGGTTTTCGGCCCCCATCAGGGCCGAACGCAAGGCCTTTCGCGACGCCGTACGGGCACAGAAATATGACGCGATTATCGACGCCCAGGGTCTGGTCAAAAGCGCCGCGCTGGTCACCCGGCTGGCGCGCGGCGTGAAGCACGGTATGGACTGGCAAACCGCCCGCGAGCCGCTGGCCAGCCTGTTCTACAATCGCCGCCACCATATCGCGAAGCAGCAGCATGCCGTTGAGCGCACCCGCGAACTGTTCGCTAAAAGCCTGGGCTACGCCCGACCGGAAAGCCAGGGGGATTATGCCATCGCCCGCCACTTTACCCGCCCGGAAACCGCCACTGCTGTGCCGTACCTCGTCTTCCTGCATGCCACGACCCGCGATGACAAACACTGGCCAGAAAGCCACTGGCAGGCGCTTATCGCCCTGCTGGCCGACAGCGGCCTGCAGATTAAGCTGCCGTGGGGCGCCCCGCATGAAGAAGCGCGGGCCAAACGGCTGGCGGAGGGTCACGACTTTGTCGACGTTCTGCCGCGCATGAGCCTGGAGCAGGTCGCTCAGGTTCTGGCGGGCGCCAGAGGCGTGGTTTCCGTTGATACCGGCCTGAGCCATCTGACCGCCGCGCTCGATAAACCCAATTTTACGTTATATGGCCCCACCGACCCGGGGTTGATTGGCGGTTACGGTAAAAATCAGTATGTCGTACGTCCGGAAAGCGGCAACAGCACCGGGGATATTTCCGCCGCCCGCATCGCGCAGCTGCTGCAATCTCAGGGGCTGATTTAATGGGTTCACTGTACAAGCAAATTTACCGCTACACGCACCCGCGTGCTTTTCGCCATAACGAAAATCTCTGGCCGTATACCAAAATCACCCGGGGCGAAAGCGGTGAAATCCGCACGCTGCAGTACAAAGGTCAAAATATTCCGCTGGTCAGCCTGAGCGCGTTAAAAAACAGCGCGCATGGCGAGGTTTTGTTGACGGCGACCGGCCCCTCTACCCGCGGTATTGATTTTTCACGACTGCCGGAGAGCGTGCCGGTGATGGGCGTCAACGGCGCCTGGTTTCTCTCTGATACGCTGCGGTTTTCGTTCTACACCATTGTCGATATGGAGTTTTACGACAAGCAGCCCGACATTATTCGCTCGGTGATCGGCCAGCCCGATCTTGTGCTGTTTACCACCATGCACGGGATCGCCAAAATCTACGATCGCTATCCGGCCGATCTGCGCTGCCGCCTGGCGCTGATTGAAGACGGCTGCTATAAAATTTACCAGCCTAAGGTCGCCAGCAGCGTGATGCGGAAAACCTATCAGCATATCGAAGCGCTGCGTTTCCACCCTGAGCGTCAGGATATCTGCTTTAGCACCGATATCCGCCACGGGGTCTTTGATGCCGGAACCGTGGTCTACTGGTCCTTACAGATCCTCGCCTGGCTGGGATTCGACACCATTCTTATCAGCGGGCTGGACATGAATAATTTCCACCAACCGCGGTTCTACGAAACACAACAGAATAAACTGCCTTCCTACCTGGCAAACAAAGTGGATGACCTGGTCATCCCGTCCTTTTCGCACGCCGCTTGTGTGCTACAACAACACCATATTCGGGTCATCAATTTCTCTCAGGAGAGTGCGGTGCCGGAAACGATTTTTGCAAAGGTTTCTTTTGATGCGTACTTTAAAAATAAGTAACTATGCCATTCAGGGTTACTCCCTTTTCTTTCCCTTATTTTTATTTTTCAGCGCTATTTTTTGCATCTCCACCCGGACGAATAACCTGCTCCACCTGTCAATTCTGCTGTTCCTGCTGTCTTTACTGAACAAAGACCATCGCCAGGCGCTGGCGGAGAGTACCCGCCAGCAATGGCCGACCTATGCGCTGCTGGTGCTCTTCTTTGTCTACTATGCGCTCAGCAATCTCTGGGGGCATACGCCGCAACATATTGACTCGCCGCTGACTCACGGGACCTATCTCATCTTCTACCTGTTGCTGCTCGCCACCCTGCTGGGCCATCCCCGCACCCGGCATCTGGCGCTGCTCAGCGTGGTTGCCGGAGTCACCGTGCTGTCTGTCTGGACGCTGGCGATAGACCATACGCTGGTTCTGACCCTGCGCGAAGTCTCACCGGAAAACCCAGGCCCGACCAACGTTATCGACCTGGCAGGATACTGCGGCATCGCCATCTTAATTTGCTGCCTGCTGTTGAAAGAGAAAGCCGGCCATTATCTCTATCTGCCGATCGCTATCCTGCTGGTGATGATGGTCTTTACCCAGAGCCGCGGGCCGATTATCGCCCTGGCGCTGGCCTTCTGCTGCACGCTGCATCTCCAGGTATTTACGCGCCGTAATTTAGCGATCGTCGCCACGCTGGCGGTGGTGCTCGGGCTGGTCTTCTTCCTGACGCCGGTTGGGGACCTGCTGCTAGCCCGCTTTGAGGAGATGGGGACGCAGAGTGGTCTACGTTTCAGCATCTGGCGCCATACGCTTGCGGAAATCGCGGACCATCCCTGGCTGGGCCGGGGGTTCGATTATGGACTCGAATTCATTAACTACAGCGGTGAACACATTACCACCACCCACAGTGTCTATCTCGGCTCGCTGTTGAAAGGCGGCATCATTGGCCTGCTGCTGCTGCTGGCGGTCATCGCCAGCGGATTATGGCGGGCATGGTGCAAACGCCGCGGCGACAGCCGGTACGGCCTGGCGATCTTCATGTACGCATTGATTTTTATGGCGTCGCAGGGGATGTTTATCGTCAGCAACCCACGAGAAACCTGGGTGCTGTTCTGGCTACCGCTCGGGATTGCGTTAAGCAATAACCTGACGGCAAAACGGCCGTAAGGCCGTCGTGAAACCGTAACAGAAAAGGGCCCGTCCGGGCCCTTTTTTATTGCCGCAAGCGCGTGGCCACCAGACTATCAGCCTGTTCTTTGATCATCGGCCATATGGCGTCAATCGAGACATCCGCCACGTTCTCTTCCTCGCAGACAATCTGTCTGGCCTTAGCATAACCCGGGGCCCAGATGGTATAACCCGGCAGGCCAGTATCCTTGAGCTTGCGCTTGTTATAGACCGCCACCATTGGCTTATCAAACACTCTGGCAATGTGCACAATGGAAGTGTCAGCGGTAATCACCAGATCGCAGCAGCGGATAACTTCTACTGCCGAGTTGATATTGCTGTCAGCCAGATACAGCGCCATATCCAGCCCAAGCTGACGGATTTTCTCACTGCGGCCAACCATCACCACGCTCACTTTATAGGGTAGCTGACGGAGTCGCTCAATGAGCGTGGCGACCTGATGACGGCAGAAGTCCTTATCGGTTGATGCGGTAAAGGGGTTGATGGCGACGCATAGCTGTCTGTCACTTTCTGTCGCCAGTAACTTTTCCACTCGCTCACGCTCGCGTATATCGCCGGGAACGTGATAATGATAGTGCTCATCTCTCACGCCAAAAAGCTTAACCACCTGTTTATAACGGGCGGAAATATGGCTTTTGCTATCATAAAAGGCGATTGACTGGTCATACAGCTTATATTTCTCTTTATTAAAACCAATCACGCAGGGCGCGCGTAAATCAGAGAGAAACTTAAACCGTTCATAGGTTTTCACATCATCAAAATCGATGACCACATCAAAATTAAGTGCCCGTAATGCAGCGAGAGACATCCGCGGTTTATACAAATATATATTCTCAAGAAATATTGAGCCTGCTAATATTTGCATACAGACAGGACCGGTGAGAACAGAGACTTTATAGCCGCGCTCGGCAAGAAGTCTGGCACAGCCTGTGGTCACCACCATGTCACCGACTTTGTCATCCAGACGCAGTAATAAAATGCGTTTCACCTGAGCCGGATTAAACGGCTGGCGCTCAGCTTTATTTCTATAACGAAAATTAATTAAATTAAATTTAATGTCGCGGAAGAAAGCATTCTTCTTCCGCGTCAGTTGTTTAAGGATACGCATACGGTACCTTAGGGTGCCTTTTATCGCTGTGTGTGTTTCCGCTGGTAATATTCTGCCAACGTCATTCCCTTCACCTGCGGCGCCAGCCAGTTAAAAAATGCTTCCAGGTCGACATATAACTGCTCGATATCCTGTTTATTTTTAAATGTTGGGCTGCCGCCAGGCATATACTCAGAAGAGTGCAGCATATATTCGACGTAATCATTACCCTGAGTCAATGTCTGCTGCACCACTTTCTTCATGGTGTCGACATTTCCCCCCATCGGGCGCAGCCAGTGAACGGAAGGCGAGCGCACTTTGCCGCGCAAGCGATCGTAGCCCTGCTTCACGCTGTTCATCCAGCCGGAGTGCTTATACTGAATGCTCATCGGCACTTCCAGCAGCGAAGAGCGGCCTTCGCGACTGATATCATTCTCATCAAGGAAATAGGCATGCTGCGGGAAACGACGGTAATCGGTCCCACCGTCCCCCTGCGGGGCGCCTTTCGCCGTCTTCCAGTTGACCCGCGGCGTGACCGAGCAGTCAACCAGATAGCCATGCTCCACCAGCAGACGGGCGTAGCGCTCATCAAACGCCCAGCGTCCGGCGCGATGGCTGACCATTTTCGTCTGGAAAGTGTCTTCCAGCAGATGGGTCATGTAAGCGACTTTTTCGCGCATCGCCGCATCGGAATATTCAATCAGGTAGGGCTTATGACGCCAGTCGTCATCGGTCAACGGGTCCGTCGGCGGGCTGTTCCAGGCGTGGAGGTGCATGCCGATTTCCGCCGTCCCGCGGGCAATCACATCTTTGGCGAATTCGATATAAAAGGGATCAATCGCCATTTCATAGTTGGTCAAATAGACGGGTTTAAAACCATACTTTTCGCAAAGCTGCTGAAAACGCGGTAAATAGCGCGCATTCTCGGTGGTAATGCTGTCATGTTTTTGCCAGAGGTTATCGCCCTCTGTATCAATCGTGATGAGAAATGCGGGATTGTGCACGAAAACGTCCTCAGAGCATACGTATCGGGTCATGGTAGAGCAATACAACGCTTCTCTCAATCAGTCTGATCCCCTAGAATCGGAAACCTGATATTGAATGAAGAACAGAGAATGACGCCTGAAACCCGCACTTCCGGCCCTGTGACCCCGACGCGAATCCTGGTTATTAAGCTGCGCCATCATGGCGATATGCTGCTGATCACGCCGCTCATTCACGCCCTCAAACAGCAATATCCCGCGGCCAGCGTTGATGTTCTGCTTTATGAAGAAACCCGGGATATGCTCGCCGCCAATCCTGATATCAACCAGATTTTCGCCATTGACCGGCGCTGGAAAAAACAGGGTACCGGCCACCAGCTCAAGATGGAGTGGCAGTTGATTCGCGCGCTGCGCCAGCAGCGCTACGATATGGTGCTCAATCTTGCCGATCAGTGGCCAAGCGCAATTATCACCAAACTGACCGGCGCGCCAACCCGTATCGGCTTTGACTTCCCGAAGCGTCGTCACCCGGCATGGCGTTTTTGTCATACCGCTCTCGCCGCAACGCAGCAGCATAACCAGCTGCACACCGTGCAGCAGAATCTGTCGATTCTGGCGCCGCTTGGGCTGGATATTAATGACGCGCCGGCGAAAATGGGCTACAGCGAGCAGGACTGGGACGCCAGCCGTGCGCGGCTGCCGGAAGGATTTCAGGACAACTATATCGTCATTCAGCCGACCTCCCGCTGGTTCTTTAAGTGCTGGCGCGAAGAGCGGATGAGCGCCCTGATTAACGCTCTCTCTGACGCGGGCTATCCGGTCGTGCTGACCTCCGGTCCTGATATCAAAGAGAAGCAGATGATCGAAACCATTATGGCGGGCTGCCCCAATGCGCGTTTGCACTCCCTCGCCGGTCAGCTGACTCTACGCCAGCTGGCATCCGTCATCGACCATGGCCGCCTGTTTATCGGCGTCGACTCCGTACCGATGCATATGGCCGCCGCGCTGGGTACGCCGCTGGTGGCGCTGTTCGGCCCCTCCAAGCTCACCTTCTGGCGTCCATGGCAGGCCAAAGGCGAGGTGATCTGGGCGGGGGATTTCGGCTCTATTCCCGACCCGGATGATATCGATACCGGCACAGACGAACGTTATCTCGATTTAATTCCCACCGACGCGGTTATCGCGGCGGCGAAAAAGGTACTGGCATGAGCAAATTCAGGCTGGCCCTGGTGCGACAGAAATATCGCCCGGACGGCGGCGCGGAGCGCTTTGTCTCCCGCGCGCTGGAAGCCCTTGATAGCAGCAATCTTGAACTGAACGTCATTACTCGCGAATGGCAAGGGCCGGTGAAACCCGACTGGAATATTCATATCTGCAACCCGCGTAAGTGGGGGCGGATCAGCCGCGAACGCGGTTTTGCCGACGCCGCCCGCCAGCTGTGGCAGAGCGAACATTTCGATCTGGTGCAGAGCCATGAACGCATTCCCGGCTGCGACCTGTACCGCGCCGGAGACGGCGTACACCGCCGCTGGCTACAGCAGCGCTCGCGCATTTTGCCCGGCTGGAAAAGCCGCCTGCTGTTTGCCGACCGCTACCATCGCTATGTGATGCAGGCTGAGCGCGAAATGTACCAGGACTCGCACCTGCGCGGCGTCATCTGCAACGCGGAAATGATAAAACGCGAGATTATTGAAGACTTCGGCCTGCCGGCGGAGAAAATCCACGTTATCTATAACGCCATCGATAGCCAGCGTTTTCTGCCGCCTACGGAAGCGGCCTTTGTTGCGCTACGTAACCAATGGAATCTGCCGCTCCAGGCAACCTGCCTGATCTACGTCGGCTCCGGCTTTGAGCGCAAGGGGCTGGATGCGGCGATCCGCGCCATCGCCCCCACCGATCGCTATCTGCTGGTCGTCGGTAAAGACAAAGATCAGCATCGCTATCAGGCGCTGGCGAAAACCCTCAACTGCGAGGAACGGGTCCGCTTTTTCGGCATGCAGTCGGAAACCCTGCCGTTCTATCAGATGGCCGACGGCCTGCTGCTGCCGACGCTGTACGATCCGTTCCCTAACGTTATTCTCGAAGCGATGGCCTGCGGCCTGCCGGTCATTACCACCACCGGCTGCGGCGGCGCGGAGTTTATCGTTCAGGGCAGCAATGGCTACGTTTGCGATGCGCTGGATATCCCGGCGCTTCAGCAGGCGGTGATGGCGCTTCCTGCCCGCGCGTCAGGTTCTGCGGAAGGCCAACGCGCCCGCGAACGCATCATGACCTGCACCAGCGAACGACTCTCGACGCAGCTGCTCTCCCTCTATCAGGATCTGGTGAAATAACGATGCGTATACTGTTTGTGATCGACGGCCTGCCCGGCGGCGGAGCGGAAAAGGTCGTGCTGACCCTGGCTGAGCGTTTTCTGCGCCAGGGCGAACGGGTTTCGCTGTTTTCCCTGCGCGACGTCTGTGATTATGCGCTGCCGGAAGGGCTGGATTATCAGGTTGTGAGCGATCGCAGCCGGACACCCTGGCGCAAAATCACCGAACTTTCGCGCCGTGCCCGCCAGCTGGATGCAGCCATAGTCAACGCCGAGCAGCAGGGCGAATTCGATCTGGTGCTCTCCAACCTGCATAAAACCGATCGCATTGTCGCCCGCAGCCGGTCGCTGAAAAACCGGAACGTCTGGTTCTGCCTGCATGGCGTCTTTTCCACATCCTATCTGGGCCATCGCAGCGGATTTGATCGCTGGATGAAGCAGCAGAAGATTAAGCGTGTCTATCAGGGGCGCAACGTCATTACCGTCTCCGATGCGGTAGGCCAGGATCTGGTCGAACAGTTCGCCATTCGCCCGGCGCAGTTAAAAACTATTTATAACCCGTTCGACATTCCCGCTCTGCGCGCCGCCGCCGATGCCCCTGGCGAGCAGCCCGCGGGTGATTATATTATTCACGTCGGTCGGTTCCACCCGGGGAAACGCCACGATCGCCTGATCGAAGCCTATGCGCAAAGCGGAATCACCGCGCCGCTGGTGCTGCTGGGTCAGGGTAAACCGGAGCAGGAACAGCGCCTGCGCCAGCTGGCACAGCAGCTACAGGTTGCCGACCGTGTCCTGTTTAAAGGCTTCCAGAAAAACCCGCTGCCGTGGATTAAGCATGCGCGGATGCTGGTGCTCAGCTCCGACAGCGAAGGCTTTGGTAACGTGGTGGTTGAGGCTCTTCTGCTCAATACCCCGGTCGCCAGCACCCGCTGTCCTGGCGGGGTGACGGAAATTCTCACCGGCGAATTAGCCCGCGGTCTGGCCGCTCTGAACAGCCCGGCGCTGGCCCGGACGATGCAAAGCATTTACCATAACCCACCCGCTATCGAACCTTCTGCACTGGAAAAATTCAGTGTGGATACGATTTGTCAGCAGTACCGTCAGCTGCGTCGCGGCTGACGCCGCTATTTAACCAGGATCGAATGATTTATGAGTCAAACGCCTTTACTGAGCATTGTGGCTGCCGTTTATAACGGCGAAAAATTCCTTGCGCAATTCTTTGAGTGCATTGAGCAACAGCAGCTGGAAAGCTATGAGCTGATCCTGGTCAACGACGGTTCGACGGACGGTAGCCTGGCGGTTATCGACGAATGGAAAGCACGCTTACCCCATATTATCGTGCTGGAACAGGAAAACCAGGGCGTCTCGGTTGCGCGTAATACCGGCCTGGCTGTGGCAAGCGGCAAGTACCTGGCCTTCCCGGATATTGACGATAAGCTTTATCCTGGAATGTACCGCACGCTGCTGGAGATGGCCGAAAAGGGCCGCCTTGATGTCGCCACCTGTAACGGCCGCTACGTTTACGAAACCCGAAAAGATATCCACCCGATTCTTCCACCGGACCGTCTGCCGTCGACCGGTATCCTGCCAGGCCACGTCTGGCTTAAACAGGCGTTGGATTCGCGCAAATTCCTGCACGTGACCTGGCTGAACATCTATCGCCGCGAATTTATCATGCAGCACAAGTTCCACTTCGAGCCCGGATTACGTCATCAGGACATTCCATGGACCACCGAAGCGCTGCTGGCGGCTGAACGCGTGCAGTACACCAGCGAACAGTTCTACGATTACTATATTCACTCGGAATCGGTATCGCACAAGCCGGACAACGACGACACGCTGATGCGCTCGGCGCGCCACTACATGAAAATTCTGGAGATGCTGGAAGCCATCAACCAACGCTATCCCGATAAGGTGCGTCATATTGCCGCCTGCCGCTGGCAAATCGCCAAAGAGGGGCTGGGAATTATTCATACCTTTGATAGCATGAAAGATGAGTCAAAAAAGCATATTATCATTAAAGAATTCTTTGACCGCGGCATCTGGCGTCTGATCTGGAAAAATGCGCGTACCTTCCGTTTACGCTGGCGCCTTGGCCGACGCTACCTGCGCATTAAACGCTATCGCGACGCGGCCTGACTCTGAATCCCGTTGTTTCCGCCAAAGAGATAGCTTTACGCGGGCTAAATGCTTAGAATTTGCCCGCTAAAACATAAATCGGATAAATCGCTTGGAATTGCTTTATACCACCCTACTCTATCTTATTCAGCCGCTGGTATGGCTGCGACTGCTGCTGCGCAGCCGTAAGGCCCCTGCCTACCGAAAGCGCTGGGCTGAACGTTATGGCTTCTGTCAGAACAAGGTAGCGCCGGATGGGATTCTGCTGCATTCCGTTTCCGTGGGTGAGACGCTTGCTGCTATCCCGCTCGTGCGCGCGCTGCGCCACCGCTACCCCTCGCTGCCTATCACCGTCACCACCATGACGCCGACCGGCTCAGAACGCGCCATGTCCGCCTTCGGCAAAGATGTTCACCATGTCTATCTGCCTTACGATTTGCCCTGCGCCATGAACCGCTTTCTCAACACGGTGCAACCGAAGCTGGTTATCGTGATGGAAACCGAGCTGTGGCCGAATATGGTCGCCGCGCTGCACAAACGTAAAATCCCGCTGGTCATCGCTAACGCCCGTTTGTCGGAGCGTTCCGCCAAAGGCTACGCGAAACTTGGGAAATTTATGCGTCGGCTGCTCAGTCGCATCACGCTGATTGCGGCGCAGAATGAAGAAGACGGCAATCGCTTTCTGGCGCTGGGTCTGAAGCGCAACCAGCTGGCGGTTACCGGCAGCCTCAAATTTGATATTTCCGTGACGCCAGAGCTGGCGGCACGCGCGATTACTCTCCGCCGCCAGTGGGCGCCGCACCGCAAAGTCTGGATCGCCACCAGCACCCATGACGGTGAAGAACAAATTATCCTGCAGGCGCACAGGAAGCTGCTCGATACCTTCCCGGACCTGCTGTTGATTCTCGTCCCTCGTCACCCGGAGCGCTTCGCCGATGCACGAGAAATGGTGCAGAAAGCGGGGATGAGCTTCACGCTGCGCAGTACCGGCGAAATCCCGTCGAACAGCACCCAGGTGGTGATCGGCGATACCATGGGCGAGCTGATGCTGCTGTACGGCATTGCCGACCTCGCCTTCGTCGGCGGCAGTCTGGTCGAGCGCGGCGGTCACAACCCGCTGGAGCCGGCGGCACACGCCATCCCGGTACTGATGGGCCCGCACACCTTCAACTTCAAAGATATTTGCGCCAAGTTGCAGCAGGACGATGGCCTGATTACGGTCACCGACGTCAGTTCGCTGGTCACCCAGGTCGCCAATCTGCTCACCGATGAAGACTATCGACTGTGGTACGGCCGTCACGCGGTGGAAGTGTTGCATCAAAACCAGGGTGCGCTCTCGCGTCTGCTACATTTACTGCAACCCTATCTGCCGCAGCGGAGCCACTAATGTCGACCCGACTGTCCGTCGTGATGATCGCCAAAAATGCGGCGGATCTGCTGGCTGATTGCCTGGCCTCGGTAGACTGGGCCGATGAAATCGTGCTGCTGGACTCTGGCAGTAGCGATAACACCGTCGAACTGGCCCGCAGCCTCGGCGCAACGGTCTACATCAACAGCGACTGGCAAGGCTACGGTATTCAGCGTCAGCGCGCCCAGGACTACGCGACCGGCGACTATGTGCTGATGATTGATACCGATGAGCGCGTGACGCCGGAGCTGGCCAGCTCGCTTCGCCGCGTACTGGAGGCGCCCCAAAGCGGCGCCGTCTACAGCATCGCCCGGCGTAACTATTTCCTTGGCCGCTTTATGCGCCATAGCGGCTGGTATCCCGACCGCGTCATGCGTTTGTACGAACGCAGCCGTTTCCGCTATAACAATAATCTGGTGCACGAATCGCTTGATGCCAAAGGCGCGCAGGTTATCGAGCTGCCGGGCGATTTACTGCATCTGACCTGCCGCGACTTCTCCGGCTTCCAGCAAAAGCAGCTGGCCTATGCCTCAGCCTGGGCACGGGAGCGTCACCAGAAGGGGAAGAAAACCTCTCTGGCGAGCATCTTCGGCCATACGCTGGGAGCTTTTGTGAAAACGCTGCTGCTGCGCGGCGGCGTGCTGGATGGTAAACAGGGCTGGCTACTCGCCGTGGTCAATGCGCAGTATACGTTTAATAAATACACCGAGCTGTGGGCGCTGAGCCGCGGCTATTCAGAGAAAGTGTAATTATGAGCACAAAAGCGATCTATCCGGGCACCTTCGACCCCATTACCAACGGGCATATCGATATCGTCACGCGTGCCGCCAGCATGTTTGACAAGGTGCTGCTGGCCATTGCCGCCAGCCCGAGCAAAAAACCGATGTTCACGCTCGACGAGCGTATTGCGCTGGCGGAGCAGGCAACGGCGCATCTGGTCAACGTCGAGGTGGTTGGTTTCAGCGATCTGATGGCGAATTTTGCCCGCGCGCAGCAGGCGAATATCCTCATTCGCGGTTTACGCGCGGTAGCGGATTTCGAATATGAGATGCAGCTGGCACATATGAACCGCCACCTGATGCCGACCCTGGAAAGCGTCTTCCTGATGCCCTGCAAAGAGTGGTCGTTTATCTCTTCATCGCTGGTGAAGGAAGTGGCCCGCCACCAGGGCGATGTTTCCCACTTCCTGCCGGCCAACGTACACCAGGCGCTGCTGAAAAAGCTGTCATCTTGCGCCGCAGAATGATGCCCGGTCCCCGTCCGGGCTACCCGTCAGCAATCGCGTAGACTCGTAGCCCGCTCAGCGAAGCGTCACCGGGATGGTGGCAACATCAGCCCTTACTTCTGGCACTGGCGGCAATAAAATGTTGCCCGCTGAGCATGTTTGCTGGCCGTAATCGGCGTACCACAAACGCGACAAAGTTCGCCCTTGCGGCCATAAACCTGCAGCTCCTGGGCGAAGTAGCCCGGCTTGCCATCACTTTGCAGGAAATCCTTCAGCGTCGTTCCCCCCTGCTCAATCGAGCGTAGCAGCACCGCTTTAATCACTTTTACCAGCCGTTCGCACTCTTCGCGCGACAGCGAAGACGCCAGCCGATCGGGATGGATCCCGGCCGAAAACAGCGATTCGCTGGCGTAGATATTGCCTACCCCGACCACCAGCTTGTTATCCATCAGCCAGGGCTTAATGGCGGTTTTCTTTTTCGCGCACTTGTGCTGCAAATAGTCGGCATTAAAATCATCGCTTAAGGGCTCTGGACCAAGATGCGCCAACGCAGGATGTCCTTCCAGCGTGCGGGTCCACAGCCAGGCGCCAAAGCGGCGCGGGTCGGTGTAGCGCAGGACCTTGCCATTACTCATCACCAGGTCAACGTGATCGTGCTTTTCTGCGGGCAGCTCTTCACTCAGAATCCGCAGACTTCCCGACATCCCAAGGTGGATAATAATCCAGCCGCCGGGAAGCTCGAGCAGCAGATATTTGGCACGCCGCTGCACGCTCAGCACCGGTATGTCGCTCAACCGATAGATTTCTTCACTGACCGGCCAGCGCAGACGTCCGTTGCGAATAACAGCATGCAGAATGGTCGCGCCCACCAGGTATGGTTCGATGCCACGCCGGCTGGTTTCTACCTCAGGTAATTCAGGCATTCGTTTTCCTCCGTTAACCCAGAGTATTGTGATGCAGCAACAGACGGTAGGGAAGTAAATTCCCGGCAGGGTTTATCCGACGGTGTCTGCCGGACAAAAACAAAAAACCCCGCCGGGGCGGGGTTTTCTTTACAAGGAAACTAAAATTATTTGATTTTAGCTTCTTTGTATAAAACGTGCTGACGGACAACTGGATCGAATTTTTTCAGTTCCAGTTTTTCCGGCTTAGTACGTTTGTTCTTCGTGGTGGTATAGAAGTGACCAGTACCAGCAGAAGAAACCAGCTTGATTTTCTCACGAATACCTTTAGCCATGATTTATTTCCTCTTAGTACTTA